>Ga0224568_1000007_pt1 | contig 170252 bp, 135 predicted proteins | sample CLU5metagenome_FD_182727 | JGI IMG/M metagenome (GOLD analysis project Ga0224568, IMG submission 182727) | Spruce litter microbial communities from Bohemian Forest, Czech Republic - CLU5 | ecosystem: Environmental > Terrestrial > Plant litter > Unclassified | place: Czech Republic: South... | reverse complement strand
TGCCCAACCTGCGTCGCCCGGGGATTGATCTCGATGAGATGCGCGTGCTCGGGGTGCGCTTCCAGCATGAAATCGAAGCCGTATATGCCCGAGAGGTTCAGTTCGCGAACCATGGTTTCCACTGCGAAGGCCATTTCAGCGTGCTCGATCCGGCGCACCACACTTGAAGGCCCGGCCGAATCCCGCTTGTTGAGGACTTCAAAATGCAGGCTGGCCAGCACTGTGCCCTTCCAGCAGGCGACCGCGCTGGTGGCTTCGCGTCCGGCGACGAATTCCTGCGCATTCACCACCGACCGGCGGCGCAATGCGGAGGGCCAAAGCAGCGTAGTGTCCTGGTCAAGCACCGCGCGTTTTACCGCACGCAGGAAAAGTGGCGGAGCCTGCAAGGCACGAAAAGCGGCTTCTGCATCCTTCAGCGTATGCACCACGCGCACGCCATCTCCGCCGGAGGTTCCGTTTGCTTTCAGCACCGTGGGCAGCCCGACCTGCGCAATCCATTTTCTGAGCGCATCAAGGTTTGGAATCGCTTCCATTTTTGGCGCGCGAACATTTGCCGCGCGGGCCAGCTCGATGAAGTCACTTCTCTCCTGCGCAAAGGAAAAGCTCTGAGGCGAACCCAGGGAGCGTTCGATCAAATCGCAAATTGATCTTTCTGCCTGCCCGCGCCGCAAGCCACGGCGATAGAGTTCATGCAGGTGGCTAGTCGCGAGGTCGTCTCCAGGAATCACCACGTCCGGCTTCGAACCTGCAATCGCATCCGCGACCGAGGTGACTGCCGTCAGGGCCCGGTAAGGATATTTCCTGCGCAGCGCACTGGTCTTCTCAAAGGGATGGCGGGTCGGACAGACCGCGTCCACGGTAAATCCGGCATTGGCCAGAGCCATGGCCAGCCGGGCTGTCGGGGTCCAGCGCAGGGTGGTCACTATGAGGACAGTGGGCTTCATGATTCTTATTGGTGACGAATCAAATAGTCAGTTGACGTTCTGGTTCGGTTTGCTTTGCGGAAGTGAGGGGAACTTAAAACTCGAACTAGGATTGTTTCGCGCTTCTGCCCGCGCCGGGAGATGAAGTCGCAGGAGCGTATCGCTGGTAGTAATCGCTGTGCGCCGTGTCGGTTGAGCCGTTGACCAGCGCGCCCAGCAGCTTCGAACGATCGAGCGCGTCCAGGCCGCGCTGCAACTGCTGTTTTTCGGTAACGCTTTTGCGCGTAACCAGCAGAATCCCATCCGCCTGCCGCGCCCAGATGCTGGTATCGGCCAGGGGCAGCACCGGCGGAGAGTCGATCACAATCCAGTCAAACCATGAGGTCAACTGCTCCATGAGCGGAGAAAGCTTGCCCGACTGCATCAGCTCCAGCGGATTTTCCGGAGCGCTGCCGGCAGGTAGAACCCAAAGCCCCAGCGCATCGAGGCGGTAAATATTTTTGCTTTCGGTTTCTCCGCGCAGCCACTCGCTCAGCCCCGGGACATTGCCCAGGCCGAATTTCTGCGCGACCGTGGGCCGCCGCAAATCGCCTTCCAGTAACAAAGTTTTATGCTGCTTTCTTCGGGCCAGCGTGCAGGCAAGATTAGCCGCCACCGTGCTCTTGCCCTCCTGCGGGATCGTGCTGGTGATCAGAACTTTTTTCAGCGTCTGGTTTTGCCGAAGCTGGCGCAAACGCACCGCCAGGAAACGGAATTTTTCGGCGCCCAGGCTGCCTTCCGGTCCCACCGACACCAGCCGGCTATGAGGCAGGATGGAAACCGGCAGCGAGGGAAACTGATCCAGAGAAGCCGTGGAGCTTTCGCGCTCGACTGCCGTTCCATTGGCCGCGCGCCGTTTACGCTCGGCGATCTGCAGCAATTCGGTGGCGACAGTAAAGCTGGATTCCGGCAGCTCCGGATCCATGCCGGCGCGTTCGGCTTCCGATCTCTGAAGTGCGTCAAAAATTTGGCTCATAAATCAGTCTCGATTCTGTTTGCGGTCGCGTTCTTTAAAAAAGCTGCGCTGGATCGGTTAGCGTACCGGCTCGCTCTGCAGGTGCGTGTAGAGAGCGATCAGCTTGCGGGCGACATTCTGCAAATCCATATCTTCCGGGATGGGATTTTTTTCGATCTTGGGAGTTTGAATCCCGAGGCGGAAATCCACGGCAATGCCTTCGATAATCTCTTCCGTGACGCTTTTGAGCTGCCGCGCGTATGCCGCCACCAGCGCGTTCTCGCAGATGGTGTTGATCAGGCGGGGAATACCGCGCGAATAGCGATGGATGGTAGCAACGGTTTCCTGCGGAAAAACGAGAGCCGGCTCAGGGCTGCCCGCCAGTTGCAGCCGGCGCTCGATGTATCCCTTGGTTTCGTTCAGATCGAGCGAAGCCAGATGGGAGCGCAACGCGATGCGCTGCTTGAGTTGGCGTAAGTCGACCGAATCCAGTTTTTCATCGAGTTCGGGCTGGCCGACTAAAAGAATCTGCAATAACTTCGCGTCCGCGGTTTCGAGGTTGGTCAGCAGCCGGATTTCTTCCAGAATGTCGGTGGACAAGTGATGGGCTTCGTCCACCACCAGTACCGTAGTTAATTTCTTTTCGCCGCGGCGAACCACATAAGCCGCCAGTTGCAGCAGGAGGTCGCTTTTGTTTTTACCGGCGGTGGGCAATCCCAGATCGCCGGCGATGTATTGCAGAAATTCGAGCGGCGAGAGCCGCCCATTAAATACGTAGGCGTACTTGACGTCGTCGCTCTGCTTGAGCAGTTGCAGCAGGCAGCGCAACAGAAGCGTCTTACCGGTTCCGACTTCGCCGGTTAAAACGACGAATCCCTTGTGCCGGCGCACGCCGTAGTAGAGCGCCGCCAAAGCTTCGTTGTGCCTCCGCGTGGGAAACAGAAACGAAGGATCGGGCGTGATCTCGAAGGGGTTGCGCTTCAGGTTGTAAAAGGCTTTATACATGGATCGAGTCGTTATTATCCGCGCAAATAACTAAGCGCCGAACCCAATAGAATAGTAACCGAGACCATAGCCGCTGTCGCCCATCCCAGCCACATGCGCCGCCGTTCGGCGTGCTCGTCGGCTGTGCCGGAAATGGCGGGAATCTCCGAGATCACTGCCACTGGCAACAGCTTCACGAATTCCTTCTCATCGTAAATTTTGTCGTCCATCACTTCAAAGGCTCCGGCAACCACCGTCCCCAATGCTAGTCCAATGGCCAGTCCGATAGCGCAAAACTTCAAGCGGTTGGGAAAGTCCGGCTTCAGCGGCAGGCTGGGCGGATCGATGATGCGGAAGCGCTCGCCTTGTTGCAGCAGCTCCATGCTGGTAGCCATGGCGGACTCGTTTTTCTTCTTTAGCAACTCGTCGTAGTTGGCTTTGGACTGATCGTAGCCGCGCGTCAGATCGGAAAGCTGCTGCTCGCGCACCGGCTCCTGGTTCAAACGAGCCTGGTAATCGTTGACCTTGGCTTCGAGATCCTTAATGGTCTGCTCGCGATTGGCAATTTCCGTCCGGTTAGCCTGCACCTGCCCCTGCAATTGCAGCAGGGGAGACGAGGGATCCTGTACGCCGGCATCGACGGAATTGGCGTCAGTTGCGGTTCCCGCTTTGAGCTGGGCAACCAACTGGCTGCGCATCTTTTCCGTCCGGGCAATTTCTTCTTTCACTTTGCGAACGTCGGGATGACGGTCGGTATAGTGCGAGCTCAGATCGGCCAGTTTTGCGCGCAGCGTGGACAACTCCTGATCGATGGCCGCAAGTCCGGTGGGCGCAGTGCCATCGCCTTTGGACGAACCCGGCAGCGAACGGTTTTGGCTTACCAGCGTTTCCAGATAAGCGCGCTGCTGCTTGGCAGTATTCAAGGCATCTTCTTCGGCCTGCAACTGCGATTGGACCCCGGCGAGAATTTGCAGATTGCTGCCCACCTGCGCCGGCAGCTGGCCCACGTGCTGGCCTTTGAATTCGCGGATTTTTTCTTCCTGATCGGCCAGGGTTTTGCGCGCTGTCTCCAACTGGCTTTCGAGGAACTTGGTAGTGTCTTCCGACTGCTGCTGCCGGACTTCCAGATTTTCGCTGATGAAGAGATTTGTCAGCTCGCTGGTCACCTGCTGCGCGATCTGGGGATCGTGGGAAAGATAGGACACATTGAATGCGCTGACCCGGCCTTCGCCGTCGCGCACCAGCTCGATGTCAATGTCTTTGCGCATGCGCTCGACCTGATCGTCGGGCGAAGGATTGCCGTGCGCTGCGGAATAGAGATGCAGCTGATCGATGATGTGCAGCAGGCGGGTGCGGCTGAGAATCTGCTGCGTGATGCTGCGCAGCCGGTCCTGCAAATCGTCGTTCACGTTGGGCGTGACGTAATCCTTCGGCATGGTGGGTTGTTCCACCAAAATCAGTGTCCCGGAGCGGTAGCGCGAAGGTAGGACCCAGCTAGCTCCCCACACTACAAGCCAGCCCGCAAGCAGCGGAATCAGAAACTGCATGTGGCGGCGGCGGACGATTCCCAGATAGTGCGGGAGATCGAAGCCCTGCGAATCTTTTTCTTCTAAATCTTCAACCATGATGATTTTCTCGATGATTATTTTCTAAACTATCTTCCCAATGGCCGGGCAAATTGCCAGGAGACAGAAACCCACTCCCGGTTGGTATCCGGATTGGCGGAAAAGAAGCTGTAATCCTGATGCAGACGCGTATATCCAGCCTGCACATTGAAATGTTCGCCTACCTGGCGCTGTAAGGCCGCACTGCCGGAGATGGAATGGCCGCCCAGCAAAGCGATCGACAGCACTCCATTGTTGGCGTAATAGCCGGCTAGCGAAGCGCTGAGGTGGCGCGTGATCTGTTGGCGCACGGAGGCGTTCACGCTATCGAGTTTCACGGCGCCAATCAAACCTCCACCGCTGCTGACGCTGCGTGAATAGCTGACGGCTACGCCCGTGTGCGGGGCTTGCCAGTTCAAGCTGCCGCCGGCGGCCGGAGTCCAGGATTGCGCAGCCGGTACCAGAGGCTGCCCCGCGGCTACGAATTGCGGGCCTGTGCTGTAGTATTGCGGGCCGCCAAACAGCGAAAAGGAAAACGTGGGCGCTGGAGAGAACGTGTAGAAAATAAAAATTCCGTCGGTCTGCGTCTGGTTGGTGCTCTGCGTGGGATAAGAAAGCAATTCCTGATACTGATAAGTCACGCCAAGATAGTGCTGCTGCGAGACCCGGTAGCTGTAAAACGCCGAGCCCGCGCGCGACGCCGCATCATAAATTCCCGGCACTTCCGCCTGATTGGGGTAGTGAAGATTGCTGAAGTTCCCGCTGGCTCCGACCATGGCGTTGGCGCTGAACTGATAGGTAATGCCCGCATTGCCGTTATTGCTCAAGCGATCGGCCAATGGGGCGACGATGGAATTGTTGGCGCTGGGCGCGGAGCCGGAAACCGCAACAGCCAAACCCTGATCCGGCTGATTGAAAACGTCCGAGGATTTCTGAAAGGTATCTCCCAGGCTAACGGTCACGTGCGGGCTCAGCCGGTACTGTCCGGTGAACAAAACATTTTCGTCCGCTTCATTGCGCGAGGTGACGCGCTGATAAAAGGTGAATCCCGGAGCGTACGACAAAACCGTGTGCAATCGCGAGGTGGTCTGATCGAGCGCAATCGTCGGCCACACCGAATAGCTGACATCGCTTATCGGAGCGCCGCTGGTCGAACTTAACACGTTGTCCGAGTAAGAGGTGCTTGCGGTTATGCCGCCCCGCAGATAGTTCGCTCGCCCCTCGGATGATGCGGAAAGGGGATAGAGCTGTCCGCTTACCGGCGGCGGGGTCAGCATGCGGTCTTCGCCCGGGTTGGGCGTCACAGTCGCAGAATCGGCATTCCCGGGAAGTGAAATCAGCGGACTGCTGGCCGCCGGCGCGGGCGCTGCCGGCTTATCGTCCTGCGACCAGACGGGCAGGCTGGCCAACAGGAACGAGCAGACGATAAATGATTTCGAAATTCTCATGACTTAAACTGCAATTGTTACCTGCGACTACGGAACAATGATGGTGTCGCCGGGCTGCAGCTTGATGTTTTGCGACATGTTCTTACCCTGGCTGACGTCTTTGTAGTTAAACGGGAGCCGCGTTTCTCCGCTGGGGCCCTGGCGAAGCACGTAGATGGATTTCTTCTTGGCAAAATCGCGGAAGCCGCCGGAGAGCGCAATGGCATCGAGCACAGTGGGCGAATTGGCGATGACGTACGATCCCGGCCGCGCCACCTGGCCAAGAATGTTGAATTTCTGGCTGTTAACCTGTTGCACCATCACCGTGACTTCCGGCTCGGAGATGTAGCTCTTCAATTTGCTGGCAATATCTTTTTCCAGCTTCAACGGCGTCAACCCGGCGGCCTGCACTTCTCCCACCAGAGGAAGGGAGATTTTCCCATCCGAGCGGACCGGGATCGAGCGGGAAATATCCGGCTCCTTCCATACGTTGATGGCCAGCACGTCGTCGTTGCCGATCACGAAGCTGTCGTCGTGCGGTTTGGTGGACGCGCCGGGCGCAGCAGCCTCCTGCGCGAATAGTGAACCGATGGTGAGAATGTAACCCAACAGTACGGCGATTTCCACAGCGCGAGGCGTCCAGTTGTTCCTGGTCATGTTGTTCTTGGTCATGGCCGATCCTTGCAATCTTTTTCTCATGAGCAGCTCGATGGCGAATCTCAACTTGCCTTCCCGTTTCCCTTGATCTCTTCGTACAAGGAAAAATCTCCGGCGGGCAGCGAAGGCAGAAAAGGCTCCGGAGCGCGCATGTGATATTGCTCGATCTTATAAAGAAGAGTGCGATAACTGACGCGAAGCAGGCGTGCCGCCGCTTTGCGATTCCATCCGGTTCGCTTGAGCGCCGCGGCAATAGCGCCTTGCTCGGCTTCCGACTTAATGCCCTGGATCAAAGACTTCAACGACTCCGGCGCGGCATCGCTGCGCGCCGCTACCATTTCCCGCGAAGCCGCGGAGAGCCTGGGGGCATGGGTAAACGAGTCGCCGGCAATTTCGCCTGCATCAAAAGCGACCTCGCCCGGAGTAAATTCCTGCTCGCCGGCTGCCAGGTAACGCTTTACAAAAGTTTCGAGTTCCTTTAAATTCCCCGGCCAGGAATATTGCTGGCATGCGCTCAACATCTTCGGCGAAAAGCCGCGTGCCGGCAATCCGTAGTGCCTGGCCAGCTTGTGCATGAAATAACGCAGCAGCGTAGCAATCTCGTCCTTGCGCTGGCGCAGCGGTGGCACGTGCACGGTAAAGGCGCTCAGGCGATAATACAAGTCTTCGCGAAGCTGCCCACCTGCCAACGTACGATCCAGTTGGGCGCTGCTCGCGGCCAGAATTCTCACATCGGCGGGCACGGCATCGCCGCCTGCGGGCATGGCGCTTTCCTGGTTTTGCAGCACGCGCAATAACCGGGACTGCAGCGCGCTGGGGAGTTCGCCGACTTCTTCCAGCAGAATTGTGCCCCGTTCGCCCGCCGCGAATTTTCCCAGACTCGCTCCGCGCGCATTGCCATGGTTGCCAAACAATTCCGTTTCCAGGACCGGCTCCGGCAGCTCCGCGCAGTTCACGCGATGCAGTTTGAAACCGGAACGGACCGAAAGCTTGTGGATCAGGCATGCGACCGTGGACTTGCCGGTGCCTGTCTCTCCTAAAATGAGCACGGGTACATCGGATTTCGCCAGCAGCGCAGCCTGTGCGCGAAGCTTCTGCATGATCAGGCTGTCGCTTACGAAGAATGTGTCTGCCCCAAGCTGCTCCATATTCTTCCTCATTTCCGCTGCGCCATTTTCCTGCGGCCCGAGATGCCGCCGGATCACGAACTCGAGCTGACTCGCATCGAAAGGCCGAATCAGAACTTCTCCCAACCCGCCGCGGCTGATTTCCCGTCCTCTGGCGGCGTCGTCGGGATAACAAAGCAAAACCACCGGCAGATCGGCTCTGCGCCGGTGCAGCCAATGAACAAAATGCAAACTGTCGGCGTCTCCCCGGGGAACATCGAGCACCAGCAGTTGTGTGACGGTGGACTGCACCGGCTCCATGGCTTCCCAGCCGCATGAGGCGGTTTGCAGCTTCCAGTCATTGGCCGTTTGCAGGGAGTGGGCCAGGCGAACCACGCTTTGGTCCTTGCTGACGACCAGCAGGCGAACACTTTGGTTTGGATTTTCCAGCTTTTCTGACTTTTCTATCAAGGGTGAGTATGTCCTTCCCGAAGGGAGGAACGATTTACCACGAAACGGTTAACCAGGGAAAAGAGGCTTCAGGCTGGCTCTACTTCATAACCTTCCACGCGGACCGCCAGAGACCGCTGGATCGCATCCACGGAAATCACCAGCGTGCGATCGCCGTTGCGCGAGGTAAGCACGCCCTCGACTCCGTTCAAAGCTCCACTGCAGATTCGCACCCTCTGGCCGATCTTAAGAAAGGGATGAGCCGACCAGGGAATTTCCGACTCAACCAGATTCCGAACGGCGTCGATCTGCTCGTCTGGAATGGGACTGCCTTCTCCTCTAGCTCCCACCAGCCCGAACACTCCTTCGACGCGGAGAACCCGCAGGCGTTCAGCGCGGTTGGGAATGAATTTCGCAAATACATAGCAGCCGAACAGCGGCGCCTGCACGGTTTTCTTACGGTCACTCCAGCGGTGCACCTCGGAGACCAGAGGCAGAAACGATGTGACGCCCCGCTCTTCCAGCCGCTGGGCTACGATTTTTTCGTGCCTCGGGCGGGTTTGCAGGCCATACCAGTATTCAATTTCTTTTCCGGCATCCGCTCCCACCAACGGAATCGGTTGCGGCACCGCTAACGACAAACTGCTTACAGACATAGCTTCGCCCTCTAAGTCACCTTCTCTGGATGACTTCAAAAATCAATAAAAATCGCCGTCAAGATCTCAACCCTGAGATCTAGGGGGAACCTGCATAGGGGGTCGTTGATTTACCACTTCACAAAAATCGAAGTGGACCGGATTTACGAATTTCGTTCTACCGGCAGATGGGGGGATGTACAACGCCAACTAAAAAACAACGTTTGCAACTTAATTGCGAGCCCGGTGATCCCGAGTCCCGCTTACTGCAATGAACTGCAACCCTGATGCCAAAAAAAACTACAGTTCACAATCCCTACTATTCCTATCGTGATACTACAGGTTGATTTTCCCGCTGTCAAACCTGTTCCGCTTGACGTCTGGCACCCATAAAAACTACTGCGCGGGAGAAAAAACCACTTCATCTAACTGCGGGTTTTGCCCGAATAATAAGCACCTTACATGGCATTGCAGATGGTTGCAAGGGCACTTTGTAACCATCCGAATGGTACTTCTGTGCTACCTCGCAACAGTCTTTCCCCGGACGGGAAAGAATTTTTGCCGGCGGAGCACGCGCAGCCTCCCCATAATTTACGTATACGTATGATTATGCAGATGTTACTGGCCTTGATCTGATATAAGAAACGAAAACGCGGTGCTCGTGCAAAATGGAAAGTACCTGCACCAGAGTTGCACTCACTTACATGCAAAGTTTTGCACTTTATATCCCTGCGTTGCCACTTTACAGCCGGAAAAGATGCAACTGCTTGCAACCACCAATGACCCCGAAAGACCGCGAAAAAAATTTCTAACAGCAACTTGGGGCGGCCTCTCGGGTTTCGAGCATAAGCTAAACGTATCTTGCCACGCTTCGTCAAAAACTTCAGAATCCCGAATATGCCATACTTATCTAACAATAAAGTCTCGCAAGCATGATTCACGATTGACCCCGAAGTTTGATGGCTCCCTCATGACTGAATCCACCCAACATCTTTCTGCTGGCGAGCGTGCCAGCGTGCAAAACCTCTACCTCAGCGCGGTCAAGGCGGCCGTCATCGGCACGGACCTCACCGGAGTTGTGACCTACTGGAATCCCTTCGCAGAAGAGATTTATGGATGGACCTCGGACGAAGTGGTCGGCCGCAATATCATGGAGATCACCGTCAGCTCGAAAACCGTAGAAGAAGCCGCAAAGCATATGGCGTCCGTTATTGCGGGAAACAGTTGGGCGGGTGAGTTCCATGTACGCTGCAAAAGCGGCGATCACGTCAGCGCATTCGTCACTCTTTCACCGGTGAGGGGCGAAGATGGAAACCTGACGGGCATTGTTGGTGTGAGCCAGGACTTGAGCAGCCTGAGGGAGGTGCAAGGAGCTCTGCGGCGCAGTGAAGATCAATTCCGGGTATTCGCCAATTCCCTGCCCGAGCTCTGCTGGATGGCGCACAGCGATGGCCACATATTTTGGTACAACGAGCGCTGGTACGAGTACACAGGCACAACGCCGGAACAAATGGCGGGATGGGGATGGCAAACGGTGCATGATGCCGACGTATTGCCATCCGTGATGGAACGCTGGCAATCGTCTCTCGAAAGCGGAGAGCCATTTGAGATGGAGTACCCGCTTCGCGGAGCGGACGGCGTCTATCGCTGGTTTCTGACGCGGATAAAAGCCGTTCACGATGAACAAGGGCGGGTGACGCGCTGGTACGGTACCAACACGAATATCGATGAGCAGCGGCAATTACTGAAGTCGTTGCGTGAGACGCGGGATGACCTGGAAAGACGGGTTCAAGAGCGCACGGAAGAGTTACACACGGCGACCGAAAGTTTGCGCGAGCTTTCCGCGCGCTTGTTGCGCATGCGGGATGAGGAACAAAGACGGCTGGCGCGTGAATTGCACGACAGCGTAGGACAGCTGCTGGCGGCGATCGGAATGAATCTTGCGGCGGTTTCTTTGGAGGCCGATAAACTGAGCCCGGCGGCGGCAAAAAGCATGACTGAAAACGCCAGCCTGGTAGACGAGGTCAGCCGCGAAATCCGCACGATTTCGCACTTGCTGCACCCTCCCTTACTGGATGAAGCGGGGCTGGCATCGGCGTTGCGCTGGTATGCCGAAGGATTTGCCAAGCGCAGCCGCATTGACGTGAGCCTAGAAATTCCATCCGGTGTTGGACGTCTCCCCCATGACACCGAGATTGCGTTATTTCGAGTGGTGCAGGAATCTCTGACAAACATTCACCGTCATTCGGAGAGCCCCACGGCAACCATACGGATCCGCGTTTACGGGGAGCGTGTCGTGCTCGAGATACAGGATCAAGGAAAAGGCATTCCGGCAGAGAAGTTGCGGAATCTCGCCCGTGTGGGCCGCATCGGGGTGGGATTTGGCGGCATGAGGGAACGGCTAAGACAGTTGGGCGGCAAGCTTGAAGTGGAATCCTCTGAAAATGGCACGCTCATCAGGGCAACCTTGCCCATCGATACCAGAAACGCAGTGGAATGGCGGGCAACTGCCTAAGCTTCCGCCGGAATCGGGAAATATGTCTTTCCTTCCATTAAAGCTTCTATGGCCGCATATACAGAATCCAGGTCAGATTTTCGACACAATCCTTTAATCCCTGCTTTCTTCGCTTCTTCTTCCAATTGGTTCGAGGGATCTACAGTGACCATAAGGATCGGGGCATCGGGATGCTCTTTGGACAGTTCGCGAGCTGCCTCTAATCCGTTCATTTCGGGCATTACGAAGTCCATGACAGTAAGGTTCGGCGCATTTTCGTCCCACTTTTCAAGTGCACGACGCCCGTCCTCAGCTTCGCCGACCACCACCCATTCATCTTGCTTTTCAAGTGCGGCACGAAGATAAGAGCGGATCATCGCGTTGTCGTCGACTAGGAAAATGCGGATCAAATGGACTCCTTTCTGCAATGTAGATGCCGCCCGATAAATTCAAGTTAATGCGTGAAGGCGCGCAAGGCCATACAGCAGGAACCCTATGAAAACAGGATATTTCCGTTGCTGAGAACAGAAGCACGGTAGGTTATCAGGGTAATCCGATGTTTTAATGCATTACCCTTGAACGCTGATTTTGGAGAAAGACAGCACGGCTCGTGAGGATATGGGGTGTCCCATGGACATGGCAGGACGGAACGTAGTGAAAATCAGCATTCTTTTCACTTGCGGCAATAGTTCCTGTGACGCACCGGGATCGGAAAGAATTCTGTAATCCTGAATGCGGCCTTGCGAGTCCACATACGCTTCGATCACGAGAGACTCCGCATTGATCGAGCTCATATTATCGAATGCGCTTTGCTGTAATTCAGGACCGGTATTCAGAACCAAAGGCACATCTTCATTGTTGGCCTGCAACTGACCTGGAATGGCGAGAATCGTAGCGACTAGACCAAAGATAAGTACAGCGCAAGCAAGTCCAGCCGTGGCCGGCACCATGAAGGCATTCAGAGTGTTTTCCAGGCGCGTGCGCAAACCTTCGTAAGGACGGCGCCCTTGGGCTGCTTCGCGTGAGATGGCAAGGCGCAACTTCAATCCCAAATCGGCCGGCGCAACGGGACGGCCGGCACTCATCAGAAGTTGCTGAGTCTGCCGTAGCAAGGCATATTCACGGGAGCAAGCCGGACATGCGTCGAGATGGAACCGCAACTCCTGCATCTCGGTGCCCGTTACCGCGCCGTCAAGATAAGGAGACAGTAAGCTGTTCGCTTCGGTGCACTTCATCGCTGACTTATGTGATTGCGACTGCCCCGCCATATACCTCATGGCATCACCTCAGCCTTTCTGCCTATTCCACTCGCCTGCCGCGCTGAGCTTCCGGATGCTTCATGGTCAGGCAGCATCAGCCCCAGCTCCCCGCCTGACTCCCGAACATATGGCATAAGCCGTTGTTTGAGAGCCTGCCGGCCCCGCGTCAATCGGGACTTCACCGTGCCCACAGAAATCTGCAAAATTTCCGCGATCTCTTCATATGACATTTCTTCCAAATCGCGCAGAATCAGGGTAGTCCGGTACGGTTCCGCGACTTTTCGAAGTTCGGCATCGACGCGTTTTCGCACTTCGTTGTGCACCACATGGTCGAAAGGCGATTCATGCTGGTCGGTCAAAGCCGCTTGCATGGCATCATCTGCTTTCACTGCGCCTTCCGATTCCATCGGCTCGATCGAAGTTTCCTGCGCCTTATGCCGGAACCACCAACGTTTACGGTTCGCGGCCTCGTGCAGAGCGATTCGATAAATCCACGTCTTTAAGCTGGATTCGCCGTGGAAGTGCTTCATTCCGCGGAAAATTTTCAGGAAAACGTCCTGGGTGGTATCGGCGGCGTCGGCGGGATCGCTGACCACGCGATAAACCAGTCCATACACTGGCCGTTGAAATTCGCCGATCAGCCAGGCATAAGCCGCTTCCGAACCGGCCTTCAAATCTGCAACGATCGCCGCTTCTTCTGCCCGTGCTCCAATCGCGCCCGCTAAATCCGCCAAGGTGGTTGCTCCAGCCATGTACCGGCTCCCTTGATTATAGGATCTTCCACCCCATCCTGAACCGAAAAATCACCGGTTCAACCCCTGACTTCCCCTAAGAAAATAGACTCCGGAAGGCCTTGCAGGGTTCCCGAATAGGTGCGCTTTTCATATAAATAGAGAGTTTCTTTAGTAATCAGGCAGATTGAGGTACGACTAAGCGTGCGCGCTGTCGGTTTGCCCCTGAGGCAGCTTGGCAAGAATATCTTTCAGGGCAGTCAGCAATTTCTCGGGGCCGCTGTCCAGATCGAGAGCGGATTTCTCCAGGAAACCGCAGGCTCCGTCTTCCTCCAGCCGGGCTGCATTTCTTTGAGACATTCCCGTCAGAACTACGACCGGTATGGCCCTGGTCGCCGGGTCGGCTTTCAGCGCTTTCAAAACGTCGGGACCGCTTATTTTCGGCAATAACATATCGAGCAGGATCAGATCCGGCATTTTTTCGTGGGCCAGACGAAGAGCTTCCCCTCCATCGACAGCGCTGCTCATCTCGTATCCCGCACGAGTAAGCGCACGCTCGGTGGCCAACCGGAGAAACTTGCTGTCTTCCACGAGCAGGATTTTAGTCATCTTGGGGGAATCGCTTTTTCGCTGCAAATTTCGGATGTGCGTTCAATGTTGCAGGCAATCCGCTACGGAACCCATCGGCAGAATATTGAAAAGGTGTTTACATTTAAGAGTTTTCTAAGGAACGGGGCGCAGGCAGCAGTTCTGACGTGAAGAGATACTGCGCTTTACAAATTACCTTACCGACATCCTTTGAGTGAGATTCGCCAATATAGTACGGTTTCCGCTGTATTGCTCTCAGACAATATGCCAATTATTTTCTGAATAGGAAGATTGAGGGGGCACTCAAACCTCCCCTAAAGGTGGTCATGGGTTAGTGTCAGCGAGCTGACATTCGGGCCCTCACGACCACCTTTTTCAGTGTGTTCGTCCGGCACATGCGCGATTTTGCCACAGGTGCAACAACTGCGATTTACTTTGCATCCGATGAGCGGATGAGGGAAAGACCGATGTTATTGAAAGCATATTCCTATCAAAGATCGAGCCGGACGCATCCCATTGGGTTTGGCGAGGACTCGTGAGTGATGGAGGATCCCAGCGTTGAGCAAGTCCGCGATGAACTGGAACGGCTGATGCTGGAACAAATTGAAAGTTTGAGAAAGCAGACATTCCTGGGAGTAACCCCGCAAGATTTGGAACAGGAAAAGGAAAGATTGAAGCGCATTCGTGAAGTGTCCGCCGAATTTTTAAAAGCCCTGAAAAGAATTGAACCTTGACATAGGCTGGCTCGCGCTTTAGGGTGGCGAATCATAGTGAGGATATCTCTATTGACGATATCTTCCAGGAGAGACTCTGTGACAGAAAAACATACGGTAACGCTGCCGGCAACCGTTGAGAAAATTATCAAGCCTTCAGATCCCAGAGAGCCGGAAAAGGCACAAATCTCCATTGCAGGGGCAGACGATTTGTACCGGGAGATCCGCATCGAAAACTCACTCACGGATGAAAACGGAGATGAGGTGCGGCTGAAGAAAGGCGCCGAAGTTCAAGTCATAGTGGAGGCGGAGCCAATCGCGACCGCTCCCGCGAATGTAGAATAGCGGTCCTCGGTCGGACTGTCTCGATTCTCCACCTTATTAGTAATAAATCCCTTTCTGCGTTTGACCCTCCGCTTTGAAGTCCTTAAACTTGAAGATGTTTGCGTCCAGTGTATTTGCCATGGTCTGGAGGGCTTCCTGAGTCTTCGATTACGAAGTGCGGTGCTGATGGTCCTGTTCGGGCTGTTGGCGGTTTTCTGCCTGGGAGAAGAGCGATCCGCTCCGATCACGCTGGAGAACAGCGAAACGCTTTTTGCCGTATTGACCGCTCTGAATACCTGCGGATATGACGTGGACGTGACCATCTCCGATGCGACGCGCAGCAATGTGCGGGCTGAGGTGCAACGGACGTTGCAGGGCTCGGACGAAGCAGAAGCGACCCGGACGGCACTGTGCGAGTTTTACCAGAGCCATACTCCGGACCGATATACGAGTCATGCTTTATCTCCTTATATTTCACTCGCGCTCTACATGGATGGCCCCCCGCATTTTGTTCCGCGGCTGAAGGAGGAAGACCTGCCGCCGGATGCCGCTGCTATTGCGGGATTTGGAGCGTTGCTGGAAAAGTTCTACGACAAAGCTGGGCTGCACTCGATCTGGGAGCGGCATCGTGGCGATTATGCCGCAGCGGCGAATCGTTATCACGAAGCGCTGGCCAAGATGGTGTTCGACACTGAAATCTACTTAAAGTTGCAAGCCACGCAATACCTGGGGCGAAGGTTCACGATTTATCTGGACTTCATGGGTTCGCCGAATGAAACCGATGCGCGAAACTACGGAGCGGATTATTACGTGATAATTTTCCCCGCTCCGGCCGCCGCGGGGGCTTCTCCACAGGCGGGGTTAAAGATGGCTCAGATTCGCCACACCTTCCTGCACTACGAGCTGGACCCGCTGGTGGACAAACACTATAGCGCCATGAAGCGGCTGGAACCGCTGTTGCAATCGGTGAAGCGCGCGCCGCTGGAAGAAAGCTTTCGCAGCGACATTTCGCTGCTGGTGACCGAGTGCCTGGTGCGGGCCATTGAAATCCGCACGGGTGGCGGCAAGCAAGCGGCAGACGAGGCGATGCGGGCGCAGGCAGTGGACGATGCGGTGAAGCAGGGCTACATTCTCACGAAATACTTTTACGACGCTGTGGTTGCGTTTGAAAAAGATCCTGTGGGAATTCAGGGAATGTACGGCGACTTTCTCAACAACATCGATTTAAAGAAGGAAGAGAAAGCGGCGGCAGATATTCAATTTTCTGACGATGCGGCGCCGGAATTGGTGCGTTTATCGCGTCCCGAGGAAAGGCGAATGCTGGTGACGGCCGAAAAGCGGCTGGCAGCGGGCGATCCCAAGGGCGCGCAGGATCTGGCGCAGCAGGCATTGGATAAAAAGATTGGAGATCAAGGGCGGGCGCTGTTCATTCTGGCGGAAGTAGCCGTGGCCAACAAGAACCGGGATGGAGCGGAAGATAATTTCCAGAAGGCCATCAAGGTTTCGAACGATCCCAAGGTGCTGGGGTGGTCGCATGTGTACCTGGGCCGAATTCTGGATATGAAGGAAGAACGAGAAGCTGCGGTGCAGGAATATCAGGCGGCGTTGAGCGCGGGCGGCGATTTGCCTGAGATTAAAGCGGCGGCGCAACGAGGGCTGGCGCAGGCCTATGAACCTCCGGCGAAACCGCAGGAGCAATAGCCCGCGAGTACAATGGAAGGAATTTTGAAATTGGGTAATTCAGCAATTGGGAAATTGAAAAAGACAAATTACCCAATTACAGAATTACTCAATTACAAAATGTTCCAAGGAGAACGCATGAAGCGTACAGCAATCATTGTTGTGGCAATGCTGGGACTTTCAGCATGGAGTTTTGCCCAGGATAAGCCCGCGGCCCAAGCTGCCCCAGCCGGACAAGCGGCGGCAGCGCCCGCGGGAAAACGCCCACCGCAGGCTAAGACACAGCCGGAGTTTGACGCTTATAAAGTAGCCGCCGCGCTTACCGATCCCGCTGCGCAGGAAAAAGCGGCGGATGACTTCGCTACGAAGTTTCCCGACAGCGAATTGCGGCCGCTGCTTTACAAAGCGGTAATGCACGCCTATCAACAGTCGAACAATGCCGACAAGATGCTGGCTATGTCGCAAAAAGTGCTGACGTTTGACGCCGACGATCCCGAAGCCTTGTTGGGAGTAGCGCAGGTGCTGGCGGAACGCACGCGTGAAACCGATCTCGACAAAGATCAACGCATCACGGAAGCCAAGAAGGACGCTCAACGCGCGCTCATCACTGTAGACACGGATGTTCCAACCACTGGATACCCACCCGAGCAACTGGCCGCGTTCAAGGGATTTTTGAAATCCGAAGCTTACGCGATTCTGGGCACGCTTGAATTCAACGCCAAAGCCTGGGCGGATGCCGAGTCCGATCTGAAGAAATCGATCGACGCGTTCCCGCAGCAACCCGATGCAATCGCAATCTTCCGCTTGTCGGTGGCTCTTGATATGCAGAATAAATATCCTGACGCGTTGAAGTACGCGAACCAGGCCGTGGATTTGACCAAGGCGGGAACAAACGCCGGAGATGCGGCGCGCAAGGAGAAAGACCGGCTGGTGCAGTTGATTGGGGGCATCAGCGAGCCACCCGCGAAGTGATGCCGCCTTTTCGCCAGGACACTCAAGCGAAATTGCGGGCCGCAGTGCAATCATGAAGGAACGGGAAATCTCCTCGCTGGAAACCGCGCTGGACTATCACTTCCATCGCCGTGGAGTGATCGAACAGGCCATTACGCACAGTTCGCAGGCGCGCGAACAGGAATCGCAGCAGGCGGGACAGAATAAATATCAGGTCAACGACAACGAGCAACTGGAGTTTTTGGGCGACGCAATTTTGGCCCTGGTAACCAGCGAAGAGTTGTTCCACCGGTTTCCGCAGTTTCGCGAAGGCGAACTCTCGAAATTGCGCGCGCATATCGTCAGCGAACGGCATCTTATCCGAGTCGCGCAACAACTTGAGTTGGGACATTATCTCCGCTTGGGGCGCGGCGAAGAGAAATCTGGCGGACGGGGCAAGACCGCACTTTTAGTTGACGCCCTGGAAGCGGTGCTGGCAGCCATCTATCTGGATGGCGGTATGGAGCCGGCGCGCAAGTTTATCTTGCGGGAAATATTGGCTCCCGAACTGGAGCGCATGGAGCGCGAAGGCGGCGCGCTGCCGATGAGCGATTTTAAATCGGCTCTGCAAGAGACTTTACAGGGGTTGGGCATGGCACAACCTTCTTATGTGCTGGTGGAAGAAGCCGGACCGGAACATCGGAAGACCTTTACTGTAGAAGTCCGTCTGAACGGCAAAAAGAACGAGGGTCGAGTGGAGTTCGTGGGACGCGCGCAAGGTTCCACCAAAAAAACGGCGGAACAGGATGCGGCGCGGCAGTTGCTGTCCTATCTGGCCTCGCAATCGCAAGCCGGAGGAGCCAGGGCCGCGCGCGGCTCACCCTCCCCCGACAAATAGAAAAACAAATAGAATTGGTGTGTGGTCAAGTGAAGTAAATGAGTTCCCTGGGCAATCCTGTATCACACGAGCCATTGGTTGGCGAACCTCCGGTCGGTCATGTCCCGGAAGGCGTTCACCGGACGCGATGGGCTGCCGGAACCGGCGTTATGGGCTCGTTGCAGTCGCTATTAGGCACCGTGATAATTGCGGTTTTCGTGATCACGTTTATCGTGCAGGCGTTTCAGATTCCTTCTCCGTCGATGGAAACTACCCTGCTGGTCGGCGATTACCTACTGGTCAATAAGCTGTGCTACGGCGGAAGCCTGGCGAATTATCTAATGCCCTACCGCAAAGTGCAGCGCGGTGACATTATCGTGTTTCATTATCCGGTGAATCCGGTGCAGCATTTTGTAAAACGCGTGATCGGCGTGCCGGGCGACCGGGTGCGCATGATCAATAAGCAAGTATTTGTGAATGGAGTATCGCTGAAAGAGCCGTATGCGCATTTCAGCCGCCCGGCGAACGACCTGTTTCGCGACAGTTTTCCGCGGCTCGATGTGGCGGCAGGCGAGACGCCGGAGTGGTGGGTGCAACTGCGCAAGCTGGTTGATGACGGGCAATTGATCGTTCCGCAAGGACATTATTTTGTGATGGGCGATAATCGGGACGACAGTTATGACAGCCGCTACTGGGGATTTGTGCCCCAGGCGAATATCATTGGTCGTCCGCTGGTGATTTACTGGTCGGTGCGGGAGGATGAGGGCGAAGTTGCTGCAGCCCCAAGTTCGATTGCCGGAAAGCTGGCGCATTTTGCCTATGCGTTAACGCACATTTTCCAGATCACACGCTGGAACCGGACGCTGCGGCTGGTGAACTAAAACAAATTGTGTAATTTGGTAATTGAGTAATTTAAAAACTTTGGCCGATGCAATTTTTTAAATTATTCAATTACTCAATTACCAAATTCGTTCAGGCAGGGGCTCCTTGGCTAAGAAAGACGATAAGACAATCGAGATAGAAGAGAAACCGCGCGAGACTACGGTGGAGTTTTTGTCATCGCTGGCTGCCGTGCTCGTGACGGGATTATTCATCATCACGTTCGTGGTGCAGGCGTTTGAGATTCCATCTAGCTCGATGGAGAACACGCTGCTGATCGGCGACCACGTATTCGTGAATCGCGAACAGTTTGCCCCGAAAACTTCATGGATGGGGCCCCTCTTGCCTTATCGCGCAGTGCAACGCGGGGATATTGTCGTATTTCTCGCACCCTGCGAGCCGGGACTCTATGTGGTCAAGCGCATCATCGGCGTGCCAGGCGACCGCATTCACCTGCGCAATGGTGTCGTGTATCGAAACGGCGAGGAGCTGAAAGAATCTTACGTAATTCACTCGCAGGATGCGGTGGCATTTCCCAATCCGTATCGCGATAATTTTCCTGCCGTTCCGCCATCGGAGAGCTACAACGTTTATCCGTGCTGGGAGCCGGAGTTGCCCATGCACGTTCAGGGCGACGATCTGGTTGTGCCGCCGGGGCATTTCTTCGGAATGGGCGACAACCGCGACGTGAGCCTCGACAGCCGCTACTGGGGATTCATTCCACAGGAAAACGTAATCGGCCGCCCCATGTTCATTTACTGGTCGTTTGAAACTCCGGCGGACCAGTACCGCAAGACCGAAATTGGCGATCGCATCGGTTTCCTGGCGCATGTCGTATTGCATTTCTTTGATGAGACCCGCTGGCGGCGGACATTGCGAGTGGTGCGGTGAAAGTTTTTTCTTTCAAGCTCCGGCTTGTAGCCGCATCAGTCGTTGTTCTGCTGTTTCTGTTCCTTGCGCACCCCGGCGTATCACGCCTAAAAACACGCATTGCCAATTCCATTAGCCGCGCCGTCGATCGTCCCGTAGAGATTGGCTCTGTTCAGCTTCGATTCCTGCCGCAGCCCGGCTTTGATCTGGAAAACCTCGTCATTTATGAAGACCCCGTTTTCGGCGCGGAGCCGATGCTGCGATCGAGCGAGGTCACAGCGGTGGTTCGACTAACATCGCTGCTGCGAGGGCGGTTGGACGTTTCCCGCCTGGAGCTGACCGAGCCAAGTTTGAATCTGGTGCGCAGAAAAGAAGATGGACGCTGGAATTGGGAATCTCTCCTCGAGCGCGCCGCGCGCACTCCGCTCGCGCCCACGGCAAAATCAAAATCCGAGCCGCGGCCGAGCTTTCCTTATATTGAGGCCAGTTCAGGCCGCATCAACTTTAAGATAGGGGCGGAGAAAAAACCATATGCGCTGCTCAATGCGGACTTCGCGCTGTGGCAGGAATCAGAAAATACCTGGGGAGTACGCCTGAAAGCGGAGCCATTGCGCACAGATATGAGCTTGAGCGATACGGGATTGCTGCGAGTGAATGGGACCTGGCAGCGTGCCGCTACATTGCATGAAACGCCTCTGCAGTTCAGCGCGGAGTGGGATCGCGCCCAATTGGGGCAGCTGACCAAGTTGGTTTCGGGAGTCGACAAAGGCTGGCGAGGAAACATTCGATTCGAAACGGCGTTGCGCGGAACTCCGAATGCGCTGCAGGTAAGCGCTGACGCGTCGATCCTCGGCTTCCACCGCTACGACATATCGAACACCGAAGGCTTGCAGTTGGCAGCCCACTGTGGTGGTAAATACAGCTCCGATCAGGGAATGTTGCATGAAATTTTCTGTAGCGGCCCGGTGGGCAATGGCATGGTTACGCTGCATGGGGACGTGGGTCGTCCGGGATTGCACTTAGTCGACCTGGCGTTGAACATGGAAAACCTTCCGGTCAATTCTGTGGTGCAACTGGCTCGTCGCGCCAAAAAAGATTTGCCAACCGATCTGGTGGCCGCCGGAACGGTGCAAGGCAATTTTGCGCTCAAGGAAGAGAGCGCATCGCCGCAGGCGGCGAAGTTTCAAGGGCACGGAGAAGTTACAAATCTTCGATTGGAATCGCTGAGCACAAAAATAGAACTAGCTCCCGGCAGGGTGCCGTTTGCACTGGCTTCCGAAAGCGGCACCTTTCATTTTTCCGCGAGAAAAAAATCTGGCGAGCAGTCCGATGCTCTTGCCTTGATAACTCCGAAAGAATTGCATATTGAGTATGGTCCGTTCCCGGTCGCGCTGGGCCGGCTCACAGCGGCACAGGCTCGTGGCTGGGTGGGGTGGTCGGGTTATGGTGTGGTGGTTCGCGGAGAAGGAGAGGTGTCGCGAACCTTGCGCGTTGCCAGTCTGTTCGGATTACCTACGATCAAGGCGAACGTGGAAGGTTCGGCCGTGATGGATTTGCAGATCGCTGGATCGTGGATGGAGAATGCCGCCGCAACTCCTTCCAATTTCTCCTTGCCGAAGGTGACCGGTACAGTGCAACTGCATAATCTCCACGCAACGGTGCGGGGAGTGAATGAACCGATTGAAATTTCCTCAGGCGAATTAAAGCTCTTACCTGATGAAGCACGCGTGGAAAAATTGAATGCGCGTGCGGCGGATGCGCAATGGACCGGCTCTGCGACATTGCCGCGCGGTTGTGGAACTCCGGGCGCGTGCGTGGTGCATTTCAATTTGAATACCGATGAGATCGGAATGAGCGGCCTTTATCAATATTTTGGCCCCCATGCCGACGAGCGCCGCTGGTATGAGGTGCTGACGCCGGCTCAGCCTGGAACAACTTCGTTTCTAGAAAACTTACGGGCATCGGGAAACGTAAGCGCAGAACGGTTGCTGATTCACAATCTGATGATGAACCATGTCTCTGCTGAGCTTGATCTTGACCACGCGAAATTGAAGATTTCAAATCTGCGCTCCGATTTGCTGGGCGGGAAGCATCGTGGCGACTGGCAGGCGGATTTCACCGGCGCGACTCCCGTTTATTCCGGCTCGGGGAGCCTTATCAATGTTTCGCTGGAGCAGACAGGAGACGCGATGCACGATGCCTGGGCTTCCGGAAAGGCTAGCGGTACCTATCAGATCACGGCTCACGGCAGTGGTTCGGCTTTCTGGCAATCTGCCGCGGGGGAACTCCACTTCGATTTGAAAGACGGAACTCTGCCCCGAATTTCGCTGGCGAGCGATGGCACGCCATTACAGATCACGCGTTGGCAGGACACTGCCCGCTTGCACAATGGAAAAATAGAAATTGAAAAGGGAGAGATCATCTCTTCCGCGGAAACATACGAGATCAGCGGAACCGCGACATTGGGACAGGTTCTCGATTTCAAACTCATCGGCCTTGCACCCGAGAAGTCTACGGGTACAGGTACGCTGGTTTACAGCATCACTGGCACGGTGGCTGATCCACGAGTGGCGCTGGCGCTTGCTCCAGAGACGCAGGCGCGATTGAAGCCATAGGCATCTCCACAGAATTTTCCTAAGTTAAGGCTTGTATCCTTGCCCGCGCAGAACTTTGCCAGGTAAACTTCCCGTCATTTTTCCTTGATCGATAACAGGCACGCCGTTTACCAGCACGTAGTCCATCCCTTCGGAAAGCTGATTGGGATTGTCGAACGTGGCCAGGTCGCGCACGGTTGCAGGATCGAAGATGACAACGTCGGCCCACATGCCGGCTTTGAGCACACCTCGATCCGTGAAGCGCATGCGTTGCGCGGGCAAGGCCGACATTTTGCGAATCGCATCTTCCAGCGTCAAGGCTTTGTCTTCGCGGACATACTTGCGCAGTATGCGAGGAAAGGTGCCATAGGCGCGGGGATGAGGATGTTCCTGGCCGAGAATTCCTTCGGGCGAGGTTCCGGAAGAATCGTTGTCGATGGAAACCCACGGCTGTTGCAGCGCGAGCGTAACATCGGGCTGCGACATGCCGAAGACGGCGACGCCGGTGCTGGGATCTTCAATCAGGAAATCGAAGAGCGCATCCATCGGGTCTTTATTCCAGAGCTTCGCGATTTCGGATAGGCGCTTGCCTTCAAGAGGGAGCATCTTGGGATTCTCCACCACGCCGATCATGATTGCGTCGGGTCCGGGAATTTCCTGCCATTCGTTGTCCCAATCTTTCGAGCGCGTCAGCATATCTTTGCGGATGCGCTCGCGGGTTGCGGGATCTTTGAGGCGCTGCACTAACTTCCCGGTTCCGCCATCGTGCGCCCACGGCGGAATAAATGCGGAAAAATCATTGAACCACGCGGTATAGGCATAGGTGTTGGCCGAGACATCGGCACCCGATGCGCGGGCGGCATTGATTTTGGCGACGACTTCGGGCATCCGTCCCCAATTATTTTTCCCGGCGACTTTGATGTGCCAGATTTCCACGGGGACATGCCCTTCGCGGCCGATGCGCAGGGCTTCGTCAATGGCTTCGAGAACGGAATCGCTTTCGTCGCGCATGTGGGTGGCGTAGATGCCGCCGAACTTCCCGCCTTCGGCGGCAAGCGCGATGAGTTCGTCAGTTTTCGCATACGGTGCGGGAGCATACTCCAGCGAAGTGGAAACGCCGACCGCGCCGTCTTTCATAGCGTCACGCACCAGGGCCCTCATCTGTTCGAGTTGCTCGGGGGTGGGTTGTTTGTCGTCGTCACCCAGCACCATGCGGCGCACTTGCGTAGCGCCGACGTAGCTGGCGAGGTTGATGCCCATGCGTTGCTTTTCCAGGCGAGCAAAATACTGGCGGAAGGTTTTCCAGTCCGGGGTGATTTTGTAATGCTCATAGCTGATGCGGTCGGATTGAATGATGGCATCGTTGAGCGGCGCAATCGAACTGCCCTCGCCGGTAATTTCCGTGGTGATGCCCTGATAGATTTTTGAAGGCAGGCGGGGATCGACCAGAATCGTGAATTCAGATTGGCCCAGCATGTCGATGAAACCGGGCGCGACGACTTTGCCGGCGGCGTCAATTGTGCGTTTGCGGGGCGCCACAGTCAGGTTGCCGATGACGGCGACTTTTCCGTCGCGGATGCCGATGTCGCCGGAGTACCAGGGAGAGCCGGTGCCGTCGATGATGTGGCCGTTGGTAATGACGAGATCGAAAGTAGCCGCGGGGGCTTGCGCCCTCAGCAGCCATGAAGAAGCCCAAATAATGAAGAGGATGGCCGCAACGAACATCCCTAGCTTGATTTTCACCGCTTAACCTTCTTTCTGAACTGTTCCGCAGGTGCGCAGAATTTCTCCGCACACTCCTGCGCTAAAAACTTAAAAGCTCCTCGCGGAGAAATGCAGTGAACAACTACGCGAGGAAGCTGAGTAAATTTAATTGAGATCAAATACTAATTCGTTTTTTATGCACGCTTGCGCCGAGTGCGATCCAAACCCCTAGCGCCAGCCACTCGTATACGGTGAAATGGCCGGGGATTGCCGGAACAACTTTCATCAGCAACATCGCAATCGCTACAAGTAATCCAAAACCGGCAATCAGATATTCGATCGCGAAGCGCTTCGGCTGCCCGGGAAGCTTTCCCCTAAGCCTCATAGAAAGATAAGCAGCGCAGGTTGCGGTCCAGCCGATCGCACTGGCTACGGCGCCGACTTCGGTAATCGGAACCAGGATCGCATCCCCCAGCAGCATACACGCGCCGGTAGCCGCTCCGATGCAAAGAACAGCCACCGCTGGAGTTTGGTGTTGCGGATGGATGCGCCCGGCGCGATTGTCGATCAATTCGCGGCGCCCCATGGCAAATAACATGCGGCTGGCGGCTACGAAGTTTCCGTTGAAGCATTTGATCAGCGACAACAAAGCCGCGGCCAGAATGAGGTTGACGATCCAGCGCGAACCTACTGCGCGCTGAAAAGCAACAGCGGTCATAAACTTTTCGCCGGTCAACTCGTGCCATGGCGCAACGAATGCCACTGCGGCGATGACAGCAGTGTAAAAGAAGATGCCGATCAGAATGGCCATCCAGATTGCGGTAAGAAATCTAGCGGAATGAAATTCGGCGGTGGATTCTTCCGCGGCCTTGCCCACCGATTCAAATCCGGTCATGAAATATGGAACGATCTGTAGCACCAACAGGAATGAAAACAGCGGTGCGTGGGTAAACAGCGGAGGAAAATTATGCGGCGATCCTTTGCTTACTCCCAGCACGATGAAGGTCACAAACAATGCAAGAGTGGTGAAGGCGGTCCAGTTCTGGAAGCTCGCGCTGAGGCGGATGCCGCGATAGTTCAATGTGGTTAGTAGAGCGGTGAGGGCGAGGCCGATGATTAAATGCGGAAGATAAACGGGGCGTCCGGCGATGCGGTAGAGTTCCAGCGAATCGAGCGAAGGAACGATATAGCCAGCGATGCGGCCTACGGCCACGGCCTCCCAAGGACAGACGATGAAATAGGCGAGCATCATCATCCAGCCGGTGGAGTAGCTGACGGACGGCGAAAAAGCGGCGGCGGTGTAGGCAATCTCGCCGGCGGCGTTGGGCATGGCGGCGACCAGCCTGCCGTAGACCCAGCCAATGGGGAAAAGCAGCGCGCCGCCGACTGCAAAACCGAGCAAGGCTCCAAGAGCGCCGCCGCGCAGTAGCCAGTCGTCCATGACTACGAGCCAGCCAACGCCTACCATGGTTCCCCAGGCCAGGGTGAAGTAGTCGGTTAGGCGGAGTTTGCGGGCAAGCTGGGACATGCGGAGGGGCGAATTATAAAGCATTGGCGGGCGCGGGATCCTACATCGAAATCCGCGCGGCGCATGGTAGTATCGTCATTACCCTCGCGTGATGCGCAAGCTGTGAATTTGAGCGCCAGAATTCTGTTGTGCCTCGTCATTAAACATACGAACGAATGACATCTTCCAATCCATTGCGTAAGCGCGTGCTCAGCGGCATGCGCTCGACAGGAAAACTGCACCTCGGCAACTACGTGGGCGCGCTCGACAACTGGGTGCGCATGCAGGATGAGTATCAGTGTTTCTTTGAAGTGGCCGACTGGCACGCGCTCACCACCGACTATGCCGATACTTCGCGCGTGAAGCAGAATTCGCTGGACGTCGCGCTCGACTGGCTGGCCGCGGGGCTTGATCCGGAAAAGAGCGTGATTTTTATTCAGTCGCACGTGCCGGCTCACGCGGAGCTGCACTTGCTGTTTTCGATGATCACGCCGCTGGGTTGGCTGGAGCGCGTTCCGACATATAAGGAGCAGCGCGAAAATATCCAGGATAAAGATTTGGGAACGTATGGGTTCCTTGGCTATCCGGTGCTGCAAGCGGCGGATATTTTGGTTTACAAGGCCGATGTGGTTCCGGTTGGTGAAGATCAGGTAGCGCACGTGGAGCTGACACGGGAGATTGCGCGGAGATTCAACGGGTTCTATGGGGATGTATTACCTGAACCGAAATCACTGCTCACGCCCGCGGCGAAGTTGCCGGGTACGGATGGGCGCAAGATGTCGAAATCGTATGGAAATACGATTATGTTGACCGACCCGGAGCCGGTGGTGCGGCAGAAGTTGAAGACGATGGTGACCGATCCGGCGCGGGTACGGCGCACCGATCCAGGGAATCCGGATGTGTGCCCAGTGGGTGATCTGCACAAAATTTTCAGCAGCAAAGAGACGATGGCTAAGGTAAACCAGGGCTGCCGGTCGGCGGGCATAGGCTGCATCGAGTGCAAAGGATGGGCGGCGGATGCGCTGATACAGTTGCTGAATCCCATGCAGGAGCGGCGCAGGAAATTTGAGGAGAATCCGCGGCTGGCTTGGGATATTCTTGAAGATGGCACGCAGCGGGCGCGCAAGGCTGCGGCTGAAACCATGGACGATGTGCGAGCGGCGATGGGCATGTCGCTGGCATATAAGTTGCCGGGTGAGTAATGATGCGAAATAGAGCCGAAGCCAGAATCGAAAATGCAGCGGGCAATGCGGCGGAGTCTCTTTTGCCCGCACTGGTCGAGAAGCCATCGATCGATCTCAAGCCTGCGGCGAAACCAGATACGCAAGCTTCGAAGCAGGCTTCAAAAAAAGAGGAGAGCGATTCTCCATTTGCGGTTTCCGTCACCGACGTTTACGAAGGCCCGCTCGACCTGCTGCTCGATCTGATTCGCAAACAGGACATCGACATTTACGACATTCCGATCGCGCGCATCACTGAGCAATACTTGGTTTACGTAGAAAAGATGCGCGAACTGGATGTGAACGTGGCCGCCGATTTTATTTACATGGCCGCGGTGCTGATTCACATCAAGTCGAAAATGCTGCTGCCTCGCGATCCATCAGCGAAAGCGGAAGAGTTGGAAGATCCGCGGACAGAACTGGTCAACCGGCTGCTGGAGCATGAAAAGTTCAAGTCGGCGGCGCAGATGCTCTTGCAGAAACAACAGATTGAAGACGCGGTACTGACCAATCCAGCGCTGAAGGAATTTATCGACGCAGAAGGAACCGAGCCAGAGATGGCAGCGGACGTGATCGACCTGGTGAAAACCTTCCAGCAAATTTTGGATCGCATGCGCACGCGTCCGGTGATCAACGTGAACGAGGAAACGGTCACGGTCGGGCAGATGATCGACTATCTGCGGCGGCGTCTGGAACTGGAGTCGAAGCCGATCCGGCTGAAGCAGCTTTTAATGCGCGTGCCTTCGCGGCAGGCGCTGGTGTGCATGTTTTTGGCACTGCTGGAAATGGTCCGGCTACAGGCAATTCAGGTGCGGCAGGATCAATTGTTCGGCGAGATTGCCGTGCGGAAACACACGGGATTCGATGCGGTCATGACGGAGCAGGCGGCTGTGAGGGATGATTGGAGGTAAAAGCAGTTGCCAGTGGCCAGTGATCAGGGGCTAGTCCCTAATGTACTGAGCACTGGACACTATTTACTTATGAGTCTGAAAGCTCAACTCGAAGCCATTATTTACGCGGCAGAGACGCCGATCACGACTGAGCAGATTGCGTCTCTGGTCAAGAATTCGGTGATGGCCGACGGCGCTGCGGATGACGCGGAAGTGAAGTCGCGCGTGCGTGCGGCATTGGAAGAATTAGTTGCCGATTACGGTGGGCCGGACCATGGCATTGAGATTCGCCAAGTCGCAGGCGGCTATCGCATGTCAACCAAACCGGAGCAGCATGAAGTGGTGCGCAGCTTCGCCAAAAGCCTGAAGCCACCGATTCGGTTGTCGCTGCCGGCTTTGGAGACGCTCGCGGTGATCGCTTACAAGCAGCCGGTTACGGTGCCGGAGATCAGTGAGATTCGCGGTGTGGATTCCGGTGGCGTGATTGCCACGTTGTTTGACCGTAAGCTGATCACGACCGCAGGTCGCAAGCAGGTAATTGGACGACCGATTCTTTACAAAACAACCAAAGAATTTCTCATGCGCTTTGGGTTGAAGGATGTGAACGAACTGCCCAGCATGGAAGAATTTGAAAAGCTGGTGGCAGAGTCGTTCCAATCGGAGTTGGTACCGGCGGAAAAGGCTGGCGAGAGTCTCGGGAATAGTTCCACCGAGACGGACGATCCTGCGGAGGCGGTTATAACCGACGCGGATTTGAAATCCAGCGCTTAGGGAGCCGTGAAGGTAAATACCCCGGCGGCTAAAGCCGCTTACTAGAAAATACTTTCGCAGCGCTGAAAGCGCTGCGCCACCCAAAACCAAATGGGCGGAATCGAAAGTTCACACACATGCCTGCTGAGCGCCTGCAAAAAATTATTGCTGCTGCCGGGATTGCTTCCCGACGCAAAGCTGAAGAGTTGATCTCTTCCGGTAACGTCAAGGTCAACGGCACAGTTGTAACCGAACTCGGCAGCAAGGCCGACGCGGATGTCGATCACATTCGCGTGAATGGGAAACTGCTGCAAGGCGCGCAACGCCACGTATATCTGCTGCTGAACAAACCCAAGGGTTATGTCACTACCGTCAGCGACCCGGAGAACCGGCCTACGGTGATGCAGTTGATCCACGGCGTAAAAAAGCGCGTCTATCCTGTAGGCCGGCTGGATTACGCCAGCGAGGGATTGTTACTTTTGACCAACGATGGCGCGCTGGCGAACAAATTGATGAAAGCGTCATCACAGGTTCCGAAAACTTATGTGGTGAAGGTTGCGGGCACACCCAGCACTGAAGGGCTGGAGAAATTACGTGGCGGCGTTTCGATCGCAACCAACGACGGGCGGCGCGTGCGAACTGCGCCCGCCGAAATTCGGCTGGTGAAGGAAGCGAACAATCCCTGGTATGAGGTCACGCTGATCGAAGGCCGCAATCGCGAGATTCGGCGCATGTTTGAAAAAGTTGGGCATCACGTGGAGAAGATTAAGCGCGTACGCTACGGGCCGCTTACACTCGATGTTCCACCGGGAAAATTCCGCGAACTGACTTTGCAGGAAGTTGACCGCCTGCGCACCGCCTGCAATAAACCAATGGCGCGGACCAAGCCTTCCGTGGCATGATGCGGCAAGCATGAGCCGCTTTTTCGATCTGGTCTCCAAGCCGGCGCGCGATATGGGAGCAGCCAACGCTCCTGGCACGTCGGCAGCCGCGCAGGTAAAACGCTCACCTCTTATCAAGCTCGATTCCAACGAGAGTCCATTTGGGCCTTCGGCGCATTCGCTCGATGCCATGCGGGGCGCCATGAATTCCGCGAATCTTTATCCGGACGACGATTGCAGCCCGTTGCGCGCAAAGCTGGCGGCGCATCATGGATTGCCGGCGGAGCAGGTGTTAGTGACGGCAGGTTCCACCGGGTTGTTAAGCCTGCTCTGCCAGACTTTGCTGGCACCGGGGTTGAATGCGGTGACCAGCGAGAGGTCATTCATCGTGTATTCGATGGCGGTACAGGCCGCGGGCGGACGGTTGATCGAAGTGCCGATGCGCGAGAACGAAGACAACTTCGACCTGGACGCGATTCTTGCCGCGATCGATGCCAACACGCGCATTGTGTTTCTGGCGAATCCGAACAACCCTACTGGCACCATGTTTGAAGCTGCGATTGTTGAGCAGTTTCTGGCGCAGCTTCCCGGGCACGTGGTTTTAGTTCTCGATGAGGCTTACTACGAATTCGCGCTGCACTTCGCGTCGCTGCGGCGGGTAAACTATTCCAACTCGCTCGATTATGTGCATCGCGGCGCGAGCGTGGTGGTGCTGCGAACTTTTTCCAAAGCGCATGGGCTGGCCGGGCTGCGTGTAGGCTATGGCCTTGGCCCGGCGGAGTTGCTGGGCTATTGCGCACGCATGAGAAATACGTATTCTGTCTCGTCGGTAGCGCAGGCTGCGGCCATGGCGGCATTGGACGATTATGAGCATATTCAGCGCGTGGTGGAGAACAACACGATTCAGTCGCGCGATCTGACGCAAGGCTTGTCTGCTTTGGGATTTCGCGTGGTTCCCACCTGGGCGAATTTTGTGTTCTGCGATCTGGGAGAGGATGCGGCGGATTTCGCCGGACGATTGCAGGAGGAAGGCGTGGCCGTGCGTCCACTGGGATCGTGGGGCGCGCGGAATTGTATTCGGGTGACGATTGGGAGAGCCGAGCAGAATCAGGCTTTCTTAAAGGCGGTGGAGCGGGTTAAATCGGGCGATTCTGCGGCCGGATCTGGGCCTTTTCCTACTGTCAGGTCAGTGGTGTAAACGGCTGTTTTCGACAGCCGTGCCTCAGCCCAAATTTCTATGAACTTTGAGCATGTTCGCTGCGTACCAGCACTCAGTTGGAAGCAGGAGCAGTGATCCCATGCCAACTCAAAACAGTCTACCCATGGAAGCTCTACCCTTCTATAAGTGCCGCTCGCGCCGCCCCATATAGTCCCGCATCGCTGCCCAGCAAAGCGAGTGTGATAATGGTTTTTCGTTCGTTGTGGCTTTTGGTCTTTGCCGCGAGGCTTTCTTGTTTTCCTAAAGAATCGCTGCTCATCGGATCATCTGGCGCAGTTGCGGCATAGACGATTGACCGCTTCCGCAATTCTTCGAACATGGTGGGCGCGAAAGCATCCCAGGCGCTGGCGACGCCTCCGCCAATAACGTACATATCGAGATTCAGCACATTGACTATATCCGCGAGCAGAATGCCCAGGTAGCGGCCAAAAGTATGAAAGATGCGGAGAGCGTGCTCGTCGCCTTGGAGCGCGAGATGGTAGATTGCCTTTACGCCGGACTCTGCGCCAGATGACACGGCCTGAGCCAGCGACGGCGCTTCGCCACTGTCCGTGGCTTCGCGAGCCATGCGCATGATCGCGCTGGCGGAGGCGTATTTCTCAGAGCATCCGCGATTACCGCAGGCGCAGAGAACTCCGTTTGGCTCGAGGGTGACGTGTCCGAATTCCCCCGCCATGCCATTCATGCCATGCCAGATTTTTCCATTGAGCACGATACCGCCGCCTATTCCTGTACCCAGCGTAAATATGGCCATGTTCGGAATGGCGCGCGCCGCTCCTATCCATTGCTCGCCGAAGGCCGCCAAGCGCGCATCGTTTTCGAGGGCAACGTGCGTGCCATTTTCCAAAACGCCGGACGAGCGCAGGCGACGCTCGATTTCGGCGCGCGCCGGATAATTCTCGAAGCCGGGAAGATTGACCGCCTTGCGCATGATTCCGGCTGCGACATCGACGAGACCGGGAACACCGATACCCGCGCCGAGAAAATTTCCCATGGCTTTATATTTTTTCGAGAGACACAGGATCGCGCCGCACATCTCATCGATGGTAGGACCGGGGCCAAGAGCAAGTTTTGTGTCGAGCGTGATTTTTTCGAGAAGCTCGCCTTCGCGACTGATGGTGGCAATGCGCAGGTTGGTACCGCCGAGATCGACACCGATGGAGAAATCAGGCATGGGTGAAGATTATAAGGGGTAGGTGGTTCACCTCGACGGCTAAAGCCCGATCTCTCTTGATCTTCTACAGCGTGGCTAAAACTGCGCCCTTTCAAAATTCATTTCTGGCACTTCGGGCAATAATGGCTGCTGCGTCCGCCGATTACGATGCGCTTGATGGGGTTTTTGCATACCAGGCAGGGCTCGCCTTCGCGGCCATAGACGCGGTGTTGCAGTTGGAAGAAGCCTTCTTTGCCGTCGGCATCTACATAATCGGAAACTGACGAGCCGCCGAGGGCTATCGCCTCACGCAGAACTTCTTTTACGGATTCCAAAAGCTTGGCGAACTGATCGCGCTTGATGGTGGAAGCACTGCGGCGCGGACGGATTCCCGCACGGAATAAAGATTCATCCGCATAAATATTACCCACGCCGCGCAATAATTTTTGATTAAGCAAGGCGCTCTTGATGGGAGTTTTGCGACCGCTGAATAGAGGAAGGAATCGTTCGAAATCAGCCTCCAGCGGTTCGATGCCTGCTGCGTCAAAATCTCCGGCAGCGGAAACACTCAACCGCCCAAAGCGGCGCGGATCGACAAAGCGCAGTTCCCTGCCCGAAGTCAGCTTAAGAATTGCGTGCGTGTGTTTCAGGATTTCAGCATCGGGCTCGGATACTTGCAGGCGTCCGGTCATGCCGAGGTGGACAATCCACTGAGTTTTCGTTTTGCTGGCTTTTTCCTTCGCACCTGACTTCTGCTTTTTCGCCGAGCGGGCTGATGCTAAGCCGTTTTGCTCAAGATCGAAAACTATGTGTTTGCCCATGCGATGGACCGTCGCAATGCGGTGGTGTTCGAGGGCGTTTGCGATCTCGATCGCGGGAGATTTGAACAACTCCGGCTTTTCGCCAAGCCATACGGATTCGATCACGTCGCCAGTTACGCGCTTGGCCAGGCCACGCGCAATAGTTTCCACTTCGGGGAGTTCAGGCATGATTGTTTACGAGTACAGGAATAGAGATGCAGCAGCTTTGATTGCGATGCACACTGAGCGGAATGCTGCGTGAAAGGTGATGACGCGGTAAGAAGAAGTCCGCTAATCCTTTAGCGGCACCACGGCTTGGCCATCGCGGCAAAAGGTAGCGACTTTTTGTAGATCGCCATTGGCCTCGGGCACGGTCATAACCGGGCCGTAGCAGTAGACTGCGTGTCCGGTGGCGGCGAAGTACCAACTTCCTGCTTTGGAATGCTGGGCTACGCGGCTGGTGGGCTGGCGCAACGGCTGCGGAGGCTTTGCAACCGTCATACTAAACAACAAGGCTAGGGTCAGGGCCTTCATGTTGAACTCTTTCGAAAAGCTTCTTGAAACCTCGTTCTACAGCTTTTGTTCAAAACCTGTTGCCCAAACCTGGGCTTAAAGCGTAATCAAAACGCGGCGCTGATCTCCCATATCCGAAGCGGGTACAGGAGGCATCTGAATATGCTGCTTCGATGCCTTTGCTGTCGGATTTTGGTGTGGTGCCTGGGTCGACGGAGCCTGAACTTTTCCATGTGCCGAAGGATTCTGGGTTCCGGTGGCATGAGCGCGGGCGCTAGCCGCCTTATCGGACTGCTCTTTGCCTTTCGTAGCCCAAAATTCCATGCTGTCTCGTTGCAAAACCTGAATAAGATTGTGCTGTGCCTGGATCGCTTTGCCTTGCTCGACGATGAGCATGGCCATCAAACCGTAAGAAATCAGGAAAACCACGGTGAGCGCAGGCATGAGGCTGCCCTTTTTTTTCGGAGCCGCAATCGGCATAACCGCCGCATTCTCAACCAGAGTCGTCAAGCACCCTCGCTTATGCCCCACAATCGCAGGCACCCTGAAGAATGCAACTTGTACTCCAATGGCTGGAATGATGGGAAGATGTTGAATTTACGCGAGTTAACGAATACTCGGAGGACGGGAGGCAGAATTCCAAGTGCAACTCGATGCACATTATGAGCGGACAGCTTTCAAAACCGCAGCAATAGCGTCCCGCAGAGAGAGTGGTGCCGGACGCGGTTCCTCGATCCAACCGCGCTGGTTATTCCTTATTTTCCGCTGAGCAGAAGCTTGGCGATGGTCGCCAACTGCATATTTGACGTTCCCTCGTAGATTTTGCCGATCTTGGCATCGCGCCAGTATTTTTCCACGGGATAATCTTTGGTGAAACCATAGCCGCCGTAGATTTCGATGGCGAGAGAAGTGACGCGCTCGGCTACTTGCGAAGCGTAAAGCTTGGTCATAGCCGCCTCTTTCACGAAGTTCATGCCGGCATCTTTCATGCGAGCGGCGTTATAGACCATCAGCCGCGCCGCTTCGATCTCGGTAGCCATCTGCGCAATCTGGAACTGGATGCCCTGGAATTCGGCGAGAGCCTTGCCGAATTGCTTGCGCTCCTGCGTGTACTTGGCCGCGAACTCCCAGGCGCCGCGGGCTACGCCGATCATTTGTGCACCGATGCCGATGCGGCCTTCGTTCAGGGTCTCGATTGCGATCTTGTACCCTTTGCCTGGCTCACCGATGACGTTTTCTTTAGGGACTTTGCAGTCTTCCAGAATCAATTCGCAGGTGGAGGAGGCACGGATGCCGAGCTTGTCCTCCTTTTTGCCCACGGTGAAGCCGGGGAAATCTTTCTCGATGAGGAATGCTGTGATGCCTTTATACCCCGCGGCGGGATCGAGCGTGGCGAAAAGCACGAAAAGCCCGGCTTCTTTGCCGTTGGTGATCCAGAGCTTGCGGCCGTTGAGGACATAGTCGCTGCCTTTGAGTTCGGCGCGGGTTTGCAGGGCGAAGGCGTCCGAACCGGAACCGGCTTCGCTTAGAGCGTAGGCTCCGACCGTGTCGGAAGCCATCTTCGGCAGATAGCGCTTCTTTTGTTCAGCATTGCCCCAACGCAGGAGCGCATTGTTGACCAGCGTATTCTGCACGTCGACAACGACGCCGGCCGAAGCATCGACGCGGGACAATTCTTCCACAGCGAGAATTGCTTCGAAGAACTTGGCCCCGCTGCCGCCGAATTGCTCGGGAATCTCGATGCCCATCAGGCCGAGCTGGAAAAATTCGTGGATGAGGTCTTTTTCAAAGACGCCCTTGTCGTCCATTTCTTTGACGAGAGGACGAATTTTGTCGTCGGCAAATTGGCGGATATTGTCACGAAAAAGGATTTCGTCGTCGGTAAGGGTGGTTAGGGGCGCAGGAACCGGGGATTGGAGGGTTTCAGGCATATAAATCCTTTACAGCGAAGGAGTAGCGGACCTGTGATTTTAGCAGAATGGGGAAGCTGGGATCGCGTTCTATCGCGGGCGCTTGGAATGCACCAGTTTCAGCGTATCGGCCTGCAAAATGCGCTGGATCTGATTGCGCGCATGAACCGACCACGGGCCGGTGGTATCGAGCCTGATGTAGGCCTGCCAATGTTTCAGCGCCTTGCGCGGCTCGCGGATTTTTTCGTAGGCGAGAGCTAGGTTGTAGTGCGCGTCGGCGTAGGTGGGAGCGAGCTGCACCGCCATCTTATAGGTCTGAATGCCTTCCTGCACGCGACCGGTTTCGTCGAGCACATTGCCTAAGTCGAAATACGCCAGCGCGTAGCGCGGGTCGGCCAGCAGGGCGGCACGATAATGTTTTTCGGCAAGGGCAAAATCCTGTCGATTGTAGTAAAGCGTTCCCAGGTTGATGTGCGCGGCGGCGTGGGCCGGCTGGAACTCGAGCACTTTCTGATAGGCAACCAGCGCTTCAGTCTGCGTTGCCGGATTTTCTTCCAGCGCAATGCCACGGGCAAACCAAACGGCTGCTTCATCCTCGCGCGGAGCGACTTCAGATGAAGGTATGGGCGTGCTGGTCACGACTTTTTCGCGCGTGGCGAAGTCCATTACAAACTGGCCAGCAATCGGCTCCAACAACTTGCCTTCATGCCGGAAAGCCACCCGGCGCTTGTTGGTTGAAGAAGCTCCCGCTTGGAGCAGAGGGTTTTCCATGCCCGCAGCCTGTTTCTGCATGGCTTCAAGCGATTCGCGAATCACCGCCGGCCGCACGCGCATGGCGCACAGGTCGCGGACTTTTTTGACTTTCAGCAGATCGGAGAATGAATAGGACGGGCAAGCCGTAATCAGCCCGGCACGCTCCCAGTTCGCCAACTGGCGCGGCGTGAGGTGAAGAATTCGAAGTAAATCAGCTCGACTGTACATGGGTGCTCAAAGCGGCTCGCGCTCGTGTTTTGTTTCTATCCGTCGAATTCCGTACGGCGCGGGAACCCATCGCAGCCATTATCCCCAACTTATGGCTGAAAAGGCAACAGCAAAGGCTTGTGGAAATCGGTGGAGAACCTGGATGATTTACATGCAACGGGAATGGTGCAAATGTATACGGTCCCCGCTGCCGCTACGACCAGAGGACTTACGTCCTTCCATTTCCGCTCAGCATGACAATTGATCGGCTACACCGCCACAGCCGCCTGATATTCCTCGTATGTTCCCTTGAAGTCGGTAATCTTGTGAATACTCTCGAAGTGCCAGATGCGGGTCGCTACTTCGTCGATCAGGTCATGATCGTGGGTCACCAGAAGCACTGTTCCCTGATAGCGTTGCAGGGAAATATTCAGGGCATTGATGGCTTCGAGGTCGAGGTGGTTCGTGGGTTCGTCGAGTATCAGGACGTTCGGCTTTTGCAGCATCAGCTTGCAAAAGAGTAGACGCGCGGCTTCGCCACCGGAGAGAACGCTGGTAGACTTCGTCGCCTCTTCCCGTTGAAAAAGCATCTGCCCGAGCAGGCCGCGAATTTCTTCGCCCACCGCCGATGGATTCCACTGATGCAGCCAGTCGAGCACGGTCATGCCGCCTTCGATCAGGCTGCGATGGTCTTGGGCGAAATATCCGATGGAGGCTTCGTGCCCCCAGATCACTTTGCCGGAGTCGACGAACGCGCCGTCGTAGCCGCTAGTTTTGCGCAACTCAGCTTCCGGCGTGGTGGGAGAATTGGCCAGTAGCGCGTTCACGAGGGTGGTCTTCCCTGCTCCGTTGCGGCCCATCAGCGCGATTCGTTCGCCGCGGGTAATGCTGGCGGTGAAATCGCGGATCACCTGCTTGTCGCCGTAAGACTTTCCCAGATGCTCAACTTCCAAAATATGCTTACCCGAGGGACGCTTCTGCTCGAATTTGATATAAGGCCGCGCGATGTTCGACTTGGCCAGTTCGGTAACTTGCAGCCGTTCGACTTCTTTGCGCCGCGACTGCACCTGGCTGGAGCGCGTTCCGGCGGCAAATCGAGCAATAAATTCGTTCAACTGCGAGATTTTCTTTTCGCGCTGAGCATTTTGCGATTCGACCTGCGAGCGCACCTGCGTCTTGGCCAGCACCATCTCGTCGTAAGAGCCGGTGTAAGTAATGATGGTTTCGTAATCGATATCGGCGATGTGGGTACAAATGCTGTTCAGAAAATGGCGGTCGTGCGAGATGGCGATAACTACGCCATCATATTCATTGAGAAATCCCTGTAGCCAGTGAATCGAATCCAAGTCGAGGTTGTTGGTGGGTTCGTCCAGCAGCAGGGCCTGCGGATGTCCGAAGAGCGCCTGCGCCAGCAGCACACGAACTTTCTGTCCGCCTTGCAACTCGCCCATTTTTTTGGCGTGGAGCTCTTCGGGAATGTCGAGGCCATCCAGCAAAATGGCTGCATCGCTCTCGGCGGTGTAGCCATCTTCCTCGCCGACAACGCCTTCGAGTTCGCCAAGCTTCATGCCGTCTTCGTCAGACATGTCGGGCTTGGCGTAAATCGCGTCGCGCTCCTGCATCGCGGCCCAGAGGCGCTTGTTACCCATGATGACCGTATCGATCGCAGTGAAAGCGTCGAAAGCGAACTGATCCTGGCTCAACGTGCCAATCTTCCGCGGACGCACAACGGCGCCCTTTTGCGGATCGAGTTCACCGCTGAGCAGCTTCATGAACGTGGATTTGCCAGCGCCGTTGGGGCCGGTCAGGCCGTAGCGCTTGCCCGGCGTAAACGCCGTGGAGACTTCGTCGAACAGAATTTTCGCGCCGTAGCGCATGGAAACATTGCTGACGGAAAGCATGGATTTTGTTTTTTCTTTCTTCTTGTTGCTTCTACCGGGAAGCTCTACAGGACTGCGAGGAATTTCCGCGAAAAACGGTGCGCAGCTGGAGTTAATAGAATATCACGCTGTATATCGACAAATCCGTAATCATACGGCCCCCAGGATCGTACGATTGATATCGTGAATCAATTTGGGATTTTGTGCGCCTACTGTATATCCAGCAAACTGCGCACTTCATGAGCTAGCTTATCGAGCGAAAAGGGCTTCTGCAATACCGTAGATTGGCTGTCGAGACTGCTAACAGGCAAAGCTGGATGGTCGGGATAACCCGACATAAACATTACCTTCATCTGCGGACGCACCTGCTGCAACCGCTTTGCCAATTCACTTCCTCCGATGTTCGGCATGACAATATCGGTAACGAGAAGGTGGATCAGATCTTTGTGTCCTTCCGCAATTCTTAGAGCCTCATTGCCATCCATCGCCGTAAGCACCTTATAACCCCTGCGCCGGAGAAAATCGTTCGCCAGTTCGCGGATGCCAGCTTCATCCTCCACGAGGAGAATCGTCTCGACTCCCCCGGGTACTTTGGAAAGATCAAGTGTTCTTACCTGTTCTTCCGGAACTCTGGCTTCCTCGGCCCGCGGAATATAAATTTCGAACGTCGTGCCCTGTCCCAGCTTGCTATCGACTTGCACCAATCCGCCAAGCTGTTTGACCACTCCATAGACGATGGCCAGACCCAGCCCCGTTCCTTTTCCCGGCTTTTTGGTTGTAAAGAAGGGCTCGAACATGTGAGCTTGAGTTTCAGGCTCCATTCCCGTTCCGTTATCCGCGATCACAAGCATCACGTATTGGCCCGGCCGCTCACCATCAGGAAGACGAGGGTGCGATGCATCAATTTCCATGTTTCGGGTTTTAATAAGCAATTGCCCACCCTGCGGCATCGCATCTCGGGCGTTGACGGCAAGGTTCATGATGAGCTGCTCCATTTGCCCCCGGTCCGCTTTCACATGCCAAAGCCCAGGTCCGAGATCTACCTGCAAAACAATGTTTTTTTCAATCAGGCGATCCAGCATCTTTGCCACATCGGTCAGGACGGCATTCAAGTCCATCACTCTTGGCTGCACAACTTGCTTTCTGCTGAAAGCAAGCAGTCGCCCTGTAAGGCCGGCAGCCCGCGTTACCGCCTGCTCGATCCCTAGCGATTCTTTCTGTGCGTGCGCATCCGCAGCCAGTACTGTGCGCAACCGTTCATTGTGGCCCTGAATGAGCATGAGCAGATTGTTGAAGTCATGGGCGACGCCGCCGGCCAGCACACCCACGGCCTCCATTTTTTGCGAATGACGCAGTTGATCTTCCAAACGCTTGCGCTCGGTGATGTCATACATCACGCCTTGCATCAAGCTCGGCTGGTCCGGTATCGCGGGCAACATGACAGCTTCGTCCCGGAACCACAAAATTCTGCCGTCACGCGCGCACATGCGATATTCAGCCTGAAACAGAACACGATTTTTCTGGAAGTGCTCTTCGACCTCCAGTACATGTTCGCGGTCGTCGATGTGGATGCGGTTGATCCAATTTGCCGAATCGGCGAGCCACTCCGCTGGAGAGAACCCGAGCATCGACTCGATCTGCGGACTGACATAATGCCACTTGCCGCATGCACCATGTTCGGCAATGTAGGTGATAGCCGGCAAGCGCTCCACGAGCGTGCGATAGCGGCTCTCCGCCGCGCTAAGCTCGGCCTTGTCCCGAACCCATTCCATCGCGATGGCGGCCAGATGTGTGGCGTGCGCGATGAGTTGCAGATGCTCCGCTTCAGGCGTGCGCGGCTCGCGATAGTAGATGGCGAAGGTTCCGAGGATGCCACCATCCTGCGACGCGATGGGAGTCGACCAGCAAGCACGCAGTCCATGAGCAAGAGCCAACTGGCGAAAGTCGGCCCACAACGGGTCAACAGCAATATCACGCACAATTACTTGTTGCCGCCGATAGGCGGCAGTACCGCAAGATCCCACACTGGGACCGATCGGTGCGCCATTAATCGCCTTCGTGTATTCCTCTGGGAGAGAAGGCGCAGCACCATGCCGCAGGGTCTTTCCATCCGTATCCAGAATGAGTACGGAACAGAACAAACCGGTATAGCCCTTTTCGATGACGCGGCACAGCGTGTCCAGAATTTCTGGAAGCGCGGCATGGGCCGTTACCATGGCCAGAATCTGTTGATTGAGCTGAGCCAACACCTGGGGTAATTGCGGCGCGGGATTTTCTGCTTTTTGAGTTCCAGTAGACATACTGCTTTTCGTTATGACTCTTTCGTGAAAGGAAACGAGCCGGGGCAGCTAATTCAGCGCTGACACACCCGGAATACCTATTATTGACCACGAATCATACCTGTGGCATTCCAATAAGCCGTTCTTGAGCGTTACTGCGGTAATCAATCGCTCGATGCCCCGAAAAGAAGGTGAGATTGGAAGTGCCCGCTAGTGGCCGCCCGTGAGTTCCCTGACAATATCGCCGACAAATTTTTTCGCATCGCCGAAGAGCATCAGGTTGTTGTCGAGGTAGTAGAGGGGATTGTCGATGCCGGCGAAGCCGGGGCTCATGCTGCGTTTGATCACCATGACGGTGTGGGCTTTGTCGACATCGAGAATCGGCATGCCGAAGATGGGGCTGGATTGGTCGGTACGGGCGGCGGGGTTGGTCACGTCGTTGGCGCCGATTACCAAGGCCACGTCGGTTTGTGGGAAGTCGCCGTTGATTTCGTCCATTTCGATGAGGCGGTCGTAGGGGATATCGGCTTCGGCGAGCAGCACGTTCATGTGGCCGGGCATGCGTCCGGCCACGGGATGGATGGCAAAGCGGACTTCGACTCCTTTTTTGGTAAGGGCGTCATAAAGTTCGCGAACTTTGTGTTGGGCTTGCGCCACGGCCATGCCATAGCCGGGGACGATTACTACTTTGTTCGCTGCGCTCAGGATTGCGGCGGCTTCTTCCGCGGTGGCGCTTTTAACCGGCTTCGCTTCCTGACCTCCTGCTGAGGCAGTTTGCACCTGGCCGAAGGCTCCGAACAAAACATTGGTGAACGAGCGGTTCATCGCCTTCGACATGATGACGGAAAGAATCAGTCCCGAAGAACCGTCGAGTGCGCCGGCGATGATCAGTAGTTTGGAATCAAGCACGAAGCCCATGGCCGCGGCGGAAAGGCCCGCATAGCCGTTCAACAGGGAGATGACCGTGGGCATATCCGCGCCGCCGATGGGGATAATCAATAGAATTCCGAACATCAGCGAGATGCCGACGATCAGCGGAAAAAACTGTTTCGCTTCGGGATGCACGACCAGATAAATAGCGCTACCGATCGCGACGGCGAGCAGAAGAAAATTGACGAGGTTCTGTCCTTTATAGGTGATGGGCCGCTGCGGCAGAATTTCCTGGAGCTTTCCCGCAGCCATCAGGCTGCCGGTAAATGTGAGCCCCCCGAGAATTACCTCCATCGACAGCACCGACATCATGAACTTCGGAACGTTCGGGGTGCGCAGATAAAATTCGGCGGTACCGACCAGCGTTACGCAAAGAGCGCCGAAAGCGTGGCTGAGGGCGGTCCGCTGCGGGACGGCGGTCATTTGCACCATGCCGAGCGGGATACCGATACCGCTGCCGAGCACGAGACCGATGACGATCCACTTGTAGTCGACGATGCCGTGGTGCAGCAGCGTGCCGGCGATGGCCAGCACCATGCCGATTTCGCCTGCCCAGATGCCATGGCGGGCGGTGGCCGGCGAACTCATCCACTTCAGCGACAAGATGAAAAGAGCGCTGGCGATGAGATAGATGATTTCGATTGCGTACTGGCTTCCGGCAAAGGGGTTCATCTATTTTTTCACCGGGCGGCTGGTCTTGAACATCTTCAACATGCGGTCGGTGATGAAGAATCCGCCGACTACGTTGCTGGTGGCAGCGACGATTGCGATTACGCCGAGGACGGTTGCGAACTCGCTCTTGCGCTCACCAACGAGGACAATTGCACCAACGACAGCTATGGCGTCGAGAGCGTTCGTCAGCGACATCAACGGAGTGTGCAGCAAGGGTGAGACGTGGCGGATGACTTCGAAGCCGATAAAGCAGGCCAGCATGAAGATGAAGAGTGCGTCGATCAGGTTGGAATTCATAATTTGTTTCCGCTTTCAGTTACTGTCATCCTGAGCGCAGTGGCTGCTCTGCGAAGGGGAGCGGCCACGGAGTCGAAGGATTCCTGCTCAAACCGAACCCCGCTGCGGAATGAATTTTCTCGCATATCGACGAACGCCAGCCCCGCACATGCGCTAAAGCTAATTCGGATGGCAGGGATCCTTCGACTAGGCAAGACTCGCTTCGCGAACTCTCGCTCCGCTCAAAGATGACATGGAAAAGATCTATGACGGCGCGGCTAAAGCCACGCCCTTTCAAAACAAAACCAATAAATCATTGCGCCATGAGTGCTGGCAGCTTGAAAAATTCCCGCACGCGCGCATTCACAATCTCTCCGCCCTGGGTCACCATGGTTTCGCGGATGATTTCATCCTGCGGATTCAGTTGTAATTTGCCGTCTTTCACGATGTAGGCGAGAAATGTAGCCAGGTTGCGCGAATACATTTGGCTGGCATGGTATGGCACGCTGCTGGCCAAATTGATGGCTCCGATGATGGTTACGCCCTCCGTGATTACGGTCTCTCCGGTGCGGGTGAGTTCGCAGTTGCCGCCGCGCTCGGAGGCCAGATCGACGATCACCGAGCCGGGGGCCATTCCTTTCACCATTTCGGCGGTAATCAGCACCGGCGATTTCTTGCCGGGGATTACAGCGGCTGTAATAACCACATCACTTTCGGCAACCACTCGGGTCAGGAGTTCTCGCTGTCGAGCATAAAAGGATTCATCCTGCGCGGTGCCATAACCGCGCGCGTCCTGCGAATTCTGCGCTTCAATGGGCAGTTCGATGAAGCGTCCACCCAGGCTCTGTACCTGCTCTTTGGAGGCGGCACGCATATCATAAGCTGAGGCGACCGCGCCCAGCCTGCGCGCCGTGGAGATGGCTTGCAATCCCGCAACTCCCGCGCCGATTACGAAGACGCGTGACGGCGTAATCGTTCCCGCGGCCGTCGTCATCATAGGAAAAATTTTGATGGATGTTTCCGCGGCCAGCAGCACTGCTTTATAACCGCAGATCGTTCCCATGGAGGAGAGCGCGTCCATGCTTTGCGCGCGCGTGGTGCGCGGCACGAGTTCAACGGAGAATGCAGTAACTCCCGCTGCCGCAATCTGCTGGACAGCTTCGGACGAACCGAAGGGACGGAGAAATCCAATCATGATCTGGTCGCGGCGCAGCAGAGGAAGATCCGCTTTGCCAGTTACATCGTTCGAGCCGTAGCAGAGCACTTGTACGAGAATGTCAGCAGAGGCGAAGACAGCGGCGCGATCGGAAAGAATTTTCCCGCCTTTCTCTACGTAGGCGGAATCGGGATAGCCGGCTCCCTGGCCTGCACCGGACTCAACAACTACTTCGAGTCCCGCTTTTGCGAGCATTGGGATAACCGCGGGAACGAGCGCCACTCTGCGCTCTCCGGGATAACTTTCCTTCGGAACTCCAACGATCACGCGCGAATCCTTCTTCCCAAAGAAATCTATTCCGCACGGCCTCAACTCGCATCCAGCGGACTAAAAACAGTATCAGAAAGAGAAGGCATAGATAAAGCAATGCGCGCGCTTTGGTTCAGCATTAATATGCAGTGAACGCTGTATTGCTCATATAAGGTGAAGGTTGCGGTAATGGAATAGGTCACCCGTGGAAGATTCCTCAAGACACTCGAAAAGACACTGGCCGTGGAAATGGATCGGCATAATCGCCTGCATTCTTTTGATTGGGGCGGCCGTTGTTATTAAATTGGTAATCGCGCGCGCCCAGCCCATTCTGCGAGACCGCGTTATCGAAACGCTTTCAACTCGATTCAAGAGTAAGGTTGAGTTGGCGAGCTTGAACGTTTCTGTGGGCAGAGGGCTCGAGGTTTCTGGCACTGGCTTGAAGATTTTTGGCGCGACCGACCCGAACCCCTATGAACCCGGTGTACAGCCGCTCATCAGTTTGCAGGAGTTCCACTTCCACACCGGAGTTCGGAATTTGTTTCGCCCTGCCATCCATGTTGAAACCGTTTATGTAAAAGGAATGGAGCTGAACATTCCTCCCAAAGAACAGCGGGCTGAAGTCAAGAATATGGGCTCGCGAACGGGGAAGATGACGGTTTTCGTTGATAAGTTCGTCTGCGAAGACACAAATCTGCTGATCAACACTTCGAAGCCCGGCAAGCCGCCGCTGGAGTTTGCTATTCACGATCTTAGAATGAAAGATATCGGGCCCGGCCAACCGATGCACTTTGACGCCACCCTGGTGAACCCGAAGCCGGTTGGAAATATTCAATCAACTGGATTGTTCGGGCCGTGGAACGAGTCTGATCCCCGCGACACGCCGGTGCAGGGCGATTATTCGTTCAGCAACGCCGATCTCGGAACGCTTAAGGGAATTGGCGGGATACTTTCTTCCACCGGCAAATACGAGGGTATGCTGAGCAGCATAGTGGTGGACGGAAAGACCGACACACCAGATTTTCGTATTAACATCAGCGGGCGTCCCGTGCCCCTGCACACTGAGTTTCATGCGGTAGTGGACGCGACCAGCGGAGATACATATCTGGAGCCGGTGAAGGCCACGCTGCTTCATTCTTCTTTTACCGCAAAAGGCTCGATCGTTCGTATGGTCAATCCGCATGGGCACGACATTGAGCTCGATGTGGTTCTTGACCATGCTGAAATTCAGGATCTTTTAAAGCTCGGAGTGAAGACCGATCCGCCGATTATGACGGGGCCGGTGGAAATGACCACGAAACTCAGTTTGCCTCCCGGGGAAAAGGATGTAACCGATCGGCTGAAATTAGTCGGGAATTTTCATGTACTTCATGCGCATTTCACGAACGAGAAAGTGCAATCGCGGCTGGATTCTCTGAGCCTTCGCACCCAAGGCAAGCCCAATGAAGCGAAAGAGCAGACGACGGAAGATGTACCGGTAGACTTGCGCGGAGTATTTACCCTGGAGAATGGAACGCTGTCGTTCTCGCTTCTCCATTTCTTAATTCCCGGCACGCATGTCGATATGACGGGCGATTACAGTTTGGATGGACGGACTTTTGACTTTCATGGCCAAGCCAAACTGGACGCAAAGTTATCGCAAATGACCACGGGTTGGAAATCGATTCTGTTACGGCCGGTTGACCGATTCTTCAGCAAAGATGGGGCTGGAACGGAAGTCCCAGTGAAGGTCACAGGGACGGAGTCGGAGCCGCACTTTGGTCTGGATTTCCACCGCAAAGACGAACATCAGGGCGCCGAAAAAAATTCGGACTCTGCCGCTAAACAATAGACAGAAACTCTCGACCCTCTATCCCTTGCATTTGTTCTCAAAAAACAAATCGATCAGCCTTACGCCTAAGGTAAGCACTGACAGCAAATTACAGCTACCACCCCATAGCTATCACTGCCTGCAACTTTTATCTTTCAGACATGGTTGAACTGCCTGCGCCAGGCCGCCACGTCTAGGGAGGATTTACCTGTGAGCACCTGCAGCGCGGCAATGCCGTTAATTCCTGAAGCGTCCAAAGCAAAATTGAAGGTGGACTCCGAACTGATTTCCCGCGCCAAAGAGGGAGACCAGCAAGCGTGCGCCACCATTTTTGATCTGCACAGAAGAAGAGTGTATTCGACCTGCCTATTGATGACGAAGAATGTCTGCGATGCCGAAGACTTAATGCAAGACGCATTTATACAAATATTCCGCGGCCTCAGCAGTTTCCGTGGAGATTCAGCGTTCTCGACCTGGATTTACCGGGTCGTCGTAAACACAGTCCTAATGACACGTCGTAAGCGGCGATTGCGCGAGGTTTCGTTCGATGAGCCGGCGTGCCTGGATTACGCTCCGGTTCCGAGAGAGTTCGGCAGCGACGACAACGAATTGATGGGAACGGTCGACCGCGTTGCACTGGCCCAGGCGGCAGAAGAATTGCCCGAAGGCTGCCGCAAGATTTTTCTTATGCATGAAGTGGAAGGCTACGATCATCACGAGATTGCCGATCAGCTACGTTGTTCGATTGGAAACTCGAAGTCTCAACTCCACAAGGCAAGATTGAAGCTGCGCAAGCTGCTGGCAAGAAGCCGGAAGCGTATCCGCAGGAAGCGGACAGATCGACCCGAGCAAAACAGCAGCCGTAGTTTAGGTTTGCGGCCGTTTGTTCCGGTTACTCCTTAGGGGATGATCCGTCATTTCATTTTGTTAAAAATGAAATGACGGATGGGAACCGGAATCAGTCGACTTGGGAGCCGACAGGCTCATGTTGTTTCTGTTTGATGGGCAAAGTAACTGAAACTAATGTTCCCGTGCGGTTAGATTCGATCTCTAACTGTCCGTTCAGTTCGCGCACTCGTTCTCGCATGCCACTTAGTCCTACGCCGAAACTTGTCCCTTTATTGTGGAACGCCCTCAGCAATTCCTGCGGAATGCCGCTTCCGTAATCCTGCACGCGTAAAACCACCTCTGAAGGAGTTGATATCAGAGCGACTTCGGCTTTCGAACTTTTCGAGTGACGGTGAATATTGGTCAGGCTTTCCTGCAAAACTCGAAAAAGGCCGAGCTCCAGGGATCTGGGAAGGCGGCCAAGATTGTCGGGTATCTCGACTTTCACTTCTACACCGCTGCGCTCAGAAAAGCCCTGCAAATACCACTTAGCGGCAGAGGAAAAACCCACTTCATCCAAAAGCGGAGGATGCAACAGATGCGAAATCGTCCGCGTTTCGGCAATCGACTGATCGAGAAGCTGAATGGCGTTGAGTAGAAGCTCGTTGGCGTTTGTGCGGGCCACCATTTCGAGATTCATCTTTATCCCAGCCAAATACTGGCCCAGGCTGTCGTGCAATTCACGGGAAAATTTGCGGCGCTCTTCATCCTGCATTTGCAGCAGGCGGGCGGTCAGATGGCGCAACGACTCTTCACTCTCGCGAGCCGCCCGTTCCGCCAGTTCGCGAGCTGCCAGTTCGCTGTTCAAAAGCCGGTAGTGGATGGAAAACAAAACCAGGGCCAGAACGAACGCAACGGCCAGCGTGATGATGCTTAGAGAGAACAAGCGATTTGAGTCAACGGTCCTCAACCGTAATAGACGCTCTTCCTCATCTCGCATCTGCTGCATAATGCTCGCTCGCTCGAAGGAAAGCGCCAAATCTTTTTTGCCAATCTCGCTTTGCATAATGGAGATGTTGGGAGACGACTGCCTGAGCGCCATCTCCTGCCGTAAAAGGTCAATTCGCTGCGTGTTTGCATCTTTCAGCTCGGCCATCAACTGCCGTTCCCGGGGATTGTCTGTGATGAGATTCGACAGCACATCGAGCTTCTGCTGAATTTCAGGAAGAGTCGCCTCGAATGAGGCAGCCAGGCTTTCGCTTGGCGTCGCCAAATAACTATTGCGTGTGCGTCCCGCTTTAAAAATGGCGGCGTCGGTTTCCCCGAGGGCGGCTTGAACCTGATAGGTATGGTGGACCCATCTCTCGCTTGTGCGGAAGCGGTTAATTGCGAAGTATGCTGCAACCGCGCTGAGAAGCAGAACTATGACAGCCGAGGCAAATGCCGCTTGAGCATTCTTGCGTGGTGACATAAACTTGGGTTCGTTTGTTGGAAAACGTACTAGAGACTGGCTGTTATCCCGCTCTCATCGCTAAAATCTAACTGGCAGTAGATCGAGATAAAACTCAGGTTAATGGTATCGTGAGCGGGCCTTCCACGGCTATCGCCATTTAGAAGCAAAATGGATACAGCAAACACCTGATTGCCCGAACGCGATAGCTGCCTATATTAGGCCCTAGTTAGAATCTATCTAGAAAAAGACCACAGGGGCATTTGAAACTCCGGATCCTAATCGCTGACGATCACGAAGTGGTGCGCCGGGGTTTGCGTGCCCTGTTGCAAACACGAGAGGGATGGGAGGTTTGCGGCGAAGCGTCCGACGGGCGCGAAGCGGTCGAGAAGGCAAAACAGCTCAAGCCGGATTTTGTTATTTTAGATATTGGAATGCCCAATCTGAACGGGCTGGCTGCCACCCGGCAGCTCATGCAGCACGATCCCAGTTGCAAAGTTATCGTCCTGACAATTACTGATTCGGATCATGTTATACGAGAGGCCCTGGAGGCCGGCGCCCGCGGATTTGTATTGAAATCCGATACAGTGCGCGATCTCGTTTCCGCGATTGAAGCCTTGCAGCGCGGACAGATGTTCTTTACTTCGCAAGTGAATGAACTGGTGCTCGCCGGGTTCCTGGAGAAAGGGATGACCGTTCCCCGCGGAGCGCCGCCTAGGTTTCCAACCCTGACCCCTCGGGAGCGGGAAGTTATTCAACTTCTAGCTGAAGGAAAGAGCTCCAAAGAGGTAGCGACGCTTTTAAATCTTAGTACGAAAACTGCGGAGACCCATCGCAGCAACATTATGCGGAAACTTGGATTTCACTCCATCAGGGATTTGGTGCTGTATGCGGTGAAAAATAACATTATTCAAGTCAACATGCCGGCTTCGCATTCCGAAGAATAGCAATTACACGCGAGCACATCGAGTTAACGCAGAAAAGCCGTCGGCGATTTTTTTCGCGGACGGCTTTTCTTAGCGGGGGAGATTCTTATCTGCGTTAGCTTGCTTTCTTCTCGGATCGAAGTTCCTGATTCTCTTCGGCCTCGTTGGTTTCTTTAGTGTCGCGATTCTCTTCGGCAGCAGATTTGACAGCGTCTTTCGCCTTACCCCAGGCGTTTTGCACTTTGCCTTCGGCCTGCTTTGCGGCTCCATGCACCTGTTTCTCGGTGTCTCCAGTCCACTCTCCCACCTGCCGTTCTACGCGACCCGCTACATCCTTCACTTTGCCTTCCACGCGATCCTTATCCATGATTGCTCCTCTCTTATCCCTGAAGGGATTCGGTTAATAGTTGGGCCAGCGAATTGGTGCGCAGTTCCGCTAAACCGGATTGCGGCCCTGGATGACGCGCACTAAAACAGCAATGATCGCCAGCACCAGCAAAATGTGGATAAAGCCTCCCATTGTGTAGGCACTGACCATTCCTAGCAACCACAAAACCAGAAGTATCACTGCAATTGTCCAGAGCATCGTTAACCCCTTTCGTCCATGCGCTCAACTTCCACAACTTTCCGGCGCAATCAGATTATCGAGGGTGGATTCTGGCTGACATAGGGTAGTTTGTGTAAGTCAGCTTCCTTAACTACCCAAAAAGCTTGGTGATTTTATGCAGTTACAGTGAAGTTAGTTACGCGGCTTTACGATCTTCGACAGTTGCCACATCCGAGATGGCCAAGAGAAATGAATTGGGGTTTTCTTCCTGCAATGCCTGATCAAGAACCGCTGCCTGGCTCTCACTTCCTTGTATGACGGCAAAGGTTCGCAGCGTCTCATGAGCTGCATTCTCGGCATGCTTGCGGGTCGCAGTTGCCGATTTTGTCGTCAGGATTCTGATTACCTCATAACCTTCTGCACTAAGTGCGACTACAACTTTACATTTCTTTACATTTATGGCCCTTGCCGACTGGTTTAGTCGGGCGAGATAGAGCTTTTCTAAGCTATTTTGATTCCCCTGAAAGGATTTCACAACATAACTCCCATAAGTTCGGCAATTGAGGTTCTGCAGTGCACTTAGAATGCACGAAGATAGTACTATGCCGCAAGAAGTTACTCGCATTTCGCAGACATTGGTAATACAGGCTTATACCTAGGTTAATAGATTTGGACTATGCCGTTTCGAACGGCATATAGAGTAAGGTCGGCAATCGAATGCAGGTCGAGCTTCCGCATAAGATTGGTTCGGTGAGTTTCTGCCGTTTTAACACTTAGACTTAACGCGCTGGCAATTTCTTTGGTGGTTTTCCCTTCGGCAACGAGTTGAATCACTTCGCGTTCGCGAGGGGTGAGCAGGTGCTGTTCGGAAACCCTCTGCTCTTCGTGAGGGCGCAGGTACCCATCGAGCATCATCTGGGCCACTTTCGGGGTGAAAAAGGTTCGCCGGTTCTGTAACGCCTCTACGGCAGCCACTAGATCGCGGCCAGCATCAGATTTTAGGACAAAGCCACGGGCTCCCGTAGCCAGCACTTCGCGCACTACTTGTTCGGCATCGTGGATGGTCAAAATTAGAACGAGCGCGTTCGGTAATATGGTAGCCAGTTGGCGCGCCGCATCCAGGCCATTAAGATTGGGCATTCCAATATCGAGCAACAAAACATCCGGCTTTTGTTGGCTTGCCAGTTCGACAGCTTCGCGCCCATCTTTGGCTTCGCCACAAACTTCCCATCCGGGGTGGCCTTCGAGAAGCGAACGGATGCCCTTCCTCGCCACCTCGTGATCGTCGGCAATCAGGATCCGAAGCACGCACGTCCTCCACTTCCCAACCGTAAAGCACTTTCTTCACATAAATGGCGCGTTAGATAGGTGCCACTTGTGGGATAACTGGTTGCCGAAAAATCGCGGCCCGGGACTTATTAAGCCAGCAAAGAGTTTCCACTTTGCCTCACCATTCATTTTCAATCACTTGACAGTAAGCAAAATGCTTTTTCGGAGTGTAATTCCTTCGGTTTAACTAGATGTCTCGACTTAGCGTTTGACCACAGAATAGTGCCTAATCCGATATCAGGTGTTTACTGTAGACAAGAATCCTTGTACAGCCCTCTGCGTAAGGTCTAAAAATGGCATCTCAGTTCTGGAGGAATATCCTACATGCGCTCAGCCGCTCCCTGGGGCGTTGCTGTATTACTTAGTTTTCTGCCAGCCATCGCCTTGGCTCAAAGCTTCCAACCGGCAAACAGCCCAGCTCCGCCGACCGCACCTGCCGCGACACAGGGGAATCCGCCGGTCCCTCAAGCGGCTCCGCCGAGCAGTGAAAATGCACCCCCGGCCCAGGATCAGCAGCCAACCGCCGAGCCCGGTGGCAGCGATCAGGGCGGTATGTTTGTATTTAAGAAACAGGTAGAGGAAGTTGTCCTCCACGCAACGGTGGTTGACGACCAGCATCGTTTGGTCACGGGGCTCGATCGAAAGGCTTTTTCTATATACGAGAATGGAGCGCCCCAAGCTATAACCTCATTCCGCCCGGAAGACGTTCCGGTGGAGATCGGTATCGTGGTCGATAACTCTGGATCCATGCGGGAGAAGCGGGATCAGATCAATCAAGCTGTCTTAAATCTAATTCGCGCCAGCAATAATGAAGATCAGATTTTTGTGGTGAACTTCAGCCAGAATCCCTATCTCGATCAGGATTTCACCTCGGATGTGAACTTGCTGCAAGCGGCGTTGCACCAGGTATCGTCCAAAGGAAGCACCGCGCTGTACGACGCAATCGTGGCATCGGCGGTTCACCTTGAGAACAATTCGCGGCTCAACAAAAAAGTGCTGCTCGTGATCACCGACGGCCAGGACAACATGAGCCAGGCGACTTTGCAGGAGGCTTCGCGAAAGTTACAACAGGCGAATGGCCCAACGCTCTACGCCATTGGCTTGCTCGGCAGCGGATTGCGCGAAGAAGGCCGGCAAGCGCTGCAAAGTCTGGCGGCAAGTACCGGAGGCGTAGCGTACTTTCCCGATTCGCCGGATCAGGTGGACAATATAACCCGAACCGTGGCCCACGATATCCGCAGCCAATACATCATTGCTTACCGGCCGCATAATCAAAACGTGAAACCGGAATACCAGTCACTTCGCGTGGAAGCGCAAGCGCAGGGGTATGGCAAGCTGACAGTGCGCGCGCGGAGCGGATATTACTCCCAGGACCCGGCTCACTAGCCGAGTCCTGGAATTATGACTTAAACGACGGTAGGTTCCGCGACTGCAGGAATTTGCGCCGGCATCTGGATCTGGATGATGTTGTTCTTAATGGCATATACAACCAGATCGCGGATCGAATGCAGGCTGAGCTTTCGCATGATGTTGCTGCGATGAGTTTCCACCGTCTTGGTGCTCAGGTTCAATAGTGTCGCAACTTCCTTGGAGCTTTTTCCTTCCGCTAGAAGTTGAGTGATTTCCCGCTCTCTCACCGTTAAAGTAGGCAAGCTGGGCGGCTCGTTTCGCGAAATGGCGTGGCCTTTGTCCAGAAACCCTGCCAGCACCAAATCATTGACGCGCGGCGTAAAGAACATGCGCTTGCTTTGCAAAGCTTCTACCGCTGAAACCAAATCGCGAGCTGCATCCGATTTCAACACGAAACCTCGCGCACCTGCATCGAGAGCTTCGCGGATCACCTGATCGGAATCGGTAATCGTTAAAACGATCACCTTAAAATGCGGGTCGTGCTGCATCAACTGGCGAGTCGCATCCAGGCCATTCAGGCTCGGCATGCCGATATCGACGATCACGACATCGGGTTTCAAGCGCTTGGCCATTTCGACCGCTTCGCGGCCATCGGAGGCTTCCCCGCAAATTTCCCATCCTTCGTGCTTCTGAAGAAGAGCGCACAAACCTCGGCGCACAATTTCATGATCATCGGCTAACAGGATTCGCAGTTTCATGGCAGATTTGTCCTCCATATTTTCTGAGAGAGAGATACAGCAAAAGGCAATTAACTCGACGCTTGCGGAGTTCGAGCTAGTGCCGTAAACACCCGGTGCTGGCTTACCGATTCGACCGCTTCCAGCAGATCCCGAGCCGCGTTCGATTTGACAACATAGCCGCGGGCGCCAGCGTCTAAAGCTTCCCGCATCATCTGCGGAGAATCATGTTGGGTAACGAACAGAACCTCAGGCCCACTATCTTTTCGCTTCTTCTGGATGAGGCGACAGGCTTCAAGGCCGTTCATGCGAGGCATGGTAACGTCGAGCACGACCACATCAGGCTGCAAATGATCAACTTTTTCCACGGCCTCAACGCCATCCGACGCTTCCCCCACCACTTCCCAGTCACCCCGGCCCTGCAAAAGAGTCCGCAACCCTTGCCTTACGATAGGATGATCATCCACCAACAAGATACGAACAGCCATGGCGTTTCCAGCTCTCTGAAGCAGCACTTTACAACCTGATTTCAATCAAAAATATGGCTCGCGCCTTAGTTCAAATTCTTACCGGCTCACATTACAAAACACTGTCCCAGGAGGCGTGCGGTGACCCTTTTTAAAGGTAGCACGCGTGCCGTTCCCATCGAATACAGGTAATCCTGTATTACCCGCATATTCTATGCCTACATGTACGGTTTACAGCAAAAGACTAGTTACCCAGGATGCCAGCCGGGAAATAGGTTCGCGCCTGTAATAAAGCATCTACAGCCTCGACAATGGAGCCTACATCCGACTTCGCGCACACGCCACGAATTCCCGCCCGCCGGGCCTCTTCCGCCAGTTGGTCGGAGAGATGGATGGTAACCATAAGAATCGGAATTTCGGGAAAAATCCTCGAGATTTGCCGGGCAACATCCAACCCGTTCAGATCGGGCATTTGGAAGTCGAGCAAAATCACATCGGGAGGACTTTTCTTCACCCGTTGTAAGGCTTCCTCGCCAGTTCGCGCCTCGTCGGAAACCTGCCATACGCTGTTCTGCTCCAGAAGAGACCGAAGATAGTAACGAACCGCCGGGTTATCGTCCACAACCAAAATACGGACCACGGATGGGGCATTCCTTTCCGAAAAAATTGATGCGCTTTCCATTTGAGGCCCGCTTACTGAATTTTCTTTCCCGCTAATACCATAGGTGCGCAAAATGCTTTCCGCAATACAACGAACTCTGTACGGTTTGGGCCAATATGGTTACCAAATCCCTTTGTCGCTCCCGCTGATCTTCATCTCCAACGCCGCGGCAGCTGCCAGGCCCGGTAGAAGGCTTAACCGGAGCGTATTTTGCAGCTCCCCTTTCAGTAGCAATGTCTTCCATTCCGAAGCATAGAAACCCGCGGCTTGGGGGAAAATGGGGATCCGCAGAAACTTTTTTCTAAAGTGAACGAGTTCGTTGCCGAATTTTGCCGCGTCCGTTACCAGCGGCGGTAGCGGAATGCCGTGACCGCGATAGGTCTGAACATATCCTGATACGGTGACAAGATAAGTCGCAAGACCATCCCATAGGCCCGCAGACTGGGCGAGCGATTTGAGAGCTGCAAAATCCACTGCGCCTGAATCCACCAGAGCCGCTGTATCGACCACATCGCAGAGCCGCAAATAGAAGTGCCGGTACATGCGTTGCAACGTGCTGATGATCAAGCGATCTTCCGGAGCGGGAACTCGAAAGGTCTTTCCCATGAACTGCGCCCTGCGCGATTGCCGAACTAGAGAACTCGTAATCGCGACCTGCTCTCCGGTTTGTCCAAGACGCGAAACATGAACTTCCACCAACTCAGGCAGGCCGGGAACAATAAAGTTCCATTTGTTCGCCAGGCGGTCGCCCCAACTCCGTTCGTCCGGCCGCGCATGGAAGTGCTTGGTCATGACCTCTACAATGTGCGTGCCTTCGCCGCTGGAATAAAGATCGAGATCGTTGCCCAGGTCCGGCCAGTGATCGAGCGATTTGATGACGATCACGTCCCCGGCTTCTTTTAGCGCTTCGCAAACTGGCTGTAGAAATGACAACGCATTTTGTATGCGCGCCTGCTCTTTCACAATTACCTGTTCCACCCATTCGGTCCGCTCATGATTTGCCGCCAGCAAAATTTCTTTAAGGGGAGCAAACGCCCGAACGATTACATGATGGGAATTGGCGAGGCTCCAAAGGTCTTCGAAATCCTGGGCGTTGAAGGTGGAAACGATTCGAGCGATATCTTCTTTACGCCCGAAAGCTCCCGAATTATTTTCTGCCTCAACGCCGAGCAAAAGCTGTGAGAGAAGCCTGAGGCACTTCGAAGATTGTTTTGAACCATCCATAATTTTGTCCGCTTGTAGTGCCCGGCTTCGTCCGCCGCCGTACTTCGATGAGAAAAGCCTCGCCGCTGTTGCTGTTCCCGCTATTCCTAAGAGGCCGGTCGCGTGGCTGCCGCGGTTGTATTGCCGCCGCACTCCGTGGCTGTTCTGTGCTCGATCGCAGTTCCCTCCTCGTAGTCGTTCCAGGTTTCGATCAACAGAAACGGCAATGGCTTGGCGCTGTCGTAATAACGCTGGTAGAGATTCAACGTCTGGTCCAGCGTTTTACCGCATGCGCTTTGCATGTGCCGGTTCAGCCCCCACTTTGCGGCAGAATCGTTAAAGCCGGGCCACGCACCACCTACAGCGATTTTGTCGGGATGCTTATTCGCCATCGTTTTGTAAAAATCTTCCAGATACCGTTCGCCCCAATTGCTGCCGTCCGGCGCCCATCCACCTGCGCCGGGCTGCACCCACGCGTAGGAGCCGGCAAAGTCCTCGGCGAATTGTGCAGGAGGCTGGTCTTTGTAGATCAATAGTGGCGGATTTTCCCAATCGCTGCAGTGTTGGCGCACGCGATTCCAATCGACGTGCCCACTCTTAGGGAAAATAAAAATGACGGGACGGCCTTCGTAACTCAGGTAGGCGTCGCGGTATTTCGCTGTGGGCCCAATGTACTGCTTGTAAGCTTTGTCGAGAGAGGCAATCTCGGCGTCGGTGGCCTCGGCATCTTCATCCTCGGCTTCGTTGTACAGGAGGGCTACTTGAAAATGCGCATCGCTGGCCGCTTGCTGCAAGAGCGCAAAATTGTGATCGGAATAGACATTGCTCTCGCCATACCAATCGACCACAAAGGCTGAGATTCCCCGGTGGCGGGCTTCTTCAATTTGCTTGCGAAGGACAGCGGAATCCTGGCTGGAATAACCCACATCCATGTGGGTGTGATCGCCAAACCACGGCATGTAGACGGCTAGAAGCTTAGGAAAGGTACCGGGAGCCTGCGCATTTTGCAGCAGGGTGCGGTGCGGCGTAGTGCATCCGCTTGCCATCACAAACAAAGCCATGGTCAGACTTAACAACGATCGCGGCAAAGGGCCACTCCATTCTCCCAGCCTTTTCTTCACTTCCTGCAAAAGAGTTTGGATGCAGTGGAAGACTGCGTGGTTGGCGGGAGTGAATGAATAGAGAAGAGCTGGCTTACGTGTAAGTGCCTGCCTGTAGCGGGTTTACGCGCGAGATGGCTAAAGCTTGAGGCTTAGAATTGCGGAACCGCTTGCAACTGACGCACGACCCAACGATCAGCCCCGGGCGTCATCAGCACTACATAATGCATGACGATGTGTTGATCCTGGATAATTTTATTGCCATCCAGAATCTGCACTTGATACTGCGCCGTATCGTGCAACTCGATGACGTCTCCTTCAGGGGCATAGAACACCGCCTCCAGTTGGTGGCTTTGATCGGCATATCGGCGGCTTAGACTTGATTCCCGCTGGCTCATGATCGTCTGCCGCAGCCATTGTTTAGCATCGCCCTGAAAAGGCCCTTCCAGGGGATCGAGAGTGTTGAACTGAAGCGCTTGCGCCATGCTTGCCCAGGCAAAGCGATAGTCGCGAAGGATGCCGCGTTCGGTCAACGGCTCAACGGCGCGCGGACCGGTTTTATTAGTATTTAGATGGACTTGGACATTCGCATCGGCCGCATAGGAAACGGGAATTGCAGCTAAACTCAAAATCAAACCAGCCAGGATGAAACTGGAACGCACTGATCCTCGATCTCGTCTCTGATCTCCCCTCTTCATGGCCGGGCCTCGATCCGGATTTCATTGCCCAGCACAACGCCGGAGGCCGCAGAGATTGTAGTCGCGCCCTCGGCTTCCATTTGCGCGCGCGCCACTCCTTGCTTGATGGGAGCATCCACCGTGCCTCTGCCATGCGGCCCAATTGAAGTGAAGGTAACAATCGTACCGTCGGGGAGGACATTTCCGGCACAATCGTGAACCGGTTCAGTTTGGACGGTAATGCCAGTCCTCGTGCGCTCGCCCATGATACGCAGATTGCACGCGTCAGAGGCGACCTGCTGCACCGCCCGCCGCGTCAATAAATCATCCAATGTTGCCGTTAGCTGCACCAACCCGGCAGACTTGCCGGAAGCCGTACGAAACCAGGCCACCCCATTTTCAGCGCGAACGGCGCGCGACCATAACGAAGAATCTTTCGCCGTTATTTGAAAATTGACGGTCGCCGGAGCGAGAACTAAATTGTGATACTGGTCGAAGGGAAAAGCCACGCCGCTCACGGCATCGCCCTGCGCCACGGGAACACGCGAGGGGTGTGCCAGAAACGTAAGGCTGGTCGGCTTCGCTGCATTCACGAAAAAGACGGCGCTATGGCAACTGTCGGAACACAGGATCACCGTATATGCCCCTGCCGTGCGAGTATCTTGAGAACTCAACTTAATCTCTTCCCCGAGCGTTACATCGTTTTTGCGGGCCACGCCGGGACCGAGCAGATAAAAAGTTCCCTTCCCGCCTCCACTGGTGGAAATAGCCGTCTCTTCGCCGGCGGTTGCCGAGTCGGGAACGCGGAAATCCTGCGCCACGCATGCACCAACGCATGAAACTGCAATCGTGACAACAACGCAGATTTGGAGTAGGCGGCGCATCTTCATCGTCTTTATGACTTGCCCAGGCTGTACTGATTCACCACCACATGAAAACCATGCACCGAAGTCGAAAGCGATTTGGGGATTTCCACGGCGAACGGTTCTGACGACTGCGGCAACAGAGCTTGATCGACATAACCGTCCGACACCCAGACAACTTTGCCGTTATTGTCGTAAAAGCTCGCGATCACATGTGGAATGTTGACGATCTCTCCGCTCTGGTTCAGCAGATCGCCGTGAAGAACGCTTTTTCCCTGTGAATCGGACTCAATTCTCTGATTCATGACACCGATTACGGGATCAGCCGAAGCCGGGACCAAAGTTGCCTTCACATCCATGCGGACATTTTTCACATCCTTCAAACGCAGGCCCGGAAAATCGATGCGATATGGCGAAACTTGCTTGGGCAGCAGGATGTGCGCAATTTTGTCGAAGCTGCTCTCTTCGTCAATAGGATTGCCGGCGCCATCTACCAAGGTTGAGTTGACAGTTACAAACGCAGGAACGGTGTCTTCGTTCGTCACCTCGCCCATCACGGTTGCGCCTTCAGCGGAATCGACAGCATTCATCGAAATAATCCGGACGTGTGGTGCATCCACATTCTTCGATCCCCACTGATCTTCAGCGCCGCCCGTGACCAGATCCCAGCGCAGATAGGTAACAGGAACCACTTGCGCCGGAACGCTCGGTACTTCCAGCTTCGACCAGAGCGCTTTCCACGCGCCCCCTTCGCGAATCAAATGAAAATCGCGGACATCTTCAATGGGACCGATCGGAGTCGAGAAATGCAGGCGCACGCGCATTTGCGCTTCGTCATTGGTGGCGTGGAGCGGCCGCGAGTCAAAGCTCTCCAGGCTGGAAAACGAGCGCAGGCTGCCATTCGTTCCGAGCCAATCTTGAATGAAGCTTTGCTTGTCGATGGCACTTGACGATGCAATATTGGCCAGAGCACGATCCCAATTACGCCGCTGCACATCGATCAGAAAATTATTCAGCGCCTGCTCCGGAGTGCTGGCGCTGGAATACAAAGCGGACCCCTTGGCCACACCGAGATTACTGCCGGCCTGGCCCGTAACATACAGGCCAAGGACCATCAAGAACGCCGTCACAACAACCACAAGAACTGGGACTGCATATTTCATTTCGAATTCCTCAGGCCACGATATGGTGCGGCCGGATTTCGGATCGCACGGGAATATCCGCCGGAATCGGCACACGCCGGTTCCGCGGCATAAACAGTTCCAGGAAAATCGCCAGAAAACTCACCCCGATTGGCAAAATTCCCCACATCAATCCCTGCCAGGACGCTGGAATCGCGTCCGAATCGATCCGGTGAGCTGGGGGCACATCGTCCTTTGACCACGCTGTGATCTCACCGTTATTAAAGGACTCGATCTTGCGCCAGCCTACGAAGGTGAGCAGCGGTTCGTAATAAGAGTCATGCACGAAAATATATTTCACGCCGTAACGATTCGCGTGCTCCAGCATGGCTCGCAAAGCGCCCATGCCTGCCGTCCCGTAGAACTTGGCATTGGTGAGCTGTGCCGAGCCGTAATGCGTCATCTCGGGCAGCAAGCGTGCTGAGTTGTAATCTCCGTCCACGCTGCTGGCATCGGTGTAAGTAGAGACTTTTGCCAGTTCACTGCCGAAACCCAAAGTGATATAGCGGTAGGAGTCGTGACCATCGCGATTCAGGAAAGCGATCACCGGCTCAACGTTCGCCGTCGCCGCAGAACGATAGGGGTTCGCGTTCAGCCAGTAAAGTGCAGCTCCGATGGTCGCCACCGAAGCCAGCGCCAAGCCGACAGCCGCCTTGGATTGGAAACGGTCAAGCAGTTCTATCGCAAGAACCCCGACAAGGGGCATAGCTATGAGGGTAGCCCAGAAGGTGAAGCGCTCGAAAGTCAAGACCTCGAAAGCGCGACCCATCAGCCATTTCGGCAGTGGCGTCGTGCCTCCCAACCCGAAGATGAGAGCAAGCCAGAAGCCGTAGAGCAAAGGACGCCACCGGCGCGACGATGCGCCGCGAATCACAATGAAAGGCAGAGCAAGAATCAATGCTCCATACGGAATAACGAAATAGTTAATTGCCGTGATCGAATTCAACAGGAAATTCGACCGGCTGTCGTGCGGAATTGGAATCTGGTGAATGGGATGTTGAATCAAGGCCAGCCAATAGGGCAGCAAAACAATCGCTACCCCACCCCCCACGAGAGCCACAAATACTAAAGCTCTGGTGAAGACCCCTCCCACCGACGCGGCGACACGTTCATCTTTGGCATCCAGAAATGCCGTCCACAGGACAGGGCCGGCAAAAAAGACTACGCCAAAAATCAGCGTAACGTGGTGAGCGGCTGCGGCGGATAAACTTACCGCAATTCCCTTGATCAGAGAACCCGGAGAAGCTTCCGTCATCCATTCATAGAAATAAGGCAAGGCATTTAAATACAAGGCGGCGGAAGCTACCGTCGCCAGCTGCCCGGCCTGATACACCAGGAACGAAAGGGCGCCCAGGAAAATGCTGCCCAGGGCGGCGTAGCTGGCGGCGCGATCATCCACCCAAATCTTCGCAAATCGAAAAACTCCCACCGGCAGGAGCAACACCGCGATCAACTGCACCAGCATGTATCCCATCTTCAATCCGGTGATGGTTGAAACCAGCGCAATCCACTGGTGAGTCAATGGCGGATAGGTCGTTTGCGAGAAGCCGGCGAACCACTTCTCATTCCACGGATTGAACCAGTGATGCGCGTAGTGCGACGCAAAGAAGATGTGAAAGTTCGTGTCGAACGATCCCGCCGGCAATTGCATGAGCAGCAGCGGGCCGTGGACAGCCAGCGCCACCAAAACGATGGCCAGAAGGGGAATGGGACGAGAGTAGCTCGAATAAGTTTGGGCAGTGCTCACAATCGCGCGCTCCTAAGGTCCGCAGCAAACGGCTTGGATTCGGAAACCCCGCAGAAGGTTTACGGGGTTCTGCTGATTTCGCCTCAGGTATTCCACTCAGGTTTTGGCCTGGCAAAAGCAGCCTTCCCATAAGGAGTGGCATCTGAGTGGAGCCGCAGAACTCTGTTATGCGGGAGGTATCGCAAAGACTTGCATATAGCGTGGTGATTCTTTGAAAAGCCGACTTCCGCTCACGAGCTTTTACATCATTTTTCTAATCAGTTCAGCTTTGGCCCAAACATATGACGTAAATGGCCAAGGCAGTTCCACGCCCAACGGCCAGAATTCGAGCGCCTCCACGCCCGATTCCCCGCAAGACAATTCCAACCAAAACGGATTTGGCTGGGGATCCAGTATTGAAGTGGCGCGCCAGGCGCGCGCCGCCCAGGATGCTCTAAAACGAAATGATTACACGGCTGCCGTTGCTTATGCCGAGCACGCGGCCAAAGCTGCGCCGCAGAATGCAGAGCTATGGTTCCTGCTCGGCTATGCCGACCGGCTCGGCGATCACTATCTGGCGTCTGTGGATGCCTACAATCACGGACTGAAGCTTAAACCCGGTTCAGCCGGAGGCATGGCTGGACTGGCGCAGACCTACGCCAAGATGGGCCGCGTGGATGAAGCAGAAAAGTTGCTCAAACGCGTGACCGACGCAAATCCAAAAGATGTGACCAGCCTTCAGCTCGCCGGGGAACTATTAATCAATACAGACCCGGAACAAGCGCTCGAATTCCTTAAAAAAGCGGACATGCTGCAGGATGCGCCACATACCGACCTGCTTATCGCACACGCATACGAGCGTCTCGGCCAATCCGACCAGTTCACGAGGTATTTGAACCGCGCCAAGAATCGTGCGCCCAAAGATCCTGAAGTGTTGCGCGCTGTGGCGGGTGAATACCGCGACCAGGGGCAATACGATCAGGCGATTTCAACTTTGCAGGCAATCCCGAACAAGACCCCGGATGTTCTGGCTGAATTGGCCTACACCTATCAACTGGATGGGAAGCAACAGGAAGCCGCGGATTTGTACACGCGCCTGGCCAAAGCTGCGAAGGGAAATCTCAGTCTTGATCTCAGCGCCGCGCAGGCGTGGGTTTCCATGGGCCAGCCGGATGCGGCTCACGATTTTCTCGAAGATGCCAGGCGCATTGACGGAAATAATTATCGTCTGCACGCAATTCTGGGCGCAGTGGCCGAAGCGGATGATCGTTTTGCGGATGCGAGTACGGAATACAATCTTGCGCTCACCAACTTGCCGGCCAATGTTTCTGAAGGACCACTTTATCCCATTGAACTGCGGCTGAATCTTTACGAACTCGATCTCCGGCAGGATGACCAGGCAGCGGCCAAGCAGCACCTCGACGCCGCGTTCTCAGCCATCGGGCAGGTAAACGTGCCGGAGTCTTCGCGGCCTGAGATGTTGCGGTTGCGGGCGGCGATTGAAGCCGGCATGGGCAATTTCGACGCGGCCAATAAAGATTTGCAGGATGCGCTCTCGCTGGCCCCCGGCAATGTGAATTCGCTTTTGAACTATGCCAGCCTGCAATGGAAGATCGGCCAGAAAGATGCCGCGCAGAGCACCTTTGAAAAAGTCCTGGCGATCGATGGCAAGAATCGAACCGCGCTCGCGTCGCTGGGTTATCTGGCTCGCGATAAAGGCGATTCCAAGCTTGCCGAAAGTTATTTCAAGCGCACGGTCGCGGCGCATCCCAAAGATTACGAACCCTATCTCGCTCTCGGCGATTTATACACCGCGGAAGGAGATTTCCACGCCGCGGAAACCAACTACGAAACGTCTTACCAGAGAACGCCCGGCAATGCCTTGATTATTGCCGGCGGCGCCAACGCGGCGCTCGAAGCACATAATCCAGATTTGGCAAAGCACTGGCTGGAGCGCGCCAAGGGCAAGACAGACGAAAGCCCGCAGGTAAGCCGTGAATGGGAGCGTTATCTCACTCTGAAAGGCGATTATGCCGCAGCAGCCAAGCGCGGATACGCAGTTTTAGAAAAACTTCCGCACGACCGTGAAGGCGTCGTCTATCTCGCCTACGACCTTTATTACCTGGGCAAATACGACGAGGCGATGGAACTTATCACCAAGTACGAACCGATCCTGCCGAAAGATAAGGATCTGCCGCTGGTCGCGGGCAACATCCATGCCCACAAAGGCGAATTAAAAGAGGCCATCAACGATTACACGCATGCGCTGGAGCGCGATCCGCAAATGGCAACGGGATATGTGAACCGCGGCTTCGTTCTGAACGATATGCGCGGAGCAGCGAAAGCTGTAAAAGATTTCCAGACGGCTCTGCAAATCCAACCCGATTACGGCGAGGCGCATCTTGGATTGGCCTATGCCGATTTGCAATTGCATCGTCCCAAACAAGCGCTGGCTCAACTGGATATCGCGCAGAAAATATTGGGTAAGTCGCACGCCTTGCATCTGGCGCGCGCCGAAGGGTTCCGGCAGGAGCAGGACTTCACCCATGCGGAAGCGGAATACAAGATCGCGTTGCAGGAGACACCCAACGATCTGAGCACGGAATTGGCCTATGCGGATACGCTGTTCCGCCTGCGCCGCTATCAGCAGTCGTTGAACGCGCTCGATACCGCACAAAGCTTGTCGTCGACTGATCCGAGAGTGTACGCCTTACGCGCACAGGTCCATGCCAAGGCCGGGTCGCGCGCGGAGACGATGAAAGATATTCAACTGGCCGAACAATATGGCAGCGATCAGGTGGATATTTTGATGGCGACGGGCTCGGCCTTGCTAACGCTGGGAGACCGCGACGCCGCCATGCAGAGATTCGCCCGCGCGCTGGATGCCCCCAATGGCGACCGCCTAGGCGTGCGTTTATCCGTTGCGCAGGTATTTCAGCGGCAGGGACACTACGACGATGCGCGCCGTGAGCTTGCCATCGGCTTTGCCGAAGCGCGCGCCGATTCTTCGCCGGTCGCTCCGGAAGACATCCTGGAAGCGGCAAACATTTTTCTCGCGATGCACGATTTCGATCTCGCCGAAACTTATTTCGACAAAGCCAAGCTCGCGGGAGCCAATCCGCGGCAGGCGGAGATCGGCCTGGCGAACACCTACATTGCCGAAGGGGAAACGCATAAGGCGGAAACCGCGCTGGCCAGCCTTGGCCCGGTCACCGATTTTACCGACGATTACGATTACATGATCGCCGCGGGAAATTTATACCGCCAGCGGCAGGATACCGTGCAGGCTCTTTCTTCCTTTGCCCAAGCCAGCACCGTGGCCGGCGTGGAAGATGTAGCCACGGCTCAAACTACACAGGACGAACTTGCCATCGAAGAAGGCCACCAGATCAATCAGACCGTGAGCTTCCTGCCGGAAGCAATCTTCGCGCCGGCTTTGGAAGACATCAATGTTTACACCCTGGACGCCGAAATTCTAAAGGTAACGAATCCTGCATTGCTGCCGCCGCCGCGGCATTCCTTTCAGGATCTGGCCGAATCGCACTACCGGCTTCATATTGGCGGGTTGCCGGTGATTTCCGGGTTTGTAGGCGAGAGCCTTACCACGGGCCGGTTCTTATTTCCCAGCGTCAACGTAGTGCAGGACCGCAACACTTACGACACTTATTTCAATGGCGGAATGATCCCAGTTCTTCATTTCGGCGCGAACAGCATCGCTTTGAACGCCGGGCTTCAATACACCATTCGCCGCGACTCGATCTCGCCCATCTACATGAGCCAGAATCTTTTCCGGCAGTATTTATATGTTTCGACGAACGCATTCTATAACTGGGTTTCGATTAACGGCAGCGCGATTCGCGAAGCCGGGCCGTTCACCGATCAGAACCTGAATTCTCGGGATGCCTCTGCAACTTTGGAATTCACCGTTGGAAGGCCCTGGGGCCACACTTCTCTTTTAACCGGATATACGGTGCGCGATCTTTTGTTCCATCCACTCGTACAGGAGTATTTCAATACTTCCAGCTATGTAGGCTTGCAGCAGAAATTCGGCACCCGTTTGACAGCGGCAATTCTCGCGGAGGATCTGCGCGCATGGAGGGTGCAGGGCCCGGATTATGCCATCGCGCAGGCCTTCGTACCCGGCGGCAGGTTTGAATTTCGCGCCAGCCCGCGATGGGACGTTCAGGGATCGTTCCTGCTTTCGCGTGGCGAAGGTTTTCATCAATACGATAATGCGCAAAGCGAATTCGTAGTTTCCTACACACGCTCTCCTCGCGGATCTTTCAAAGACAGCGGCGGAGGTATAGCCTCGTATCCATTCCGCTTCGCTGCCGGAGTGCAACAGCAGACTTTCTATAATTTCGACGGAACATCGAATACAACGCTCCTCCCCGTGGTGCATTTCACTTTGTTCTAGATATTGGCGTGGCAGCTCCAAAACGCTATGGCAGAAACCGTAAAACCCGGGAGCGAAAATTCCGCCGCTGAAAATGTTTCGAAGTCACCGCCTCGAAAAGGCCTGAAGTCGCAACTTCTCGGCGGCACGCTCACCCTGCTTGCCGGCTCGGGACTCGTAGGCTTAACCAATCTCATTTACAACGTGGTCACCGCGCGGCTTCTCGGGCCCACTGGGTTCGCCAACGCCACGGCGGTCTACACGATGTTGATGTTGCTGTCGTGCATCACGCTGGCGTTTCAGGTGGTGTGCGCGAAATATATAGCCAAGAGCGCGTCGCCCGAAGAGCGTTCTCAGGTATTCGCCAGCCTGCATCAACACTCGTGGATCGCGGGAATCGGCATAGGACTGCTTCTCTACCTTTTTAAAGGGCCGCTTTCGACTTATCTAAACCTCCCCGATCACACCCTTATCTTGCTGTTAGCCATGGGAACAGCCTTCTACATTCCTTTGGGTGTACGCCGCGGATATATACAAGGCATCCATGCCTTCGGTCCTCTCGCCATCAATTTCATGCTGGAAGGGGTTGTCCGGCTGGGCGGGGCATTTGTGCTGATTGAGGCCGGATGGGGGGTTCGAGGCGCCGTATTGGCCAGCGCTCTGGCCGTCATTGTTGCGTATTTGTTCGCGATGCCAAGCCCGGGGTTTGGTTCGCTGCGCTTTCACGGCGCGAAGATTTCATTCCGCGAGGGATTGCAAGCCATTGTTTTTTTCTCCGGCCAAACCGTCATCAACAACTTTGACATCGTGCTGGTGAAGCATTTCTTTCCTCCCGTCGAAGCCGGAGTGTATGCCGCCGTCGCCCTTGTCGGCAGGCTGGTAAATATGTGCGCCTGGTCGGTGGTGAATACCATGTTCCCGGTTTCCGCCAGCGCGGGCGGTGACGAACACGAGGCCAGCCCGGTCTTGTTCACTTCTCTTTCCATGGTCTTTCTGATCCTCTCCACTCTGATTATTGGCTTGTGGATGGTCCCAAGCTTTCTTTGGAGAACACTGTTCGGCGCTCAGTTTGAAGTAGGCAGCTATGGCGCGCTTGCACCTTTGCTCATTCTCTATGCCATCACGGCGGGAATTTATTCGCTGAGTTCGGTCATCATCACGTACGAAATGTCGCGCAAGATCGCGAATACAAGTTGGTTGCAACTGGCATTCAGCGGGGCTATGGCCCTCGGCATTTACTTCCTGCACGACACTCTGCGCCAGGTCATTCTTGTCCAATTAGTGTTGATGGTGATCCTGCTTTTCGTCCTGATGGTGCCCTTACTGCGCCACCAATTTACGCCCAAAGCGCTAGGCACTTACAACAGCCTTCGCCTGCTCCGCTTATTAAAAGAAGAAGAGGTAATGGCGGAATTTCTGAGGAGCGAATTTCATCATCGCGAATTCGATGACTACCGGCGTGAGTTTGAATATCTGGTCAAGAATCCGAATCTGGAAAGTTCGCGAGAAAACGCGGTTCGGCAGGCCCTCCTATTCCTGCGCCGCGGGGCGATGTGGCGAGAACTTCCGGAAGATACGAAATGGTACGAAGTCGATCTATCCGTAGAAGATCTGGACCGTATCCGCTTTTTCCCGCGGGCGCAGTGGCGCCGCGTAGCTGACGGAAGCTTCTATCTGAAAGACGTTGTCGAGCGTATGCGTCCCAGACTCGAAGAGCCGGCTGACGATCAATTCTTTTCTAAATTGCGCTTGTTGACTTCATCGCTCGAGACAAGTCTCGTCAATCGTGCCGTGCTGCTGATCGGAATTGACGGCACCGCGCCATTAACGATTCTGGATGGCAATCACCGCATGGCTGCGGCCATGCTTAGCCACCACACTCCCGAACTGCATCGCTTCCGTTTTATTTGTGGATTCTCGCCGGAGATGACCCGCTGCTGTTGGTATTACACCAACGTCAACACACTGCTGCGGTATCTGAAGAACCTGGTCCGCTATTTTTCTTACGACCCCGAAACCGATATTGGTCGCTTCCAGGAGCGGGGCTCCAACTAAAAACTACTGGGGTGGCTGGTTGCTCGCAGGAGGAGTAGCCGGCTCCTGCACAACCGTATTGTCGCGGCGCATCAGAAGAACTGGTTCGCGGTGTTCGCGGCGGACTGCGCGATCTTCCGCGACTTTAGCTTCCACCTTGTTGTCGTTTTCTGACGCGACGTGCGACAAGCTCTGACCTTCGGCCGAGCTTCGAGTGGCTAATCCCACAGGGGAGTTTGCGCCGGCAAGAGCCTGCGCCTTGTCGTAGAAAAATTGCGCAGTTTCGCGGTCGCCGTCGATTTCAGCTACGTAGCCGATGTTGTTCGCGGCGAATGCGTTATTGGGATCGAGCGCGTAGGCCTTGCGGAAATCCTGCTCCGCCGCAGCAAATTCGTTACGATTGATCGCCGATACTCCGCGGGTATTCAGCTCGGCCAGCTTTACCTCGGTGGTCATCTGAGTTTGCAGGCGGCTGCGCAGGTTTTGCGCATTCTGCGCCGCCATCTCGCTTACCTTTTTGCCTCTCCAGGAACGGTTCAGCGTGACCACGGCGGAAGCATCGGAATTTGTGGCAGCGGCAGAATCGTAATATTTGAGCGCAACATCAGATTCGCCTTCCATTTCTTTGGCCACACCCATGTTATTAAGCGTAAAAATATTCGCGGGATCGCTCTTCAATGCCTGCTGTAGAAGAAGGTCCGCCTCCGGCCCACGCCCTTGCGACAATAACCGAACGGCTTCCACATTCTGGTAATTCACTTGCAGAGGAGTGTCGGAAACCGCCAGTGCTTCTTTCAAGGTGCGGCCTTCCACGCGCGGAGAACTTGCCTTGGCAACCGCCGCATCCGTGGCTTGTTGGGCGGCCAGAGAATAAAACGTGAGCGCGCGATCAATTTGCCCCTTCATCTCGGAAATGTAACCGAGATTATTCAACGTGAACGGATCTTCGGGATCGAGGAGATAAGCCTTGTAGAAATAACCTTCGGCTTTTTCGTAGTTGTGCTTGCGAACCGCTTCTACGCCTTCCTGATTCAGCCGCTGCACCGGCGTCAGATGACTGCGTTTGGGCAAAGTGATCTTCAAATCTCCCGCATGCGCCTGCACTCCCCAACTCACTGTGGCGCCGAACAATGCGGCAGCAAACCATTGTCTCCAGGACATTGCGTAAAGCCTCTGTATTAAGCTATTTGGCAAACAAATTCAGCACACAATAAAGCCCATGTGAGATGCCAATGGAGGCATAGAGTTTGCTGGTCGAAGGCGGATTTTTCCTTGTGAAATGACTACCTTACAGCCCAACCCGGCATCCAATGGCGGCGTCGAAATATCACTGGACGGGGAGATCGAAGATCGATGGACCGATTATTTTCCATGCTTGCGGGGGGCATTCTGACCGGCTCTATATTGGGATCTGCGGCCTTTGGACAGGCGCTGGCTTCCCAATCCATGGTTGCGCCATCCTCTGTAACTCCCACCTCTACCGCTCCAGTCACCTCGGAGAACACGGACGAGGCGCTCGACCCCGCAAGTTTGCTTCCCGATCTGCCCGCGCTTCCACGCACCAAGGCCAGCCTGATCGGCGGCACCATTCAGAAAGTGGATCGCGTGCGCGATCAGCTCACCTTGCAGATTTTCGGCGGCGGGAAAATGAAAATCTTTTTCGATCCGCGCTCGAATATCGTCCAGGGATCCAATCAAGCCTCCCCGTCGGACTTGCGTCCGGGAGATCGCGTGTATGTGGACACGATTCTTGACGGCAGCACAGTTTTCGCCCGCGATATTCGACTGGCCACGGCTGCGCTTAGCGGCGGCAAGAGCCAGGGTGTGGTTGTAAGCTACCGCGCCGACAAAGCCGAGCTGGTGGTTCGCGACCTGCTTTCGCCCGATCCGATCAAGCTGCGCATCAGCTCGGGGACGCAGATCATGCAGGATGGACACATCACTGCCGTCAGCCAACTGGTTCCCGGAACGCTGGTAAATGTAGATTTTGTTTCGCAGAAAGATGTTCGCGATGCGCGGCAGGTTTCGATTCTTGCCATCCCCGGTACCAGCTTCACGTTCGGCGGCGTTGTCACATCGTTGGATTTGCGCGTCGGCCTGCTCGTGCTGACTTCTTCAAGCGACCATAAGACCTACGAAATTTACCTCGATCCAGCTTCCATCACCGTGGATGACCGGCTACGCTTGGGCGCGGATATAACAGCTATCACTAATTTCGACGGATCGCGGTACGTAGCCCACAACTTAACCATCAATTCGCACTGATTCGATTCCACCCCTCGAAACCATCGCACCAAAATCGAATCACATCTGCGCCGGCGTGCACTGCCCCGGAGGTTGAACCGCAGCTGGAGGCGTTGGCGGCGTGGCCCAGGGAGTATTCGCGAAGTCGAAGAAGTCCAGCAGATCGGGTTGCGCCGCATCGCGGTTGGTGAGGTGCGCGCTGGAATTAATAAAGCGGTTCTCCACAAACTTGATTACAGCCGTATGATCCATCGGAATGTGCGAGACGTAATGCTGCCGCGCGAAGGGCGAAATCACGAGATTCGGCAAGCGAAAACCTAATTGCGCCCCGAAACCTTGCTGTGCGGGTGCGTCTCCCGGATTTGCTCCGGGATCGGTCGACGCAAGATCACAATGAAGTGTGGCGATTCCTCCCGGCGCGAGGCATGGCTCGTAGCTATCGGCATTCACTGCGATCGAGCTGATATCCGTAATCGTTCCCAAAGATGCGTCAGTATTGTCATTCGAATGCCCGGGAACCGGTGGCACGTGATCGAAAGGTCCGCCGGGTTCGTCATAGCTCAAGAAAAATACCGAGCTTAGCCACGATGGACTCTGCATCAGCGAGTTGATAATCTTCGCAACCTGTTGCTGACCTTCCAGGATTGACTGCCCCGAACCGGGATGTTCGTCACTTTGCCCGTAGGCCGTCTCGATGAAGGCGTAACTTGGCAGCGTGTTGTTCGCGACATCTGTGAAGTATTGGTCAAGAGGCGCAATGTGAGAGATGTCAATGCAAAATGAATTGGTCGCGTCCCCAACCGCCTGCTGTGATCCCATGGTTGGCGCAGTGCAGGCGCTGTGCTGCGGATTTTCGTAGAGATATTGGCTTGAATAGGAAAAATCGGAAAATGTGGTGGTCGGGTACGCATCGGTTTTCCCGTCCACGCCGCAATCGCCATCTTCATCGGTACAGCCGCCGGAGGTAATTGAATAATAGATTTTCCACGAAACCCCCGCCTGGTCTAATTCCTGAAAGATGGTTTCAATGCCCAACTGATTGGTAATCCCATCATCCACAAAAGGATCGTTCACGAGGCCTTGCGTGGTTCCACCCGTCATGGTCGAGATGCGATTGGGAGTGCTCTTGCTGGAAACCGGCGAAAACCAGCGGTCGGAAATAGCAAATTGCGAGGCCATGTAGTAGTAGTAATTCAGCGTGTCCTGATCGTAATAACCCATCGCTCTCTGGCCAACCAGATCCGTGAATGCTCCATCTCCCGCACCGGACTTGGCGAATCCCTCGGCCGTGTGTACGAAACCATCCATCTGGATCGGCCGGTCCGCGCTGAAGTCGTAACGATTCACGTCGCCATAACTCTCCAGCCACGCCGAGCTCATATCGTCGACGCAGGTGCTTTTGAACTTGAACAAACTGAACGCCTGGCCTTCGTCATCGTCATTGGTGAAGTTGTTTAGCTTGTCGTCAATGCCGTCGACGGTATAGGTATTGCCGTCTTCGCTGACCGTCCAACCGTTCGCCTGCCGGTAGGGATTGAGCATGCCGAAATAAGTGTCAAAGCTGCGATTTTCCTGCAGCATGAATACGACATGATTGACCGATTGGAGCGACCCCGGCTGGTTGACCAAACCCTGGCAACCGAGGAAAAACATCGAGAGAATGGTTAAACAGACGGCCGGAAACACACGGCGCAGGTCATGCATTGTGAATCCTCTGACAAGCGGAGATTAAAAGGCTTCTCTAAGATGAACTTGGCGAGATGAAAGTTGGCCGCTTGTTTCTAAAATTAACTGGCTAGACGATTGATAATAATGGGTTTGTGAAATGCAATCTCTGCCGCGTGACATTCATCACGAACACTCGGGTCATATCCTACAGACGTCCACAAGCTGATTACGCCATTCTGGCGGCGGCTTAGAGGGCGATCGAATAAATCTCTTCGAGCTCGAATTTCAAACGCAAAAAAATTTTCAAAGGTGCTTATGAAAATCGTACGGAAGCTTTTTTTGTTTGGGGTGCTCAGCACGATTGCCGCTTGCGCGCAGACTTTCAACATGGGCATGGATAGAAACCTGCCTGCATGGAACCCTTGCGTGCTTCCAGATTGCCAGCCGGGCGGAATCGGCATTCCTACCAACGTTGTTATCGCGGAGACCGGAACGGCATGGCCTCCCAATTCCCTCAAGCTTGCTGTTACCGGTCCGGAGTATACGAACTTTCTGGCGTGGGATAAGGTCGGCGCAACCTCGGCAACTTACTTCAATAGCGATTTCTGGGTAGATTTACCGGGTGAAATCAAAGCCGGCGGCTATCAGGCTCTCGAATACGACATTTTTCAATTCTTAAGTCCGTACGAATTTATGTGGGGAAGCGAGTGCGTGATGGGCGGCCAGTGGCAGATATGGGATCACCTGCACGGAGAATGGCTCAATACTACGAGACCCTGCCAGATGAATGCTCCCGGCTGGTATCACGTGCAATGGTGGGTGCATCGGGTGGATGGGGATACCTCGTGCGACGGTTACCCCTGCATGTATTACGACATGCTGGGAGTGAATGAGGTTTATACGCAATTTGAAACCACTGAGCCTGCGGGGCCAATCCCTGCCGGCTGGTCGAATGACAGCGGGCTGAACTTTCAATTGGACATCAGCGGCCTGAAGAAGTCAGTGACCATCAGCGAATACATTCAGAACGTGAATTTGACCGAGATGGGCAACTGAAAGCGTAAGCAACATAGTTACCGCCGTCATACAGCACAGCATTGACCAATGGGACGTATCCCAACGTTATCTGTTGCGTTTTCATCTCTTCTACTAAGCTCACCCCAGTTTCCCAGAAAGCTGAAAGATCCCAGTCAGGAAATTAAAGGCAGGCGAGCCTTCCCTGTGCTGGTTCAGATCCGAAGCAAGATCCTCGGTTCTACTCCGCCCCTGAGGACCCATGCGCCGCATAAGCTTTGCAGTTGCGCTCACTCTGCTATTCGCTTCCGTCTTTTCTTCAGCGAGCACCAGCACCACTTACGTTGTGCCCACGACTACGCTCGCGGCGCAAACCTCGAACAACACCAGCGCCGCCAACACTTTTACGACTCAATCGAACGGCAATAAGGGCGCGGGAAACATAAGCAAGGTCGACATTCACACGCTGCTCTATCCCGGCGCAACAACGAAAATTTATGCCCACATGGTCATGTGGTTCGGCCAGTCCAACCACATGAATATCGGCTACAGTTCCACCAACCCCGCTCAGGCTCAGGCGCAGGTGGATGACATGGTGAGCCGCGGCATCGATGGCGTGATCATTGATTGGTACGGTCCCGGCAACGCCATCGATCAAGCTACGCAGTTGATCATGGCCGCAGCCGAAACCCATCCCGGATTCACGTTTGCCATCATGATCGACCAGGGTGCCATTCAATGGTATTCGTGCCCCGGTTGCTCCCCTCAGCAAGCTTTGATCAGTGACTTGCAGTACATCGAGAAAACATATTTCGCATCGCCGGCTTACATGACCTTGCAGGGTCAACCTGTGGTTACGAATTTCAATGTCAGCCTCTCGTATCCGTCGGTGAATTGGAACACCGCAATCGGCACGTTGAGCAATCGTCCTGCGTTGCTGTTCCAGAACAACTCCGGCTTCAGCACATCGCTTAGCGAAGGCAGTTACTCGTGGGTGATGCCCACTGCCGCAAATTATGGATTGGGCTATCTCAGCAGCTTTTACAGCGCCGGCGAGTCATTTGCCAGCGAGCAAACCGTGGGCGCAACCTACAAGGGATTCAACGATACTCTAGCCTCATGGGGATCGAACCGCATCATGAACCAGCAGTGCGGGCAAACGTGGCTGCAAACTTTTTCCGAGATCAATGGGATTTACAACTCGGGCAAGCCGCTGCCTGATCTGCAACTCGTGACCTGGAATGATTACGAGGAAGCGACGGAGGTTGAATCGGGGATCAACAACTGCTTCTCTCTGCAAGGATCGGTTACATCAAATTCCCTGCAATGGACCATTAACGGAAACGAGAACACAGTCGATCACTATACCGTCTACATCAGCAATGACGGCCAAAATCTAATGCCCCTGACCAACGTTACAACCGGAATATATTCGCTGAATCTTTGCGGGTTTCCGATTCCGGAGGGTAATTACCAACTTTTTGTACAGGCGGTTGGAAAGCCCACTCTGGCCAATCAAATCACAGCCTCGAGTAGTTACACGCCAACATGCGCGATTGCCGTCGCACCAACTCCCCGAATGCCACTGACGCCGCTCAGTTCAACCAGCCCGAGCATAGCTCTCAGCGCAGCGCCATCCTCGCTTACGATTCCCCCCGGACTATCGGGGACCCTCACGGTCACTGCAAAACCGCAATCCAGCAGCTTTAACAATCCCATCACGCTCAGTTGCAGCGGGGTTCCCAGCACTTTGAATTGTGCGTTCTCGCCCGCCGTCATTACTCCGGGAACTAATGGCGCTACTTCCACCCTTACCATTTCCAGCGTGTCCGTTACTGCGGCCAATTTGCCCAAAGGCGGAAAACATTTCCCCATCTCCGCCGGATTGCTTATGCCCTTGGGGCTTCTCAGCTTCAGCTTTTTCGGTAAGGGGACGCGCAAACGCGGGGTCCACACTCTTGCCCTCTGCGCCGTTCTGGGGTTGGGGATGATTGGAGCTTCCTGTGGCGGGAACCCCGTTACTACGAATAGGGCCGTCGCTCCCTCCGTCAGCCCGGCCAGCTACTCCGTCACCATTAATGGGACTTCGGATTCCAGCAATCTTTCCACCACCACCGTCAACGTCATTGTTCAGTAACTTGTTTTTTGCGGGACGCGATAAATGAAGCCCCGAGCGATGCACCCAGCCGAGCGAGTTCCGCGTCATAAGGCGCAGCAACAGCCCCTTGGAGGGGACCCAGCTCGGCAGTTTGCGAACTCTGGTGATTTGCCGCAAGGCCAGGCTTCTCTGCTCCAGTTCGAAATGGCGTAAATATTTCAGGACAATGTTCGGCATGGTCATGCGAAGAGCGGCTAAGAAATTCTGGTCTGCCATTTCACGCTGCTTCGCTGGATCGCTGAGAAAGCGAATCAGACAATCCGCCAGGTCTTTGGCGTCCCCGGGTTTATAGAACTCAATCGCCATGCCTTCCCCATCGGACATCTCCCGGAAGTCTTCCAAATTGGCGCACACAATAGGCACCCCGTAGGCGCACGCTAAATGCGCCACACCGCTACAGCCCGTCGACGAGGAATACGGCATCACCGCAACCGAAGAACTTTGAAAAAGATCCGGCAATCGCTCTTCATGCACGTAGCCGGTAAATTCAATTTGGTCCCCTTCATATAACTGCTTCATCGACTCCACATAACCCGCGGCCTGCGGATGGTTTCCGCCGCCAATCACCAACTTGGCATTGGGCAGCGCTTCCGCCACATACTTGAATGCTTCAATCATCAACTCCAGCCGCTTATAAGTTCCCCACTTGCCGAAGGCCAGAATGCGATGTTCCGGATTGCCGCGGCGGGAAAAATCCGGATATTCGGGTTCTCTGGAAAGAATGCCGTGGGATCGCAGATGAACATTGTCGCGGCCATACTTCTCGTGCAGTATCTTGCGGTATCCGGGCATCAGCACCGAGACGGAGTTCGACATGAGAAGCATCTTCGTGGCAAATGCGCCGGCCAGGCGGTAGCTGCGCGCATGACGCACACCAGCGTCTTTCAAGTTCACCGTATCCATCAAATGGTGCAGGGTTACGTGGGTGTAACAGCCGGTAAGGCGCGAAAGCACCGGCGTGAGAAGTCCGGCGAATGCGACGAGTGGTTTGCGCCCGAATGTGCTGAAGAGAAGATTGAACCAAACCACATCAGGTTTCAATCTTCGAATCACGCGCAGGATGCGAATTGTGCTTGCAGGATCGTCGAAGGACCAGCAACGCTCGACGGCGAAGTCCTCGAGTTCAGGGCCAGCGCCTGAAATCGTATCGGCCAGAACGGTGAGGCGGATGAAAGGATTACGACGCAATTGATTTGCGATGTGAAGCCCGTACTCGCTCAATCCCCCCTGGCTGGGCGGGAAGGTAGTAACCAGACAAATTCTCATTGATTTTCGGGCCTCACGGATCGACGCCTCCTCGATTCCGTAAGGGACCGAGGCGCGCCGATTAAAGTTCGATGAATAGGCAGCCCGAGATGTTGGCTCTCTAAACGCCGGGCGATGCGGGAATTTTGATGGACTCGATCAGATTGCGTCGTGCAAATATTTGCAGCATTTTCTGCCGGATGGCAGCTTGCATGGTTTCCACTGGAGCCGGAGATATGACAGTTAATTCCCCAGAGAATTGTGCAAGAGAAAGGTAGGCCTCACGGTTCCGGCGAACGAATTCCAAAGGGTATTCAGGTTTGCGTTGATATGCCGCAAGCGGATCGGCATCAATCACGAAAGCAACATCCGGCTTGGGCGTAAATTTTAAGATGAACCGCGAAAAGACTTTAGTAGACCAGTGATTCAGCGAAAGGTTCGCCAGTTCGTCGTAAATATAGCGATCGAAAATGACAACGTCCGCGTTGCTGTTTTTGGCGCGGCGAACACTCCAACAAAGCTGAATGGCGTCGGCCAAGTAGAGAAAGAACCGGATACCAGTGAGCGACGCCGAACTCACATTTTTATCCCGGCGTTGCAAAGGCTTCTCGGGACTTCCGACTCCACGATCACCTTTAAACGCTTTGTAGCTCATAAACTCGCGAAAACGAGTGAAAGCTACGACATCATCCCAAAATGTAAGCAGCTTGACGTTAAGCTTCGATTCCGCAAGCCATGCGGTCAGCTGAGAAATTTGCGTGCTTTTTCCAGCGCCGTCGATTCCAGAAAAGCTCACAATCTTCACAGATGCCCCACTCCCGCATGAAATACGCTGGCCGGCCAGACAGGATCTAATGCGCTCCCGGCGGCCGGCTTGAAGTGCCCGCACTCAGCGCAACAATCGCCCCGACCGCGGCGCCGGCTGCAATAATTGCCCCCACTTTAATCACGAGCGTGCGAGTTCGCTTTTGTTTTTGAGGCGCAACCGCAACCCCGGCAGGCTGAGAAGCCGCGATGCCGCTGGCATGCAGCGGCTCCGCCGCAGCCGTGCCGACGGGCTTTTGTGTGGTCTGCGTTTCATTCTGTGGCTGTGCCGGCTGTGGCTGTGACGCGGCAGGTGCCGATGCCTGAGGAGTCGCAGTTTGCGTTTGCGGCGGAGGTTGCAACTCGGCGAGCGTCGCGCCAGGACTATCCGGAAGTTGCACAACGGGATCAACTGCCTGTTGCCGCGCGCTGGCCACCGTTTGCGCCTCAAATTCAGAATGATCGCTAACTTGTTGCGCTGCTCCGCCCACAACCAACATAGGCACAGCCAAAAGCACGAACATACCCCATGCCGCTGGCACAACCAATCTTCTACTCGCTTTCATAAGCCTCCAAAGGCCTAACGAATGGATTAGCCGGCAGCCTTGAGATCCGTAAGCCCGTGAGCCGCACCGTACCACGGCTGGCTCTGTGCATTTGTAACCGACGGAAAGATCTGGAAACTTCGCACCGCTTGCTCAGAGTTATCGAACACTTCAAAAAGACGGTCGACTCGCATCAGTTCCAGCATCACCGCCGAAGCCGGCGGGACGGCCGCCAGTTTCATATCGCCGTCGCGCTTCATTGCTTCCTGCAAGCAATGCAACAACATCTCCACTCCCGCGCTATCCATGGATTGGACCTGCGAACAATCGAGGACGACGCACGGCCGGTCAATCTCCAGCAGCGGCTGCATCTCATCCAGAAACGATCGCACTTCCAGATGGGTCAATTTTTCGGGTAACTCCATTACGATTACAGGACCTGGGGTGTACATTGCAGTCGCTCCTGAGAGAAATTTACTTCTAAACCGCCATGCTATGGCCGTTTGGTTTTGATTCCCGCAAAGCCGCGCCACCTACCATGGTTCGCTTGCGTTGTTTTGTAACTGATACGCTTACGCCGGGATTGGAGTGCATGACGTTGGGGTCGGAAATCTCGATCATTACGTCACGTTCCAGATTCCATAACTTATTTCCGCTTGCCACCCCTTCCCGCAAATCGAGGCAAATTCCGACATTTGTGTTCGGCAAAATCGAACTATCTTCAATCACTGTTCCGCAGTCGATACAACAATTCCGCTCGATGGCGCTGCAGCGCGTAATCAAGGCATCCGCCCGCACCATGGATTCACGGCCAATGTAAGCCGGCGCAACGATGCGCGAACGTCGATGAATTTCCGCTCCGTAGTCGATCCAAACCCCGGGCCTCACCTGCCGACCCGAAGGACCGGTTTGGCAACGGCCACGAAGAATATCGGAGGTCAAACGCCGCATATCGCGAACATGGCGCAAGCGGCTCACATAATCACGAATGAAATAGTTCGATGCGCCCTTCGTGTTGGTATGGGTGCGATTCAGCAAGCCCGATAAATCCATGTCTTGCGCCTTTACGCAATCGACCACCCACAACGGCAATGATTCTTCTTTATCAAACGTATTCGTCACTGCCTGCCTGGACTCACGATGAAAGCAGAACAAATCCAGAAGATCGGTTTCGGTATAAGTATTTGCGGCAATGACAAATGATCGCTCCACGCCCTCTCGCGAATAATCCGCAAACCGGCGACTCATCGCAGAAGGCAAATTGCTTACCCCTTCAACGGTTAAACTTCCAAAACTCCCGCGGAAATTGGGCACGCCCAGTAATGCTTTGGAATCCACAAGCACCGAAACATCGTGAATGTCGATGGCGGCAAACCGTTCAATCGCGCGCTCCACCAGCGACCGCCCCACTATGTCGATACACTCAAGCGGTTCGTTCAGGAAAGCATTGCTGCTTTCCACTGCCAAATTCGTTGAGACAGAGCATTCCGAAGCGGACCTTTCCTTTGTGAAGATCAACTCTTCGGTCCCGACAACGACAACGGCTCCAAGCCTCACAAATCCCCTTTACGATGCCGCCTGAAAACTTTCCTGACCGCACAACGAATCATCTAAGCTGCTGTTACTGGCTTCCCCGCAGCTTTTAACTGCCGTGCATATTGCGCCCGCGGAAACAAAAGATCTCGCATCTTCCGCTTGGCTTTGTGCAGCTGCGATTTAGAATTGCCGATCGAGCAGCGCAACTGGCGCGCTATTTCGTGGTGCTGAAATCCCTGAACTTCGTGCAGGTCGAAAATCTGCTTGCATCCTTCAGGAAGTTCTTCGATGGCCCGGCGTAACGCAATGCGGTCTACGGCTCCGGAAAGAGCCGGGTCGGCCTTGCCCACATCGCGCTTCAAAGAAGGCGAATCCGGCGAGACGGGTTCGTCCAGGGAAAGTAGCGGAGGAGCTTTGCGCCGCCGCAGCTTCATGAGAACCGTGTTCACTGCGATTCGATAGAGCCAGGTGGAGAAAGCGGAATCGCCGCGGAACGAATTGATGTTGCGGAATACTTGCAGGAAAGCTTCCTGCGTCAGGTCTTCCGCGTCGGCCACATCTTTGGTCATCTGCAGGCAGACGGAGTACACGCGCTTCTTATGCAACTGGAACAACGTCGCAAAAGCCTCCTGGTCGCCACGCTGTGCGCGTTGCACCAGGCTGCGCTCGGAATCATCTCGTTTGGTTTCGAGCCGGGCTGGGATGAGATCGGTTGCTGTCGCGGAAATTACGCATGTGGCCACTTTAGTCTCCTTGCGATCGAACGGTGCTGGTTGTTGCTGCTTGCCGAAACGCAGTCAATACTCAGCGTCGAGTTGGAGAGTAACTGAGGTACCCTCCCCATCCCATCAGTGCCCCCCTGTAATTGAATGCCAGATTTGCTGTACCGCGATGCACAACCTATTTTGTGAGTTGGCAGAAACTTTTCTCCATAGCACGGGTTGTGTGCCAACCTGGGCATAAAACAATTCGGCAGGAAGCTTCTACAAACGCTCCCTGCCGCAAACTCTGTTATTTCAAGTTTTAGTAAAGACGGAAACCCACTTCCACGCTGATTTGTACGTTCACCGGCCTGCCATCTTTCATGGCGGGCTGGAAGTGCCATTGCTTGACTGCTTCAATCGCTTTTGCATCGAGCCCATTGCCTAGTCCATGCACTACACGGATATCTCGCGGATTACCTTGATCGTCAACGATCAGCCAAAGCACGCAGGTTCCCTGGGTTTTGGCTTGACGCGCCTGCTCGGTGTATTCAGGATCGGGCGTGGAGACTGGTTGAGGTGCGGAAATTCCGCCGCCGACTTTAAACACTCCTCCGCCAATACCGCCGCCGCTGCCCGCGCCTACACCCGGGCCATGCCCTACGCCGACACCGCCGCCGGATCCAGAACCAATGCCGCCGCCGGAGCCTGTTCCATTCGAAGGTGGGGCTGACGGCATTGCCGCCGCAGCTTGTACACCCAGGTTTGGCATATGATTTTCAGCCACGCGAACCTGCGGAGGAACAACCACCGTGGGTTCTGCCGTCAACTTCGGATGCTCGTTATGAAGAATGATTTGAGGTGGCGTGATTTGCTGCATCGCAAATTTCGGAAGTCTACCCTTTGGCGCCGGTAGCAGATCATGATCTCCGCCGCCTCCGCCACCGCTCACAATTTTTTTGGCGACGGGAAGCGCATAAGAATCGGGTGATGGGGCAATCAGCGTCACTATCTGATGTTGCTCAACCCGAGCGGCGACTACTTTATGACCGAAAATTGAACCGCCGAGAATTAGTGCCAGCAAAACAACGTGCACGGCCACCGAACCAGCCAAGCCATTTGACCGGTAATTGTTGTATTGTCCCCATATCGCGTCAGGGCCGGCTACTTTCAGGTCGCGCGCTTTTGGCGCTGATCTCACTGGCATTGTGGTGACTCGTTCACGCCCGAACGGTTGCTCACGACCGCGGTAATAAGCATCGAGCCCGTCGAACGATCCAACTGGCGATAGAGCGTGAGCGGTTTGGCGTGGAACTGGTTGGTTCGACATTTAACGCTCCTCAAATTTCTGCCGCTTTTCGGTGCTCTGGAATTTACGGCCTTCGTATAGATGCAAAGAATTCCAGTGTGGTTTGTATGCGGCAGATGTGCGACACAACGTCATGGCGATGAACGATGCTTATTCGTAATTTCGAAACTTTGTGACAATTCGTTCAGTGAAATAAATGTTTACAAACAGCCCGATCCCCGCGCAGCCGCTATATGCGGCTGCCCCGGCGGGAAACATGAGTGATAAGGGAAATCACAAAAAGAACAAGAAATACGAAGAACAACAGCTTCGCGATGCCGGCAGCAGCTATGGCAACGCCGGTAAAACCAAGAACGCCCGCAATCAACGCAATGACCAGAAATACCAGAGTCCAATAAAGCATTGTGGGTACCTCCTCAGCGAATGGTTACAACTAAATCTTTCGACGGTACGACAATATAAGGGTGGGTCAAAGTGTCCCATCCCCTCGGTTCTGTATTTCGATACCGACAACCATGTATTCAGGATTTTGGTTGCATGAGGAGGAGCAAGTATTGCTTCTCTAAATTAGAGAACCGATACTTGCTCGATGGGGCGTTTTGTCGAGTAGAAATTCAAGATAATTTATTGAGGAGAAATCTCGCCATACTGCGATTCTTGTATTTTGCCTGGGAAAAATCCTGCACTGGGCGGATTGCACTGAAAAATATTTACAAAAACAAAAGGGAGAGTGGCAAAGTTTCGCACACCCTCCCTTTTTATGAGACTTTTTACTCCAAACCAGACGCCGCGACGGCAGCGATGGTCAAATTACAATCTTCCAGCGAGCAGCAGCACAAGCAAAACCACGACCACCAACCCTAAACCACCGCTCGGATAGTAGCCCCAGCCCCTGCTGTACGGCCACGCGGGAAGCGCCCCGAGCAGTAACAGAACCAACACGACCAGCAATATCGTCGACATTGTATCCTCCGTCCAGTTTATTTGACGTTGAACAAATGACCCGGCTCTCACTCGCTGCGAACAAGAGCCGGGATATATTTACAATTGCAAGCACCCCGAAACGAACTACCGATTCGAGGCTTGGGAATTGTCCGAAGGAGTTTCAAGCTGGCTGTGCTCTTTGGCCTGAACTGAATATTTCCTTACAGCCGCCAGGAACTCCGCACTCGATCCACGGGAATGTACCTTGCCGCCAAGAATGTCACCGAAAGGAATAAATTTCCCATAGAGCAGGCGGGTTTCATCTTTGTCTTGCGTGATAGCCGATCCATTCAGATCGATACCGGCAAAGATTCCGCGAGCTCGCGAATACGTCAATACTTCAGCCTTCATTTTCCAATCGGTGTCAGCTCCGGTATCGCGCCCAACCGGGCCCGCTGCTGCCGAAGCATCTGCGCCGATCTTGAACTTGCTGGCGAGTAAATGCTGCATTCCATCGTCATTCATGATGACCATCACCAGATCGACGGCCTGGCCACCAAGTTGCAATCCCCAGCTTCCGCCGGTGATCGTGATAGGAGCGGGAGCGCTCCACGCGCCGCTTTCAGTGCGGCACGTCGCCACACCCTTGCCGTGACTGCCGCCAAAACCAACCGCGATTTTCACCATCGAAGGAATAACCGCGATACATTTCGCGTCACGCATTACTTTGTCGGGAATTGCCTTGTCCGGCACACCCATGATTTCGTTCAAAACTTTGGCTGAGGCATCCAGCCGCTTGTCGATGTCCGATGCGTCCTTGTCATCCGCGGCCCACGCCACGCTGGCCAGCAGTAGTAACCCCGAACCGAGCACCAGGAGATATCTCGGCATTGCGCAACCTTTTCTTTTCATAAGCGGACCTCTTCCGTGCTCGAAGCGAGCAACTGTTTTTGGTAAATCCCCACGAGCGCTAAAGTAAACGCCCCCTCCCAACGCTCGCCATCCGGTCTAAGCTGTAAAGGCGATGAAAGAATCGGTCGATTCCGCCTCCATGGAGTCTTGGGTTGTAATGCAAAAAAAAGTAAAAAATACTGCAATAGCTGTATAGAGTTGGAATCAGTTTAGGCAGGAAAAAATTTTGCTTGGGCAGGTGAAAAGTTCAGTTCAACGCGAGGCATATCGGCCAAAAACATCGCTCTGCTCCCGCGCAGCGGAATTATAAGGAATCTGAAGCTCAACCAGAGTTCCAGGATGGATATTCGTTAAGCGCAGCTCTCCGCCAAGCTCTTTCGCGCGTTGCTTCATGCCGCCGATGCCCACGCCAACGCTATCGGATCGGAGTTCGGCAATTTTGTTTGTTACTCCCTTGCCATCGTCCCGTACCGTCACTTTGATCATTCCATCTGTCTGTGCCAGGGCGACGGCCACGTTGTGCGCTTCCGAGTGCCGGAATACATTAGTCAACGCCTCCTGCACGATGCGAAATACGGCGGTTTCTGCTTCACTGGTAAGCCTGGGAAAATCTCGCGGCTGAACGCTGAGTGTAGTTTCAATTCCGCTGCGTTTGGAAAGCCCATCGGTGTACCAGGCCAGCGCGGAAAGCAAGCCAACTTCATCGAGCAAGGGCGGATGCAAAAGGTGCGACATGGTGCGCACTTGTTGTATGGCGCGTTCGACAATGCTGCTGGCCTGTGCCCAACTGTCATCCGTTGGTTGCACCGTTTTTTGCAGCAGCATTTTGTCCAAAACCATTTTTGCGACCGCCAGTTCCTGCCCCAGGCCGTCATGCAGATCGCGCGCGATGCGGCGCCTCTCCTCATCCTGCAACGACATGAGCCGAACCGAAAGCCGCCGCAGTTCGTCGGTTCTGCTATCGACGATTTTTTCTAACTCGGCAGCGTTATCTCGAATCGATTGCTCAAGCACCTTGCTGTCATGAATGTCCGAGCAACTGCCATACCATTTGAGGATCTTTCCATTTTCATCTCGAATGGGAAGAGCACGGGCCCGGAACCAGCGGTAAGCGCCATTGCCAGCCCGAAGGCGGTATTCCGCTTCATACATCACGCCCGATTCCACGCAGCGCAACCAGTGCTTCACGGCCTGATCTTTATCGTCCTCATGCACATAATCGAGCCAGCCAAAGCCGCTCGCGGAACCCGGGGCGGCCCCGGTGTAATCGTAAAAACGGTCGCTGATGTAATCTCTCGACCCATCCGGCTGGCGGCTGAAAATAATATCCGGCGCGGTGCGAACGATGGCATCAAGCTCCTGGTTTTTTTCTATCAGCTCCACGTTCAATCGCAGCAATAATTCCGCTTTGTTCGCCAACTCGTCGGTGCGCTCCAGCACACGATTCTCCAAATCCCGGTTCAAGGTTTCAAGCTGGCGAGTTTTGCGGTGAAGATCGGCGAACACACGCACTTTTGCGCGCAGGAGCTGAGAAATCACGGGAACCGAAACGTAATCCACGGCGCCGTGTTCGTATCCTTTAAGCTGATCGAGATCGGTGAGATGAACCGCGGATACAAAGATAATCGCGGTTTGTTGAAAACGGGGATGCTGGCGGATCATCGCAGCCAACTGGAAACCGTCCAGTTCCGGCATGCTCACGTCCATCAGCACAACCGCGATTTCGGTTTTTAACAGGACCTCAAGTGCTTCTTTCGCGGAGTTCGCTTTGATCAGGTTTTCGCCAAGATCGCCAAGCATCACCTCATAGCTCAGCAACTTGCCGGGCTGATCGTCCACCATGAGAATGTTGACTTGATCCTTAGTTACCATTCAATCTCTTTGGCCCTTATCCAACGGATTGGCTAATCTTTACCGGTGAAGCCACATACGCAACGACGAGAGCAGTTGCTCCGTATTGACCGGTTTGGCCAAATACTCGGAAGCTCCCGCCTCCAGGCACTTCTCGCGGTCCCCTTTCATCGCCTTCGCCGTGAGCGCGATGATCGGTAAACGCCGGAATAAAGCGTTTTGCCGGATTACCTGCATGGTCTCGTAGCCATCCATCTCTGGCATCATGATGTCCATCAAAACGATCGCGATGTCCGGGGTCGATTCAAGTTTAGCAATTGCTTCCCTGCCGGTTCCCGCAGTCAGAACGCTCATACCTCGGCGTTCAATCACACTACTGAGAGCGAAAATGTTGCGCACATCGTCGTCGACCACCAACACTTTCTTCCCTACCAATGCATCGTCGGAACGGTGTAAGCGGTCGAGCAGCCGTTGTTTTTCCACCGGCAGATCTGAAACTACACGGTGCAGGAAAAGCGCGGTTTCGTCCAGCAGGCGCTCGGGCGATTCTACGCCCTTCACGACCACGCTGCGCGCCAGCGAATGCAGGCGCGCGTCTTCCTCCGTCGAGAGTTCCTTGCCGGTGAAGACCACAACTGGCAGATCGGACAATGCAGGCGTGTCGCTGAAGCGTTCCAATACATCGAAGCCCGATATATCCGGCAGGCGAAGATCGAGAACGACACAATCGAACGGCTGCTCGTTCACGATCTGAATCGCTTCCGCACCAGTAGAAACCACGGTGACGTCGATATCGTCGTAACCCAGCAGCTCTTTGATACTAAGCTGCTCGCCGGGATTGTCTTCCACCACAAGCAAGCGCTTGCGGCGGGGAGCGGCATAGTCTTTGATACGCGACAATGCCGATTCCAAACCCTCCGGCGTGGTTGGTTTTGTGACAAATGCAAAGGCGCCGCGGGCCAATCCATGGTGACGGTCTTCGTCGAGCGTCAACATCTGCACCGGAATGTGCCTGGTAGTTGGATCTTGCTTTAAGTGATTGAGAACAGTCCAGCCCAGCATATCCGGCAGGAAGACATCCAAAGACACCGCAGTCGGATGATATTCATGAGCCAGAGCAAGCGCCTCCGCCCCACGCGTCGCCACGAGGACTTTGAATCCCTTGTCGCGCGACAGGTCACACAAGACGCGCGCATAATGCGTGTCGTCTTCCACGATGAGCAGGATGGCGTCATCCGGCCGCAGATTATTCCGATCATCTTCGATCTTCTCGGCGGGATGCTCGGAAATGTTCACGGCTGCCAACTGAATGGGAGGAACCACCGAGGATCCTCTCGCTTCGAACTGCGCATGACCCGCTGTAGTCGGCCCGACATAGGTTTGTGGCAGGTACAAAGTGAAGGTGCTGCCACGGGTCGGGGCGCTGCGCAGTTGAATTTCTCCACCCAGCAGGCTGGCAAGTTCGCGGCTGATGGCCAAACCCAGACCAGTTCCACCGTACTTGCGGCTAGTGCCGGCATCCGCCTGCTGGAAGGCCTCAAAGATGATGCGTTGCTTTTCGTACGGAATTCCAATGCCCGTATCGGACACTTCAAATGCGACCACCGATGCGGCTTTCCCGAGAATCGGATGATCCTCGCTCCAGCCGCTTCGGGCGACCGATACTGCCAGCCGCACGCCTCCGACTTCGGTAAATTTGAAAGCATTCGACATCAGGTTCTTTAAGACCTGCTGCAAGCGCTTGGAATCGGTCACCACGCTGCGCGCAAGATGCGGATCGGTCAGCACTTCGAAGCCAAGTCGCCGATTTTCCGCTTCGTGACGGAATGGACGGCTGACCGCATCCAGCATGCTGGCAAAGAAGACCTCTTCCGCCTCGACCGAAACGGTTCCGGATTCGATCTTCGAGAGATCGAGAATGTCCGTAATCAGGTTCAGCAAGTCCGTGCCGGCGCCATGAATGGTGCGGGCAAATTCGACTTGTTTTGGCGTAAGGTTCGCATCCGGGTTGTCGCTGAGTTGCTGGCCCAGAACCAGAATGCTGTTGAGTGGGGTACGCAACTCGTGAGACATATTCGCCAGGAACTCCGATTTATATTTCGAGGTGAGAGCCAGTTCCTTGGCTTTGTCTTCCAGAGCGCGCCGCGCCTGTTCAATTTCCTGATTTTTGCGTTCGACTTCAACGTTCTGTTCCGCGAGCTGCTGCGCTTTCTGCGCCAGTTGCTCGTTGGTCTGCTGCAATTCTTTTTGCTGGACTTGAAGTTCGGTCGCCAACTGCTGCGACTGCTTCAACAAGCCTTCCGTCTGCATCGTGGCTTCAATACTATTGAGCACGATTCCGATGCTGGCGGTGAGTTGTTCCAGAAATGCCAATTGCGAAGTGGTAAAGGCGCTTAGAGACGCCAGTTCAATTACGGCCTTGACCCGGTCTTCAAAGAGCACGGGCAACACGATCACGTTTCGCGGCACCGCTTCAAACAGGCCCGAACGGATTGCAACGGTATTGGGCGGAAGATCGGAGATCAGCATGCGTCTCTTCTCCGATGCGCATTGCCCCACGAGCCCTTCGCCTAATTTCAATCGCCGCAAGTGACCGTCTTCACCGTCGCCGGCAAAGGCTGAGAGCAAAACCATTTCCAGTTGTTCTTCGCCACCCATCTGGTAAATCACGCCTTGTTGCGCATTGACCAGGGGCGCCAGCTCGGAAAGAAGCATCCGACCGACGGTTGCGAGATCGCGTTGCCCCTGCAACATGCCGGTAAACCGCGCCAGATTTGTCTTCAGCCAGTCCTGCTCGGTATTGCGATCCGTTGTCAGGCGGAGGTTGTCGATCATGGTGTTGATGTTATCTTTCAACTCCGCCACTTCGCCGCTGGCTTCCACCTGAATCGATCGCGTCAAGTCGCCTTTGGTCACAGCGGTTGCAACCTCGGCGATAGCCCGCACCTGGTTGGTAAGGTTGTCGGCGAGCAGGTTCACGTTGCCAGTCAGATCTTTCCACGTGCCGGCTGCTCCGGGGACATTGGCCTGTCCACCAAGTCTGCCTTCCACGCCGACTTCGCGAGCCACAGTCGTCACCTGATCGGCGAACGTCGCGAGCGTATCGGTCATGTTGTTGATGGTTTCGGCAAGAGCGGCCACTTCGCCTTTCGCGTTCACCGTCAGCTTCTGCGCCAATTCACCGCTGGCTACTGCCGTTACCACTTTCACGATGCCGCGCACTTGTTCGGTAAGGTTGGCGGCCATCACGTTCACGTTGTCGGTAAGATCTTTCCACGTTCCGGCCACGCCCGGGACTTGCGCCTGTCCGCCTAATTTGCCTTCCGTACCCACTTCGCGCGCCACACGTGTTACTTCAGCCGCGAAGGCGTTGAGTTGATCCACCATCGTATTGATGGTGTTCTTGAGTTCGAGAATTTCGCCTTTCACGTCGACCGTAATCTTGCGCGACAAATCGCCGCGAGCCACCGCCGTTGTCACTTCAGCAATGTTTCGCACCTGGCCAGTGAGGTTTCCCGCCATTGCGTTCACGGAATCAGTTAAATCTTTCCAGGTGCCGGCCACGCCGGAGACGTTCGCCTGTCCGCCGAGCCGCCCTTCCGATCCGACTTCGCGCGCCACACGCGTTACTTCGGCGGCGAACGAGCGCAACTGCTCGACCATCGTGTTCAGCGTTTCTTTCAGTTGCAAGATTTCGCCGCGCACGTCCACCGTGATCTTCTTCGATAAATCGCCATTAGCGATGGCCGTAGCAACTTCGGCAATATTACGTACCTGGCCGGTGAGGTTGCTGGCCATGAAGTTCACGTTGTCGGTAAGATCTTTCCAGGTTCCGGCAACTCCCGGCACCTGCGCCTGTCCGCCGAGTTTTCCGTCGGTTCCCACCTCGCGGGCCACGCGGGTTACTTCTCCGGCGAACGCGTTGAGCTGATCCACCATCGTGTTGATAGTGTTTTTGAGTTCAAGAATTTCGCCTTTCACGTCGACGGTGATCTTGCGCGACAAATCGCCGCGGGCCACGGCCGTCGTCACTTCGGCAATGTTTCGCACCTGGCCGGTAAGGTTGCCGGCCATCGAGTTCACCGAGTCAGTTAAATCTTTCCACGTACCGGCAACCCCGGGCACATTGGCCTGACCACCCAGACGCCCTTCGGTACCGACTTCGCGGGCCACACGCGTGACTTCTCCGGCGAACGCGTTGAGCTGATCCACCATCGTGTTGATGGTGTCTTTAAGTTCGAGAATTTCGCCCTTCACATCGACCGTGATTTTGCGTGATAAATCGCCGCGGGCCACGGCAGTAGTCACTTCAGCGATGTTTCGCACCTGGCCGGTCAAGTTGCTGGCCATGGAGTTCACCGAATCGGTAAGGTCCTTCCACGTGCCGCCGACGCCGGGCACCTGCGCCTGTCCGCCAAGCTTGCCATCGGTTCCCACTTCGCGGGCTACACGGGTTACTTCCGACGCGAAAGAGCGCAACTGATCCACCATCGTGTTCAGCGTGTCTTTAAGCTCGAGAATTTCGCCTTTCACGTCGACCGTGATCTTGCGGGACAAATCGCCGCGAGCCACGGCCGTCGCTACTTCGGCAATGTTTCGCACCTGGCCCGTAAGATTGGAAGCCATGAAGTTCACGTTGTCGGTGAGATCTTTCCAGGTTCCGGCAACACCGGGCACCTGCGCCTGGCCACCGAGTTTTCCTTCCGTTCCGACTTCGCGGGCCACGCGCGTCACTTCGCCGGCGAACCCATTGAGCTGATCCACCATCGTGTTGATGGTATTTTTGAGTTCGAGAATTTCACCCTTCACGTCGACGGTGATCTTGCGCGATAGATCGCCGCGAGCCACAGCGGTCGTTACTTCGGCGATGTTACGAACCTGCCCGGTAAGGTTTCCGCCCATCGAATTGACGGAGTCGGTGAGATCTTTCCACGTGCCGGCTACACCGGGCACGTTGGCCTGACCGCCAAGTCGACCTTCAGTTCCCACTTCGCGCGCCACGCGGGTAACTTCACCGGCGAAGCGGTTGAGTTGATCCACCATCGTGTTCAGCGTTTCTTTGAGCTGCAAAATTTCGCCGCGCACATCGACCGTGATTTTGCGCGACAAATCGCCGTTGGCGATGGCCGTTGCGACTTCAGCAATGTTTCGCACCTGGCCGGTAAGGTTCGAGGCCATGAAGTTGACGTTGTCAGTAAGATCTTTCCACGTGCCGCCGACGCCCGGCACCTGCGCCTGTCCGCCCAGCTTGCCTTCAGTGCCCACTTCGCGTGCCACGCGGGTTACCTCTCCGGCGAACGCATTGAGCTGATCCACCATGGTGTTGATGGTGTCTTTAAGTTCGAGAATTTCGCCCTTCACATCGACCGTGATTTTGCGTGACAAGTCGCCGCGGGCCACGGCGGTGGTCACTTCGGCGATGTTTCGCACCTGTGCGGTTAAGTTGCCGGCCATGGCATTGACCGAATCGGTCAAATCTTTCCACGTTCCGGCTACGCCTACCACCACGGCCTGGCCGCCGAGTTTTCCGTCCGTGCCTACTTCACGCGCTACGCGCGTCACTTCCGAGGCGAATGAGCGCAACTGATCGACCATCGTGTTGATGGCTTCTTTTAACTGGAGAATTTCACCACGCACGTCGACCGTAATCTTTCGCGATAAGTCGCCGCTAGCCACCGCAGTCGCGACCTCAGCAATGTTTCGCACTTGGCCAGTAAGGTTGCTGGCCATCGAGTTGACGGAATCCGTGAGATCCTTCCACGTTCCAGCGACACCCGGCACTTGCGCCTGTCCACCTAGTTTTCCGTCGGTGCCCACCTCGCGAGCCACGCGCGTTACTTCGGCGGTGAAAACGCCAAGCTGCTGAATCATCGTGTTGACGATGCTGGCAGAGCGCAAGAATTCGCCCTCGAGCGGGCGGCCATCCACGTCGAGACGCACAGTTTGCGTCAGATTTCCTTGAGCGACCGCGGCAATTGCACGCGTAACCTCGGCGGTAGGACGGAGCAAATCTTCAACCAGGGTGTTGATAGAAACTTCCATCTCGCCCCATGCGCCTCGCGATTCGTGAAAGCGGGTACGCTCGCGAGTTCTTCCTTCTTTGCCGACAACCTGCCCCACACGCTTCAACTCCTGTGCCATTTGCTGGTTAGCCGCAACGATGGAATTGAATGTATCGGCAATTTTGCCCGGCAGTCCCGTCCACGAACCGGGCAGGCGAACCGAGAAATTGCCTTCCCGCATGGTTTGCAGGCCAGCCAGAATTACACCAAGATCACCCAATGGCGGCTCGGCGACGGCAGAGTTGCCGTTTCGCTTGTGACTTATCTCTTCGACGACTACGTCGCCGGAAGCGGCCGGGGCTGCTTCTCGGCTAGTTCTTTTCATAATGGCTCCAAAACAACGCGGCAATTCGAAATTGCGCGCCAGCCTTTGTAGTTAAATTGATATTCGTGCCAGCTTTGCTTGAGCGCAATCAGGGCTATGGTTCGGGCGGAAAACGTGATTCCGGGCGGCCAGAGCATAGATGTTTTGAGGCAGTCGGGAGAATTACCAGCCTGAACAGCGTTGATATCACGCGTGAGGGTAATCTGACTCTAGGGTCTTTCCTGTAGCTTGTAAATCGATGGTTTTCTCGGTTGCTGACGTGAGCTTTTCATGCACTGAACCCACATTCGAAGGGACGGCAAATTCCCATGCCCTTTCTATACTATCCGCACTCCTGTTTTTCCCCTAACATCTACAGCAACTTCCGTATATCTCGCACAATTAACTATCTTTAGGATTGAACTGGTTACATCATGCCCGCCCCGAATGAAGTCTCATAACCGCAACGTTCTTAATAAAGTTGTCACTCAGGGATTGCCACTTTATCTGCGTGCAGTAATTGGGAGGATAGATAGCCAATGCGCCTGCTTAGTGTCCGGCTGATTCTTTCCCTTATCGTTGGTATCACGGTTGTCTCCGTGGCCTTTTCCTATTACGAAGTTTTGCGCGAGAAGCGCAGCTTGCGTAGCGATCTTGAACGGCGAGCCGAAGTGCTTGGAGAAACGTTCGCCAGTAACGTGGAGAAGTCCTGGGATAGCGGATCGGGATCCGTAAAAGGTATCCAGCGGCTAGTCCAGCGATTTGGTAAAAGCGAACACCTGCTGGGAGCTGCCGTTTACGACCGCAACGGCAAGGTAGAGGCAGTGACTTCTGATTTTTCCCAAAATGTGGCCACGCCTCCCGCCGAGGTAACTCGAGCCATCGCCGAGGATAAGGAAGAAAGCTCCTACAGCAAGCTGGGCGATGAACATATCCATATTTTTGCCGTCCCGCTGCACCGGCAAGACGAGGTAGCAGGCGGCCTGGTTGTATTCCACGACGTCGATTACATCCACGCCCAGAGCCTTCGCACCTGGCGCGAGGCATTCCTCAGAATTCTCATTCAAGTTTTCCTGATTGTCTTCATCACTGTCCTGATTGTTCGCTGGAGCATTGCTGGTCCCATCGCGCGGGCCGCGCAATGGATGCGGGCACTGCGCACCGGAAGAATTTCCTCCCGTCAGCAAATGCCGGACCTAAATCTCTTCAAGCCGCTTGCGTGGGAAGTGGTCACGCTGGCGGAAAGCCTGAGTCAAGCGCGCAGCGCAGCGGAGAACGAAGCCCGGCTGCGCGAAGCCGGCGAATCCATGTGGACCGCGGACCGTCTCGCGGTGCAGATTCAGGCCCGCCTGGATGGCGGACGATTGATTGCAGTTTCTAATCGTGAACCCTACATTCACCAGCGCAATGGCAAGGAAATCGAAGTCACAGTCCCCGCCAGCGGCCTTGTCACCGCTCTGGAACCGGTGCTCAACGCTTGCAATGGAACGTGGATTGCCCATGGCAGCGGCAACGCCGACCTCGAGGTCGTAGATTCGCACGACCGGTTGCAAGTTCCCCCGCAGGACCCTCATTACACATTGCGCCGGATATGGTTAAGCAAAGAAGAAGAGGAAGGATATTACTACGGCTTTTCCAACGAAGGCTTATGGCCGCTATGCCACATCGCCCACGAGCGTCCTTTATTTCGCGCAGCGGATTGGCAACATTATCAGGAAGTGAACCGCAAATTTGCCGATGCGGTTTTAGAAGAGATTGCGGACACACGCAAACCTGTAGTTCTGGTGCAGGATTATCACTTTGCTCTGCTTCCCCGCCTCATCAAGCAGGAAAGGCCGGATGCCCGCGTGGCTATTTTCTGGCATATTCCGTGGCCGAATGTCGAGGCTTTCAGCATCTGCCCCTGGCAACGCCAGCTGGTCGATGGGCTACTTGGAGCAGACCTCGTCGGATTCCATGTGCAGTCGCACTGCAATAACTTCCTGCAAACCGTGGACCGAGTAGTGGAATCCCGTGTGGATTGGGAGCACTTCTCCGTCACCCGCCAAAATCACCGGACGCTGGTGCGGCCATTCCCAATCAGTGTTGATCTGACCGACGACGAACCCAGCGGCAGTGAAACCTACGGGACAAACTATCTCGAGCGCACCTCCTTACTGCGCAGCCTGGGCGTGGAAGCCGCTTTTATAGGGGTTGGAGTCGATCGCGTCGATTACACCAAAGGCATTCATGAGCGTTTTCGCGCCATCGAACGTTTCCTCGAAAAGTATCCCAAGTATCAGGGCCAGTTCACTTTTATTCAGATTGGAGCGCCCAGCCGCACGCATATCAAGCGTTATCACGATCTATTGGCCGAATTGGAAGCCGAAGCGGAGCGCATCAACTGGCGCTTCCAATCGGGCAAGTGGAAACCGATTCTATTTCTCAAGCGGCAACACAGCCACAAAGAGATTGAGCCATTTTACCGTGCTGCCGATCTTTGCCTGGTGACTTCGTTGCACGATGGCATGAATCTCGTCGCGAAGGAATATCTTGCGACTCGCCGCGATGAGCGAGGCGTTCTCATTCTTAGCCAGTTCACCGGTGCTGCTCGCGAATTGCGCGACGCTCTGCTGGTGAATCCCTACGATACCGACCAAACCGCCGAAGCCATCCGCGCCGCTCTCGAAATGGAGCCCGAGGAAAAGCAAATGCGCGTGCATCGCATGCGGCGAATCATACGAGAGAACAACATCTACCGGTGGGCGGGAAATCTGGTGACGGAACTCTGCGAACTCCGTCTCGACAGCGGCGACCGCGCTCCCGAGAAGACTCGTGGACGCGTGACTGCGGCATAACTTCCGGAGAACTGATTTAGGCAAATGATGGCGATAGAGACCCAATTCCAGATCGAATCTTTTCTAAAAGCTGTGGGGGAAGCGCCGCAGTCACTGCTCATGCTCGATTACGACGGAACCCTGGCCCCATTCCATAAAAATCGCATGCTGGCTCTTCCATATCGGGGTATCGTTCCGCTCCTGCGAGAACTCATATCAACCGGCAAGATGAGAGTGGTCATTGTCTCCGGCCGCGAAGGCACCGAGATCGTTCCCCTGTTAGGCATTCAGCCGCATCCCGAGATATGGGGATTGCACGGATTGCAGCGCCTAAGAACAGATGGGAGCGAAGAGCTATCAACCCTTGATGAGGCTACGATAGAAAATTTGTCCGCTGCAAAGCATTGGGCAATTTCTCAAAACTTACAGCGATATTTCGAACTCAAGTTTGGAAGCATTGTGGTTCACTGGCGCGATTGGGATGAGTCCGTGGCGCAGTCCATTCGACAACGGGTCATGCCCGCATGGACAGAGATTGCAAAGCGCGGCCTGGATTTGATGGAATTCGACGGCGGCATTGAGATTCGTACGCAGAAGACAAATAAGGGCGAGGCAGTGCGCACGATTCTAAGCGAACTAAATAAGGATATTCCCGCAGCTTATCTGGGCGACGACGTCACCGATGAAACCGCATTTCGCGTGCTGGAGCGGCATGGGCTTAGTGTTCTCGTTCGTCCCGCGTGGCGGCCCACCGCTGCGAAAGCCTGGTTTCGGCCTCCGAATGATGTTCTCCCCTTTTTGACGCGTTGCCTGGAGGTTTGCCAACAAAGTGCGCAAACTCCGGTCCCTGCCTGTCGTGTCTAGGCTTCGCTTGATTCAATAACTTCCTGCGCAGTGCTTGACGGATCGGCTACTCGTCGAACTTCTCCCAACGTCTCAGACAGTTTCGTAGTCACAAAACCCGTACATCCAAGCCCCAGCCTCTGCCGCGCCATCTCGCTTTCGAAACTCCATAAACCCACTACGATGTGTAAACCAGAAATGCTTCCCAGTTTTTTGCAAAGAACCCGAGCTTCGCTGGCGGAAATCGAAGAGATGGACGATACGACAACCGTCGCATAATCCCCACGCGAAACCGAAGCCGCAATTTCCTCCGGCGGTCCGGGCTTCAATTCGTCGGCACGGCAATTGGATCGCCGCAGCAACTGACCGAGCATCATGGCTATAAGCTCATCAGAGCCGCTGACGGCTGGAACGCACACGACGTTCCCCAAAAATTCCGGCTGGCTGTCCGGCCGGGATCTCCCCTCTTCAGCATCGGCGGTTTGCGGTTCTTCGTACGCATCGCCAAAGTACTCGATCATCTCTTTCAAGCTTTCGAACACAAACGTCCTGGCGCTATCTCCAAGAACGCTGCGGCGGCGGTCGTGTTCCGCTAACTTCAGCGCGGGAAGAATGACCAGTTCGTATAAATTCTCCAGCGAATTTTCTTTGAGATAATTTTCGGCAACCGTCCGCGCTTCCTCCATATCCATGGCCAGAAGCCGCTGGTAGACGCATTGCTCCGGAAGCAGCACAGGTTCATCGCCGAGTATAACTTCGAGAAAATTCAATTGTGGAACATGGCGGCCCAGCACAATCAGGCAAACCGTCAGCGGAGTGGAAAGGATAAGCCCGACAGGTCCCCATATGGTGGCCCAAAAAATGGCCGCGACCAGAATTGCGAGAGATGAAACTCCGGTATGAGCGCCGTAGAGTAATGGCTCCACAACGTTCGACACGAGCAACTCAAGAATTACAAAAAATGCAAATACCACGCTGGCGTGGTGCCAGCCGGGAAAAACTGCCAGAGCCATGGCAATCGGACCGATCGCGGCAATCAGCGAACCAATGTAAGGCACGAAGCGCATCACGCCTGCAAACACTCCCCATAGCAAGGCATGGGGCACTCCCACAAAATAGAGTGCTATACCAAACAAGAGTCCGTATCCCGCGTTCACCAGACATTGCAGCAACAAATACCGGCTGAGCCGGCGGCCGGCATCGTCAAGCGCCTGCGTCATCACATTCAATTTGCCGCGCCCCGCCAGGCGGATTGCCCGATTGCGCAGGTCTTCCCGCTTGATCAGCATGAAGAGTGTAAAAATGATGACGATCGCCGCCGTTTCCAGTGGCCCGGCGAGCGGCCCCAACAGAGCGCGAAGATCCTGGACAAAATCTGTAGGAGGTTGCGCCACTTGGACAGAAATGGGATGAGCAGAACGCGCCTTCTGTTCTCGATCCTTTGCCAGACTCGCGGAGATTTCTCCCGGAACAGCAGTCAATTCTTTATTTAATTCCTGAACTGTGGCCGTGGCTTTGCTTAAGTTGCCGCTTTTTTGCGAATGAAGGGCTTGGATTTTTAGATCGAGATTCTCTTTGTAGTCCGGCAATTCAATCATGATCTGGACTAATTGACTGGCCACGCCCCAGGTCACAGCTCCCATCAGCGCGAAAGAAAGCACCAGAACAGTAAGAACCGCAGGCAAACGTCCAAAGTGAATCTTTTCGAGCAAAGTAACAACTGGGGTGAGCAGGAAGCTTAAAACCAGTGCCAATGCTACCGGGATAAATACTTGCCGCCCCGCATACAGAGCGGCGATGGCCAGCACAAAGGCAATGAACACCACTGCCTTCGAAGAAGCGGAAACATCCTGCGGAGACGAAGAAGCCACGAGTGTCACTCCGTTCAAGCGTACTGATTTACCAGCCAGACTGAACGAACTTACTTATGATGCCTCGACTCCATGCGCGAATCGTTCGCGGAAAAAAAATCGAAATCAATATGATTGCGTAGTACCTTTGTGTACCAAAAATCACGTTTTTCTCTTTGAGGGAATACGGTCTTTCTGGTATGGTCTAGGAAGTTTTTACAAGGATGGTTCGGGCAGCGGAATCCGGCTCTCAATTCCCGGATTTTAAGATGGAAAGTTTAGTTCTTAATTAGACTGCTTCGGAACTTAAACGCCGCCACTTCTTCAACCCTTCAAGCGCCCGCTCGCGCGACAGGGGGCTGTTTCCGTAAGCGATTCAGAATACCGGAAGACAAATAACCTAATTGGAGAAGTTTAGCATGCTCAAGCATGTACTGCTGACCGTGTGCCTGTTGGCTGTCTGCTCTCCGGCAATGTTTGCCGGTGTCACAGTCAATACCCCCACCAATAACCAGACCTTTTCCGGACCAGTGTCCTTTGTAGCTTCTGCCACAACCTCATGCTCAAAGGGAGTCGCCTCGATGGGAATTTACACCGCCCCCGGCGTCTTAGCTTACGTCGTGAATGGCGCTTCCCTGAATACGAGCTTAACTTTAAGTGCAGCGACCTATCACACAGTCGTCGAAGAATGGGACAAATGCGGCGGCGCGGCGACGACTCCAGTCACCATTACGGTCACCAGCAGCTCGGGCGTGCACGTAACCTCTCCCTCGAATAACGGCACCGTGGGCTCTCCCGTGAACTACACGGCAACGGCAACGACAACTTGCTCGGCGGGCGTAGCTTCCATGGGAATCTACACGGCCCCGGGACAACTGGCATACGTGGTGAACGGCGCCAGCATGAACTACAACCTGACCCTAAATCCGGGAACATACAACACCGTCGTCCAGGAGTGGGATAAATGCGGCGGCGCCGCGACCACACCGGTGACCGTCACGGTGACCGGAGGCTCGGAAAAATCCTTTACCGAACTCCAGCATTCCGGCGGATGGTCTGGATACGGACAGGGCCCACCCAATTTTATCGACTGCTCGCCTTCCCCCTGCGACGGCATTACCTACTGGATGGCACAGAACATCAAATCACCTTCGCTGAGTGGAGAATCCACCGAATTCGATCTAGGCGGATCGGCTGATTATTCTGACGCGCTCTGGAACAACCACCTGATTGGCGATCTATCGTCCCAGGGTCTGGAGGACACCAATCACACCTTGGTTCCGACTCTCCACAATTTCACTTACGACGTCTACTTCTACTCCACTCAATTGTCAGATTCGCAAGCCGAGGAATTCGACATTAACCAGTTTTTCAATGGCATGGGCTTCATTTGGGGCAACGAATGCCGCATAGCTGGCGGGAATGAATGGGACGTTTGGGATAATCAAAACGCCAATTGGGTTCCGACAGGAATTCCCTGCTATCCCAATAACAACGCCTGGAACCACGTCACCATTCAGGTGGAGCGGACTTCGAGTAATCAACTGCTGTATCAATCCATTACGCTCAACGGAGTCACGAGCACCGTCAATCGGTATTACAACCCAGGCTCCGCGCCCGGCTGGTGGGGAGTCACTATCAACTACCAGCAGGACGGCAACTACAAGCAAACGCCTTACAACATTTACCTCGATCAGTTGACCTTTAGCTACGAATAAAGCTGCGCTGGAGGGCATCCAAAAGGTGCCCTCTTTGTTTCTCCGCTCACCCTTTCCAAGCCAAAACCACCATGCGGACCCGAAATTCCGGGTCCGCATACTATTTCAAGCTCAAGACATGGCCGGTAACGTCGGTAACTTGGAGTAGTTCCCTCTTTCATCGGAAAATAGGAATCGATTACTGATTCCGCCTGCGACCGCTCCCGCAGGAAATGCAACGATTTACCCTCCCTGGTTAATACGACTAAGCACCATATATCTGTTGACGACGACTTCTACTGATGATGGTCAGCGGACAGTGACGAGAGCGTAAGTGCGGTGTCACCAATGGACGAGCGCAGAAACGAGCGTTTCGGGCGATACGAAATCCTGGCGGAGCAGGGACGCGGAGCCATGGGTATCGTATACAAGGCCCGCGACCCTAAAATTAACCGCGTAGTCGCGGTAAAAACCATTACCCTGGCCGGGCAGCCGCCGGAAGAAGAGCAGGAATACCGCGAACGTTTTTTCCGCGAAGCGGAAGCAGCCGGGCGCCTTTCGCATCCCGGCATCGTAACCATCTTTGATGTGGGCGAAGAGCCGGATACGCGCGCTCCCTACATCGTGATGGAATTCGTGGATGGCCAATCGCTCGACAAATTGCTCTCCGGCGAATATCGCAAATTACCGCTGGAAACAGCTCTCCGCCTCGCCCACGAATTGGCCGAGGCGCTCGATTGCGCGCATGGCCAGGGTGTGGTCCATCGCGATCTTAAGCCCGCGAACATTTTGGTGACAGACGAAGGCCATGCCAAAATTGCCGATTTCGGCATCGCAAAACTCAATCTCTCCACTCAAACGCTGGCAGGGCGAGCGTTAGGCACGCCGGCTTATATGTCGCCCGAGCAACTGAACGGCGAATCAGTAGACGGGCGATCGGATTTATTTTCTCTGGGCGTGGTGCTGTACACCATTCTCACGGGCTATCGGCCATTTCAAGGCAATAGCGCCCTCACCGTTTCATTCAAAATCGTCAATCGCGACCCCGTACCCGCGACCATCCTCGAAACCCAACTTCCGCAGGGCGTCGATTACATAATCAATCGCGCCATGGCAAAAGATCCCGCACAGCGTTATCAGCGCGGCATGGAGATGGCTCTCGATATTCAGGATTTGATCGAAGGGCGGGAATTGTGGAGCAAGGCAAAGAAACATGATTCGTCGACGCCCGCTTTGATGCCGCTGGGGGGCGAAGCCGGAACCGCAGCCATGCCGCGGCCGGCGCTACGGCCAAAATCTCAGGGCCAGGGTCATGCGGTAGCCGAGAAAGTTTTGGACAAGATGCGGAAGAATTTCCTCGTCACAGCTTTGCTGCTGGCGGGAGTTCTTCTTTTTGCGGTGCGCGTCGGGCATTTCCTGCGCCCGCAAGCACCGCCCGTGGAACATATGGTTGGAATCGGAACCGCCGAGCCAATGCCGATGGCGCAGAATATTTCTAATATCAAAGCTCCCGTTGCACCATCTAAACCGCCATCCACTGATAACCCAACTACTGCAAAGCCAACTGAAGCATCGCCTGTGGCAGCCTCCGCTACTCCCAAGATTCCGCATCGAACTCGCGCCGTAACCACAAAAACAGATCAAGCAAATCTCGCAACAACCCTTTCAACCGCAACCTTGGACATTGAAGTGGAACATCATTTCGCGGAAGCGCACCTCTCCATCTGGATCGACGGGCACCTGAGTTACTCTCATCTGCTGGACGGAGTGGATAAGAAACATCTCGTCGTCTTCCATCACATTCAGGGCCACGAGTTCCACGCCATGCAAGTTCCCACCGGAAATCACCACCTGCGCGTGGAAGTCACCTCCCCAGCGAATTCAATCGATAAGTCAGGCGAAATATCGGGAGCATTCGCCGGCGGAAATGAAAAGATGCTGCATGTCCGCTTTGATAAGCACGGCGAGATGGACCTCAGCCTGGATAACTAATTTCAAAACACCTTACCTATAACAAAAAAAGCGAGGAGCTTGTGTAAGCTCCTCGCCAGTACGGCAAGCGGTTAAGCCGCCCTGCGTACTTTGCGTTTGCTTCTTTGTGGTTGCTGCTCTTCCGCAGATTCTGTTTTCTCCGCGCCGTCATCTTCGGAAGCTCCACCATTGGCCTCGGTATTGATCTCCTGGGCCAACTCAGTGAGTTTCTTGTCGGTTTCCTTTTCTTCTTCCAGCGTTTCCCGCAATAACGAAGCCTGTTCAGACTCGCCCAGCAGCTCCGCGAAAGCGATCACCGTGCCATAGCCGGCGATTTCGTAATGTTCCACGCGTTGTGCGGCAGAGATAAGTGCGGAGTCCATGACGGCATCTTCGAAATCTTCTTCCATGGTTTCCGCACCCTCTTTCACCAGGCCTTCCATGCCCAGACATTTCTTGCCCGTGGCTTTTTCCTCGAGCATGCCGAATATCTTTTGCAGGCGCTCGACATGTTCTTTGGTTTGTTCCAGATGCTCTTCAAAACCTTGCTGCAACTCCTCCGACGAGGCTGCTTTCGCCATCTTCGGCAGCGCTTTTGTCAGCTGGGTTTCGGCACTGTACAAATCTTTGAGTTCTTCAACGTAGAGTTGTTTGAGAGAATTTTCAGTCATTAATTTTCCCTTGATCACAGATTTTCTTCCGGCTTGCCCGTGCTTTCTTGTGTTTGGTTGCAGGATGCGATGAACCGGATGGTCGAAATCGTGAGGTGTCGAAGGCTTCTGCTTAAATCCACTCGTGCAGATGCGCCGCATTTGTCCTTGCAATCTTGAAAACACGACGGTATTGCGCGCCCTTTGCGGTCAAGGCTTTGCTTCCGAAATTAGGACACGACCAACCCGACGGCAAACTTGCCCGCTCCTTCGGCATCGAACCGTCCTTTGGCAGAGATGTGCATTCAAGTTGCGTTGAATTTAAGGATTAAGACTGTGCAACCTCTGCCATGGAGCAAGCCCCGATGAAACATACTTTTCAATTTCGATCTCTTCTTTCCCGGATTTCTCTAAACGCGGGAATCATTTACTAAATGGCTAGCCAAACTCAACCCATCATATGGCCGGGACGTCCCTATCCACTGGGCGCTACCTGGGATGGCGAGGGCGTTAATTTCGCCCTCTACTCGGAACACGCAGAAAAAGTGGAGTTGTGCCTGTTCGACCTTCTCGGTAAACGCGAGATCCTTCAAATTCCGATTACCGAACAAACGGACATGGTTTGGCATGCTTACCTTCCCGAAGTTCGTCCGGGGCAACTCTATGGATATCGCGTCTATGGCCCCTATGCTCCAGAGAAAGGACTTCGTTTCAATCCGCACAAGCTTCTTCTCGATCCTTACGGCAAGCAGGTTCAAGGAGCGATTCATTGGAGCGACTCTCATTTCGGTTATCGCGTTGGACACAAGCAGGAAGATCTTTCCTTCGACCGGCGCGATGATGCATCTGGAATGCCGAAGAATCAGGTGGTTGATTCGGCGTTCACTTGGGGTACGGATGCGCCGCCGGGCATTCCCTGGCACAAGACTTTAATTTATGAACTCCATGTAAAAGGCTTTACTATGTGCCACCCCGACGTGCCGCCTCACCTGCGTGGAACCTACGCAGGGTTGGCAACCGCACCGGTTATCGAATACCTCACGCGCCTGGGCGTGACTTCGATCGAATTGATGCCGGTGCACTGCTTTGTCGACGACCGGCAATTGGTGGAACGCGGTCTGCGTAATTATTGGGGCTATAACTCGATCGGCTTTTTCGCATTGGAACCTCGCTACCTTGCCACCAACTCGATCAACGAATTTAAGACCATGGTCAAGACCCTGCATTCCGCGGGGCTCGAAGTCATTCTGGATGTGGTTTACAACCACACCGCGGAAGGCAACCATCTCGGCCCTACGCTTTCGCTCAAAGGCATTGATAATCCCACCTACTACCGACTCATGCCCGACAATCCGCGCTATTACAAGGATTACACGGGCACGGGAAACACTCTGAACATGCAACATCCTCGCGTGCTTCAGTTGATTATGGATAGCCTGCGCTATTGGGTGCTCGAAATGCATGTCGACGGCTTCCGCTTCGATCTGGCGGCGACTTTGGCGCGCGAACTTCATGAAGTGAATCGTCTGGGCGCTTTTCTCGACATCATTCACCAGGATCCCGTGCTCTCGCAGGTAAAGCTGATTGCCGAGCCTTGGGATTTGGGTGAAGGCGGATATCAGGTGGGTAATTTTCCGGTTGGCTGGGCGGAGTGGAACGATCGCTATCGCGATACAGTGCGTTCATTTTGGAAAGGCGACACCGGAGTGGTCGGAGATTTGGCCTACCGCATTACCGGATCCAGCGATCTCTACGCGCACAGCGGCCGCAGGCCTTATGCCAGCGTCAACTTCATCACAGCCCACGACGGTTTCACCTTGCAGGATTTGGTGAGCTACAACGACAAGCACAACGAAGCCAATGGAGAAAATAACCGCGACGGCAACAACAATAACCGCAGTTGGAATTGCGGGGTAGAAGGTCCTACCGACGATCCAAACATCAAGGCTCTGCGCGCCAAGCAGAAGCGAAATCTTCTAGCTACGCTGCTGCTCTCGCAGGGCGTACCCATGTTGTACGCGGGAGACGCGATTGGGCACACGCAGAACGGAAACAACAACGCTTATTGCCAGGATAACGAAATCAGTTGGCTGAACTGGGATTTGCAGCCGGAAGATCGCGATCTGCTGGCCTTTGTGCAGCGCATGATCAATCTTCGCAAGCGGCATCCGGTTTTTCGCCGGCGGCGTTTCTTTCAAGGACGCCCCATTAAAGGCGCCACGGTAAAAGATGTTTTATGGCTCAACTGCGGCGGCCATGAAATGACGGAAGAAGAATGGCGGAATGCTTCCATTCATTGCCTGGGAATGTTTCTCTCCGGGCAGGGACTGGATGAAACCGATGAGCGCGGACGAAAAGTCGGCGACACTGATTTTCTCGTGCTGCTCAATCCTCATCATGAAGATACAGAGTTCATTCTCCCCTCATTTCGTCCCGATTCCCGCTGGATCGCGTGGATGGACACCTCACGCGAAGGTGGCTTGCGTCCAGTCGAAACGCATGATTCCGGCACGGCTTATCCTTTACAGGCACGGTCCATGGCCGTGCTGATGGAGCGCCACACCAACGGCAAAAAGGAAGACTCCAATGAAGCGCCGTCATAATATGCCGTTCGGCGCAGAGTGCCGCGACGATGGCAGCGTGCGCTTTCGCCTCTGGGCACCGGCAGCGAAGAAAGTGGAACTCTGCCTTCAGTCCAATGCAGTGAAGACATTGCCTCTGAACCAGCTTGATGGTGGCTGGTTTGAGCTGGTCACCGACGCGGCGCCACCGGGAAGTCAATATAAGTTCCGCATCAATGGCGAGCAGGAAGTTGCCGACCCGGCGTCTCGTTTTCAGCCGCACGATGTTCATGGACCAAGTGAGGTCGTGGACCCATCCGCTTTAGATTGGCAAGACCGGGACTGGCGTGGAAGACAATGGGAAGATGCGGTGATCTACGAACTGCATGTAGGCGCTTTTACGCAAGCTGGAAAATTTTGCGGCGTTGAGCAGCGACTCGACCATCTGGCGGAGTTAGGAATCACAGCTATCGAATTAATGCCGCTTTCCGACTTTCCTGGCAGGCGCAATTGGGGCTACGACGGCGTGTTTCCCTTCGCGCCCGATAGTTCCTACGGCCATCCCGAACATTTGAAGCAATTGATTCAAGCTGCTCATGCACGCGGCTTAATGGTTCTTCTGGACGTTGTTTACAACCACTTCGGTCCGGAAGGAAATTACCTGGGCGTTTACGCGCCACAATTTTTTACCGACCGGCATCGCACACCGTGGGGCAGCGCCATCAATTTCGATGGCGCCCAGAGCCCGGCCGTGCGGGATTTCTTTATCAACAACGCTCTGTACTGGCTTACCGAATACCATTTCGACGGCTTGCGGTTGGATGCGGCCGATTCGATTGTCGACGATTCCCCAACTCACATCCTCACAGAGCTGGCGGAGACAGTTCGCAATGCACTCGGGGAAGAACGGCACATCCATCTCGTATTAGAAAACGATCGCAATCAGGCAAGCCATCTTCGCCGTACTGATCAATGCCAGATCAAGCAATACTCGGCGCAATGGGATGACGACATTCACCACGCTGCGCATGTTCTAGTCACCGGCGAAAAAGATGGCTACTACTCGGATTATTCCGATCACCCCCTCGATCACCTGGGCCGCTGCCTGGTTAGCGGTTTCGCCTATCAGGGTGAAGTTTCTCTTTATCGCAACAGCAAAACTCGCGGTGAATCGACCGCAGGATTACCTCTAACGGCATTTGTTTCATTTTTGCAGAATCACGATCAGATCGGGAATCGCGCCTTCGGGGAACGCATCGCCGCGCTCGCTGACCTACAAGCCGTTCAAGCGGCGATGGCGATCTTTCTGCTCGCGCCTTTGCCGCCGCTGTTGTTCATGGGGGAAGAGTTCGGATCGCAAACTCCATTTCTCTTCTTCTGCGAGTTCGAGAAAGATTTAGCGGCCGCGGTAACAACTGGCCGCAGAAATGAATTTGCGCGCTTCACCCGCTTCAGCGACCCGGACGCTCGCAAAGGAATCCCTGATCCCAATGCCATCACAACGTTTGAACATTCGAAGATTGACTGGGAAGACCTCAGGAAACCGCCACATCAGGAGTGGCTGAGGTTTTATCGGAAGCTTCTCGATATTCGACAACGGCAGGTCGTTCCGCATTTATCAACAGCGTGCACTACCAAGGCGAGTTATGAAGTGATTTCCAACAGCGTCCTCAGCGCTCACTGGAAATTTATCGATGGTTTCACGCTGTCGCTCGTGGCAAACCTCGGAACAAATCCGCTGTCAGATTTCAACTTCCCCGCTGGAGAGATCATCTACAGCACGGAAAAAGCCGAGGCTGGCGAACTGCACAAGGGTAATCTGCCCGCATGGTCCGTCGTATGGTTCCTGAACTCATGAAGCCGCTCTCCCAGATTCCCCGCGCGACTTACCGCCTGCAACTGAATCGAGAATTTACCTTTGTTCAAGCCACGGAAATAGTTCCTTATCTTTCCATACTGGGCATCAGTCATTGCTACATCTCTCCCTGCCTGAAAGCCCGGCCCGGCAGCATGCACGGCTACGACATCGTCGACCATAACTCTCTCAACCCTGAAATCGGCAGCTCCGAAGAGTTCGACCGCTTCGTAAACGCGCTGCATGAACACGATATGGGATTGATTCTCGACATCGTTCCCAACCACATGGCCATCATGGGAGCCGACAATGCGTGGTGGCTCGACGTTCTGGAAAATGGAGAATCCTCCGCCTACGCCGGCTTTTTCGACATCGACTGGCACCCACTAAAAGATGAGCTTGACGGAAAAGTGCTTGTGCCCGTTTTGCACGATCATTATGGCGCTGTGCTCGAAAGCGGCGAGTTAAAACTCTCGTTTCAGCAGGAGCGCGGCCAGTTCGATATTTTTTATCGCGATCATCGCTTCCCCATCGATCCCCGCGAGTTTCCAGCGATTCTGCAATTGGCCGTCCGCTCACAAACGGCGAAACCCGAAGATCAGAACTCAGACTGGCTGGAGCTTCAAAGCCTGCTCACCGCCTTCGGCCATTTACCCGCAAGAAATGAGTTGGCAAGCGAACAGATCGCAGAGCGGAATCGCGACAAAGAAATTCATAAGCGACGGCTGGCCGAGTTATGTGCGCGATCGCCGGAAATTTCCGCTGCCATCATGAAAGCCGTGGACTCGATCAACGGCACGCCGGCTGACCCGGCAAGCTTCGAGCGGCTTCATGAACTCATCAAGGTGCAAACCTTCAGGCTGGCCAATTGGAGAGTCGCTTCCGACGACATCAACTACCGCCGCTTTTTCGATACCAATGATCTCGCCGGCATTTGCATGGAAAACGAAGCCGTATTTGCGGCAACTCACCGGCTGGTTTTTGATTTCATTGCCGCAGGTAAAGTAGACGGCTTGCGCCTCGATCATCCCGATGGCCTGTATGATCCCGCACAATATTTTGAGCGGCTGAAACAGGGCATGCTCGCGGCCAGAGCAAATTCCGCCGTCACAAACGGTGCCGCAAACCCCGATGTAAATCATGAAGCGCATTACGTAGTCGCGGAAAAGATATTGAGCGGCACGGAACGGCTCCCCTCAGAATGGCCGGTTTGCGGCACAACCGGGTATGACTTCGCGAACCTGGTAAACGGTTTATTTGTCGACCCGAATTCGGCCGCCCGCTTCGAGCGAACCTATCGCAATTTTATTGCAGATGAGATCAACTTCGACGATCTGGCTTACCGCTGCCGCAAACTTATTATTCGCGTTGCACTGGCGAGTGAACTGAATGTACTGGCGAACCACATCAGCCGCATCGCGCTTTCCAAGCGCCGCACCTGCGACTTTACTCTTAACAACCTGCGTGACGCGCTGACAGAAGTCGTCGCAAATTTCCCTGTCTATCGCACTTACGTTACACACGCCGGAATCTCGGAACGCGATGTCAATTACATTCGAAACGCTATCGCTCTGGCGAAGTGGAGAAGCCCGGCAGCCGACATTAGCGTATTTGACTTTATTGCAGATGTACTGACGACCCGCATCGCCGAAGAGCAAGATCCGGTTTATCAGAAGACAATCACCGCCTTCGCCATGAAATTTCAGCAGTTCACCAGCCCGGTGATGGCCAAGGGTTTGGAGGATACCGCTTTTTACCGCTACAACCGGCTCGTCTCACTCAACGATGTCGGCAGCGACCTTCATAAATTCGGCACTGCGATCAGCGAGTTTCACGCTGCCAACCAGGAACGTTTACACGACTGGCCTCACACCATGCTTGCAACCAGCACTCATGATTCCAAGCGCTCGGAAGATGTGCGCGCCCGCATCAATGTGCTTTCCGAACTGCCGGGGTTGTGGAGGTTGCGATCACGCGATTGGAGGCGGTTCAACCGCAACCATCGCAGCATTGTCAATGACAAGACAGCGCCGTCGCCGAATGATGAATACCGGCTCTATCAAACCCTGATTGGGGCATGGCCGCTGCAAGAACTCAGAAGTGACGATGAATGGAAGTCTTTCCGGGAAAGAATTGAAAGCTACATGCTGAAGGCCATCCGCGAGGCCAAGCGGAATACCAGTTGGATCAATCGTAATGCCGAATACGAAAGCGCGGTTTCGTCCTTTGTAAAAGCCTTGCTCACTCCCGGCCCCGCGAATCGATTTCTGGATGATTTTTTACCCTTCCAGCAGCGCGTAGCCCGCATTGGACTGTGGAACAGCCTTGGCCAGACGCTTCTGAAGCTGACCTGCCCGGGCGTGCCCGACATTTATCAGGGAAATGATTTGTGGGACTTCAGCCTGGTCGACCCCGATAACCGCCGTCCTGTGGATTACCCCCGCCGGCAGCAGCTTTTTGATAGCTTCACCAGCTTGGGTAGTGATCCAGATAATGAGCTGAATGAGGCTCTGATCCGCGAATTATCGACGAATCCCAACGATGGACGGCTCAAGCTGTACGTGATCTGGAAGTCTCTTTCTCTGCGCAAAAGATATTCGGAGCTTTTTCAGGTCGGCAAGTATGTGCCGGTGGCTGTCGAAGGCAGCCGAGCTGAGCATGTTGTCGCCTATATGCGGGAGTGGGAAGATAAACGGATTCTCGCGATCGTTCCCTGCCTTGTGGAAAAGCTGCTTGGAGAAAATGAAACCTTCCCCATCACGCCGGAGATTTGGCAGGATACTTCTATTTTGCTGCCCTCTAACGACTCATCCCGGGGATTCCGAAATCAGTTTACGGGAGAAATACTGCCGGTTCATCCTAACCAATCCTCTTTAGCTAAAGCCGATGTTTCCATAGCGTTAGAAAGCTTTCCCGTAGGGCTTTACGCGCAGATTTGAAAATGCGGCGATCTTAAAATCTTTAGAACCTACACTTAAGAAAATGCCTACGGTATTTCCCCGATAGACCTCGGGAAAAGATAGGACTACATTTTCTGCAATACCTGAGTATTTTCGGCTCCTCCGTATTGAGGATAAGGTTTATGACGGAAACGAACGCTTCTCTTCCCCAACAAGTAAATTGGCGCGATCTTTACACTGCGGCCCTATTCGAAACCGATCAAACGCGAATCTCTGCGCGGATTGCCACGGCAGAGCAAGCCATTGTGGCCCGGGAGCGAGAGCTTTTTGCCACAGGCACTGACACTATTGAAGAAGATCAGGTTCTGGATGATGCGCTCTACGCGTTGCGGGCACTTCAGAATTGCCTGCACTTGCGGGTAGCCGCGTAGGGCTTCCTGGCCGCCGTTCAGCGCAAATCGTCTGGCCGGTCTTACCCCGCATCGTATCCAATCCCCTTGTGCCGATTGGCCTTCAATTCTGCTAGCTGTTAATTCCGGACTATCCACAGCATTGGCTTTTAGCTGCGGATGGCATGAATTTTATTTCGTCTCCGGCTGCACAGACTTGAGATAAGCCACCACCGCCTCTGCATCTTCACGGCTCAAACGAAACTGCGGCATCGGAGATCGAAGATAGGTTCCCGTTTGCCAAATACCGGTAGTTAGAAGCGTGATCATCTCGGCATCGGTCCCGGGTAAAGCTCCGCCGATGCGCGGCGCCTGGAGCGGCCAATTATCAACCGGTTCCGCGGATTTCAGCCAAACCGGCGCACCTTGCAGCCAGCGCGTCCGGTCAAAGCGGTTCATGGTGTCGCGCGGCGTGTGGCACTGCGAGCAAACCGCGACATCTTCTACAATGTATTTGCCGCGAGCCTCAAGCTTTTCACCGCCCTGATTCATATGTCCGTTATCCCGCGAAGGCGTTTGAGCAAACGCTGAACCAGAGGGGCAGGCGATCAGCACAATCACCGCAAGGAGGTTATTCGCATTCATATATCGCGTAATTTTTGATCGGTGCATTATCATTGGTTGATGTTGTTCTGTGGGAGGTTGGCAGGGCGTACCAACTCCACTCGTTCTTTCAAACCTTTCGAGTCGGTTTCGGCATCTTTTACTAGCCCTCTCAGTGAATACGGGCGCAACTGTTAAACTTCAGGTGCTGGCAGGGTTCGTGCGTCTGGCAAACCGAAGTGCCTCGAAGACAGCAGGAACCAAAACATGGCGGAACAGCAAAAATTCTGGGCGGGATGGCAGGAACGCATCTCAGCGCTCCGCAATGTTCCGGCTGTTCTGAAAATCGTATGGGATTCCGGCCCCGGAGTCGTGGTATTTGGCCTGGTCTCGCGAGTGTTTGCCTCCCTCATGCCGGTCGGCCTCTTGTGGATCACACGGCTGATCATCGACGGCATTAATAATGCAGCCCGCACTCATCAGCCGGTGCAGCGTGGATTTTGGTGGCTGGTGGTCGCGGAATTTTCGCTGGCCGTCTTAAACAGCATTCTTCTTCGCACCATCGACTACTCAGATTCACTGTTAGGCGACAAGTACACGCGTTACGTCAGCATCCGCGTGATGAATCATGCGGCATCCTTGGACCTGATTGCCTACGAAGATCCGGTCTTCTATGACCGGTTGGAGCGGGCCCGCGTCCAGGCCACCGACCGGCTGGTGATGATCCAGCAGATCGGGCGGCTGGTGCAGCTGTCCGTAACCACAATCACTCTCTCTGTTTCGATCATGGTCTTCTCGCCATGGCTCATGCTGTTGCTGGTTGCCGGCGTGGTTCCTGCCTTCCTCGGAGAAAGCCACTTTGCGTTTCTGGGATACGCCAAGAATTTCCGGCAAACGCCTGCCCGGCGCCGGCTGGATTACCTGCGCATTCTGGGCGGAAGCAAAGAAGCTGCGAAAGAACTGAAGCTTTTTGGCTTGAAAAATTTTCTCTCCGATCGTTTTACGCGCCTGTCGGACAAAATCTACGACGAAAATGTCGCGTTATCTCGAAGCAAACTAATCGCCGGATCGCTGCTCTCGACCATCGGCACCATGGGTTACTATTCGGCGTACGTTTTTGTGATCTGGCGGACGCTGTCGGGTGCATTGACCATTGGCATGCTGTACTTTCTGACCGGAGCCATTCTGCAAGCCAGCGGCAGCATCGAGCAGATTTTCTCCACCTTTGCCGGAATCGGCGACCAGGCCTTGTTTCTCACCGATCTGCTGGCCTTCTTCGAGATGAAACCAACCATCCGGAGCAAGCCGAACGCCCTGCCTGCGCCGCGGCCGATTACCCGCGGAGTGGAATTCCGGAACGTCTGTTTTTCCTATCCCGGCAATTCGCGCCTGATTCTCGATCACATCAATTTTCAACTGCATACCAGTGAACGTCTCGCCTTGATCGGCGAAAACGGGCAAGGCAAGACCACGATCGTAAAGCTCATTACCCGGCTCTACGACCCCACCGAAGGGCAAATCCTTCTGGATGGCGTCGATCTTCGCGACTACGACCTTGAAGACCTACACCGCGAGATTGGGGTAATCTTCCAGGACTTTATGCGTTATGAAATGACGGCGCGGGAAAATATTGCCATTGGCCGGATCGAAGAAATCGACAATTTGAAACTTCTGCAAGACGCCGCCCAGAAAAGCCTGGCAGACCAGACAATTGAACGGCTTCCCGAAGGTTACGATCAAATGTTGGGCCGGCGTTTCGAACAGGGCGTCGATCTTTCCGGCGGTGAATGGCAAAAAGTCGCTCTAGCGCGGGCTTACTTGCGTGACGCGCAGTTGCTGATTCTCGACGAGCCTACTGCGGCACTTGACGCGCGCAGCGAGTTTGAAGTATTTCATCGCTTCACTGAACTTACCGAAGGCAAGATGGCGCTTTTTATTTCGCATCGCTTCTCAACCGTGCGCTCAGCCGACCGCATCCTAGTTCTGGAAAATGGCAGGATTGCCGAGGAAGGAACACACGATCAACTGGCGAGTATGGGAGGCCGTTACGCGGAGATGTTTGAAATGCAGGCGTCCAGCTACCGTTAGGGAATAAAAGGAATGACACCACAAACCGGTCAAATAGAACTCGGTAGCATTGAACCGCAAGTCTTGCACACGTCCGCGCCCAGCATGGAACCTGAATCTCATCTTTTAAGCGCACGAGCGGCACACCTCGCCCGCAATCTTGCCTGGATTCCCGGGCAACAGGAATCGCATCAGCTGCGCAATCGTTGTGAAAAACTCAGCCGGACATCTCAACCATTGCTCACGTTGCCGGAATCGCGTCCTCAAAAAGATTCCTCCGATGATTTCCGATATTTGCTTGACAACATGTTTTTGTTTGCCGGTGAATTGCAGCAAATTTGTGAGACTTTTCAACTCCCTCACCAGCTTCCCCTCGTACGCCTATCCAACGGCGCAGTCATTCCCCGCATCGCGGCCATAGCTGAGGATTACTTGGCCGGTAACGGCTATCAATTCAGCGAAACAAGCTTCACCTTTTATATTCGCGGTTTCCAGGAAATCACCGTCCTGAAAATGGACGAACTTTGGATGTTGATTCCGGCCTTGAAGCTGGCGCTCCTCGCGCAGATATCCGATTGCGGCCTGCGTCTGCTTAATAATAAGGTGACAGATTACGATGTTCGCACTCTGATTCGCAGCCTTCAGGATATAAAGCAAACGCAATGGAAAGTTGTAATCGAGCCTCTGATTCTTTTCGATGGTGTCTTGCGCCAGGATCCAGCCGGAGCCTACGCGCGCATGGATTACGACTCTCGCGAGCTTTACCGCAAGCGACTGGTAAGCATGGCCGGGCGCTGCGATTGCTCTGAAATAAAAGTTGCCGAAGAAATTATCGTGCTGGCGCGCGAAGCCCATGCACGGCCGAATGAAGATCCGCGTGTAACTCTGCGTAACTCCCATGTTGGATCGTATCTATTGGCTGAGGGACGTTCGGCGCTCAAAGAAAGAGTCGGATTCCACCCCACCTTCGCCCAGCGCTTTCGTACTTTTTTGCTGGAGCACCCGGATGAATTTTATCTGCCCGGAATCGCTGCTCTAACCTTCGCGATTGTGTCAGGCGTTGTGCTTCTCTTAACGCCTCCAACTACTTCTTTATGGATGGTTTTGCTTGCCGTTCTTGCAGTGTTGTTGCCGGGTTCGCAGAGTGCCGTCCAGATTATGAATTATCTGGCTACGCTTCTGCTGCCCGCGCAAACCCTGCCCAAGCTTGATTTCTCCGACGGCATTCCTGCGGATTGCGTGAGCCTGGTGGCAATTCCCACCATTCTCTTGAATGAAAAGCAGGTGCGTAAGCTCGTCGATGATCTTGAAGTGCGTTATCTGGGCAATCAAGATCCTCACCTGCACTTTGCATTGCTCACCGACCTTCCCGATTCTCCCGCCCAGCCGCGGGAAGAAAGCTCATTGCTCGATCTCGCCTCGGATTTGATCGGCCAACTCAACGAGAAATACTCCGATGAGAAGATGGGTTCGTTCTACTTGTTCCATCGGCACCGCGTCTACAACCCCCGCGAAAGGCTGTGGATGGGCTGGGAGCGCAAACGCGGCAAGCTGATGGACTTGAACAATCTGTTGCGCGGTGGCATGGATAGTTTTCCGCGCAAGGTCGGCGATCTGTCGATTCTATCGAGCGTACGCTTCGTGATCACTCTGGATTCCGACACCGAACTGCCCCGCGGATCGGCAAACCGCATGGCCGGCACGCTGGCCCATCCTTTGAATCAGGCGATCATCGATCCCGAGAAAGGCATCGTTGTCGCGGGTTACGGCATTTTGCAGCCCAGGGTCGGTGTGAGCGTGCAGAGTTCGGCGCAATCAAGGCTGGCCAGCATTTATTCGGGACAAACCGGATTTGATATCTACACTCACGCAACTTCTGACGTTTACCAGGATCTTTACGGTGAAGGCATTTTTGTTGGAAAAGGTATCTATGAGGTCGAAACCCTGCGCCGCGTTCTCGACCGCCGCTTCCCTCGCAACGCCTTGTTGAGTCACGATCTTGTCGAAGGCGCTTACGCGAGAGCCGGCCTCGCCAGCGACATTGAAATCATCGAGGACTACCCTTCCCACTACAGCGCCCATAATCGGCGCAAACATCGTTGGATGAGGGGGGACTGGCAAATTGCCGGATGGCTGCTGCCGCTCGTCCCCGAGGAATCCGGCGAGCGTGTACCCAATCCGCTGTCGGTGGTTTCACGGTGGAAGATTCTCGATAACCTGCGGCGCAGCCTGGTGGAACCGGCAACCTTTGTCTTGTTCCTGTTGGGATGGTTGTGCCTGCCAGGAAGCTCATTGGCATGGACTCTTGCGGCCATTGCCATTCTGTTTCTTCCCGCGCTCTGTCAACTCATCTTTGATTTCACGCATGCCGTGATCGCGGAAAAGCGGGCCGTCTTCATCGATGGCATCAATACATTTGTGAATGCCTTCATCGCGAACTGGTTAACCATCACATTTCTCGCGCACCAGGCTTTGTTGTCGCTGGATGCGGTGGTGCGAACCATGGTCCGCCGCCTGATTACGCGGCAGAGGCTCTTGCAGTGGGAAACCGCAGCCGAAGCCGAGCTTGCCGGCGACAAACGAACGACGCTGGATATTTACTTGAACTGGACTCCCATCCTCGCTCTGGGATTATTTATCCTGCTGGCTTTTGTCCGGCACACCAGTCTTCTGGCTGCCATGCCCATCCTTGTTCTATGGGCAGGCAGCAAGCCGGCTTCGCAGTGGTTGAACCGGCCGCCGCACGCCCCGCGTAAAGAGGCCTCGGAGCGCGACCGCTGGCTGCTTCGCACCGCCGCGCTCCGCACCTGGCGGTATTTCGCCGAGTTCAGCACGGAAGAAAATCATTGGCTGATTCCCGATAACGTGCAGGAAGAGATGACCAAGGTGGCGCCCCGCATTTCCACCACGAACCTCGGCCTGCTTCTCAATTCGCGGCAAGCCGCATGTAAACTGGGCTATCTCACCCTGCCGGAATTTTCTCAACAGACGCGCCGCACATTGACAACGGTTTTAGGTCTGCCCCGCCATCGCGGCCATCTGCTGAACTGGTACGACACGCAAACACTAAAGCCACTCATGCCGGCGATTATTTCGAGCGTGGATAATGGCAACCTCGTCGCCTCACTATGGACGCTGGAGCAAGGATGCCTCGATCATCTTAAGCAACCACTTTTCCCGCGCGGATTAGCCGAGGGCTTGCTCGATCATCTTTTTCTGCTGTCCAGTATCGGCACAATCCCGCGCCGAAAGTGCGCTGCCATCGAGACAGCGCTAAAGGGACCGGATTGGCTTAACTATCTTCTCGATCTTCCGGATGCGGTACTGAAGGACATTTATGCGGCTCTCGACCAGCCAAAAGATGCCGACACCGGCTGGTTTCACCAACAGGTGGAAGAGCGCATCCGGCAAATTAGCCGGACTGCGCAGCTTTACGCGCCCTGGCTGCTTCCTGAATATGCCGCTTTAAGAACCGATGCAGCGGTTTATCCGCAAGGCCAGCCGAGCGCCGACCTTACGCTGGAGCAGATGCCATTATTTATTGATGGACTTTTCATACGGCTGACGGCAGCTATCGATTCGACGGCTCCCGGAGAAACCGGCAAACTGTATCTCGAACTCCTGCAATTCTTGCCGGGCGTGCGCTCCCGCGTGGTACAGCTCATTGACGATCTCAGGAAAATCGCCGATCAATGTTCCACGCTGGTAGATGAGATGGATTTCAGTATCCTTCTGAATCACGGTAGAGAGCTGCTCTCCGTCGCCTTCGAAGTCGAAAAAGGACAGAATCATCCCGCATGCTACGACCTTCTCGCCAGCGAGGCACGCATCGCCTATTTTGTCGCCATCGGCAAAGACGATATCACCCAGGAGAGTTGGTTCCAGCTCGGTCGCCCGCCGCTGCCGAATGGAGCTTCCGGCCTGCTCTCATGGACCGGCACGATGTTCGAATATCTCATGCCCGCTCTCTGGATGCGCTTGTATCCCAACACGCTCCTACAACATGCAGCCGAAGCCGCGGTAAGCATTCAACGCGCGTATGCGGCGGGTAAAGACGTTCCCTGGGGGATTTCGGAATCTGCGTCGAGCAAAAGAGATGATTCCGGGAATTATCACTACTTCGCCTTTGGCGTTCCGGATCTTGCGATTTTCAAGCCGGAGCAGGATGGCCCGGTCATTTCGCCTTATTCAACATTTTTGGCGCTGCCAGTTGATTCCGTTGCTGCGCTGCGCAACTTGCGCTACATGCAACGGAAACAATGGATCGGAACCTACGGATTCTATGAATCACTGGACTTCAGTCCGAACGCCAACGGTCACTCTCGCGGGCCTGAAACGGTGCGCTGCTGGATGGCTCATCATCAAGGCATGAGCTTGCTTGCAATTACGAATTTCCTGCACGATGAAGTCATGCAGAATTTGTTCCACAGTCATCCGCGCGTGCAGGCCACGGAGTTGTTATTGCAGGAAAAACCGCTTGGCCGCGGAGGTTCCCCGCGAGCCCGCAAAGCCGCATAAAACCGATCACAACGCAGCTTCGTCTCCAATAGAGGTTCAACTCAACCTATGAACGCTACGCGACATTCGATCATTTTCTGTTTCGCTCTTGTTTTGGTTTGTGGTTCAGACCAACCCAACCTTGCGGCACAAACAACTTCGCAACCCAACACGATTGTGGTTGACGTCAAAGCCCCGTCGCATCCCTTCCCTCACTTTTGGGAAAATATATTTGGATCGGGAAGAGCGGTTTTAAGCCTGCGCGACAGCTATCGCTCCGACCTGCGCGCGGTGAAGCAGATTACGGATTTCAACTACGTCCGCTTTCACGGTATTTTCAACGATGAAGTGGGCATTTACAGCGAAGATGCGCAAGGGCAGCCCGTCTACAACTTTTCTTACGTGGACCAAATTTACGACGGCTTGCTCGCTAACGGAGTGCGGCCCTTCGTTGAAATCAGCTTCATGCCCAAGCAGCTTGCCGCCCACGATACGCTGCAAGCTTTCTGGTACCACCCCAACGTTTCTCCGCCAAAGGATTGGAGCCGCTGGTACGCGCTGGTTACAGCATTCGCGCAGCACCTAATCGACCGCTACGGCCTGGACGAAGTTTCGCAATGGTACTTCGAAGTTTGGAATGAGCCGAACCTGGATTTTTGGGCAGGTGAACCCAGGCAAGCAAGCTATTGGGAGCTTTACGACCACAGTGCAAAAGCAATCAAAGCGGTAAATCCACGCCTGCGCGTGGGAGGGCCGGCCACTGCGCAAGCTGCGTGGGTCGATGCCTTCATCCGCCACTGCGCTGAGAAGCACATCCCTGTGGATTTCGCATCAACGCATGTCTACGCCAACGATACCGCGCCCGATGTTTTCGGCACGCAGGAAAATATTCCGCGCGACCGCATGGTCTGCCGCGCCGTGGAGAAAGTACATGGACAGATCAAATCCTCGGCCATGCCGAACCTTCCACTGATCTGGAGCGAATTCAACGCCAGCTACAAGAACGAAACCGATGTTACCGACGCGGTTTACATGGGCCCGTGGATGGCTGACACCATTCGCCAGTGCGATGGCCTGGTAGATCAGATGTCCTACTGGAGCTTCTCGGATGTTTTCGAAGAGCAGGGCGTGGTGAAAACCCCGTTCTACGGCGGCTATGGCTTGATCGCCGCAGATGACATTCCCAAGCCGGCCTTCAATGTCTTCAAAGTTCTGCACAAACTCGGGGACGAGCGCATTCAGCTCGATTCCGATTCCGCTCTCTTAACCCGCCGAAAAGATGGCTCGTTCGTGCTGGCGGTATGGAATTATGCTCCGCCTGAACAATCAGGCCCAACAAAAAACATAACGCTGCAATTCAAAGGCACCGGGGCACACCACGCGCTTATCTCAAGGGTCGACCCAGCCCACGGAGATGTTCATCACGCTTATGCAAATATGAACAGCCCAACTTATCCCACGCAGAAGCAGATTCAGGAATTGCAGCACGCGGCAGAATTACCCGCGCCAGAAGCCGGTCATATGGAGCATGGCGAACTGACCATAACTTTGCCGAGCTATGGATTGGCTGTTATTGAAGTGAAGTAACTCGCGCGAAGCTTGCTGGGAATATCTTGATCTATGGCTGGTACTTCTTGAAACCAGCCCGGTCCATGCCGCGCTGCGCCTCTTGATTTTTCATGAACGTATTCCACACAAAACCGGTACGCACATTCTCCGCCATCAGCATGGTAATTCCCGTGTCGATTCCAATCGCGTCAGTGTCGTACCAATTCTTGAGTGGATTGAATGCATTTACAAATCCGTACTGGCACCAGGCGCGCGGGTAATGGTCTTTTATGTTCCGCAAGACGCGCATCACTGGCTGCGTCATAAAGGGCAAGGATCCGGCAGCTGCACTCGGCACCACCGTTCCATCGATCGGTCCCATCATCGGCGGCCCTCCCCAAATCACGTAGCCCTTCTGCGAATCCGAAGCCGAAATCCCCCACAAATCGTCGCTGTAATCGGGAAATTGTTTCCCCAGCTCCAGACAGAAATGCCGGTGCGCATCCGTCGCCAAAATTGAATTCTCAAAATAATCGGCGTATTGGTCGCGCTTGCCACGAAAGTCAAACCACGCCTGCGAATACTGGTGAACGAACAAGGGCGCGAATGAACCGATATATCGAATGCCATCGTATTCGAACTTTGTGCGCTTCCAAGCGTTCCACGCTTCCGCCGGCAAGGGATGCGGCAACGATCCAAGTCCAAGCAAATAAATCATCATCATTTCGCTGTAATAATCCCAGCGATAAGGCAGGAAGCCGAACTCCGGCGTCCAGCCATGCGGCAGCAGCGACGTATCTTCCGAAAGCCAGCTCCAGTCGACGCGATTAAAAATCTGGTAGGCCAGCAGGCTGATTTCCGAATGCTCTTCGAAATGCCTGCGGCAAGTGAGCAGTCCGCAGAGAAGAATAGAGGTGTCCACCGACGAAACTTCAGAATCCCATACGCGCTCGCCGGTATTGATATCGGCAAAATGATAAAAGAAGCCGCGATGGGTCGGCATCTTTTTCCATAAAAACCGCAGCGTCGCCAGCACGCGGTCGCGGGCATCGGCCACCGAAACGAACCCACGTTCTTCGCCGATGCATAGAGCAGTCAGTCCGAATCCTGTCGCCGCAATGCTGGCGACGATTGAATTTTCATTCCTTGTAACATTGCATCGATCGCGAACCAACCCGGTCTCCGGGCTGGCCTGATCCCAGAAAAACTGGAAATTGCGCTTCTCCAGGTCCACGAGAAATGCCTCATCATCGGCAGATAAAGCAGTAGGCGCAGGTTGCGCGGCATTCGCCTGAGCCTCGCGCGCCAACAGAAGGGACGAGCTTGCAGGGCCAAGCAAGCCTGCCAGTCCCGCTCCTCCCATTCCCCGGAGGAGATCGCGGCGCGATAGGCCTAAGTTACTGAGGCTGTTTTCTTTCTTACGCATCAGCTAGATTTTAGATGCTATTCCTTCAGGTTGAGGATTGCGAAGTTGGGACAAAATCTACTTGCTCATCAATAGCCTGGCCAGCAAACCTTGCTATCCTAAAACTGCGTCCTACGGTATTCATCCAATGGAAGCATGAATCAAGAGAAAAATAGTTCGGCCTGGATCATTTTAGTCGTCGCGATCATGGCGGCAATTGCGGCCTTCGCGCTTTTGCATCGGCGCCAACCCGTCACCCTGCGCGGCGCCGTCTTGCGCCAGGACCAGGATCCCAACAAGCAATTGCCCCTCGCAGACGTTCAGGTTACCGCCATCAACGCCCTGGGCAGCGCCACTTCCAAGTCTGATGCAGCCGGATTTTTCACTTTGACGTTGCCCAAAGGCCTGCGCAGGCGCCAGGCGGTCCTTCTAACCTTCCACCGTGACGACTATCAGCCTTTGAAGGTCGATGATTTTATCGGCGACAAGCTTTACATTGCTCACATGGCACCCATCCGTCAGGAGACGGTGGCAGACTCGCGTTCGGAGTCTCCCGTGTCCAACATCAGAATTCGATACACCGTGAAAGCTACGACCGAGGCAAACATCGGCAGTGCGGTACGAACGTTCGCGGTCGTCAATACCGGGAACATCCCCTGCAACAAGCGCCCTCCCTGCGCGCCCGACGGCAAGTGGAAGGCTACGTCCGGTTCTCTATCGCTCGATGCTGGAGAAGGCAACGAATTCAGAAACGCCCGCATTTCCTGCATTGCCGGGCCGTGCCCTTTCACCAAAGTCCAACAGGAAAATTTTTCGACGGACCGCCGGCATTTCAACGTGTCCGTACTCAATTGGTCGGACCCGACAAATTTTCTGGTGGAAGCCGAAGTCGTTCATCCCATGGCCAGCGATATGGTGCGTGAAACCTATCCTGTAATTTTTGGACACGCCTTGAACTTCAGTTTGCCTCCCGCCGCTGAAGGCCCCAGCATTGAAGCGGAAGTCGATGCGCAGGCCATCGTCTTTCCTCTCGGACCCGATCTTTTTCTGCGCTGGGCCAATTGCCACATGGTGCTAGATAAGGACCAGTCAAGAAACTATCGTTGCGAACTCAAACCGGGCTACCAGTTCCGATAATGTCTTCGCATTGACTGCAAAGCAGCAGTGACCTAACATCGCCATCAATGGCGGATTCGGAATTGATTGGCCAGGTCATCTCGCACTACCGCATCGTTGGGCGGCTCGGCGGCGGCGGCATGGGCGTGGTTTATGAAGGCGAAGATCTCACGCTTGGCCGGCACGTTGCCCTAAAATTTCTTTCCGATAGCCTCGCTCATAGCCCGGTAGCGCTGGAGCGGTTTCGCCGCGAGGCGCGCTCTGCATCGTCACTGAATCACCCCAACATCTGCACCATCCACGAGATCGGCGAACACGACGGCCGCGCCTTCATTGTGATGGAACTGCTGGACGGCGTGGCCCTGCGGCATCGCATCGCCGGGCAACCTTTGGAGATCGATGAATTGCTGTCGCTCGGCATCGAAATCGCCGATGCCCTCGATGCCGCCCACGCCATCGGTATTGTTCATCGCGACATCAAGCCGGGAAATATTTTCATCACCAGGCGCGGCCATGCAAAAATCCTGGATTTCGGCCTGGCGAAGGTTACGCAACAACTGGACTCCGCCGATTCTCTACCCACGCAAAGTGAGACTCACGCCGACCTCACCGGCGCTGGCAATGCGGTCGGAACAGTCGCCTACATGTCGCCGGAACAGGCGCTGGGTCGCGCGCTTGATGCCCGCACCGATTTATTCAGCTTTGGGATTGTGCTCTATGAAATGGCCACCGGGCGCGCCGCTTTTTCCGGGACCACATCTGCTGCAATTTTCGATGGCATCCTGCACGGCGCGCCGGTCGCCCCGGTTCATTTGAATCCGCAGGCGCCGGTGGAGCTTGGCAGGATCATTAACAAAGCTCTCGAGAAAGACCGCGATCTCCGCTATCAATCCGCCAATGAAATGCGCGGAGATCTGAAGCGGCTGAAGCGTGAGACAGATTCCAAAGGGATTTCGGCTTTTTCCAAAGACAAGGCCGGTCTAAGCGGCAGGCTTTTGCAAACCGCATCAGCGATTGAGGCAAAGCAACCGTCCCCGGCAGGCCCGGATGCAAAGAAAAAAAGCCGCACCTGGCCAAAGCCCGCGATGGTTGGAGCGGCGCTTCTGTCGGCCGTCGTGCTGCTCATTCTCGCTGGCGCGTGGTATTGGCGCTCGCGCCAACTGCAACACGTAAGCGCAAAAGACACCGTGGTGCTCGCGGATTTTTCCAACTCCACCGGCGACCCCGTATTCGACGACACACTGAAGCAAGCGCTGAGCATGACGCTTTCGCAATCACCGTTCTTGAACATTCTCTCCGACGATCGAATCGCCGCGACTTTGAAACAGATGACGCGCCCCGCCGACGCCCCTCTGCTTCCCGCGATAGCTCGTGAAGTTTGTCAGCGCGCCGGCAGCAAAGCTTTTATCGCGGGAGCGATTGCCAGCCTGGGCAGCGACTACGTGCTCAGCCTCAAGGCCGTGAATTGCCAAAGCGGCGACATCTTGGCGCAGCAGCAGGTCACCGCTCCCGCCAAGGAAAAAGTTCTCAATGCTCTCGGCGATGCTGCCACAAATTTACGGCGCGATCTGGGAGAATCCCTGGCTACGGTACAAAAATTCGATGTCCCGCTACAGCAGGCGACCACATCTTCGTTAGAGGCTCTAAAGGAATACAGCCTGCAATACAAAGCGACGCGGGAAAAAGGCTCGACGGCGGCTTTGCCGCATGGCCTGCGCGCCATAGAACTCGATCCCAAATTTGCTCTCGCCTACTGGGCCGTGGCCGGCAATTATGGCGATCTCTCCGAGTATGGCCGGGCACGCGATTACTTCGCCAAAGCCTTCGAATTCCGTGACCACGTCAGCGAGCGCGAAAAGCTGCTGATCGCCGGTTACTACTATCTTTCCGTCACCGGCGAACTCGAGAAGGCCGGGCAAACTTATGAAGAGTGGGTAGAGAGTTATCCCGGCGACTATATCGCTTACGGCAGCCTGGCCGAGGCGGAGTCGCAGCAGGGACAGCACGACAAAGCTCTCGAAGCCAATCGCGAATTTCTACGCCTCGCTCCCGACAACGTGATCGGCTACATCAACCTGGCCAACGCATTTCTGGCGTTACAGCGCACCGCCGAAGCCCAGCAGACTCTGATGCAGGCTGAGGTAAAAAAACTCGACGAGCTGAACATCCACATCAATTTCTACGCGGTGGATTTTCTCCAAAGCGATCCCGCAGCCATGACAAAGGAATTGTTATGGATGGCGAGCCGGCCAGAATATCGCAGCCAAGGACTTGCGCTGGAATCGGACACTGCGGCTTATAGCGGCCAGTTGCGCAAGGCTACAGAGTTAACCACGCAGGCCACGGCAGCGGCGACGCAGGCCGCCAATCGCGAGAGCGCCGCTCTGTGGCAGACCAGTGCGGCATTGCGCAATGCCGCGTTCGGCAACACCGCCGACGCGCAGAAGGAAGCTGTGGCAGCGTTGAAGCTTGCACCTGAAAGTCCGGCAGTTCTGATCGAGGCAACGCTAACTTTTGCGCTCAGCGGCGATAATGCGCGCGCGCAGGCATTGTCGAAAGATCTCTCGGCAAGATTTCCGCTGGATACGCAGATGCAATCGTTGTGGCTGCCTATCATCGGCGCGCAAATCGCTCTGAACCAAAAGAGTGCCGCCACCGCCGTCAGCCTCCTGGAGCGGGCGAAGCCCCTGGATATGGCGATGATTCCCTTCACCGCCAATACCTCCTGCCTCTACGCACCCTACGTGCGAGGCCAGGCCTACATGGCCGCGGGCCAGGGCGAGGCCGCAGCCGCCGAATTCCAAAAAATTCTGGACCACAACGGACTGGTCTGGAACTGCTGGACGGGAGCGTTGGCACGCTTAGGAGTGGCAAGAGCCTATGCCCTGGAGTGGAAGACTACGCAAGCCGCCAACGCGGAAGCAGCCCAAACCCGGGCGCGCGCAGCCTACAACGATTTCTTCGCGCTATGGAAGGACGCCGACCCCGAGATACCGATATTGAAGCAAGCCAAAGCGGAGTACGCGAACCTACAGTGAGAGGATCTGATCCAGGTTAATAGCGCAGCCGAGCCCAGAAAAAAGCGATCGGCAAATATAGAGGATGGAGCCGACGAGCGGACTTGAACCGCTGACCTGCCGATTACGAATCGGCTGCTCTACCAACTGAGCTACGTCGGCTTATGTTGTGTTTATGCGGCTTTGAGCGATGGTGCCTGGCTTGCTTGTCTAACATTCGTCTAACTACCCGTCCAAGCTTCTTCATCGCCGTGCTGCTGTCTTTTCGAGATTTTAACATCAAGTAGTGCTCTCGCGTCGTTGCAACATCTTCATGGCGGAGAATCAATTGCGCCGTTTCAACACGCCTCAGATTGCCGGCATGGTCAATGAGTGAAATGGTTGACCTCGTGGGCGCGTTCAAATAAAGTTTCCAACTGTCCCATGAGAATAAACACTTTGCGCGTCAGACTGGGCTTCGCGATAGGTGTTGCGGTCCTTTTGGCAGGACCATTCCTACCTTGCCAGAGTTTACCGGAGCCACGAGTTCTGCACATCGACGAGCCCTTCGTTTAGAGCACAGTTGATTCGCTCGCACAGGTGATTCCTCAGGAATACGTGGATGCTGAAGTAGCCTCGCATGTAGAGACATACCTAAGAAAACGCTTAGCAGAAGGGCACTATCAGGTGCCTACAAGTGACGCGCTGGCGCAAATGTTGACGCAGGATTTGTTCGATTCGAGCCATATGAGTGTAATCGGGATTTAACGCCATTCATTTTCATATCGGGCCGTGAAACCCGCTCCCACCATCCCTATTGCACGCTGCCTAGGAAGCTCTTAATCTCGCGCAACACGTCACCTGGATTGGACAGGAACACGAAATGATCCGCCCCCATAATTCCACAAAACGCGCTCCGCCAGTGTCAGAAGCCGGCCAGCTTCCGAGTGCAGTTCCCGAATCCGCCCGGCCCGGACTACGGCTTGATCTCGAACACCATTCCCCAGCCATACCCTCCGCCGAAGCTGGTTGTGCCATAGAGATTGCCCTCCGCATCGCGGATCAATCCCGCGTAAGGCACCTCGCCGTCCGCGCCGTTGCCGAAGTTGTGCAACGTCGTATGGGTCCAACTGCCGTCCCCATTCGGCGTCAACTTGAAAGCTGTGCCACAACTGGCCTCTTCATTGCCACCCCCGAAAGTGAGGCACACGATTGCGCCGGTACCCCCGTACTGGTTCGTACCGTAAACATTGCCCGCGGAATCAAAAATCAGGCCGGAGTTGGTGAAGTCACCGGTGGTGTAAATATCAAAGTTATATAAGGTCGCCTCGTTCCAACTCCCCGCTGCGGGCGTCAGCTCGATCACTGCGCCTGAGTAACTGGTGCCTCCAATGGGTATGCTGCCGTAGAGGTTTCCCACACCGTCGAAGACCAGGCCACCGGGTCCCCCGCCGGAATTGCCCTTGAAGAAAAAGCTGTACAGCACTTGCTCCGTCCATCTCCCGCCCGCGCCCGGCGTTAGCTCGAACGCCGCGCCATCGTCCCAAGCGCCTCCCCAGTAGGCTCCGCCGTAGAGATTGCCGGAGGCATCTCGAACTAAGCTGCCGTAGGGGCCGTATCCGTCCGTGCCGTTGTCGCTGAAGGTATGCAGCACTCTATTCGTCCAGCCTCCTCCCGAATGATTTGTCAGTTCAAACACTGTGCCGCAATCCACGTAAGGGGTGTGAGTGCAGTTGCCGACGATGCCGTTCGTGGTGCCGTAGAGATTGCCCGCGGCATCGAGAATCACGCCCCCCTCAGGAATATTCCCATCGGAGCCTCCCGTAAAATTATGCAGCACCTTTTCGGTCCAGCCTGCGCCCTTGTTGGGTGACAACTCGAACACCGTGCCGCAACCCTTGGGGGCCGTGGAGCTGCACGCCCCATCGCCTCCGTAACTCGTGGTGCCGTAGAGATTGCCCGCGGAATCAAACACCAGGCCGGCATCGGGCAAATTACCATCCTTGCCGTTGTTGCTGAAGTTATGAAGAATCTTCTCGATCCAACCACCTTCGGCTTTGGGCGACAACTCGAACACCGTGCCGCAACCTTCAAAAGCCCCCGAGACGCAACTCCCAGTGCCTCCGTAGTAGGTTGTGCCATAGAAGTTGCCCGCGCGGTCGCGAATCAGGCCGGCGTGAGGCGCCTTCCCGTCCTTGCCGTTGCCAAAGCTATGCAACACGGTTTCTTGCTGGGCGGTCGCGTATGTTGCCGCCATCGACAAGCTCAGAGTGAACATAGCCATCATAGTCCACCCGAGGGAAGGTTTCGGAAGTTGCATAATGAGATCACTCCTTGAGCCTTCGAATTATAGAACGCCGTGCGAGGTTGCCCAAGTTGAGCGCAAAGCCCTTCTTTTCCCCGGCGAAAATCCAAATGTTGTCTGCATTCCGCTTGCGGTGAGCGTCGAGCATCTTCCGCAACTATCTGAACCACCAACCCAACCCGCTGATGTTGACCTGGATCCATTGCCCTTTGCACCGGAGCGCATTTAGGGAAGCCGGTAGGCAGCCGGGAATAGGGAAAGTGTCAATCAGAGCACACCGAAGACGGCGAGTTTCCCACGGTCATGCAATTCGCAAACTTCTAGTTACTCCATAGTTCGGGTAATGAACCAGATGCGTCGTAGGAAAACGGGCGTAGAGCAGGGAAAGACAAAAAGAGTAGGGTCAATGAGTGTAATGGGGATGTTACGTCAGGAGGCTCAGCTTCGACCTGAGAAGGCTAATGTTGCCGGGAAAAGATACTTTTCAGAAGGTAAAGGGCACCTAGCATAACGTATAGAACAGCATTAAACCACATTCCCCATCTTTGCTTTTTGTCGACCGTTTCTGGCTGGGTAAATAGGGAAACAGGCGCGTTTGGACGTGCTTCCTTCGACATCGCCCTCTTGAGCCACATCAAACCGCCAAACAGCCACACGACAGCGAACAAAATGTTGATGGAATCCATGGCGACCGATTATAGCCCACGTTTCCAATGAGATCGTCTCGCAGATTTCAGTCACTGCGAACGATGGCCCAGAAACTTTTGGTTGAAACGATTCCAGATGGACGGCAAGTCACTCGAAGACGAGGTCGTGACCGACCGCCTGTTGCTGACCTACTAAACCCTCTTCCTGAAGCTCGTACCGCTTCGGCGGAAGAGTTACGCTCAACTCAATGGGCTGCGTCGTAGGGAAACAGGCGCAGAGTAGGGAAAGATACAAAGAGTAGGCTCAATGAATGTAATGGCGATGTTGCAACAGCTATACGAGTTTGGTTCGGCAATTCCCCGCGGCGAGGTCACAACAAAGCACCGACGCTATTGTGCTTCTTTTCGCCAGTTCGTTTGCTGGGTTTGGATAATCTCGTAGCAATCACAAGCGGATTCCGTGAGCCTTTGCTTGTCGAGGATGGTGACGCTCCCGCGCGTGTAGGTAATCAGTCCGGCGTTTTGCAAGGTCGCGGCAGCGACGCTGACGCTCGCTCGACGCGCTCCAAGCATTTGGCCTAAGAATTCTTGAGTGATGGGCATGGAGTCGCTACCAATCCGGTCATTGCTCATCAAGAGCCATCTCGCCAACCGCTCTCCGACATCGTGAAGACGATTGCAAGCGGCAATTTGTGTTGACTGCATGGCCAGAATCATCGAAAAGCGCTGAAGGTGTTGTTCCAGTTCTGGGCATGTGGGTAGGAGTTTCTTAAGAGTGGGCACATCCACTCGGTAAGCTGTGCCATCCGCTTGGGTGATGATCCTGAGTGGGTTGGTCTTGAACCCAAAAATTACAGGCAAACCGACAAAGCCCTCTTTGCCAATCAACCCAACCTCCACACTCCTCCCATCCGGCTGAACCGTGAGCACGGAGGCCATACCATCGTTCATAAAATAGGCCGATCTGATGACTTCGGTCGCTTCGTGCATTACATGATGGAGATTCAATCGCATGAATTCCAATTCGGGAAGAAGTTGCTTGGATTCTCTCGGCGGGAGGGCCAATAAAATGAGATTGCCTATCTTGCCGTTGCCGTCATTGTCAGCGGGTGGGGGAATTGCTCTCGTAGAGACAGAATGGTTCTTGGGCATGGGGCTCCTTAGGCCAGCGAAAATGCGGTCTGATTTTGCAAGGAACCGACGCCCGAAGGGCACGGCGGGAAGATGCTAGAGGAGACCCATCCAGTGTACGCCCTTTCCCCGCATACGCCATGCCCAGCTGCTTAATGTACGAAACGTATTTATGGATGTAGCCGAGCGTATAGACGGCAAATCTTCGCGTTTATACGATCTAAACCCACAGCGACCGGAAAGGAGACGACAATGAAACCGGAATCTGACTGGCAAGAATTTTACGACGCTGCCCTTCTCGAAACCGACGATGGAAAACTGGTGCAGCGCGTTCGGGCAGCAAAGGCTGCAATTGACTCGCGCCTCGAAGTGCTTCAGCTAGACCACGGCGGTACTCCCGAAGAACGGCACGCTATCGCCGACGCGCTTGCCGGATTAAATAACTTACGTAACGAGCTTGAAATCCGCGCTCACGATGCATGTTCGAGCAATGCCAACCGTCCCACGCGGGATAGTTATCCCAAAGTAAGCTGCTCGCTGTGCAATAAACCACTAACCCTATTGCCAACGGACACTACGTCTGATGAACACGGAAAACCCGTTCATCCGGGGTGTTACTTCAAAAACCTCACGGGAAGAAAGCTTGAGTCACCTTCCGCTGGGACTAAGAATCGAATGGAGTCCGCAGACTTGATGTAATCGGGCGATTGCGCTCATTGAGAACCGGCCAGACGTGGCCGTAAGATCACGCACCCCCATATCAAGAAAAGATTAAACCCACCCGCACCACATTCCCCTACGCAGCCCGCCCCGCCGCCAAATCCTCATATTCGCGTTGCGACTGCGATGGCAACAGAACCCAAAGCGTGTAAATGCCAACCGCCGTTCCGAAGGGAATATTGAATAGCGCGACGAATCCGAGAACCAGCGCGACGATTCGTGCCCACGATTCGCGTTGTAGTAAGCCCCATCCCGCAATAAATCCGCAGGCGCCTTTGGCGAGAATGAGGATCGCAACCACACTCAGGAGAGGACGCAGAAATCCCGTGGGCGCTTCCTGCGGCGCACCTAGATCATGTAAATGCGCCAGTAGCGTATTCGCGATCACATAGAGGATCACGCCGCCGATCGTATTGAAAGCCGAAATCGCCAGCCAGAGAATGCCCAGCAAATGCACGTGACCTTGCACTCGCCCGGGACGCGGCTGCATAACCGACACCGGGCCCACGATTTGCTTGCCACAGCGGTTGCAGAATCCCTGGCCCGGCTGTACCGAAGCGCCGCATCCATCGCAGAACATGTTTTTGTTTTCTCCTCGCCCGTCCGCGGTGATTTTTTGACACAAATCTTCGCCCTATCAGAAGATACGCAAGCTACAGCCAGTAGTTCCGGATTCTTGTGATTTCTTTCGGCTCCAATTTAAGAATGACATCGTTTCGCCAGCATCGGAGCCAAACGAAAAGGCCACCCGGCAACAGGGTGACCTTTTCTTTTCAAGGGAGAATAGTTCCAACGGAGCTTTAATTTCCGCCAAAACTTTCTGGAACGAATCTTAAGAGCCGGAAAAAGGGGTGTCAAGCAATTTTTGGGAAATAAACGCCTTTGTTTTCAATGATTTGAATAACAAAGTAATATGTCCAAATAACGCTTCAAATTGAGACAAAAATCGCCTTACCCCAAGCTAAGCCGCTATTTCTGAGGGACTTAAGACCGTTTGAAGCCCTCCGGGGCGATAGACCCTCCGTCCGCCGACGCTCGCGCCGTCGGTTCCGAAAGATCGAGAGAAATGAATTCAACCTGGTCGGCGCGCCCGAAAACCCGGCCGGGAAAATAGCGGCGCAGAAGAATTCGCCCCCCGCCAAAGGCCAGCCCGGCGGCCAACGATATTGCGCCCACAATCATGCACAGCAAAATAATATTGACCAGCAAATTAGCAATATTGTCTTTCTTATCGAAGTAAGTATTTTCGTTCCAGGTAACGCTGGCTTCGTAGTTAACCGCACCCAGAAGTGTTTGCGCATCGCTGGCGGAAAGCGAACCGGCCGCAATGGCGACGATCGGCCCGGTGCGCTTATCAAAAAATGGCCCGATCTTTTCCACAGCTTCCACTCCCGGCTGCGGTTGCTCAGCGTGGTTAGCGGCGTCGATGCGCCGTAAATGCTCTGCCGCCAACGCGGGCGTCGGATACTCGATCAACATCAACGTGGCCACGCCGCTGGGGGTGGAGTACTGCCCTAGCACCACCTCGGGGTTTACGCTGAAATCCACCAGGCTTGCGGGTAGAGGGGATGCGATCGCGGTCAGCCCGAGCGCACCCTCCGCATATTTCTCGGTATTTGCCGCGTAACCGTGATGGGGCATGAAGGCCAGAATTGGCGGCAGGTTGCCGGCATTTCCCCCCGGGCGCGGCAGCGCTCCGGCCAGTTCACGCAGACCCGCAGCCGACATCGCCGACATTTGACTGAATACCGCATCCACCAGAATATGTGCGTGATAAAACAAAACCCGGCGGTCCGCCGACGCTCCCTGATCGCCGATTTCTTCTCGCGACATTCCCGGCTGTAAATAAAGCGTGTAAGCGCCAAATGCACCGCTGGCCTCGGTAAATCGCGCCGCGCGAATCTTCAAAGTACGGCCATCGTCGCTTTTGTAAGTTGCGGATTCGAAGTCGGTAAAGCCATATTCTTTAAGCAGGGCCGCGTCGGTGGGGTCGGCCGCGGTTGGATCCTTGCTGGCTTGCGCTGCTCCCTGGATTTCCCATCCCGCAAATTGCTTCGGCAGGATGAGGGGAGCAGCCGAATTCGAACTCTGGCCGGCCGCAAATGCCGCGCTCAAGAAAACTGCGATTGCGAAAATAAAGGGAATAACTGCGAATTTAGAAACGCGCATGGATACACCGCTGGAGCAATCAAATGCCCCCCATTTATTAGACCACAGCGGTTGGGAAAAAGTTCCGGGCAGATTTTTGGGCAGAAGCAGTTATAGAAGGGTTCCGGACGACAAGGGTTACTGTCCGGCGGTTTTGTCCATCTTGCTGGCGACTTTGACCCCGCTCAGACCGTTCACATACTTTGCGATACCGCGGTAGAGCGATTCGGCAATGCGCTCCCGGTATTCGCTAGTTTCCAGGCGATGCTCGTCCGCCGGATTGCTGACAAAGGAAACTTCCGCCAAAATCGACGGCATGTTCGCGCCGATCAGCACAATAAATGGAGCCTTCTTCACCCCGCGGTCGCGAATGGCCGGGCTCTTTGCAGCCAGCCCGCTGTGCAGCGAGGCTTGCACATCGCCCGCGAATTCGCGCGACTCTTCGATTTTTTCCTTCAGCGCGATCTTCTTCACCAAATCCTGCAATTCGTAAATGGATTTTTCCGATACCGCATTCTCGCGCGCCGCCACTTCCAGCGCCTCCGGAGAAGAGGTGAAATTCAGGTAATAAGTCTCCACTCCGCGCGCGTCGGGATCGTGGCTGGAGTTGGCGTGGATCGAGACAAACAGATCCGCCCGCGCCTGGTTGGCGATTGCCGTTCGAGTTTCCAGCGGAATAAACGTGTCATCTTTGCGGGTATAAACCACTTCCGCGCCCAGGCGTGTTTCCAGAAGTTTGCCCAGGCGGCGTCCCACTTCGAGCACAAGATCTTTTTCTTCCAGCCCATCCGGGCCGATCGTCCCTGTATCATGCCCGCCGTGGCCGGGATCGATCACGATCTTGCCGATTTTTAATCCCAGCGCGCGAATTAGAGATCGATCGCCGCTCGCCGTCGGCCGCGCCTCGCGAATGTTCAGATCATACGAATTTTCCGACTTATTGGAAGCGAGCGCCCGCGCTGAATTTTTGTGATGAGCAGCAGAATTACCATTCGCATTGGAATTCGATGGGCCAGAATTCGTCGTATCCGAATCAGATGCAGGTTGTGAATCGTCGACATCGGCCTTGGCCACTTTATCCACGACAATGCCGTCATGTGAAGTTATCTTCTTGCTGTGTTTGGCTGCGCCCACCTCGACAGCCTCAGTTTCCGCAGCGCTGGCCTCGTCATCGTCATCGGCATCCACAATCTTTTTCACGATTGCGCTTTGCGATTTCTTGCCCGTACGAGAAGCCGAAGAAGGCACATCAGACGGCCCTGCGTCCGTCAAAACGGCAGATTGAGTCTTTTCTGAAGCCGCTTCCGGCTGCTCCGCAGTAACCGCCTTCGGCAAAGGGTCGCCATCCGTATCCGCCGCCGTTTCACCTTCACCCCGTTTCGTGTGCGCATTCTTGCCGTGAATATCGATGATCAACCGATACGGGTTCGGCAGCAGAAAGGCATCGTACTCGGAAAGATTGTCCACCTCGAGCACCACGCGCGTGCGCCCCGGCGCAAACTGCGCTACCCGGACTTTTTTCAGGAAGCCATCGTCGACATCGAAGCTCTTTCCCACCAGAGTCGAGGCCAGCTTCGTATCTTTCAGATCGAAGAAAATGCGGGCCGGGCTCGCGATGCGCTGCGAAGAAAACTTCACGTCGCTTTCCAGGTCAATCGCAACCCGCGTGTAATCGGGAGTGGACCAATGCCGAATGCCCGTTACGCGGGGCAGGCGATTGGAAGCCGGTTCATCCTTTTCGGAAGCTGCTTGCGGGGCATGATCGTTGCCGGCATCGCTGACTTCATTGTTGCCGGCTTCAGTATTTTCGTTATGCTGTGGCGGCTTCTTCTTTGCGGTTTTTTGCGAATCGGGGGTTGGTCGTGCCTGGTCAAGTTCAGCAATCGCCTGGCGCGCGCCATCCGACAAACGATTGTGCGGATAACGGTGCAGAAACTCCTGGAAAGCCGCCCGCGCCGCTTCCGGATCATTGAGATCGTCCTTGTAAATTTCGCCGATCGTGAACAGCCCGTCGAAGCGGTATTTGCTGCCAGGATATTCCCGCCGCAAAAACTTGTATTGCTCAACCGCCTTGTGCAGGATTTTATCGTCTTCGAAACGCCGTCCCATTTCCACCAGGGTTTCAGCTACGGCAACCACGCTGGGATCGGCTTTGCTGGAAACCGGCGCGCCCAAGTAAACCATGCGGTAGGCATTCACCACGCGCTGGTAGTCTTTGCGGCTTCTCTCGGCTAAGGGACGTCCATTCAGCGCCTCGCGCATCCGCTCTGCTGTGGCGAAGTGCTCCCGTGCCCAGGAATCGGAGTGATGCGTCCGCGCATGCGCAGCCGGCAATGCGAACGAGGCAAAGGCAAGAACCAGCAGTGCTTTCCGCACACCACGCTCCCGCAATGAGCTCTTCAAAATTATCAGCCCGTACCTTTGCTCGCCTTCGGTGAATCCGTTGGCTAAACCAACTTTAGGTGCCTGAGAGATAGAGAACGATAACTAAAGAGATGCGGCAAGCTTATTCGGTGTTGCTGATATACAACACGCCCCTCGCATCCCGTTGAACCCGAACGGGATCGCGTGAAGGCCCATTGGCGCCGTAAGCGCTGCCGTAATAAAGATTCGTGATCCGCCGCACGTAGTTTTGCGTTTCCGCGTAGTGTGGTACTCCCGAACTTCTGGCCACAGCTCCCGCTCCCGCGTTGTAGGCGGCCAGGGTCAATTTCACGTCGCCGCCATAACTTTCCAGTAGTTGCTTCAGTTGGCGCACACCGGCATCTACGTTCTGTTCCGGATCGAAAGGGTTTTTCACTTTTAACTGGCGCGCTGTCGAGGGCATCAACTGCATCAGCCCCATCGCACCCTTGCGCGAAACCGCATTGGGGTTGAAATTCGATTCCACCTTCACCACGGCGCGCACCAGATTTGGGTCTACATTGTGCCGCGCCGCAGCCTGCTCAATCGCGCTGTCGATATCTTCTGACGTAGCCGCCGCAGCGTGAGAGTTGGCGGTTGAGTTGGCAGCCACTATCCTGGCGTTCGCCGACTGGTTCGATTCCCGTTGCATATACTGGCTGACTTCAGCGGCAGCCGACCGGGCAGCTTTCATCGATGCTGCGTTAGCCGACGGCACCGGCTTCCATCGGTTCTCTTTGGAGCTCCAATACATGAGCGTGCGCCCGGGGGTCTCGGTGGTTTCCGCGTGGTGTGCCGGCCGAGCCGTAACCGAATCGTTCACATAGACCGTTCGGCCGTGGTCATCGGAAGCGGTAATCTTTTGGGAAGAGTCTTCCCCATCTGCGGCGTGCAGTTGAGGAATGAGGGAAAGCGAGGTCGCAGATAAGGTGCTGGCCATCAGGACGATTTGCAGGCGCTTTCGCATCTTCCGGGTTCACACTCCTTCATTCCTGGCGAAGGCATACCTTACCCTCGCATATTGCTACCCGGAACCTGACGGAGAATCCTTCAACCAGAGTAGTTCAATTATAGGCGGCCCGGAGGGAGCTAACAATGAATCCGAAGGGAGTAGAACCACCGAAGTAATCGCGGTAAACTGCTAAAAACAAAGCGATTATAGATTTGGCCTTTTTGACAAACCCCTAACCAGCTTTTTCCAGAGCCAATCCAAGGGCATCCAGCGATAAAGAGCGCAATAGGTTCCGGCGCATACCTCGTTCCACCTCGGCCAGCCGGTCCGAGGCCGTGGCAATCCAGTCGAAATCGGCAGTTTCCGCGATCTTCGCAAGCTGGTTCTGAATATCGATATTGCGAACCAACTCCGGCGTCTCCGACTTCAAAAACATAAGATCGCGAAGCAAGGAGTAAAGAGTGCGGAGAAGTTGCTCCGTCTTCTCCCGCCCCTCAGCGCCGGGGCGATAAGATTCCGTGATCTTAAACAACCCAGTATGTTCTCCGCCCAGCAAAGCAGAGTTCAGAATCGCCAATGCATCGCCGCGCGATGCAACATAGGCATCCGCATCGAATGTACGAGCCCGGCCCAGCGCACCCTCGCTTAACCTCGCAACTAAAGCGCGCTGTTGCGGCTTCCATTCCGGGCGATGCTCCGCCAGATAGCGCTCCACTTCATCCACTGGCAAAGCGGCCAGCGCAAATACCATGGATCGCGATCGAATCGTAGGCAGCAGCTCTCCCGGATTTTCCGAGAGCAGAAAAATCGTGGCAAAGTCCGGAGGCTCCTCCAGAACTTTCAGCAGCGAATTTGCTGCCTCCTTCATGAACGCTGAGTCGGTAAAGATATAGACGCGCTCGCGCGCATCAGAGGGGCGATAGTAAATCGTCTCGATCACCCTGCGCACCTGATCCACTTTGATCATCATCTGCGGCGGGTCGGGAGGGATCACCAGCACATCGGGATGAGTCTGCACGAACAGCCGCGTTTCTTTTTTATCGGTTTCGCGCATACCCTCGCGCGTTTCTACCGCCTCAGCGCAGCGAGCCTCGAGATCGGAAGACTGGGCAATGCGGCGGCAATTCTCGCACTGACCGCAGAAGTCCGGCAGTCCATCCGTCTCAATCGGCGCCAGACAGTTCAAAGCCTGCGCCAGCATCAGAGCCAGCGTGTACTTGCCCGATCCGCGCACGCCGGAAAGAACCACGGCATGCGGAAAGCGGTTGCGCGCCAGCATATCGCGCAGGCGATGGATGGTTTCAGTGTTGCCGTGAAAGTCAGAGAAGGGCATGAGAAAGCACTACACACAAAGCACTTGCACTACACGACTGAGGGTGCCTCACCCTTGCGCTTTTTGCAAGGGTGGGTATCACTGAAGCATAAGCCAAAGGCAGTTATGCGGAATTATTGACATGTTCACTGGCTTCTCCCCAACTTTAGTTTCCGCTGGAGCATCTCCATAATCCGCCGATGCGTCTGCGCCGGCGTTCCGCTCGCATCCACCACTTCCACCCGTTGCGGCTCTCGAGCGGAAATGGCTAAATATCCCTGATGTACTCGCGCAAAAAACGGCCGGGTCTGCTGCTCAAACCGGTTTTCATCGAGATGCTTATTAGCGTTTTTCTTCGCCCGATCGGCGCTATGCCGGTTCCTCTGCCGCGCCCGCGCCACGCTCATCGCCGGGTCAGAGTTCAGCAGGATCGTCAAGTCCGGCTGCAAGTCTCCGCAAAGAATGTGGTGCAGTCGCAATACCCCTTCGCTTCCCAGCTTGCGCCCGTAGCCCTGGTACGCCTCCGTAGAATCGGTAAAGCGGTCGCAGAGAACGATCTGCCCTTGATTAACCGCCGGGAGAATAACCTCCGCAATATGCTGCGCCCGCGAAGCAAACATCAAAGCCATCTCCGCTAACGGCGAAAGCCCGTCGGTTTTCGAATCCAGCAGCACGCGGCGAATCTTCTCGCCCGTAGCTGTCCCGCCCGGCTCGCGCGTTTCCACCACCTTATGTCCAGCCGCGCGCAGCGCCGCCGCCAGCTTGCGCATTTGCGTGCTCTTGCCGGTTCCATCAAGCCCTTCAAATGTGATGAACTTCCCGCGCCGCGACATCGTCGAATCATAGCAGCGTCATCGCATTCTGTGAGCACCGTAGAATCTCGCAAGTAGTGCCCTATTTCAATTGTGCTTTTCTCCGCGACCTCTGCGCATCCTTCGCGACCTCTGCGGTCAAAGGCTTTGGCTCCGCGATTAGGCCACTACCCGCAATCAAGTTTGACTTCCCCCTACCGCTCCGGTAACGTATGAGTAGGTATCTGTGTCGTTTGGAGGTTCCGATGCTTGAAGGTTTGTTTCAACCAACGCATCTGATTATCATTTTCGCGATTGCTCTGCTGGTCTTCGGCCCCAAAAAGTTGCCGGAACTTGGCAAAGGGCTGGGTGAAGGAATTCGTGCCTTAAAAGAGGGCATGAAAGATACACCCGCTGCTCCGGTCGAGAGCAAGAGCGCCGAATCCAAAGAAACCAAGGCGTAAGCGAGTCCCTTTTCGCATGCAGTAGTCTTCTTTTGATTCCAGTGCCATTCCGTCGACGTTTTCCTGTCCTGTTCATTCTTGTGCTCCGGGTGTGTATCGCATTTTTAGCTGTCCAATAAAACTCTGAAAGCTGGAGGCAGTTGTGTTGCGTAAATTTGAATTTACCGCTCTCGTAGTATTTTTTGGTTTAACCTCTGCCCTATTCGCCGATCAAATTACCTTGAAAAATGGCGATCGCCTGACCGGGACCATCGTGAAATCTGATGGCAAGACCCTGGTTCTGCACACCGATTATGCCGGAGATCTCACAGTCGACTTCAAAGCGGTTACGCAGGTGATCAGCGATAAGGATCTGCACGTAACCACCTCCGACAAAAAGACCGTGGTCGGTCCGGTGACCACGACCGACGGAAAACTTGAAGTCGCAACCAAAAGCGGCGGCACCGTCGAGGTCCCCGAATCGAACGTTGAGATAATCCGCAATGATGCCGAAGAAATCGCCTACCAGAAGTCACTGCACCCCGGCCTGTTACACGGATGGAACGGTGGCGCGAATGTTGGATTCTCGCTGGCTCGCGGCAACAGCCAGACCACGAATCTGGCCATTGGAATTAATGCGCTTCATGCCACTTTGAACGATAAGATCACGATCTACCTGACATCGCTCGACACTAACAATCAGTTGGCCACGCCGAGCACCGTAGCCGATTTGGTAACGGGCGGAATCCGCTACGACCGCAACTTCCAGCCAAAGGTATTCGGCTTCGTCGGCGCCGATTTCATGAGCAACGCTTTGCAGGATCTCGATCTGCGCAGCGTATATGGCGCTGGTCTGGGCTACCACGCCATTAAATCGGACAACACCACTCTCGACTTTTTGGCTGGAGTGAACTACACCCATGAAGTCTATTCGGATGGTCCCATAAATACTCCGGTCACAGCGCCTCCCACCTTCGCTTCCTACGGCGTGACCAACCGCTTCGCCGCACTCACTCTGGGTGAGGAATTGATGCACAAAGCCGGCAAGAGCACGGTGATCACGGAGAAGTTCTATCTCTATCCGGACCTCTCAAGCGGATACGCCGGCCAATATCGCGGGGAATTCGACTTCGGCACGGTGACGAAGATCAGCAAGTGGCTGGGCTGGCAGAACCAGGGCAGCGACATTTATGTGTCGAATCCGCCGGCAGGCACCAAAGACAACGATGTGATCTTCACCACAGGGCTGAACTTTTCGTTCACGCACTGATTTCCACACGGTAGAGGCATCGATGGACATGGCATAGCCGCAGGTTAATATGGGCCTGCGGCATGCCATAGTAATCAGCCATTTACAAGCAACATCCCCTGAAAATAGTTCCTAGGCCGTGGTCAAGTTTTACCTTCGCCACAGCCATTCATCGCGCGATAGCCAGAGAACGCAATTACCCGACCCATGCTCACCAATTAGTTTTAATGCTGGCTCTGTGATGCTTCGCGCATCAGAACGGCTAAGACCTGCAAAAAATTGGCACTTCTTGTGGCTCAGATACCTCTAAAAACGGCTCCAGTAAAGCTTTCCCGCCGAGTCTGTTGCGCGTAGTCTTTAAGATGTTCGCGCCCGGGACACTATGCGCCACTCGTAAGTGCTGCAAGATGCTGCAGTCAATCGATTTGGAACCCAGCATGCTGGCTTCGATTTGCAAACACTCATTTTTAATGATGGAGCCCCTTACTACCCACCTGAGTATTGCAGCGAAGTATGGAACGAAAGAAAAATTTAAGGAGCGGGTTACATAATGAAGAAAGTCGCGCTAGTCGCCAGCCTGGCCGTAGCATTGGCCGTGTTCGCATTTCCCCCCAAGTCCGCTGCGCAAACACTTGGCACAGTTACGGGCTCCACTCCGGAATCCTGCGGCGTGCGTAACTTCGCTTCCGGCATGAGCTGCCAAGGTGCAACCCTGACCGGGTGCCCGGGCGATGATGATCTTCAGTTTGTTTATGGCGTTAAAAATCCCAGCGGCGTACCCAAGGGAACCATCGTGTGGCTGCCCGGCGGCTCTGGAGGGCTGGCCGCCAATTCTACTTCCGAAATTGCTTACGTCAACAGCTACGTGAGCGCGGGTTATCAGGTGGTGCAGATCGCCTGGGGACCGAATATACGGGGAGAAAGGGGCACCGGCATTCCCTGGGAAAATACCAATGTCGACTCCAGCAACAACGCATTCAGCATCCGCAACGCCGCTTGCCGGCCCGCAAGCTTTCTGAACTGGGTGCGCAATGGCGGCCTGGTATGGACTGGCGGGGGTATGTGCGTGCAAGGCACCAGCGCCGGCTCGGCTGCTGTTTCGTACGCGCTGGCGTGGTACAACGCCGGTGCGGCAACCGCCGAAAACGGGCAGGGATATCTCGACAAAGCCGTGCTCGAGAATGGCCCGCCGTTCAGCGACATCCAGCGTGGCTGCGAAATTTCGTCAAACGGGGCCAACGGCCAGTCCACTCTGATTTGCCAGCCGGGCCAGAAACAGGCCGGATGCGAAGGCTGGACGACGCATCAGACGCCGCCGGGCTATTCTCTCGAGTATGTTCCTGTCGACGCCAACCTCGTCGAAGAGTGGACCGGCGGAACCACGGTCACCGGTCCGGCTTGCGGGAACAACTCGCAACAAACTACCTACAACCAGCAGTGGCTGCAACAAAGTGCTGTGGATTTCACCAGCCCGCAACAGCCTAGCTTCAATTATCCCCACACTGCACTGTCAGGATGGCTGTGCGAAAGTTTCAAGCCCGGCATCATTCGAACCAACGTGGAGACGCAGGGAGAGCTTTTTTATTTGCAGTTCGCTAGCCCGCAGCAAGCCGGCAATTCTCTAACCATCAATGCCATCAGCGGCTGCCCTGGGGCCGAAGGCGTCGATGCCGGAGTTCCTCCCTCGTATACGCATGTTAAAACCGGGCAGCAAGCTATCATCAACGACATGATCGATCCGGTAAACGGCTGTATAGCGCGGCACTCACTTCACCAGTAATCCCAATCGCGGGGCGCTGGAGTGCGCCCCGCACCTCATTATCATTCTTCTCCGCTTACCTCCACTTGAATCCCGAGTCTACTACCGGGTACAGTACTGTTTCTCCAGCTTAGTGTTCCTTTACCAACAGGAGTCTGCCCGATGCGTCATGCGGTGATAGTGCTGATTGCTGTCTGCTGTTCCCTCGGATTTTTCCTCGCGCCTTCTACTTCCATTGCGCAAACCGCGGACGAACTGATTGCCAAAAACATCGAAGCCCGCGGCGGAATGGAAAAAATCAAGGCCATCAAAACCCTGCGCATGTCGGGCAAGTTCGAAGGCGAAGGTGGCTTCGTTGCTGTCGTGAGCCGGGAGAATGAGCGGCCGAATCTAATCCGGCAAACGTTCGCCTTGCAGGGAATGATGGCTGTGCAGGCTTTCGATGGCTCGACTGGCTGGCAGATTCAGCCGTTTGGCGGGAAAAAAGATCCCCAACTGATGGGCGAGGATGACCAGCGCGACCTGATGCTGGAAGACGATTTCGAAGGTCCGCTGGTGGATTACAAAGAAAAAGGTAGCACGGTAGAGTACCTGGGCCACGACGTGGTGGATGGCGACGATGCCCTGCGGCTGAAGATCACGCTGAAGAACGGCGACGTGATTTATGACTACCTCGATCCCGATACGTTCATCGAGATTCGCAAAGAGATCCAGCAATTCATTCGTGGAGCGGTACGGGAGCGCGTAATAGGGCTGGGGTCGTACAAGCCGGTGGCTGGAGTGATGTTTCCGTTTTCGATTTCGACCGGGCCGAAAAACAATCCTAATGCGCAAACGACTACGGTGCAGAAGATGGAAGTGAATGTGTCGATCGATCCGGCGGATTTTGCCTTGCCCCCGTCATTGAAGACCGAGGAAAAGAAATCGGGAATGGTCGGGATTCACTGATTGGCGAGAGTGGTGGTCTCCGAAAATGCGTCAGTTGAAAATTTATTCGCGTGAGAAGGACTCGTACATGAAAGCATTCGCTCGAAATTGCTGGACCCTTATCACGTTGGCCGTGGCTGGGTTGTGCATGTCTATACAGTCGCCTGCGCAGGCTGCTTATCGTTTCGACACCGCGACTGTCTCCGGTTTGCCGGCGCGCAACATCGGGTCGGCAACCATGAGCGGACGCATTGCCGCACTCGACGCGGTTGAAGAGAACGGTCGCATTACGGTATTTGTCGGAGCCGCGAGCGGCGGAGTTTGGAAATCGGTAAACGGCGGAACAACCTACAAGCCGGTTTTCGACCGCGAAGACGTGCAGTCGATTGGTGCGGTGGCGATTGATCCCTCGAACTCGAAGATCGTTTGGGTGGGCACGGGCGAAGCCTGGCTGCGAAACAGCGTATCGGTTGGCGACGGCGTATACAAATCCACCGACGGCGGCGAGAACTGGGCCAACGTCGGCTTGAAAGATAGCGAACATATCGCCAAAATTCTGGTAAACCCCAGCGACAGCAATGATGTTTTGGCTTGCGCCACAGGACATTTGTGGGATGACAACGACGAGCGGGGCGTCTATCAGACGACCGACGGCGGAAAAACCTGGAAAAAAGTTCTAGCGGGCGTGAATGGAGCGAGCGGCTGCGCCATGATCGCGCGCAGCAAACAAGAACCAAAAACTGTCTACGCGGCGATGTGGGATTTTCGGCGGCAAGGTTGGACTTTCCGCTCGGGTGGGCCCGGCAGCGGGTTATTCAAGTCGTCCGACGGCGGGGCGACGTGGAACGAAATCAGCGAAAAAACCGCCAGTGGATTACCTCCCAAACCGTACGGGCGCATTGCGGTGCAGGTCGCCGAGTCGAAGCCGAACGTGGTGTACGCCAATATTGAAGCGGAAAAAGGAAGAGGGTTATATCGCTCGGACGATGCTGGAGCGACCTGGACAAAGCTCGATGCCGGCAACTTTATGGTGTGGCGTCCATTTTATTTCGGCAACCTGATTGTCGATCCTAAAGATGAAAACAAGATCTTTAAACCCGATCTAATTCTTCTATTGAGCAACGACGGCGGAAAAACTTTCAATGTAGTCTCCAGCGCGGCGCATGGCGATTTCCACGATGTATGGATCGATCCAAAGAATACGAATATCGTGATCGCCGGAGATGACGGCGGATTGTGGCGCAGCGAAGACGGCGGCAATCGCTGGAAGCATCAGATGAACCTGCCGGTGTCGCAGTTCTATCACGTGAGCGTCGATAACTCGGATCCCTATCACGTCTACGGCGGATTGCAGGACAACAGTTCCTGGGTGGGCGATTCATCCTATCCCGGAGGCGTGGCGAATTCGCGCTGGGAAAACATGTATGGCGGTGATGGCTTCTGGATGTTCGAGGATACTTCTGATCCCGATTATCTTTACGCCGAAGCTCAGGGCGGCGAAATCGGCCGCGTGAACCGGCGCACGCTCGAGACCCGCGACATTCATCCCTGGCCGAATTACAACGAGGGAAAACTGCGCTTCAACTGGAACACGCCGATACACATGAGCCCGAACGAAAAAGGGACGATCTACATCGGCGCGCAGTTTCTGTTCCGCTCACGCGATCATGGTCAGTCGTGGGACCGCATTTCTCCGGATTTGACGACGAACGATCCCGAAAAGCAAAAGCAGGAAGAATCCGGCGGCGTAACGGTCGACAATTCTTCGGCGGAGATGCACACCACGATCTATTCGATTTCCGAATCGCCGAAAAATGGCCAGATCATCTGGGTTGGCACCGATGATGGCAACGTGCAAGTGACTCGCGATGGAGCAAAGACCTGGACGAACGTAGTAGAAAACGTCAGCGGCCTGGGAAAGAATTCGTGGGTTTCGACCATCGAGTCCAGCCGCTTTGACGAAGGCACCGCATACGCGACGTTCGACCGCCATACATTCGGAGATATGAAGCCGTATGTGTACAAAACTACGGATTACGGAAAGACATGGACCGCGCTTCCAGCACAGGAAAGTGGCGTGCGCGGCTTCGCGCACGTAATTAAGGAAGACACGGTAAGCCCCAATGTGCTTTTTCTCGGGACGGAATTCGGCTTGTGGATTTCCGTGGATGGAGGACAGAAGTGGGCACAGTATCAGGGATCAAACTTCCCTGCCGCTCCGGTGGATGACATTGCACTTCAGGCGCGGGAATCGGACTTAGTGGTGGCGACGCATGGCCGCGGCATCTGGATCGTCGATGACATCTCTCCGCTGCGCGCGTTGACTCCGGAAGTGATGTCGAAGGATGCGGCAATGTTGGCGGCGCGGCCAATAATTCAATATTTCGACGTGTCCGGAGGCTGGCCTGAGGGTGACGAATCGTTCCATGGCCGCAATCGCCCCCTGGACGCGCAGATCACCTATTACCAAAAGAGCCGGCACATTTTCGGCGATTTGAAGATTGAAATTTTTGATCAGGATGGGAAGCTTGTAGATACAGTTGCCGGCAGCAAGCATCGCGGATTGAACCGCGCCTCGTGGGGCATGCACGTAAAGGCGCCCGCGGTCGCTCCCGCGGCCTCGGCATTGTTTGAAGCTGCGCAAGGTCCACGCGTATTGCCGGGCACCTATACCGTGAAACTCACCAAAGGCGACCAGACTTACACCGAACAACTCAACGTCGCCATCGATCCACGCGCCAAATATTCGCTCGACGAACGCAAGGCACAGTTCGAGCTTTCGATGAAAGTTTACCAGGGGCTCGAGCACATGACGTATGGAGTGGAAGCGATTGAAGGTGTGCGCAATGCCGCCAACGCGCGATTATTAAAACTTTCGGAGAAAGATCCGCTCGCCAAACAACTGGATCAGCTTGCCGCGGATTGCGACGCGCTGCGCTCGAAGATTGTGGCCACCAAGGAAGGTGGCATGGTTACGGGCGAAGAGCGCATTCGCGAACATCTGGGACAACTGTACGGAGCTGTAACTGGGTACGATGGCAAGCCTACGGATTATCAAGTGGCACGAACAGAATCGCTGGGTCACGAACTGCAGGATGTGATCGACGATTTTCAGAAAATGGCGCAGAAGGAACTGCCCGCGATTAATGCCGGACTCAAGAAAAAGAAGCTGGAGACGATCAGCGTGCTGGCGGAAACGGATTGGAAGAAAAAGAAAGACGAGGCCTCTGCGGCAGCCGGGACTGGAATGCGGGTTCAAGAAGAAGAACAGGAAGAACAGAGACGGGAGAGGGATTGAGAGCCTGATCCCGGCTACGCCAACTCCAATTCAATCTTCTTCGTCGCCGCATCCATTTTTGCGATGCGGAATTTAAGAATCTGTCCGGCCCGCGCCGGCTCCGGCTTGGCCGGCCCTGAATCCTTACCACCCTTCCAGCGCGCTTGCAGCATCGAACCCAGCGAAGACAAATCCGCCTTCGTATCGCCCTTTGACGGCATTGATTCCGCAGCTTTTTCAGATTGCGGCTTCAAAATATCCATCCTGCACCTGGCCTGAATTCCCTCGCCCAATTCCACTTGAGCATGGCCGCCGGAAACTTCCATCATGCGGCCTGAGACGACATCTCCTTCTTTGTGTTCGGCAATATATTCATCCAGCCCGCTGGGAACCAGTTGTTTCATGCCCAGCCGCAGCTGGCGCTTTTCCGTATCGATCGCGAGCACTTGCGCCTTTACAACCTGTCCGACCCTTACCACTTCCTGCGGATGGTTGATGCGCTTCTCGGCGCTCATGTCGCCTATGTGAATCATTCCCTCAACCCCTTCGGCGAGCTGCACAAAGGCTCCAAATTTCTGGATGCTGACGACCGGTCCCTCGACCACTGAACCGGCAGCATATTTCTGCGCGGCATCGGCCCAGGGATCGCCCAGCGCCTGTTTCAACCCCAACGCCATCCGGCGTTCAGCAAGATTCACGCCCAAAATCACGGCATCGACACTCTCGCCGGGTTTCACAATCGTGCTGGCGCTCTTCAACTTTTTTCCCCAGGACATCTCCGAGACATGGATCAAACCTTCCACTCCCGGCTCCAGTTCCACGAACGCTCCGAACTCCATCACGCGCGTTACCGTTCCACGCACCCGTTCGCCCACTTTGTATTTTTCCGCGGCGGCATCCCAGGGATGCGTCTGCAACTGTTTCATCCCCACGGAAATGCGTCGCTTCTCGCCTTCGGTCGATATCTTCAACACCTTCACTTCGACCGTCTGGCCTACCGAGAGCACATCCGCCGGCTTGTTCACGCGGCTCCATGAGATGTCACTCACGTGCAGCAAAGCATCGATACCGCCCAGATCGACGAAGGCGCCGTAATCCATAAGGCTGCGGACCGTTCCGCTCATGGTGTCGCCCTCTTTCATCTCCGAGTAGCGGCGCGCTTGAGCCGAACGCTCTTGTTCCTCGACGACAACGCGCCGATCCACCACAACATCCTCGTCGGCTACATCGAGCTTGATGATGCGGCAAAGGATCTCCTGCTCGACCAGCTTCACCATTTCAGCGGCATCGCGCACGCCGCTGCGCGAGGTCGGCATAAACGCGCGCACGCCAACATCAACACTCAAACCGCCTTTGATCACGCCGGTTACCGTGCCCACAATCGTCGCCTTTTCGGCAAAGGCCTTCTCCAGCGCCGACCAGTCTTTGGGCCGCTCCACTTTGGTGCGCGTGAGCTGGTAATAACCCTCGGGATCGCGGCCCTTCACCGAAACCAGCAACTTGTCGCCGGGCTTCACAGTTTCGCCCGCAGCTTGAAACGCCGCCAGCGGCATTATGCCTTCGCTCTTGAATCCGATATCGAGATAAACCGAATCGACGGAGACGGCGATCACCGTGCCTTCGAGCTGTTTGCCGCCGCCTTCGCCTTTGCGCGCATGGCTCTTCTCGTACTGCAAGAGCAGGTCGCTGAACGATTCGCTGGTTTCGGTTGAGGGCTGGGATTCAGGAACGGCTGGATTAGACATGAAAAGGTTACAGCCTCGTTGGGGGTGTGTGTCTTAATCAGGATAACATTCTGGGCGGCGGAGTCTTCGTCCGTGCGGCACCTTGATTGTGTACCCTCCCCCCCGCCCACCCACGCTCTAAACGGAATCATCAAGTTAGCAAGAAATTCCTCGGGTCAAATGTAACAAGTTGCTAGAAGGAATCTTCGATATCGCCGGTGAGCAAAAGCCACGTTACAAAAATAACCCAGCCATTAGGATATGATTTCTCCGCTGAAAAGTACTGATGTGAAAGGGTCCGGGCATGACAAGGTCAGTAACCCTCGTTCTGTTGGTTGGACTGTTTGGAATCGTGCCGTTAACGAAAGCACAGGAAGAGCCCTCCAAGTTCGAGGTGTACGGCGGATACTACTACGCCCGCTTCAACATCAATGCCAACCTGGCTGGAGTCCCTCCCTCGCAAACATTTAACGCAAATGGCGGTGGCGGCCAGGCCGAGTACAACGCCAAGGGATGGCTCGGTTTGGTTGGCGATCTGGCTGGCTATGGGGCAACCAGCACCACAAACGGCGCATTAGTCGGAGGAGCGTTTACCTATCTTTTTGGGCCGCGGGTAAATTTCCGGCACGGCAAAGTTATGCCATTTGCTCAGGCGCTTTTCGGAGGCATCGCGACCACCTCGGGAATCGGGATTTCGGGAGATCAAAATAACTTCGCGATGACGGCGGGCGGCGGGATTGATTTTAAAGTGACCCGCAACGTCTCCGTCCGTCCCCTGCAGGCGGAGTACTTCATGACACGACTGCCGAATGGCCTCAACAATCGAGAAAACAACCTGCGGATCGGCGCTGGAATCGCTTTTCGGCTCGGCAAAAAATAGCGACTTTCGCGATTTTTGCACAAGAACCGCGCCCAGTTCCTAGGTTTTTGTGCAGCTTGAGGAATTTTTGTGCAGCCCTTCTCCTGCCCTTGCTCCGTTCCCAGAAAAGACTATGCTGCTTGGGGCCAAGAATAGGCTCTTGGCTCTATGGAGGTGTGCGCCTTGGATTCGGAAATCTCCAAACCATTTAGCGGTTGGTTCCACGTATCTTTACAGCTCATTGTCGGCGTTTTGCTTGTTTATTGGTACTGGTACGTACCGGTGGCAAATAAAGCGGTGCTTTGTTTGGCAGGCGTGGCAGCCATCATGGTGCTTGTAGACATGAAGCCCATACACAAGGCCGTATACATTTTTTTAGTTGTGGGATTGATGTTTGTGGAGAATCGAGCGATTAATAAGGATCGAGCCGATCAAGTGCGTGATGAAAGTACAAGAAGGCTTTTAGAAGATCAACAATTTGCTGATGTTGGGGCCACTATTCGGACGAACTTTCAAAGAGCACTTGATCTTAGCCAGAAGCAATTCGTCTCAACCTTAAACCAGCAGGCGAAACAATTTGAGGCAACCATGCGACGAGAACAGGTAGCCATCGACGAAATTACGGGAGGTGATAGCTACGTGGTTGTACGTCCAGACTTTCTTGATTCGACCGGAAAGACTGTATTTCCCCTAGTAGCTACTTTGTGCGATAGATGCGTATATAGCGTTCCAGATGCTTACATATATGCCCAACCCGACTTAGAATCCAATGAATACGGAACTCTTCTCTATCACGGGTCGGTTCATCCTAGCTTCCCTCTGAATATCAACGGAACACTGACCGTGCCAGTGGGCGACGAATATGGCATCAGGATTACGGTACTAGCGCGGAATAGGGCGACTCAAGAACAGTTGAGGACGAGGTTCAACACCCAAAAGCGGCGCTGGGAATGTACTTGGATTATTGGTGGAGAAGAAACACATGCACACCAAGATCCAAGAACCAAGAAAATTGTTCCCGGAAAAGCGAAAACTTTGGAGATGGTTCCTTGGACTACGCCTTCGACGGTGATGAACCGCGCTCCGGTTCAAATGCCATAGAGCCAGACCAACACGTAAGATCGATGCCGAGTTCGCACATTTCGCAGATGAGCACGACAATCTCGCGGCGCATCACAAACATGTGCAAAGCCGGCTTCGCGACTTTTTCCTGCACAAAAAAGCCCCACTCCTCGCGCAAAAACGCGCGAGAAATGGGGCACCCAGGAGGACACCGTGAGGCCAGAAGTTACATACCCGGCGCGTCTTCGTTAGCCGGGCCAGCATGCAGCACGCGGAACGTGCTTCCGCCGCTGGACCATACCAGCACCAGCGCATCTTGTCCCTTAGGCACCGCAGACAAAGCTTTCTGCACCTCGTCCGCGTTCTGCACCGGATGACGATTCACTTCCACGATCACGTCGCCGCGTTGCAGGCCGGCATTGTCGGCGGCGCTACCCGGTTGCACTTGTTCGACCACCGCTCCATGCACGTCGCCCGACGCCTGTAATTGCTCGCGCAATTCCGAAGTCATGTCGGTGAGTCCGAGACCCCATCGCGGCTTGCCGTGTTCGCTGCTGCCGACTTCCTTCCCGTCATGGTCGCGGCTGCCCATTTCTTCAAGCGTGAGCGGCACGCTGACGTTCTTGCCGTCGCGCAGAACTGACAACTTAATGGCAGTGCCGGGCTGCTTCTGCCCAACCTGAATCTGAAGCTCGCTGGCATCGGTCACTTTCGACCCGTCGAGTTCAGTAATGACATCGCCAACTTTCAAGCCAGCCTTGGCCGCGGGCGAGCCGTCTTCCACCTGCGTTACTACAGCTCCTTCATTGTTCTCGACGTGGAAGAACTTCGCATTCTCCGGCGTCACATCGCTGATGCCGATGCCCATATAACCGTGGCGAACTTTGCCGTCACGGATAATCGTTTCGACCGTGGGGCGAACGATCTGCGACGGAATGGCGAACCCCATACCCGAGAAGCTGTCGGAAGAGGAAACGAGGAACGTGTTGATCCCGATCACTTCGCCGCGCGCATCCACCAAAGGACCACCCGAGTTGCCGGGATTAATGGCTGCATCGGTTTGTATGAAGCTGCCGGGCGAGCGGCGATTCTGCGAAAACGGATTGGGACGATTCAACCCGCTGACGATGCCACGCGTAACCGTGAAGCGAAAACCAAACGGATTGCCAAAGGCAAGAACAGTTTGTCCGGGGCGCAGTTCAGTCGAATTGCCCCAGGGCGCGTTCGGCAGATTGTTGCCGTCGATTTTGATCACAGCCAGATCGGTGAGCGGATCGGTGCCGATCAGCTTGGCGTGCATGATTCTGCGATCCTTCAACGTGACGTTGATATCCACGGTACCATCGACCACGTGATTATTGGTCACGATGTATCCATCGGGAGAGATCAGTACGCCGCTGCCGATGCCATGCTCGATCTGCGATTGCGGGCGCTGCTGATGATTGAAGAAGGGCGCGAGGCCCGGCGGCAGTTGCTGCTGAAATTGCTGCATCTGATCGTCGCTCATTTGCGGCTTGGAGCGCGAGGTGACCGCAACATTGACCACGGCGGGAGTAACCCGCGCAGCCAGAGTTTCCATTGCCTGATCGAGCGAGAGCAATGCGCCAATGCTGTTGTCGTCAAGCGGCGTGGCGGTGGGGGATGCAACCGCGCCCTTGGCATACGCCGGTTTGATGATTTCGTAGGTGCCCAGCGACAGCGCCAGAGCGGCTGCCAATGCAGGCGCCATCAGGCGGGTCAAAAGGTTTTTGCTAAGCCAGGTTTTCATTTCGTGGTTCTCCTTATTGAAGTGAATGGTTAATGTCTAACAACTAATTATTTAGTTACTTGCAATACACAAACCCTCTGCTGCGAACCTCTTGGTTAAGTAGATTTCGGTGTGATTCCCTTCTGAACTGCCCGATCCATTGCCCTGTCAGTTGGATGATAAACAGTGAGCCGCCATATGGAGACGCTCCACACCCGGCCAGCCTCATCGACTTGCTCGGTTTGCATGACGACTAAAACGGCATTCGGCAAGTCAGCGCTGTTGTCTGAGATCTTCGCATCGGCGTTAAACAATCGCGGTGAATCGGCCTGATCCTGGGCCAATTTTGCAGGCATCACGGAATTGATGGAAGCGGCAGCAGTAAGAACATTCTTTTTCGCGTGATTTGCGCTATGCCAGCTGGCATGGCGGATAACTGCATGTTCCCGCGCACCGGAACCAGGGGGATTGCCGGCAAATTCTGCCGGAACCATTTTGGCTCCCAAGCTCGATGGAGATTCCACAGCAGCCATTCTCGAAACAGAAGCCGAATCGCTATTCTCGAACGCAATGAGCCTGGGCGTGTGCGGCAATGAGATCAAACAAACTGCGGAGAATGTGACTACCACCCCCAGCGCCGGCTTCCAGATTTTGGTGGCGGCTGTGCGCTCCATGTTTTGGTCACGCACATCGAGAATGCGAGCGACCCGCGCTGCGGTAAGCTTCATGCGTCCCGCCATTGCCTGAGCTAAAGCCAAACTGCGGCGCAGGAAATTTTTCTCGGCGACCGAAACCAGGCACTCGGCATATCCCCAGCGGTCAGACGTTGCCGCCAGTACGAAGTCGTCGCAAGCCATCTCTCTTTCACGAGCCAGCCCGCGGACAATCCACCACACTGCCGGATGAAAAAACAGCAGCGCGCTTACAATCTTCTGCGAGAGGTTCGTCCAGTCATCCCAGCGGCGTAAATGCGCCAGCTCGTGCAGCAGAATGGCATTGAGCTCGGCCAGAGTAAGCTCCTCCATCGCCCACGCAGGAAGAACGACAACCGGTTTCACGAAACCAAGCGCCGTAGGCATACGCACCAGTTCAGAGGTGCAGATATTGATGCGCCGTCCAGAACCGTACTCGGCCAGGGTGTTCTGAAGTACAGAAGGCAAAGAGCCGGGATCCAATTTCGTGCAACTCTTGCGCAGTTTCCGCAACTGCCAAAAACCAAAAGCGATTTTCCCCAACCCAACGCCGGCAATCGCCAGCCATAGAACAAAAAGATCAACCGCCCAATAGCCCGGCAGCCGCACCGCAGAATGTATCGTCGCCGTACCTGCATTCGATCGGGCGCTCTCCACAATCGGCAGCAACACAACGGCCGCTAACGCGGCAAACCACATGGCAAAACGCGTGCTCGAATTTTGCCGCCGCATGGCGCATAACACCACCCAGCCAAGCAGAGCGATGACCAGCCCTTCGGCTACGCTGTTCAGCATTCTCCCGGCCAACATCTCAGCCAGAGCTTGCCAGTGGCCCGTGATCGGCATCGTCACTTGCTCCCTTCCAGCATCTTGCGCAGGCGCTCCACTTCGGCGGCATCCATGCTTTCATCTTCCAGAATATTGAGCACCAGCAATTCGTGAGAGTCTCCGAAAAAGCGGCTCACCAAATGCCGAATCTCGGAGCGCGTAGCCTCTTTGCGCTCAACGGTGGGCGAGTAAACATGCGCCCGGCCATCCTTTACGTGCTTCACGTAACCTTTCTTTTCGAGAATGCGAATAGTAGTAAGCACGGAGTTATAAGCCAGCGGCGTTTTCTCGGGAAGATGCTCGACCACCTGCTGGATCGTAGCCGGCGCTTTTTGCCACAAAACTTCCATCAACCGGAGTTCGGCTTCCGTTAATGTCGCAGACTTTCTCGGGGGCAAAGGCCACTCCTCCTCATCACCCATCGCGTTAGACGCGCCGCCTGGGAAAGGGTCAACTAGTAAATTAGTTGCAATTCTAGTCAGGTAGGTTGTATCTGTCCAGATGAGTCTGGAAGGTGAAGAGAGAATTCAGTGATCCCGCAGAAAGCAAAAGCTTTATATCTTCCTGGCTCCGCCAAAAATGTTCGATACCAGTTCGAAAACTCCCGGTATGGCTTCATCCAGTTCAAACGTAAACCGCGCCAGGTCCACTCCCTCGAGTTCCTTATGCTCCTTCGAAAGGATGCCCCATGCCGGGTCGCCCATGAGATCGACCTTATGGCGCTCGTAGTAGCCGTATCCCATGCCGCGAACGCGACAGAGCATGTCGCTGAGGTGAACTAGCGCCACCAGCGGTTGAGCCGACTCACTCGCTTCCGGCGCATGATGGTGCGCGATCACCTGCGCCATATCGTCGGCAATATGCCAGTTTTCGGCCAGTGCGCGGCCGGTTTCGCAATGGGTAAATCCCATGCAGGCACGCTCCGCCTCATCCAGCGGAATTTGCTCTCGCGTGGCCTGCGCCATAGCTATGCCAAATTCCTTGGGGAATGCCATGCAGTTCACAAGAAAGCCGATGTCGTGCAGAAGTCCCGCCATATAAGCTTTTTCGCCATCGGCGGAAGCCAACTTATTGCTGAATTTCTGGCAGATCATGGCACAACCCAGCGAGTGCCGCCAGAATACGATCGGGTCAAGCGCCCAGTCGCCCGTGGGAAAGGCATTGCCCAGGCAACAAGTGAGCAGAATCGTTTGCACCCGGCGCAGTCCCAAAGTAATGATCGCTCCTCTGATCGATTCCGGCGCCTTGGCTAGCCCGAAGATCGGTGAACTGGCCGCCCGCAGGCATTGCGCCGCAATCGTGTTGTCATAGGAGACGAGCTTCACCACTTCATCCAGCTTCACGCGTTCCGGCGGAAGGTTCAGCAAGTCCAGCAACGGAAGAAAAATCGTGGGAATGGCGGGGGTGGTTTCGATCGTCTTCACGCGCTCGCGGATGTTTTCGGTAACGGATGGGATCATAGCTTGCCGCTCTTAAGGGACGGTTTCCAATATCCAATCGTCCCGGGAAAATGTACGAGGCGAAAATTCTCGTTCAGCTTCAACAGCGATTCCGAGGTTCCCAGAAAGAAGTAGCCGCCGAAGTTGAGGCTGCTGTAGTAGTGATTGATCACCTTTGTCTTGGACGGCCCATCGAAATAAATCATAACGTTGCAGCAAAAAATCAGGTCCATGCCCTTCATGAAGAGCATCCGCGAGTCGTCCTGCAAATTCAGGCGGCTAAAATTGATGAGGTTTTTTACCTCCGGGCGCACTTCGAGCTTCTTATCATCGAGGGCGGAAAAATATTTGCGCTTGTAATACTCGGGAGTGGAGCGCAGCGCATAGTCGCCGTAAATACCCTGCTTGGCGGTTTCCACCGACCGGTCATTCAGATCGGTGGCCACTATCTCCACCTTCCAGCCCTTGAGCAGATGATCGGTTTCTTCCAGCATATTCATCGCCAGGGTGTACGGTTCTTCTCCGGTGGAACATCCCGCGCTCCAGATGCGCAACCGTTTTACGATCTGTTTGCTTTTGTCCTCGATCAACTCCGGCAAAATAATTTTTCGCAAGGCTTCGAGTTGCGCCTGGCTTCGGAACAGGCAGGTTTCGCCAATGGTCACTTCGTTAAGCAGTTGCCGCATTTCCGCTTCGCGATTGGGGCCTGCCGTAAGAATTTGCCAATATTCGTTGGGAGTGTTCACCCCAAGTTGTTTCATCCGCCGTCTGCAAGCCTCCATCATCAGGTAAAGCTTTTCTTCCAACTGGAAAATTCCGCACACCTTGTACACAAGGTCGCGAATCTGGCGAAAAATGGGATCCACAGTTGCGGTACTTTTGGCAGGAGCAGCGCTGGTTATTCCGCTCATTTGGCCCCGCTCCCCCGAGTAAGAGAATGCGTTTCAGCCGGAAGCGGGCGCGGCATATGGCTCTGCAAGACGCGCCGCGTAATTTCCTGGCCCAATTGGTTCAAGGGATAAACCGCGTCGGCCTGTCCGTCGGCATGCACCAGTCCCGGCATTCCCCAGACCACGGACGACTCTTCGTCCTGCACAATCACTTCGCCGCTTCGCTGACGGATGTGGCGCGCGCCCACCACGCCATCCGATCCCATGCCGGTCAGCACCACGCCGAGCACGTTCGGCCCATAGGCCTCGGCCACGGAACGAAACAGGACATCCACCGCAGGCCGGCAGGAATTCTCCAAAGGTCCCTGATTGAGATCCAATCGCACGCCCACCCCTGCCCGTTTCACGGTCATGTGAAAATTTCCCGGCGCGATCCATGCGTGGCCTGGAGCCAGCATCGTTCCCGCGCACCCCTCTTGCACGGGAATTTCTGAGTGAGCGCTCAATCGCTCCGCCAGCAGACGGGTAAAAATGGGCGGCATGTGCTGCACCAGCACAATGGGAACAGGGAAATCTTTGGGAATGCGCGGCAGCACCTCACCCAGCGCATTCGGGCCTCCCGTCGAGGTTCCGATGGTGACGATTTCAATTCGATGATGGATCGATGGGTGGCGGATCGATTTCGCCACCGGCGGCACCGGACGAGATGTTGGCGGCAGTGCGGGAGCAATTTTCTTACCGCGATCCGGACACAACGCTTTGATCTTGGGAATGAGCTCCGACCGGATTGCTGCCACCGCCTCCGCCGCGCCACTGATGTTGTGCGGTTTGGTCGCATAGTCCGACGCGCCCAGAGACAATGCATCCAGCGTCGCGCCTGCACCGCGCTCGGTCACCGTGCTGAACATCACCACCGGCAATTTGGGGTAGAGCTTGCGCAGCTCCGCCAGCGTCTTCAAACCATCCAGCACCGGCATCTCGACATCGAGGGTGATCAGGTCGGGGTGCAATTGCTCAATTTTTGCCAACCCAAGTCTTCCGTTGCTGGCCGTTCCGACAACCTCAATCTGCGGATCGCCGGACAAAACTTCGCACAGGACTTTGCGAATCACCACCGAGTCGTCCACCACAACAATGCGGATGGGAGCCATAGATAGGTTGCCGATCATTTATATTTCGGCAGATTTGCGAGGAACCTTGATAAGCAGGCTTTCTTATGGAAGGCTCAGAATTCGGCGAAACGCGGCGTGAAGACAAGGACGGCGAAAAGGACATGCACCAGAGTTTTTAGAATGAGAGCTAAAAATGACAGGGCTTTGAGAATAAATGAAGAGCGTGGTTCAGACCGATGCGCACCTTAAAACCACAGGCTCCATATCCAATCCACGCTGGCGTGCGTGATCGTCGAAGCAGGCACGCGCCGGTTTTGCCGCCATGCGCGGCCGTAGAAAATTCCCGCAATTGTCGCCAGCAAAACATAGCGCCAGTTGAAATGCACCGCACGCTTATTGAAGTGTGAGAGCCCAAACAAAATGGACGCAATCACCAGCGCCGCCTTGCGTCCGGCGCGGCGCTCCAGCAGGTTTTGTACCCAGGCGCGAAAGAAGAGTTCTTCCGGCACGGCGGTAAAGAAGAAAATTGCCACCCAGCGCAGCAGCGCGCTGCCGATTCCCGGCAGGTTTCGATGGGGATGAATGAACCCCAGCGCCAGTCCCAACGCCAGCACCAGCGGCGTGAAGTAGAGCAATTCCCGCAGGCCGGTTTTCCAGTCACTCCAGCGCAAATGGAAGTCGAACCCGGTGCCACTTAATTGGCGGATGGCAAGAAAACCATATAAACCAACATCCACTAAATACAATTCGTTTAATGCCCGAAGACCGTTCGGCCAAGCCGCATCGAACCAGCGCAAATCAACCGCGAGGCCAACCAAAATCAGGATGAACCAGTCGCGCCAGCCGCCGCGCTGCTCCGGGTCAACCACGGCAGCGTGCAGCAACAGCCACGCAATCGCGACCGGCAATGCGCCATAGAGCGCGAACCAGGGCCAACCGAAGCTGTGAGCGGAAAGCGAAACCATAAGGTAGGGCACAACGAACAACGCCGGCATCGCCACGCGCAAGGCCGCCGGCCAACTATTCACGGCACGCGCAACCCGCTCCCCGGCAAAACCGAATACAGCCGCCGGAATCAGCTCCAGGGCGAGCGCTGCAATCGCTAGCGGGGTCACATTCTGCATGAGTTATTTCCATCTTAAACGTGCTTGTCTCATCGCTGCCTCCCCGCTAGAATCGCTTGGCATCCATCAGGAGGACAAAATGGCCGCCGCTCCGCTTCCGCCCCAATCCACTTCGGTGCCTGCTCCCGAACTCGCGCCACTCTCCCAGGTCGCGCGCATCGTCAACACTTTCATCGCGCCCTCGAAAACTTTTACCGACTTGCGGCGCAATGCCAGTTGGTGGGCGCCATGGTTGCTGATCTCCATCGTTTCTTTAGCCTTTATCTACACGATGGACCGGCAAATCGGTTTCGATCAAATCAGCAAGAACGAAATCGCGCATTCCTCGCAGGCCGATCAATTCGACAAACTGCCTGCCGATCAACAGGCCAGGCGGATCAGCTTTTCCAGCAGCCTGATTCGCTATTTGTCCTACGGAATTCCGGTCATGATTTTGCTTTACTTCGCGATCACGACCCTCGTTCTGTGGGCTACGTTCAAATTCGGCGCCGGAGCTAATGTCAGTTTCAAGACGGCCTATGCCATCGTGTTTTATGCCGCTTTGCCGGGCACGATCGGTTCGATTCTAGGCATCATTTCGATGTTCGCCGGTGTGAACCCGGAGGGCTTTAACATCAACAATCCGGTGGCTACCAATCCGGCGTATTTTATGGACCCGGCGAACAACAAATTTCTTTACGGGATGGCATCCACTCTCGACGTGATTATTATCTGGACGATCGTTCTGCTGGGCATCGGATTTTCCTGCAACAGCAAAGTGAAGCGCTCCACTGCCATTATTATGGTGGCGTGCTGGTATGTATTCTGGAAGCTCGGAATGGCTGCGCTGGCCGCGCGTTAGCCGATGCGTAATGGCTGCCTGCTTTCAACTGTAGAATGGTAGTGACAATGATGTGGAGATCATCCTAGGAGACGGCATGAAGCGTATTTTTCCAGCTCTACTTTTAGCGGTAATGGCATCGGGTGCGGTATCGGCGCAGACCGCATCGCCTTCACCGGCTCCGGCGCAAGCCGCAGCACCGGTAAAAGATCCCGTAGCCACTTCTTTGCGTACGTTGTTGCCGCGCTCGCGCAACAATACTCTGGGCGCCATCGGTGCAATGCCTGCGGACAAATTCGGTTATAAGCCCACCACCGACCAGATGAGCTTCGCGCATCTGGTGGTTCACATCATTGGCTTTAACAACAATATTTGCGCGAAGGCGGCGGATGTCCCCGCACCCAAGGTCGATGAGGCCAAGGAAACCGACAGTAAGGACAAACTGCTGGCAGCGGCTACGGCGTCATACGATTTTTGCAATGACGCGCTGGGCAAGATGGACGATTCCAAGCTGGGCGACAACATTGAACTTTTTGGCGGCCGGCAGGGAGCGCGAGCCATGGCCGCGTTGATTATGGCCAGCGGGTGGGCCGACCACTACGCAGCAGCCGCGCAATACTTGCGTTTGAATGGAATCGTGCCGCCGAGCGCGCAGCCGAAGAAGTAATCGAGTCCGGCATTCAGCACTTAGCATTCAGCCAAGCAAGTTCGCAAGTGGACGTCGGAATTGGGGCGATCCAGAATTTAAGAAAGCTGCTTTGGACCTGCCCGGGCTGAATGCTGACGGCTAAGTGCTGAGTGCTACTTAATCTGCACGAGCTCGCTTGTTGCAACCGCAGAAGGCAATGCTGGCGCCGGCCTCTGCGGACCTCGCCACGAATCGAAGACGGAAACCTGATGCACGCATGAAACCGTGCAATTCGGCGCGCAGCCTTTTTCAGTGAGATATTCGCGGCGGAGGTCTTCGCGCGCGTACTCCGCCAGCGGCACTCCGGGGTAGCCCCGCTGCTGCGAGCAGTAGTGAACCAGCCCATCCTCGCAAATGTAGAGATAGCGCGCTCCCGCGCGGCAGCGCCAGTCATTGGGCAGGCCTTGCGCAATGTTGTCCTGGAAGGCGTTGATGCGGGTGAAGCTGCGCTTCTCCCACGATTTCATCTCTTCATAAATGCGCCGCTCTTCCTCGCCCAGCGGCTGCACTTGCCCGCTGCCATCGTGAATGATGCCGATGGTCGAAGTGAATCCCAGCTCAAGCGCGCGCTTGCCAATGGTCAACGCATCCTGCGGATTGGAAACTCCGCCGCCTACTACCGAGTTGATGTTCACGTGAAAGTCGGCGTGTTCGGCCAGGTTTTGCAGTTTCTTGTCCAGCACTTTCAGGCTCTTCTTCGAAACTTCGTCGGGGTTTACGTTGTCGATGGAAATCTGCAGCCACTCGAGGCCGGCGCGATTCAGGCGCTGGATGCGGTCGGGTACCAGGAAATATCCGTTGGTGATTAGGCCGGCGATCATCCCGTTAGCACGGATGCGGCGAATCACCTCATCGAGATCAGGATGCAGCAGCGGCTCGCCGCCGGAGATCGTAACGATAGATGTGCCCAGCGCGCCCAGCTTGTCGATACGGCGAAACATTTCTTCCGTTTCTACCGGCTTTGAAAAATCGTCGAATTCGTTGCAGTAAGTGCAGGCAAGATTGCAGCGGCGAACTGGAATAATATGCGCCAGCAGCGGATGTTCCGTCGAAGCAAGGGCACGCGCGGCCATGGCCGCTCCGCGCAGGTTGCGGTGCAGAGCTTTGGCGCGACGGCGCACAGATGTGACAGTCGATGGCATGCAGGTCGTTACTATCTATTACACCATAGAGCGCTCAGAATGCCCACGCAGTCAACAGCGTTTGGCAGCATTCGGCAGCGAATAGAAGCAGTTTGCGGTTGGGATCTGCATCAAAATTTGGCGTCATCTCGAAGCCCCTCGTTTTCACCAACGGGCCGAGAGATCTCCCTTGGCGGCGGCTCTTTTTACAAACTCACCCACTGCCTTAGCAATATTTCTCGTACTGCTCGATAATGAAATGGTCGGTCATGCCCGCAATGTAGTCGCAGACCACGCGCGGCAGGCTCTCTTCCATGGCTTTTTCCTGGTATTGCCTGGGCAGGCTTGACGAATTGCTCATCCAGAAGGCAAACAAGTCTGTCACGATGCGCTCCGCATCGTCTTTTTCTCCCGCCAGAGAGGGGCTGTAGTAAAGATTTTCGTGGAGAAAATCTTTGATCTGCTTGCGCTCGCCTTCAACCTCGGCGCTGAATGCAGCAATCCGTTCCTTGCGCGATCGAACATCCGCCAAAGTCTTGACTCCCGCATGTTTCACCCGTGCCTGAGTGTTCGAGATCAGGTCGTCCGCCATGCGGTTCAATATCCGTTTGAGAGTTTCGTTGAACTGCAATTTCTCGGGAGCTTCCGGATAAATCCGCTCAACTTCGCCCAAAAAACGCTCGAAGACCGGCACGCCTGCGCGAATCTGATCCAGCGTGAGCAAATGCGCTTCATACCCATCGTCGAGATCGGCCGTGTTGTAGCCAATCTCATCGGTTAAGTCGATCAGCTGCGCTTCCAGCGGAGGCCGCTGTTCCAGAAGATATTCCGCCAGCTCCGGATGCGTTGCCGCATCGTAATCGCGCGAGTGCTTGATGATGCCTTCGCGAACCTCAAAGGTAAGATTCAGCCCGCGAAACGCTGCATAGCGCTGCTCGAAATCCTCGACGATGCGCAGCGCGTGGAGATTGTGGTCGAACGAAAGTTCCTGCTGGCGCATGGCGGCATCCAGCGCCTTTTCGCCTGCATGGCCAAATGGAGGATGCCCAAGATCGTGCACCAAAGCCAGCGCCTCCGCCAAATCGACATTTAGAGCAAGCGCCCCGGCCACCGTGCGGGTAATCTGCGATACCTCGATGGTATGGGTCAGCCGGTTGCGAAAATGATCGGAATAGCGGCGCGTGAAAACCTGTGTCTTATCCACCAGCCGCCGAAATGCGCGCGCGTGGATGATTCGGTCGCGGTCCCGCTGATAGTCGTTGCGGTAAGGATGAGACGCTTCAGGAAAACGGCGTCCGCGGGAGTCTTCCACCTGCACCGCGTAGCCAGCCAACATGGAATCAGTCTAGCACCGGGACCGTGTCATTGCGGCGCGGGCGGAGTATTATCCGACGGTTTCGGTGGCGGATTGGAAGATTTGTCATCCTTGAAAACTCCCGCCAGTTTGCCAAAGAAGCCTTTTTTCTTTTGCCCGTTCTGCGAATCCCCATTCTGCGGATTTTGTCCATTCGAAGAATTAGGCGGCGGCAGCGCCTTCGGCCCTCCGCCAAAGAAGCGCGAAAACAATCCCGCCACGCCGCTCTGCTGGTCGCAGGTTTCGCGCGGCTCGGTTCCGGCCACAAAAGCCGCAGTGTAATCGTCGGGGCAAGTAGGCGTTGCCAGCCGGTTGGTAGCCTTATCCAGTTGCACGTCCACCACGCCGGTCGGCTGCGAGAAAGCCTTCATGTCGGAGTACTGCGGCAGAACCGACGCCTTCTTCATGAACTCCGTCCAGATTGGCGCAGCAGTCATGGCTCCGCTCAACCGCAAATCGCTGTAATCGTCATATCCCACCCAGACAATGCACAACAAATTCGACGTATATCCCGCGAACCAGCCATCGTGCGAACTGCCCGTCTTTCCTGCAGCCGGCTGCGAAAAGCCACGCAAGCGAACCGCCGTATATCCCAATCCATTGTTAATCACGCTCTCCATCATGTTGGTCATAATGTAGGCTATGCGCGGATCGAGCACCTGCCGCTGGTCGGTCTTGTAGTTCGCCATCACATCGCCCTTGGCGTTGCGCACCGAGTTCACCAGAACCGGCGAAAGCCGCTCGCCGTTGTTTGCGAATGATGTATAAGCCCCTCCCATATCCAGAGGCGTGGCTTCATACGAGCCAAGAGCCATCGCCGGCGTGGCCTTCACCGAAGCGATTCCCGCAGACTTCGCCAGGTCCGCGACCTTGTCGTAGCCCACTTCTTCCGCAACCTTCACCGTCGCATTATTCAGCGACATGGCCAGCGCATAACGCAGCGTGACGTCGCCGTGATACTCCTCTTTGTAATTGCGCGGCTCGTAAATCTGATCTCCATAGGCAAAACTGGTAGGCGCATCGGTCACCGTCGAAGCCGGAGTAATTACGGTTTGCGAGCCATCCAGAGCCGTATTCATCGCCGCCGCATAAACGAACGGTTTGAAAATCGATCCCGTCGGACGTTTCGAAAGCACATGGTTCAACTGGCTGAAGCCGTAATCGCGTCCGCCCACCAGCGCCAGCACCGCTCCCGTATGCGGATCAATCGCCACCAGTGCAACCTGAGCCTGCGGGCCCGGCAAAACCTGGGTTTCTATCTTCTTCCCGACCTTCACCCGCTTGGTCCGCATTTTCGTGACTTGTTCATCCACCAGTTTGATTCCGCTCTCCACGGCCTGCGCCGCCGCCTTCTGCAAGTCCGGATCGAGTGTGGTGTAAATGCGGTAAGACTGATCGTTCAAATCATGCTCGCTGAATTTATTGATCAGCGTGTCGCGCACCATGTCGACAAAATAAGGCGCATCGCTCGCTTCCACGTTCGGCGGAGCAAGTTTCAGCGGCGATGCCTTCGCCTTCTCCGCTTGCTCGCGGGTTATGGCGTGCGTGTCGACCATCGAATCCAGCACCAGATTGCGGCGCTCCAAAGCCCGCTCAGGATGCCGGTAAGGCGACAAGCGGCTTGGGCCCTGAATGATTCCCGCCAGCAAGGCAGCATCAGGAAGCGTGATGTCTTTTAAATCCTTGTTGAAATACGCCCGCGACGCCTCGGCGAAGCCGCTGATGGCAAACGATCCGCGCTGGCCCAGATTCACCCAGTTGCCGTAGAACTCAAAAATCTGCTGCTTGCTTAACTTCTGCTCAAGCTCCTCGGCAATCAACATCTCCGTCAGCTTCCGCCGCACCGTCTTTTCCGGCGTAAGGAAGAAGCCGCGCGAAAGCTGCATGGTAATAGTCGATCCGCCCTGCTCGTGCCGTTGCCGCGTGATATCGATCCATCCCGCCTCGAACATCCGGATAAAATTGACGCCGCTGTGTTCGAAGAAGCGCCGGTCTTCGATCGCCAGCACCGCATCCACCATCACCTTGGGAATTTCGTTGTACTTCACCAGTTCGCGCTTGGAGCGCTGCCCGGAATCAAACAGTGCGGTGATGAGCTGCGGCTCCAATTCGTAAGCCGAAAGCTCGTTCCCCTTGCTGGTAATCCGCTCCACTTCTCCGTCGTGGATTGTGATGCGCGCTTCTTCCGGGCTGTGGTAAGACTCCGGCCCCGGCGTAATTTCGATGCCGCCGCTCACCACCTGAAAGCTGCCCAGCTGCGACTGGCCTTCTTTATCGGAATATCCAGCCCGCCGCAACACAGCGGCTATTTCTTTGGCATCGGCCTTGTCCCCATCGTGAATGGTTCGCGGGAGGGCATAGATTTTCGCGGAATTTGAAAACACCGGCGTGCGAAAGCGCTGCGCGATAATGCGGTCATACTTAATATAGAAATAGCAAAAAAATCCAGCCAAACCGATGGCGCCGACCAGGAAAATGATCAACCCAGCCCGAACCACCGGGTCGCGCGGCAGCCCACTGCGGGCCTTGCCGCCTTTGCCTCCGCTTTTCGGGATTTTAATTTTTATGGCCACTCTTCACTCAAACGCTCAATCTCTTAATCAGACGGTTAGATGCTCAAAAGGGTTTGAATAAACCTCTCCGGGCCTATCCGCGTAACCGGCAAGAATAGGAACTGCACCGCGATGCTTTATTGTATCGTTGCAACGGAAAATAAAAAGGACCCGCGGATTGTGCGGGTCCTAAACTGCCAACAAGCAAGCAAAATCCTCTTCCAACTCTGTTTACAGAGCCTCTGGCTTCTACGGATCGGTCACAACCCAATAGCCCGGACTCACCAGAGTCAGTGAAGAAACCGGCTGCGTAAGATTGCCGCTGGAATCGACGTTGAGCGGAGCAATTTGCGTTTCGGTTGTGGTGCCTACAGCGGTGCTGTAAACGAACAATAGTGCGCCGCTCTGGTCGAACTGGCCCCAATGGCCTGTGCCCACGTTGCTGAAAGGCGAACCGGAAACCGCAGTGAGAACCCCGGTCGTGGTATCTAATGAAAAACCTTCAACCGGATTGTATCCCGTATCCGTATCGTTGATGCTGAATGAATAAACCAACTCCGATGTGCCCGTCGGCTGAACCGCAATGTTGAATGGAGAATACGTCGTAACGACTGGCGATGCTACTTCGGAAATCGCTCCAGCATTGGTTCCGCTCTGCGTAATGCTGAAAACATACAGATGAGTATCATCCGGAATACCCAGAAAAGCCGCGCTGCCAGTAGTTCCCACCAGATAGTTGCCGCTGGCATCGCCCTGCACCTGCCACATGGGATAGACGAAGGGGCTGCCCGGCACAGCCGTGAGCACTCCGATACTCGTACCGCTGCCAATCGAATATGCCAGTATCTCCCCGCCTTGGTGCGCGCTCGAGTACTCGGTAGCGTAGAGATATTTACCGAGCCCGTCGGTCGCGAGGTTGGCTGGCTCAACCGGAGTAGTTATGGGCGACCCTACGATGGTTAGCGAACCATCGGTGCCGATTTGATAGACAAGAATCTCATTCGCCCCTGTTTCAGCAATGAATAGCAGTGTCCCCGCGGGATTGGTCGCGATACTGTACTCGTTGTAAGCCACAGTAGGCAGATCGAACGTCAGCGTTTGCGGAAAACCGCTCAGTGCAGTGAGGGCACCTGTGCCGGAGTTCAGAGACCATCCGTAGATCTGGTTCTCCAAACCGAACATCGCGTACACGAATTGTTCTTGAGCGACCACCATTCCAACGCCGGGATCGGTCGGGGGAATTGCGGGAGCGGTGAAACCGGAAATAGCCGCGAATGTTCCCGCTCCACTGCTCAAACTGAAACCATCTACCGTGCCGCCCTGGTCCACTGCATAGGCAAAAGCTGTTGGGGTGGAACCACCACCTCCTCCGCCACCGCCACCACCTCCGCCACTCGTAGGCCCCGACCCTGACGGCGGCGTACACGTGGAATTACCGAATTCCACATTGCAAGTGTAATGATCGCTGCAACCGGCCATACACATTAGGGCAGCTATCGCCAGCAAATTAAATAGCAATCGATATCGCATCATTATGAACTGCCTCCGCCTGAGCTTCGCTGGCGTAAATGATTCGCTAGCGCGTCGGACAACTCTCTGGCTAAAAGCATCGCCATCTTCCCCTCGCAGTGATGTTTTTTCTGCAAGATGAATAGAAACTTATCCACTCGCGATACTAAGCGGAGGGTAACGTGCTGACAACGTTACGAATGTCACTGGCCCACAGGAGAGAGACTTACTAACTGCTTTGCTTACAGCTGTGCTCGCATAGCTCGCGATTTGCTATAGAGCCAACTAACGATTAGTTCAACTGCATTCATGATTTTCTTCTCATGAAACACAAGCTCTCGTTGTGGTCATGGAGTGGTGGAACGATTCGCAGTATCAGGCTGGAACGCTTGCGCAGCGCGGCTTTAGCCAGAATTTTTATGGTTAATATTTCAGCGTAAATAGTAATTCCGGCGCGCCCTGCCCGCGAATATCCGGATCACAATCAACATAGAAAGACGCCTCGCGTGACCAATGGACGTGACCAATCGATTGCATAGTAACCACACATTTCCCTTGCTCCTTCATTAGAAGTATTAGAAGCTGACAACGTTCCAATTGAAATTTGGGAGGCTTTTCACGTGAAGCACACAAACATTCTGGCCACGGTGGTCGTCGCTGCTCTATCGCTCATCACCAGCGGCTGCGGCACGTCGGATTACGTGCAGTCGATTACGCTTTCCGCTACAAGCGATTCCGCCGGGGGAGGCTTGTATAACATCCCCGGCTGGGGCGGCACACTTCAGCTATATGTAGTCGCCAATTACCATAGCGGCAAGAGCATCCCGGTCACTGATTCCGTTACGTATGCGGTTACACCACAGGGCACCAACGATGTGGGAGCTGAGTTGCAGGCTCCGCCGAATACCGTAACGCTCAACACCACCGGCATGATGACCGCCGTGAATCCTACGGAGTGTACCTGGATAGATCTCAACCCCAGCGGCACGACCGCGAGTTGGGCTCTCTCCGGCTCCTATCAGGTCATTGCCACTTACAGGGGCATGGCATCGCAGCCGGTTTTTATAGGCATCGCTTCGGCGGCCGGCAGCACCGATACAGCCAACCCCGGCGCTTGCGGCCCAACATCAACATCGTAGCCTTCAGAACTTGCGTCTGTTCCCCCACAGATCGCATCTCTCGCGGTGTAACCTCCATCTCCCGGCGCGACTCGGGCGCCACGACCAAAGCTCCAGCTCCAGCAAACCGCTATCTCCAATTCTCCTATCTCCAATTCTCCCAGCAAGGCTCTAACTCAAAAGCTTGACCCTGCACCACAATCAAAACTGAAACGGCCCGTCCGCCTGTCTCCCCAATCAAATCGAAGTGATCACGACGCTGCCGCGAAGCGGAATGAACATTCAGCCAGATGAAAACAGAAAGACCGAAGTTGGAGAAATGTCCTCACCGGATTCGCCGTTACTCCGGAGTATGAGTCCAACTACAATGCGAGACCTGCCCGATAACATCCGGCTCTGTGTGGATGAAAAGACCCCGCACGCGGGTGCAGGGTCATTGGAAAAGCTTGCGCTACTAAGGGATATTCGAAAAGAGGTTTCTAAAAGTTCTTAGAACCCTTTGGTTCCGCTGTTCGGAGCAAAGTGCATATCGAAGGAATAGCCCGGCAGACTGATGGTGACCGAATAGTCCGCCGCGACGTAGAGGGATGGTGCGCCGGGAGTATTGACACGCTGCACAGTCACCTGCTTTGGCTCAATCGGTAGATCGTGCTCTTTGACCTTGCGCATCACTTCGGTACGAACATCCTCATCAGTCTTCTGGAAAGCGGAGTTGTCCATCATGGCGATCGTCTTAAGATCGTCCTGGAAGTTGTAATTATTCATGATCGGCGGAGCAACCTGGAATATGCCTACAAACACGCCCGCGATCGCTAGAAAACCGATACAAATTTTGATGATTCCCATAATTTGATGTGCGCCGCGGAACCCGGCGCAAACATCAAGCCTGGTGGGTTCGCAGCACTCCCTGAAAATATTCCACTACCGCCGTGATCGTAACATCGCGTACTTCGCGGGTCGAACGTAAAACGACTTCCACAGTACCTTCGGTAACCTTCTTCCCGACCGTGATTCTAAAGGGGATCCCGACCAAGTCCGCGTCTTTGAACTTGACCCCAGGCCGCTCGTCGCGGTCATCCAGAATCACATCGAAGCCGGCAGCTTCCAGGCGATTCGCAATGTCGAGCGCGACATTCGAGAGGCTCTCGTCCTTCACATTTGTCGGCGTGACCACAATTTCAAACGGCGCAATTGATCGCGGCAACCAGAAACCATTCTCGTCGTTCGACTGCTCAATCGCAGCCGTCAGAATACGATCAATGCCGATGCCGTAGCAGCCCATGATCGGCATAACTTCCTTGCCATTCTTATCGAGCACCCGCGCGCCCATCGACTCCGAATAGCGGTAGCCGAGCTTGAAGATATGCCCGATTTCAACTGCCGTATCGATGCGCAAAGCCTTCCCACAGCCTGGGCAAGCTTCACCAGCCGTAACCGCACGTAAATCCGCATAAGCGGTGGGATGAAAATCCTTCCCCGGCGTGAGGTTTTTCATGTGGTAATCCTCTTTGTTCGCGCCCGCAATCAGATTCGCGCGTCCTTCAAGAGCCTTATCCACCAGCAGCACCGGACCAGAATCTTTCTGCAGATCTTTCGCCCATTCAATTCCAAGCGGCCCCAAATATCCCGCCGGAGATTTGAACAAAGCCTTAATCTCCGCTTCATCCATAGGCCGCGTAGCGGCAGCAACAATGCCATTGAGCTTGGCTTCGTTGAGTTGGTGGTCGCCGCGCATCAGCACCACAATGGCGCGCAACTTAGTCTTGCCGGTCTTTTCATCTTTTTCTTCCGCCATCAAAGCCAGCGTCTTGATCTTGTTCTTCGGCGACACACCCAGGAACTTCGCCACGTCCTCAATCGTTTTCTGCCCCGGCGTGTGAACTTCCAATGGCTTGCCATCGCCTTCGGCGGCAAGATCTCCCCATGCCTCCAGCTTCGACGCAGCCTTCTCCATGTTCGCCGCGTAATTGCAGCCATCGCAGCTCACAATCTGATCTTCTCCGGCCGGCGTGCGCACCATGAACTCGTGCGATTCCTTCCCGCCCATCGCTCCCGAATCCGCTTCGACCACCATGTATTTCAGTCCGCAGCGATCGAAGATGCGGCAATACGTTTCGTAATGTTTTTTATAAGAAACATCCAGCCCGGCGGCATCGATGTCGAACGAATACGCGTCCTTCATCATGAACTGCCGCACCCGCAATAATCCGGACCTAGGCCGCGGCTCGTCGCGAAACTTGGGAGCGATCTGGTACCAGATCTGCGGCAACTGCTTGTAGCTGCGCAGCTCTTTGCGCGCAATATCGGTCATGACCTCCTCTTCGGTCATCCCCAGAGCGAGATCGGCGCCCTTGCGATCCTTGAGGCGGAACAGGTTTTCACCCATCAAAGCCCAGCGCCCGCTGGCCTCCCAAACCTCACGCGGATGCAGAGCCGGCAGAAAGAACTCCTGGCCAATCTTATCCATCTCCTCGCGGACGATGCCCATGATCTTGTTGAACGACCGGTTGCCGAGAAAAAGATACGAATAGATTCCCGCCGCCAGTTGCCGAATGTAGCCCGCCCGCACCAAAAACTTGTGGCTGGCGACTTCGGCATCCGCCGGAGCTTCGCGAAGAGTAGGAATAAAGAGTTGTGACCAACGATGCATAAGAGTTTGAGTACGGAGTTGCGAGTATTAAGCGCGACTCACACGGAATTCGTTATTGTACGGTGGAAGGTAGAAGTTTCGCTATTTCCGTCGCCGAAACGTTAAAGTGCCATTAGAAATGCCCGCTTGCTCCGTCACGAAACCCGCGTCTAGCCGTGCCCTTGCCTGAGTGTGCTGGGTCGAATTGTTCTCTTTCCCATTAAGCTCTCCATCGCTTCGATTTGTCAGGAACGAAGTTGCGACAAGTTGTTTTAATAACATAAATTACAATATTAATGTTATCGTACTTCTGCGAGGAATATACATGCGACTCGAAGTTGAAATCGATCTGAAGGTAGCTGATGAAGTGTGGATTGCGGCGGCACTCCTCCAGAAGGCGCAGCCGAGGCAGCACGATTTCTCAATTGAAGAAATCGTCGATCGCGCGAAGGACGAAAAATTGAGCCGACCGTTTCGCAAGAGCGTTTACGTGCATGTCGTACAGCACTGTGTTGCTAATCGTGCTCCAAATTCTGGCCGCTATCGCATGCTTTTCGAGACAGCGCCTGGCCGGCGACGTCTCTTTCGTACTGGAGACAGCTACGACCCCACTCGCGAAGGTGCCAAGACCGCTCCAGCCAGAGAAGATATTCCTTCCAATTACGCGGATTTGTTGGACTGGTACCGTGAATGGAACAAGGACAATATGCAAGATCGAATTCAGAACGATCCACTCCTCGCATTACGCGGCTCCGGTAAACACATCTGGGCGGATGAACATGCTGATGAATACATTCGGCGCTTGCGTGAAGGTTGGGAATGAGCCGGATTTTTTGGGACAGCAATCTTTTTATCTACCTCTTCGAGAACAATCCCAAGTACGCCCAAACGGTTGAGGATTTGTGGAAGAAGATGCTGGAGCGGCGGGATCAACTCCTGACCTCGACTCTCACGGTGGGAGAGGTTCTCGTCAAGCCCATGGCTATGGGAGATGACTCATTATGCCGTCAATACGAACGAATTTTTAGCACTACGGCTATCATCATTCCCTTTGACCTGAAAGTGGCTCGCCGCTATGCGAGGATCCGCAGCACAACTTCGATCAAGGGTCCGGACGCAGTTCAACTAGCCTGCGCCAGCGAAGCCGGAGTCGATCTGTTTGTTACCAACGACAATCACCTGAAAGGGAAACGCGTCGACGGAATCCAATTCATTGTGGCCTTGGATCAAGTGCCGATCTAATATCTACCCGGCCAACTGCTTCAGTATTTCTTTCCCCAGCTTCTGCGCCTCACCGAAAAACTTCTGATACTCGACAAACATCCGGTTCAGCTCCAGCGACTTGTCCACCGAGAGATGCTTGCGCAGCATCATGTCGCGCACGTGCACGGGGTTAGGCAGAGTTGCGTCTTCCGTCAGTTCTTCCAGCGCCGTATTGGGATCATAGTGATACATAGGGATTTGGTAATTGAGTAATTGGGTAATTGAGTAATTGAGCAATTTAAAAACGCCGAATCTACCCCTGCAGGCTTTAAATTACTCAATTACAAATTACAAAATTTACTCAATTCACATCATCTCCGTTCCCCACAGATCGTGTAAATGCACAATTCCTTCCAGCTTCCCGCTGCCGTCAACCACCATCAGCGAAGTGATTTTCTTTTCTTCCATCAGAGCCAAAGCGCTTGCGGCAAATTCAGTTGCCGCAATCGTCTTCGGGCTGCGCGTCATCGCCTCGCCCGCGGTTAAATCCATCACATCTTTCCCGCGCTTCTCCAGCAAGCGCCGCAAATCCCCATCGCTGACGATGCCCACCAGCTTTTTGCCTTCCACAACCGCGGTTATTCCAAGCTTCTTCCGCGACATTTCATAGATCACATCCGGCATCTTCGCCTGCGGACTAACACAGGGAAGCGCCTCGCCCGAGTGCATCAGCGACTCCACTCTCGCTAACCGCTTGCCCAATTTTCCGCCCGGATGCAAATTGGCAAAATCTTCTTCCTTGAACCCGCGCTTTTCGCTCAACGTTACGGCCAACGCATCCCCCAGAGCCAGCATTGTGGTAGTGGAAGCCGTAGGCGCAAGCCCAAGCGCGCAAGCCTCCTCCGCAATCGAACAATCAAGCGCCACATCCGCCGCAGCAGCAAGTGTCGATGTCCGTGCGGAAGCGCCAGCGGCCTCGAGTGCCCCATTTCTCGCGCGTTCTTTGCGTGAGAAGTGGGGGTTTTCCACGATCCCATCCCCGGTCATCGCGATCAGCGGCACCTGCAATCGCTTGATCGTCGCCAGCAAGGCAAGAATCTCCTCGGTTTCTCCCGAAGCCGAAAGCGCCAGCACCACATCCCCGTTCACCACCATCCCCAAATCGCCATGCAGCGCATCCACCGGATGCAGATACAACGCCGGCGTTCCCGTTGAGCTTAGCGTCGCCGCAATCTTGCGCGCAATCAGGCCGCTCTTTCCCATTCCCGTTACAACCACGCGGCCGGCGCAGCCAAACATTAAATCGACAGCGCGCGCGAACGCCGCCGACATCGGCCCGGCAATGCGATCCGCCAAAGCACGCAAAGCCTCGGCTTCAATGCGGACCACGTTCTCGCCAATATTTTTCATTCGCTGAAAAAGCCGCAAGCCGACGCCAACCTGTAAATCTTCCGCCTAGAAATGATCTTCAACAATCACTACCGGCTGCGCCACCGGTTTCTGCCCTAGCACTGCAAGCCCCTTCGCCTGGATCATCCGGTCCCAAGGTCCAGCCTGCCAATTGTCGCGCACCTTCTCAGCATGCATCCACGGTGGCAGCGTAAGCATTAGATTTCGTCCCGTGGAAAAAACATACGGTTCGTACATCGATCGCAGCCGATCCAGCTTCGCGCGCGCACCCTCGCCCATGCTTAACTTTAATCCTGCCACGGCCAATGTATCGCGCAGCGCGTTGAACGTGTCTTCCGGCAACCGTTCCAGCGTCCGCGGATCGTAGCGTGCATTCACCACCTGCGCCAGATCCACAGCGGCGTGCCGCGCCATGGCGAACGTAAGCTTCGCCTGCCCCGGATGAACCCCTTCAATTCCGGTCAGCACCAGCGAAGTCACATCCAGCATGGTGGTAAGCGCGGCCAGCCACGATTGGTTACTGTGCTGCGACCGGAAAAAACTCAGTACCGGGTAAGAAATATGAGCCTCCAGCAACTCTGCCGCCCAGCGCTCCCAATCGCGCAGCACACCATCCAGAACAAGTTGGTCGAGGCCGGGATCTTCCGATTTCCCCGCCAGACGCACCAGTAATTCGGACGCTGTGGGAGGCGATCCCGCCCGCGCATCGAGCATCGAGATTTGAATCTCCCTCCGCGAGAATGACGAATACACCACCGGGATGTACCCGATCACCACGCCAAGAAAGGCAAAACCCATGCCCGACTCAAGTACCGACAAGGTGCGCGCTATCCCTGTCGTCGGCAGAATGTCGCCGTAGCCCAGCGTAAAAAAAGTTTCCCCGCTGTGGTACACCAGCCGGCCAAAAGTGATGGGCTCTTTACCCAGTTGCTCGTGCTCGCCCGCGCCATATTGCAGCAGGGCAAAACCGAAGATCAGGCTGGCTGCCCAAAATGCCAGCAGCATGATCAGCGACAACGGGCCAAAATATCCCAGAAAGCTCTGTTGCCGGGAAAGACTTTTCATCTGGCCGGCAAGCTTTCTCCATGGAATCCAGGTGCGCCGATAAAACCACGCCGTCAGCTTAAAATGCCGCGTCACCCGCCGGGGCAGCACAACCGTCTCGAAGGCATCGAGAAACACCACCCACAGAATCGCGAGGCCAAAAATGATTGCGACGACGCTGCCGTGATCAGAATTCATGCTGGAATATTCACTCGCTTTGATTCGGAAGGAAGGGTAACAGATTCCACAGCCAGCTTGTGGCAAGCCATAAATCTACTGCTGAGGTTTAGTCTGCGCCGGCGGAGCCTGTGCAGTGCCGGGCGCAGTCGAATTCGGCGCCGTAGTGCTCGCCGGTTTCTTCGCTACCGGCTTTTTCTTCACCGGAGGCTTTTTCGCAGGCTCGTTGTCATCCACCACGGTTTTCTTCGGTGGCGCCGCTGGAATCGCCGCCTGCGCCGTCTTCAAGTCGGCCCGCAACCTGACGATCTCCTGCTCCTTCGAAGCCGCCAGATTATTCATGCGCTCCGCCAACTGCTTGCGCGTTCCCTCGAAAGTGCTCAGATCGTTCGCCAGCGACTGAAAATCGTCCTTCGGACCAAACGCTCCCGCCGACTCCACCACCCCGCCGAGAACGTCATAAAGCGCGTCCAGATTCCGGTAGAGATTGAAAGTAGCCGGCATGTCCTCGGGAGAATTGCGCAACTGCCCAATCATCGCGGGCAGTGCATTCTGCAAATTCCGCTGGACGGAATCGACATCGGACAGCGACTGCTTTTTGGCCGAACTATCGGTCTTCCACTTTTCGATCCGCAACTTGGTCAAATCCGCTTGCGTGCTTTTGGAGATCGCCTCCATCTGCGCCAGCAGACCATTCAGTTGGGTAACCGAGGCATAGGAAACGGGAGAACCTTGCGGCGACTGCGCGGACGCCATCGTCCCCTGCGCAGAATATTGAGGACTCGCATGGGCAGCGGGCGCGGCGGCGGATTGGCAGAAGGCCGTCGCGCTCCACAACAGCGAACCCAGCCCGAAGCAAACACCGATATGTTTAGGTTTCATGAATCGCGAGTCGGCGGCGCAATGCGTGCAACAGAATATCGATAAGAGAATACTACAAGCGGCAGTCTCGGCAGATGAAGTTTTATTGTCATCATCAAACCGCTGACTCTCGTTACTTTCTAAGGAAGCCGCGAACTCCTACAATGAACT
>Ga0224568_1000006_pt1 | contig 173984 bp, 153 predicted proteins | sample CLU5metagenome_FD_182727 | JGI IMG/M metagenome (GOLD analysis project Ga0224568, IMG submission 182727) | Spruce litter microbial communities from Bohemian Forest, Czech Republic - CLU5 | ecosystem: Environmental > Terrestrial > Plant litter > Unclassified | place: Czech Republic: South... | reverse complement strand
AGCAACGGGATTTTCGGCGATTTGCGGCTTGGGCTGCTTCTTTTCCATACGAACCCCAATGTTCTGTTGTGATGATAGGGAAGCCGGCGACTGCGGGCAAGGCTTGGCGCGAAGTTAAAACGACCGGTCGGTCAGCAACTTTTATGCTTGCGCGAGAGTTCCCAAGCCTTGGCGTACTTCCACGAAACATAAACCGCATGGTACAGATGCAGCAGCAGCCCTTCACGCCCATCGAGAAAGCCAAGTCGAAAGAAATAGTTGTAGACGAATGTTGCCAGGGGCCGCAGGACGATATTGATGATGCTGAAGCGGACGTTGCCTTTCGCCACGACCATTTCCGCACCCAGCGACGAATAGCGGTTCATGTGGTCGATGTAGTCGGAGAGTGTGGGGTAGGAATGGTGAATGATGTCGATCGGATCACCCATGTTGTAGGTTGGCCGGGGATCGTATGTCTTGCGGTCTGCTTCCATTCGGATGTCTTCATGAACGAGGCGATCTTCGAAACGACCACCGCCCTGACGAAAAAGACGCACTTTGACATCTGGATAGAACCCTCCGTGATGAATCCATCTCCCAAGAAAATAATTGCGCCTGCCAAAAAGAATTCCCCCTTGAAAATTTCCGAACTCTGAAACATGTGACCCAAAAAGGATGAGCAGAAGGAACTCTCGCATACCATTGCTCACTTCTTCATCAGCATCGAGACTTAGAATCCACTCGCTGCTTGCCTTGTCGAGCGCGGAATTCTTCTGCGCGGCATAACCTTTCCATTCTTCAGCGAAAACTTTCGCGCCAAATGACTTCGCAATCTCGACAGTTCGGTCGGTCGAGCCAGAATCTACGACGATGATCTCGCCTTTGCCGTCGCTGACCAGCGGCATCACGCTTTCCAGCGTGCGGCCAATGTTAGTTTCCTCGTTGTACGTAATGATGACGACTGACAAGATCACGGAAAGAAGAATACAACGTCCGGCACGGGTCAAGAAGCCGTCCTACATCTGCCCCCCTGGCTGCGTGGGTTGAATTGCAGGCGAAAGGCCCGAGTTGGGCTGCGCAGACGGCATGACCGGCTGTGCGTCCCGGCGAGGCGCAACGTAAGGCACGCTAGGCAAATGCGTGACCTGGCCTCGCGTAGCTTCAGCAACATCGATGTTGGCGTGGTCGAGCAACAATCCTGTGGCACGGTCGAGTTCGACACGAGACTTCTCGTATGCCGCTTTTGCGGAAACTAGGTTCGACTCAGAGGTGGTAAGCACAGATGCGTCTTGAAGAATTGCGGTCGTAGTGGTAAGCCCGACGTGCAGTTTCTGCTGATCGGCATCCAGCGTTTGTCTGGCAAAATCAACCGCATATTGCGCCGCCTCAACAGAAGCGCGATTTTGCCCTACATCGAATTGTGCGTTGCGCACCTCAATGCGCACCTGATTTTCCAACTGATGCAACCGTACCTGCGCCTGCCGGTATTCCAACTCCGCGCGCACCTGATTCGCCTGCGCCTGGCGATTGCGTAGTGGAATATTCAAGGAAAGCCCCACGCCTTTGTCTGGTGCGGTGGAGTTGACCAGTTGATTCAATGTCCCGCCGTAGCCCTCGGAATAGCTGTTTTGAAATGGCGGTGGCGCAGCCGATGGCGTAAAGCAATACTGGGCAGTAGGCGCGACCGCGCAATTTGGCAGAGCCGGGTTCACATTTCCCCCCACGCCCGATGCGCCATAGTAAGCAAACGCATCCAGAGTGGGCAGCAGCGCATTGCGTACCGCCTTGGTATTGAGATCGCGAGAATTAAGATCGATGCGCGATTCGACCAGCTCGGATCGATGATCGAGAGCCTGATTAATCAGATCCTGCGTGGGCGTGACCGGTTCCTGCTCCGGAAGTTGCATGGTTGAGGTTGGAATTACGTCCGCTTCCGCCAGCGTTGGATCTTCGATACTGCGGCTGAGCGCGTTCTTCATCAGCAGCTCTTGCAATTGCAGATTGTTCTGCGCCAGGATCAGGTTTTGCTGATCGGTGGAGAGCGTGCTCTGGGCGCTCACCACCTGAATGGGAGGTACAGTGCCGACTTTCGCCTGCTGTTTCGAGTCATCCAAAGCTTTTTGCGCATAAGTCAGCGATTCATGCTGCACCCGCACGTTTTCGTACGCATACACCAAGTCCCAGTACATGTTTTCTATCTGATCGACCGTGGTGATGATTTGCAGGCGGAAAGCCACGTCGGAAATCTCGCGATTGTTCTTGGCGATGTGGATGAAACGCAGATTTGGCCCAGCGCCGAAGCCTTGCAAAAGATTTTGCGTGAGCTTGATTTGAAAGTTCGAGTTGATGAGCGGGCTGATCTCGTTTGTTAACAAATTGGAAGTCGTATGGCTGTTGTTGAACCCGACGCTCAATGCCGTGCCCCACTGAAAGCCCTGCGTGTATGCGAAGTTCCCCGTGTAAGTATTTTGCGCCAGGACCGGCACAGGACTGAAAAGGGTAGTCGACTCGCTGTTGTTTTTATCGAGTTGCAGAGTGCCGGTAACAACGGGATCAAAGCTGGTGATAGGGGAGCCAATCCCCAACGTTGAGCTGACCAAACCATTGGTTCCGCTGCCAATACCACTGGCAGCAACGGTAGTTCCGCCCGTACCCGAGCCCACCGTTCCGCCCAGCCCGCCGACGCCTCCGCCGGGGGTATTCTGCACGATGCCCGCGTTCACGCCAAGAATGCTTGCGCCGGATTTGGCGCGCAGGTAATCCGTATCGGCGATGTTCAGGTTGTAGCGCGCGATATCGAGATCGAGATTATTTTCCAGCGTGAGCGCAATCGCATCGTCGATGGAGAGATAAATTTTGCCATCACGCATTAAGGAATCGATGCGCGGCGAGTTACCTTGTGCAGGTTGCGGCACTTCCTGGGCGCGGTACGATTGCAGGACGTGAGGGAAGGCAGAGCGCGGCTTGGAGTAATTCTGAAGCGGCTGAACTACAGGAGTTGCTAAAACCTGCGGCGTGGGAGCAGGAGGAACGTTCTGCGCCGCTGCTTTTACCGGCAGGCTTAAACCGATCAGAAACATACTGGCCGCTAACGGCCCACGGGAGCGCAGGATGTCCGCACTCAGTCGGGTCAAACGCCAAAACAAAGACATGGAGCGTCTCCTTGAAGAAGAACAGTCGGCATCATTCACAAGGCAAGATTGTCTACGAAAATTGGACGTGCAGATTCCAAATACGACACATTTATCTTAACGGGATGAAGCTAAGGCGAGCCGCGTACAGCTTGTAAAGATTTGTCATAAAAATAGGCGCGGCTTGGAGGCCGCGCCGTTCTTAACAACAAGCATGTTTACTGTTGCGCTGCTTGCGGCGCGGGTTGTGCGACCGAAGGTAGATCCTTGCGCGGTGTGATGTACGGGACGTTCGGCATGCGCGTGACCTGACCGCGCGCGGCATCGTCAACGCTGACGCCGTTGTGATCGAGCAGATTGCCCGTAGCGCGATCCTGTTCAATTCGCGATTTTTCATACGCTACCGTTGCGTTTACCAACGTCGATTCCGCCGTCGCCAGCTGGCTTTGATATTGCAGTACCAACGTTGTAGTTGAAGTGCCGAACTGATATTTCTTCTGTTCCGCATCCAGCGATTGGCGGGCTAGATCGAGAGCGGCCTTTGCAGAATCTACGCTGGCCCGGTTCTGCTGCACCGCATATTGCGCGTTACGGACCTCAATGCTGACCTGATTCTCGATCTGCTGCAAGCGCATCTGCGCTTGGCGGTATTCCAGTTCGGAGCGTACTTGTACCGCTTGTGCCGCACGATTGCGCAAGGGAATATTGAGTTGCAACCCGACACCCTTGTCCGGCGATGTGGAATTCACAAGCTGGTTCAGTGTAGTGCCGAGCCCAGTGGAGGGAGCCGTAAAGTCTAACCCGCTTGGGCCACCGGTAGGACTCGCGCAACCAAGCGAAGCTTGTAGTGCTGTCGGAGGGGCAGAACATAAATCTGCGGTGTTCTGCCCGCCGCCCAGTCCGGCTCCGCCGTAATAAGCAAACGCGTTTAATGTAGGCAGCAAAGCGCTGCGGACGGCTTTATTGCTGATGTCGCGGCTGTTCAAATCGATGCGCGACTCTACCAGTTCGGCGCGATGCCGCAATGCATCATTAATCAAATCGTCGGTCGGCACAACTTCTTCCTGCGCTGGAATTTCCATGGTAGAGGTGGGAATAACCTCGGCAGTCGCAAGCACAGGGTCCTTCCACGTGCGGGTCAGCGCATTTTTCATCAACAACTGTTCGAGTTGCAGGTTGGTTTGAGCCGTAGTGACAAGTTGCTGATCTTGAGCGACGGTACTTTGCGCGCGCACAGTTTCGATCGGTGCCAGACTGCCGATTTCCACCTGTTTCTTCGTGTCGGACAAAGTTTTCTGCGCGAAGGACAATGACTCGTTCTGCACGCGCGCGTTCTCGTATGCGTACACCAGGTCCCAATAAATATTCTCGATCTGGTCGACCGAATCGATGATCTGCAAACGGAAGGCCACGTCGCTAAGTTCGCGATTATTCTTCGCGATCCGAATAAAACGAGTATTGGCAGGAAATCCAAAACCTTGCAGCAGTGGTTGGGTGAGCGTGAATTTAAAGTTGGAATTCAATTGAGGGCTTAGGCTTGAGAAAAAACTGTTGGTCGTTTGCCGGGTATTGTTGAAGCCAATATTAAGGTTCATGCCCCATTGAAAAGCCTGGTTATAGGCAAAGTCGACCGTTCCTGTGTTTTGAATCAGGCTGCTGCCCGGCAGCACACCCTGAAAAATACTGCTCGCTTCCTGACTGAAATGATCTTCCTGTAGTGTTCCGGTAATAACAGGGTCGAAGCTGGTAATCGCGGGTCCCAGGCCGAGAGTGGAACTGACAAGTCCGTTCGTGCCCGCGCCGATGCCGCCTGCGCCCAGGCTGGTTCCTCCGGTTGAAGCTCCGGCGCTGGCGCCAATTCCTCCGACGCCACCTCCGGGGGTATTCTGCACCACACCAGCGTTCACGCCGAGAATGGTCGCGCCCGCTTTAGCGCGCAGTACATCGGTATCGGCAATATTCAAGTTGTAACGCGCAATGGCGACGTCAAGGTTATTCTCGAGCGCCAGCGCAATGGCATCGTTGAGCGAGAGATAAAGCTTGCCTTCTCGCATAAGCGAGTCAATTCGCGCCGTGTTCGCCAGATTTGGCGCGGCCACTTGCCGAGGCGTGTACGGCCCGACAGGGTTCGGAAAGTGCGAGACCGGCTGCGCATAATTTAATACGGGTAGAGGACGCGCCTCTGGCGTGTTTTGCGGCGTCGGTGCGGCAGGTGGCTCCTGGGCTTTCGCTGCAATCGCCAGCGTTCCGCATAGAAGGGTTACGGTGGCCAGCCGGGAAGCTAAAGTTACGCGTGCAAATGGCATCTACTCATCTCCATTTATAAGGCTATTGTTCAGAATCAGGCTCGTCAGAATCCATTTCTCAATTTTCAGTTTCATCAAAGCCGCGTAGTCAAAACGTGATTTAACCCGGTTCCGGGCTGCTTCAAAAAGTTCTACCCACAAGCTGTTACGCAATGGTTAGTATCGGGGTTCCCGGAAAGCTGAAAATCTCAAAAAATACGTAGAATTCGAATCTTTATAGGCAATTCCCGCCGATCGGCAGTTTTTCGGCATACCGCGGAACAGTCGCGGCACAAAATTCCTTGTCGAAAAAAGTTTTCGGAAGCCAACAGTATATCCGCTTCAGGCCGCTCTTTCGTGCGTTTCGAGGCCTTTGAAACTGATAAAGTGCTCGACATCCTTTAAGAAACGGTAGAGGCTCAGGAGCGAGAGCCGATATCTGAAATGATTTCGATGACGCGGCCTCCCGCCGGGACTCGAAAATTGATGCGCAATCTCAAACTGATTCTCTCCTATGACGGCTCTGATTTTGCCGGCTGGCAGGTGCAACCCAATGCACCCACGGTACAAGGCACACTCGCCTCAGCCATTGGACGAATCACCGGCGAAAAGGTATTGCCGCAAGGCTCGGGCCGGACTGATGCCGGCGTGCATGCGCTGGCGCAAGTTGTGACATTTGTCACGGAGTCTTCCGTCCCAACCGCAAATTTTGTAAAAGCGTTGAATGACGCTTTGCCGGTTTCAGTTCGAGTGCTGGAAGTGGAAGAGGTTGCGGCGGATTTTCATGCGCGCAAGTCGGCGCGGAGCAAAACGTATCGCTACCGGATCTATCGCGAGGCGATTTGTCCGCCATTCCTGGCGCGCTATGTGTGGCACTATCCGTATCCGTTAGATGAGCAGGCGATGAGAAGTGCGGCGAAGTTGGTCGAAGGCGAGCGCGATTTTACCTCGTTTGCCGCGGTAGATCCAGAACGAGGGATGGAAGGTATGCCGATTTCTAATGTGCGGAGTATTTTTTCTTCGACGTGGGAACGCGGCGGCGGCGAGTTTGTTTACGCCGTGAAGGGATCGGGATTCTTGCATCACATGGTGCGCAATCTGGTAGGGACGTTTATTCTCGTGGGCAAAGGAACGCTGCGAGCAGAAGATATAACGCGGATAATCGAGGCGCGCAACCGTTCGGCTGCCGGCGCAACAGCGCCCGCGAGCGGATTGTATTTGGTGAACGTCGAATATTGAAATCTGGTTGACCGATAAAGTGAATGACTACTGATCTTCAAATCGCGGTGCGGAAGATTTCATCTGTGAATCCGGCAACGGGCGAAGTTGTGCGCGAATTCGAATGCGCGAGTGAGGATCAGGTTCGAGAGGCCGTTGGGCATGCTCGGGCTGCGCAAGCAGTTTGGGTCGAAACTGGCATTCAGAAGCGAATTAAGGTGCTCCGCAACTTTCAACGCGAATTGCACGAGAAGAAGTCAGCGATTGCCGAGGCCATTACACGCGAGGCAGGCAAGCCTGTAGCGGAAGCATTGACCACGGAAGTGATGGTGGTGCTCGACGCAACGCGCTTCCTGATCAACAATGCCTATCGCCTGCTGTGCGACGAACCCGTGCCTCACGGAAATCTTGCCGTCAAACTGAAGAAGGGACGACTGCTACGTGAGCCCTACGGCGTAGTGGGAATCATTTCTCCATGGAATTATCCGTTTTCGATTCCCGCAACGGAGGCCCTTGCTGCTTTGGTTGCAGGCAATGCGGTGGTGCTGAAACCTTCGGAGGTAACCCCGGTTGTCGCTCTCGCACTGCAATCGTTGTTGTATAGCGCAGGAGTTTCTAAAGATATTTTTCAAGTGGTGGTGGGTGACGCCGCAACAGGAGCGGCGTTAATTCATTCGCCGATCGACAAGCTGATATTCACCGGGAGTGTATCGACGGGTAAGCGCATCGCCGCCGCTGCCGCCGAACGTTTGCTCCCGTTAGTGCTGGAGTTGGGTGGTAAAGATCCCATGATCGTTCTCGACGACGCAGATGTAGATGTGGCTTCCAGCGCGGCAGTGTGGGGAGCATTCCTGAATGCCGGGCAGGCGTGCCTCTCGGTAGAGCGCTGCTATGTGCATCGCGGTTTGTATGAACCTTTTTTGAAAGCTTGCGTCGAGAAAACCAAAAAGCTCCGCGTTGGTTCTGGGTTCGATACCCGTACCGATGTAGGTCCGATGATCTACGAACGGCAAGTAAGAATCGTTGAAACTCATGTGAACGACGCCGTAGCGCGCGGCGCGCGAGTTCTGGCCGGAGGCTCACGATTTCCAGAACTGGGGCCGTATTTCTACAAGCCAACCGTGTTGGCCGATGTAACGCACGACATGCGCATCATGCGAGAGGAAACGTTTGGCCCGGTGCTGCCGGTAATGGCATTCGATAGCGACGAAGAAGCGGTACAACTGGCAAACGATTCCGAGTATGGCCTGGCGGCAAGTGTCTGGACCCGCGACACAACTCGCGGCGAGCGCATGGCGCGGCGCATCCAAGCGGGCACGGTCATGGTGAATGACGTGATTTCCTGCTTCGGAATCAGCGAAGCTCCGCATGGCGGGGTGAAATCAAGCGGTATAGGCCGTGCACACGGGCAATCTGGCGTGGAAGAAATGGTGCGACTGAAGTATGTAGACGTAGACCGGATGCCGCGCATGAAGAAAGTCTGGTGGTATGGCTACGGTGCGAATTTTGCGCGGCAGATGGAGGGATTTCTGGATATGCAATTTGCGCGCGGATTGGGAGCACGGCTGCGGGGAGCATTACAGGCAGCGGGAGTGTTGCGGCGGAAGCCATTGTGAAGAAGAAGTTACTCGTCTCCTGGAGCAGTGGCAAAGATAGCGCTTGGGCGCTTCACGTTTTGCGTCAATCCAACGAATACGAAATCGTGGGCTTGCTAACCACGATCAATGCCAACTTCGACCGGGTCGCCATGCACGGGGTCCGCCGCGAGCTGCTCGAAGCCCAAGCCGCTGCGGCCGGTTTGCCGCTCTGGCAAGTTCCGCTTCCATGGCCGTGTTCGAATGAGCAATATGAGGCGGCAATGAGTGCGGCGTGCGCGAAGGCGACCGAGGCCGGCGTGCAGGCCGTTGCCTTTGGCGATCTTTTTCTCGAAGACGTGCGGCGATACCGCGAAGAGCGCATGAAACAAGCCGGCCTTACTCCGATTTTTCCTTTGTGGAAACTCGATACCCGGCAACTGATACGCGATATGTGGGATGCCGGAGTGCGCAGCCGAATCGTTTGTCTTGATCCCAAAAAACTACCCGCATCGTTCGCCGGGCGCGAACTGGATCAATCGCTAATAAACGAATTTCCAGTCGGGATTGACCCATGCGGGGAAAATGGGGAGTTTCACACGTTCGTATATGACGGCCCAATGTTCTCACGGGCCATTCCGGTCGAGAACGGAGAAACCGTCACGCGCGATGGCTTTGTTTTCACGGATGTGGTGTATCTTGATGGGCATGAACGCACCGTTATCTGATCCCAAGCTGGAATTATTTCGTCACACCCTGGCTACACTCGCGTACCGAGCCGCCAAATCGGTGCAGAATGCCCCCGAAACATTCGCTGATTTCAAGGGCGGGGAAGGATTGCGTACGCCGGGCCAGATTCTTGCGCATATGGGAGATCTTTTTGATTGGGCTCTGTCGATTGCCAGGGGCAAGCAGGCTTGGCAAAACTCGAAGATTTTGCCTTGGCAAAAGGAGGTAGAGAGATTCTTTGCCGCGCTCAAGGGCTTCGACGACTTTCTGGTTTCGGGCGCGGCAGAAGGGGTGCCGCTGGAGCAACTGTTTCAGGGACCGGTAGCAGATGCGCTCACGCATGTCGGGCAGCTTGCGATCCTGCGGCGGATGGCAGGTTCTCCGGTGAAGGGCGAGAATTTCTACAAGGCACAAATTGCGGTGGGGCGCGTGGGCGCCGATCAGGCCACTCCGAAACTGGAATTCTGAAGCCAGCAGCTACTTCACGCGATTCCGATACAACGTCGCATCCACCTGCTGTGCCATCGCTCGGACATCCAAGCTGGTTCCGAGAAATTGAGCGATCGAATGCGCGACTGTTTCTGCGTCACGCAATACTTCGTGGTAGGGAACACGCAGAGTCTTGACGAAAGCCTTACTGCTGAGCCATGCGTCGACCGCCCGCAAATTTTTCTCAAACGCCCCAGCGATGATTGAAGGATTGGCTCCAGCCCCGGTGGTTCCGCGATAGCGCATCATCGCTTCCTGCGACGCCAGCACTTCCGGCAAAGGTCTCTCCATGAAGATGACCCGGTATTCATACCCCTCGGGAAGCGACAGCAGAAGAAGCGAAATCACTTTCACAACTTTGTCTTCGGCTTCCGCAATGCAGGCTGGATCACGAGGTAGTTGCTTGATGCGCTCCCATTCGAGATAACCTTTCGGATTATCCGTGTCAGCCTGCCGTTCGCCATCGGAAAGGATCGACATCCCGCCCGCGGCTAGCATCTGCATCATCAGAGAGGTGCCAGAGCGCGGCAGCCCAGAAACAATAGTGATCATGATTCTTGGCCTTTTCTTATCTTCACTATCGTTTTTATCGTTGATTTTGCAGCGGCACTTCCGCGCGGTAAGTTGCCATCCAGTGGCCGCTCTTGAGAACGTAAATGGAGCTTCCGTTCATGTGCACGGGAAGTTTTTCGCCGTTGCAAGCGGCGTATTGATCGACTTTATAGGTCAGCAGAAATGCGCCCGATACCAGCGGCAGGAGGCCAAAATCTGAAAGGCCATACCCATCGACTTTGCAGGTTTTCGCCTCCGCCTGTTGTTGCTGCAAATGTTCATCGCGTGCGACCGTGCCCGACTCGTCCCAAAAAATTCCATCCTCCGTCATGTGCGTACGGAAGTATGCTTCGTTTTTCGTCTTCCAGGCTTCGAAAAAACCAAACTCAGTACTGATGAGTTCTTGCTCAGTCTTATTGGGGGGATTTGCATTCGGCGCCTGGCCGCTGACCGAGCCCGAAAGAATTACGAGCGAAATCAGAATGGATGCACAGGCTGGCGCATTCTTTTTTGTGGCGAAAATTGCTTGGCTCATAGGGCGCTCACTCTGCTCCTAAATTTCAGGCAAGAATAACCATGTTTAGCATACGACGAGCATGGAGTTGGGAGTCGGTTTTCGCTTCAAGTACAATGACTTTCGTAAGCCGAATCCGGCGGCGCAAGTGCCGCTTGAACGAGGGTGCGTCATTGGCCACTGGCGAAATTACCGCGACTCCGCAAACTCCTGCGCAGCTTTCCCATCATAAGGTCAAGATCAAAAAGACCGGGCAGCGCGCCTGCAACGAGAAAAACGAAAAAGGCAAATTCTGCGGCGGCCATTTGAAGCGCTGGTTCTACTCCGAAGACGTGGTCGAGCAGGCCTGCGGCGATGCCGAAAAAGCCTGGGGTCCGGACGCCGAAGTTTACCGCTGCGAGCATTGCCAGACGCTCTATCTGCCGAGTCCCGAGGATGCAAAGGTCAATGTGGCCGGGCCGGGAATGATTTCGGTTTTCGGGCTGACTTTGCCGCCGAAAGAAAAAGTACCCACTACCTAGTACCGAGTTGCACAGTATCGGGTACTCAGTACTGAGTACTTGCGTTTCTTCATGAATACCTCCGAACTTATCTACGACTGGAACAAGAATCATCCACCCGGATTTATGCCGTCGGGACCGGTGCTGCTCAATGATGAGAGCATGCGTGATGGCTTGCAGTCGCCGTCGGTGCGCGACCCTTCGATTCCCGAGAAGATCGAAATCCTGCATTTGATGGAGTCGCTTGGCATCAACTCGCTCAATCTAGGATTGCCGGGTGCAGGGCCGCGCGCTGTCGAACACGTAACGGCATTGGCGCGGGAGATCGTTACGCAGAAGATGAAGATTCGCGCCAACTGCGCGGCTCGCACGCACGAGAACGACATTCGCCCGATTGCCGAAATCGTACAGAAGACGGGCATGCCGATCGAGGCCGCGACGTTTATCGGCTCCAGTCCCATCCGGCGCTTTACCGAGAATTGGTCTGACGATTTTCTTTTGCAGACCACCGAGAAGGCCGTGAAGTATGCGGTTTCGCTGGGCCTCGATTCGATGTATGTGACCGAAGATACCAGCCGCTGCGATCCGGAAACGGTGAAGAAGCTGTATTCGACGGCGATTGGTTGTGGTGCACGCGCAATCGTCATTTGCGACACTGCCGGGCATGCCACGCCGATGGGCGCGTTTGCTCTGGTGAAATTTGTCATCGAGGAAGTGGTGAAACCTTCCGGTGAAAAAATTCGTGTGGATTGGCACGGGCACAGCGACCGCGGCCTGGCCATCGCAAATTCGATGGCTGCTTTGATCGCCGGCGCACATTGCGTGCACGGCTGCGCCATCGGCCTGGGCGAGCGGGTGGGCAATACGCAGATCGACCAGATGCTGGTGAATCTCAAGCTGATGGAAATCGCGCCATGGATCGATCAGGACCTCACCAAATTGAAAAATTATTGCCAAGCGGTTTCGCGGGCCACGGGCGTGCCGATTCCAGCGAACTATCCGGTGGTGGGCGACGACGCGTTCCGCACCGCGACCGGGGTTCATGCGGCCGCGATCATCAAGGCATATCGCAAGAATGACGTCATCCTCGCCAACACGGTGTACTCCGGCGTGCCGTCGCATGTCTTCGGCCTGGAGCAGATTATCGATATTGGCCCCATGAGCGGGAAGTCGAATGTGCTCTTCTGGTTGGAACGGCGTGGCATTCCTGTGAACGAAGAACTTGTGGAGCGAATTTACCAGCGCGCGAAAACCAGCGACCATACGTTGACCGATGCGGAAGTTACGGAATGCCTGCCCGTCGCCGCGAAGCCAAACTGAATTGGCGTGAATCCAAGGAATTATGCCCGACAAAAATCCTGATCCAAATCCTTCTGCATTGCGCCACGCGATTCTCGGTGCCGGCGGCGTTGGCGGTTTGATTGGCGCTTGCCTGGCGCACTCTGGCGACCAGGTCACGCTCATCGTCCGTCGCGAAATTTTGGATCAGTATCCCAAACAACTTCATCTCGAAAGTCCTTTCGGCAATTTCACGGTGAATGTTGCAGTTGCCGCAGAAGTACCTCCGGTCGATGTGCTGTGGATCACGGTCAAGGCCACGCAGTTGGAGACTGCGCTGGGGGCGATCAAAAATCCTGATGGGTTTCGCGCCATTGTGCCGCTGCTGAACGGCATTGACCATATCGCAATCCTGCGGTCCAGATATGGCAATAATCGCGTGATTCCAGCGACCATCGCGGTAGAAAGCGAGCGCGTCAGTCCCGGGCACATTGTTCATCGTTCGCCGTTTGCGCGGTTGAACGTTGCGTCTTCTGGACAGCCCCTCTTGGGTGCCCCCGTCAATCAGCTTGAGAAAATCGGCTTCGCCTGTAACTTTATCGGTGACGAAGCGACGCTCATGTGGAGCAAGCTGGTGTTTCTAGCGGCATACGCGCTGACTACGACCGCAGCCAATAAAACTACCGGCGAGATTCTTGCCGACCCGGGGTGGAGAGAACTTGGCCTCTCGTGTATTCGCGAGGCGTGCGCCGTCGCGATTTCCGAAGGTGCAAAGGTGAATGCGGAGTCCGTGATCGCGGGCGTGTTGAAGATGCCGGGAAACATGCGCAGCTCTATGCAAAAAGACGTTGCGCAGCACAAACCTCCGGAGCTGGATGCGATTGCAGGGCCGATTCTGCGCGGCGCGAAACGGCATGGGATCAAGATTCCTGCGACAGAAAAACTGATGGCTGCAGTAGAGCAGCGAGTGGCAAGCGGCGGAAGTTAAACTAAGCGCCAGCCGCCGTGATTACGTCCCGCCTTTGCCAATCCCAATCTCTTCCCACGCGTTGTAAACTGAACGCAATATTCTCATGAGCCCCACTCCCCCACGCGCGGATATGCCCGATGTTGCGCCTAAAGTGCAGCAGGAAGTAGCGCGGCTTGCGGCTTCGCCGGAGGTGCGGTCGGCATTTAACTGGCTGCGCACGCAGGAGCCGCAACTTACGCAGTGGCAAATGGAAATGGCACGGATAGCGGCGCCTCCGTTTGGAGAATCCGCGCGCGGGGCTTGGCTGGCAGAGCGTTTTCGCGAGGTCGGGCTTGATGATGTTCGCATCGACGATGTGGGTAACGTGTTTGGCGTTCATCCTGGCTTCGGGCAGCGTTACATCGCGCTGAGCGCACACATCGATACGGTGTTTCCTGCGAATACGCCGTTGAATATCCGGCAGCAGGGGAGCCGGTTGTATGGTCCGGGAGTCTCGGACAACGGCGCCGGCGTGACGGCGATGCTGGCCATTGCGGCATTGCTGCGTTCGGTGCGCTTGCGTCATGCCATGCCGTTTGTGTTCATCGGCAATGTGGGCGAAGAAGGGGAAGGCGACCTTCGCGGCATGCGGCATATCTTTTCCACGCCGCGCTGGAAGGATTCGATTGCCCACAGCGTGGTGCTCGACGGTGCAGGGTCGGACACGATTGTGGCTGAGGCTCTTGGCAGCCGGAGGTTTGAAGTGATCGTGCGCGGTCCGGGTGGACATTCATGGAGCGATTTTGGCGCGCCGAATCCGATTGTGATTCTGGCCAAGGCGATCGTAATGTTTACCGCGACTCCGGTACCCACTGCACCGAAAACTACATTCAATATTGGAGTGATTCGCGGCGGGACTTCGGTGAATTCGATTCCCGAGTCGGCCAGCATGAAGGTGGACATCCGCTCGACATCAATGGCCGAGATGGAGCGGCTGGAGCAAACGCTACGGATGGCGCTGAGCCGTGCCGTGGAAGATGAGACCATGGCAGCCGAGATGAAGTCATCGGCACAGAAGCGCCCCGGTGTGAGTTGCGAGGTGGTGGCGATTGGGAGCCGTCCCGCGGGTGAATTAGCGGCGGGCGCGCGGATTCTGCATGTGATTCGCGCAGTGGATGCGCAACTCAACAATGCGGCCCAGGTGCAGCGCGCCTCGACCGACGCGAACATTCCGCTATCGATGGGATTGGAAGCGATTGCCATGGGCGGCGGCGGCACGGGTGGTGGAGCGCACACTTTGCAGGAGTGGTTCGATAGCAACGGGCGCGAGCTGGGGCTGAAGAGGATTTTGCTGACCATGCTTGCGCTGGCAGGAGCGGGGGAATGATGGTTGGAAACTCAGGGGCTAAAGCTCCTCGCTATAAGCAATCGCTAATCGCGGCGTTTAAACGCTGCGCCCGAAGTCAGAAGTACGCGCTCGCAGTTCTGTGTTGTTTCGCATCTCTACGGGCGCAGACGCCCGTGCCAGCTCCCGCTGCCGGTCCCAAAGCTGATGTGATCTACATTCACGCCAACGTTTACAGCGGCGTTCCCGCCAATGATCAGTTCAGTTCAGTTCTGCGTGAAGAGGCAATCGCGGTCCGCGGGGATCGCATTCAAGCGGTTGGGAAAAACTTAGATATCCAGAAGCTGAAAGGTCCGCAGACGCAGGTAGTGGATCTCGGCGGACACTTCGTTATGCCGGGATTTAACGACGCGCACTTGCACTTGGCCGACGCTGGGCTGCAGAAGTTGAATGTGGATTTGACTGGGGTGAAGTCGCTTGATGAATTTCGCGAACGCCTTCTGGCAAAAGTGGAAACGGCCAAACCCGGCTCATGGATCGTTGGCGGAGGATGGGACGAAACTCTTTGGCCGGTGAAAATTTTGCCCAGTCGATGGGATTTGGATGAAGTGTCGAGCGGTCATCCGGTATTTCTTGATCGCGTCGATGGCCACCTGGCGGTTGCAAACACGCGGGCGTTGCAGCTTGCCAATATCACGATTGCGAGCCGCGATCCCGAAGGCGGCAAGATCGATCGCAATGAAAACGGAGAGCCTACCGGAATTCTGCGCGACACGGCGCAGCACGCGGTGCGGGTGGTGATCCCTCCGGCTACGCATGAAGAGCGGCGGCATGGAATTGAAGTCGCGCTCGCTGATTTAGCCGAGCATGGCATAACTTCGGCGCAGGACTATTCGCCGGAGTGGGAAAATTTCCAGATTTACGAGGAACTCGAAAAAGAGGGCAAACTAACCGCCCGCATCTCGGAGTGGCTGCCCTTTGATGATCCGATCGAAGACTTGCAGAAAAAACGCGATTCGCATCCGCAGTCGGATTTAATGTTACACACCGGCATGCTCAAGGGTTTCATGGATGGTTCTCTGGGTGGCCACACGGCGGCGCTGCTTGCGCCCTATACAGATGATCCAAAGAACTCCGGCTTGCCGCGTTACGATGCCGCGAAGTTGAATGACATGGCAAAGGATCGCGTGCTGGCGGGATTCCAGCTTGGCTTCCACGCAATCGGTGACAAAGGAATTCAAATGGCGCTCGATGCTTTTGCCGGAGCCGAAAAAGCGGCGCATGAGCAGAAAGTAAAAGCGGCAAACGGCGGGGACGATTACCGGCTGCGCGTAGAACATGCGCAGGTCACAACACTCGCCCAAATCAAGAGCTTCAAAGATCTCAAAGTCATTGCTTCTATGCAGCCGAGCCATGTTCTTACCGACATGCGCTGGGCGCAGGATCGGCTGGGACCAAAGCGAGCGGCCATGTCCTATGCATGGGCCACCTTTTTGAACAAAGGTGTTCCTCTGGCCTTTGGCACGGATTATCCAGTTGAGCCGGTCACGCCGTTCCGCGGATTGTATGCGGCCACAACACGCAAAAGCGAAAACGGCAAGCAGGAATATTTTCCCGAGCAGAAGCTGACCATGGATCAAGCGATTGCAGCCTATACCACCGGCTCTGCGTTCGCGGAATTCGAAGAGAAAGAAAAAGGGAAGCTCGCGCCGGGAATGCTGGCGGATTTTATCGTGCTCGACCGCGACATGACTGCGGCCTCACCTGAAAAAATCTTCGCGACCAGGGTTTTGCGCACCGTCGTCGGCGGCAAAACAGTTTACGAAGCCAGGTAAATTCCTCCAAAGTCCGGCTGTTTTGCGCATCTAATCGGCTTGCCATCGAGCTTCGCGATCTATGTAGCAGAGCGCTTCGCGATCGCGGTCGTTCGTTAGTTAGCGAGTATAATGAGTGGGTTATCATCCTCGGAGGAAGTTCGCATATGGATTCGCAGGCATTCCGGCAGCGTCTGAAAAGCCATCGGTGGCTTTATTCGTTCAGCATCGTGACGACGCTGGCACTCGGCATATTAATCGGTACGGTGGTTTCTTACGGTGTAAAGGGCAAAGAAGGCCAGAAGTCTTCGGACGCTACTCCACTTGCGGTGCCGTCTCCCAAGCAGCTTTCGAATGCGTTCTCGCAAATCGCTAAGCAGTTAGGGCCGTGCGTGGTCAACATCAATACGGAATCGACTATTAAGAACCCACACCGGCGCCGCGGCCAAACTCCCGATGATGACGAAGAAGGCGGCGGTGGCAACGGCGGTATGGACGATTTCTTCAACCGCTTCTTCGGTGGACAAGGCGGGCAGGGCGGATCCAATGGCGATGCTGCGATTCGCGAGCGCTCCCTCGGGTCAGGCGTAATTGTCGATCCCAAGGGCTATATCGTTACCAATCGCCATGTGGTGGATAAAGCTTACCGGATCCGCGTGCGTTTGCAGGATGATCCTCCGGGTGTGCAGCACGATGCCAAGGTGATCGGCGAAGACCAGGAGACCGATTTGGCCGTGATCAAGATCGACCTGGATCGAGGAATTCCCTGGGCAAAGATGGGCAACTCCGACAGCATGCAGGTGGGCGATTGGGTCCTCGCGATTGGCAGCCCCTTCGGACAAGTTGGCACCGTAACCGCCGGCATTGTTTCCGCGAAAGGCCGCGATATCGTTCCTAACCGCCAGTTCCAAACCTTTATTCAGACTGACGCTGCCATCAACCCCGGAAATTCCGGTGGTCCGCTGGTGAATATGGATGGCGAAGTAATCGGGATCAACACAGCGATTCTGAGCGAAACCAATGCTTATGCAGGAGTTGGTTTTTCGCTTCCTTCCAATACTGTGGTCGATGTTTACAACCAACTCATCGGCTCCGATCATCGCGTAACCCGCGGTTCGATTGGGATTATGTTCGACGCAGTTGAAAATCCTGCCATCGCACGGGTTTACGGCAATGGCACAGGCGTAACGGTTTCAAGCGTTGTGGCTGGAAGCCCAGCCGATCAAGCTGGTCTCAAAGTAGGCGACACCATCACGACCGTCGACGGAAAAAAAGTCACAAAAGGGGCCGAACTAGTCGCCGATATCGCGTCGCGCAAGCCGGGCGTGAAAGTGGAACTCAGCTTTATACGTAACGGCAAAAAAGAAGAGACGACCGTGACCATCGCGGATCGTTCCAAGCTGTTCGCGACGCGCTTGAATGAGGACGAGAACGGCAACGATGAAAGCACACCCAAACAGGATAAATTCGGCGTTACCGTGCGCAAGCTCACACCGGAGATCGCCGAGCGGCTAGACATACCCGCGGGCAAAGGCGTGATTGTGCAGGATGTAAAGCCGGGATCGTTCGCCGACGACATCAATCTGGGCCGTGGCGACGTGATTCTCGAAATCAACAAACAACCAGTAAATAACGAAGACGATTTTGCCAAGGTGGAATCCAGCCTGAAGAGTGGCCAGGATGTAGTCTTCCTGGTGCGTCCACGCGGCTCCTCACGGCAGGATGGAACCATCTTCGTGCCCGGTACACTTCCGTAACCTGAGATTGGCCAACCGGAACTGGCACAGCGTCATCCGATAAGGGATGATTGCAGTGCTGACTTCCGGTTGGCTTTTTTGAGGAAGTCGGCGTATCGTGCGCGGTAATTGAGGCTTGCCATTGGGACAACAGGGTCCAGCTACGAGCGTGAGAATGCGCTTCGGTGCGTTCTGCGCCTTGACGGTCGTCTGCGCGTTTGTATGGTCACCTGCGCACGCGCAGGCGGACACATCCAGCCAATCTGCAGTCGCCAAGAAAACAGCTCCCGCGAAACCTCATACGAAGTCTGCCGTAGCAAAATCCCAGGCAGCTTCATCCTCAACGGCAAAAGCTCATGTCACATCACATCCGCAGACGCATACTAATTCGAGTACAGTCGCGGCCGCTCGCCGAAGCAAACTGAGGCGCGCGAGTTCAAAGAAGAAGCCGGCCACGCGTGGCCAGCAAAAGATTGATCCCGAACGCGCGGAGGCGATTCAGGAAGCGCTGATTCGCGAGCATTATATGAGTGGTGAGGCTGCCGGAACCTGGAATCAGGCAAGCGAAGACGCGCTGCGCCGCTACCAGGCCGATCATGGCTGGCAATCGAAGACGGTGCCGGATTCAAGAGCGCTGATCAGCTTGGGGCTTGGGCCCAGCCACGATCATTTGCTGAATCCCGAGAGCGCGATGACTACCGGTCCGGAGGTTTCTCATGCAGCGTCGGTGAGTTCCTCATCTCAGCCTCCGCTTTCACATAGCGCGGGACCAGGAACCGGCGCAGATACCAGCACAGCAACTCCAGTCGATACCGCCCCCCTCCCGGCGGCAGATCACGCCGCTCCGGGCCCGCAGTAATTCTTATCCGCCAGTTGTCTTGCGATAACTTCCCAGCACAGGCCGTGGAAAATAAGGCAGAGGCTGCGATTGAAGAATCGCAGTAGGATTGGCTTCCACCAGCGCATCGGCCACTTCTTCGCCGCAGATTTCCGCTGCGGCATCGCGAGCCGGGGATAGCACTGGGATACGTTTCTCGGTATCGTGAGCGTCTGTGGCCAGCACATGAACCGCTTTATGTTCCAGCAGCCATTGCGCCACGCGCCGCACCCGTTCTCCCCAGAATCCGGTAAGCGCTGATCCGGTCATCTGAATGACGCAACCCTGCTCGGCCCACTCCACCACACGCTGCGGACTCTCCCGTAGTATCGGGTTACGTTCCGGATGGGTGATGATGGCCGTAATGCCGCGGTCGCCAAGCTGCATAAAACAGTCGGTGGTCTGCTGCGGGACGCTGTAGTTGCTCAGTTCGACCAGCATATAGTGCGTGCCTGCGATCGTGTAACGCTCGGGATTGGCCAGGACGTCCTGTAAGTTGTCGTAGGAAAGATGAAAGTCGCAACCCAGGCTGAGAGTAAGCGCCGGGCCCACGAGCGACTGGAGATGCTCGACCAGGCTTTGTAGGTAAGTCCGGTCGTAATGGTAGCGATCATTGGCATGGGGCGTCGCGACTTGATGCGTGATGCCGTCAGCCGCGGCCATCCGGCACATAGCCACGGACATTTCCCACGATTTTGATCCGTCGTCTACTTCCGGAAGAATGTGCGAATGAATGTCGACCACGATTGTAAAAACACCAGCACGCCAATTGTGTTGTGATGATTTTGATTTAAGCAGATTCGCAGAGAAAGAGAAAGCGACGAACGATCTCTTAACGACAGTTAACGCGCGCATCCCTTACCAAATAGTGGAAAGCGCGCGAGAATTGCGAATTTCGCGATCGGCCGTGAGCAGAGAGAGACCCTCGACCAGCGCTGTTGCTCCGATAATCCGGTCTGCCGGATCCTTCGGATAGCTTGGCGGAAGGGTTAACGCCCGCACACATATCCGGCCGCTGATCGGCAGGACAATAAATCGACGTTCTATCTCAGTAAGAAACGATTCGAGGCTGATCTCAAGATGGATGCGTCCCTTGTTAGAGAGCATGGTCAATTCGAGCAGGCTTATGTCGGAGATGGCCAGTCCCCTGCCCGCTTGACGTGCCTCATCGATCGCCACTCTTGCCTTTTTTGAGATCCGAGTTTGGTCAAATGCCAGCCAGACAACAACATGAGTATCAACGAGGATCAACCGAGTTCGCCCCAGTCTTCGCGACGAATTGCGGGAGAGACGACATCGCCGGTAATGGCACCTTTTCCAGCTAAGAAATCGTAGATGTCATCGGTATCCTCACCGGCCGGGACAAGTTTCACCACGGGTTTTCCGCGTTTGGTGATCAGCAAAGATTCCCTTTTCGATTGAATTTCATCCATGACCGCCAGGCAATGAACTTTAAACGATCCTGCCGCCATCTTTTTCATCCCATCGGTCCTTTCGATCATGGTCATTATACTATAGTCATGAAATAGGTAAACAAGATGAAATATACGAACAAAAAGAAGACAAGTGACGGCTCAATCGACAAATGTGGAGCCGTCTCAAGAAACATTAATTAAGAAACATCAATAACGCTTGCGCGGAGAGCGGCCCTGCCTTATCTCCTGAAATATGTCCAGGCGGCAAGTGCCAGTAAGACAACCACAGTGATCCAAAGCGACGAATCGCTCATTCCTGTTTTCTTAGCCATGGTCAAACATTAAAACCTCAGAATGCATGTCTTCGCAAGTAAATTTTTGTTAAAGGTGGGCCGTCAGGTGGGGCTTTGATATAAAAAGGCCGGGAAAGGGGTCCCCTTGCCGCACCTTCTGCCCCGGCGGTAGCATCAATACTTAGGCATTCCTAAGGAGAATCATGGCAACCGACACTCTGGCCACCCCGGCCACTTTGAGCTACAACCCTACCAAGGTTTACAAGAATTTTATCGACGGCGAGTGGGTGGAATCCTCGACTGGAGAAACGTTTGAGAACCGCAATCCTGCCGACACCCGCGACGTAGTTGGCGTCTTCCAACACTCTGCCAAGGCTGACGTTGATGCGGCCGTAGACGCCGCAAAGCGCGCCTTCGCCAAATGGCGCCTTGTCCCCGCGCCGCGCCGCGCCGAGATGATTTTTCGTGCCGCCGAAATTCTGATCGGGCGCAAGGAGGATCACGCGCGCGACATGACCCGTGAGATGGGTAAGGTGCTTAAGGAGACGCGTGGCGACGTGCAGGAGGCGATCGATGCAGCTTACTACAACGCTGGCGAAGGCCGTCGTCTTTTTGGTCCCACAGTTCCTTCGGAGTTGCCCAACAAATTTGCCATGGCGATCCGGCAGCCTATTGGCGTCTGCGGCATGATCACGCCGTGGAATTTTCCCATGGCGATTTCATCTTGGAAGCTCTTGCCCGCGATTGTCTGCGGCAACACCTGCGTCATCAAGCCCGCACAGGACACTCCGCTTTCCACGTTCAATCTGGTTCGCGCTTTCACCGATGCCGGCGTTCCAAATGGCGTTGTGAATATTGTCGCGGGATACGGACCAGAAGTGGGCACTCCGCTGGCCGAGCATCCAGATGTGCGAGCCATTTCGTTGACAGGATCATCGGCTGTGGGGCGGATTGTAGGCGGTATTGCAGCCAAGAGTTTCAAACATTGCTCGCTCGAACTGGGCGGAAAAAATCCCATGATCGTGCTCGACGACGCCAATCTCGATCTCGCCATCGAAGGCGGACTTTGGGGCGGATTCGGTACCACCGGGCAGCGTTGCACCGCAACCAGCCGCATCATCGTGCAGAAGGGCGTTTATCGGGAGTTCGTGGAACGATATGTGGCGCGGGCCAAGAAATTGAAAGTTGGTAATGGCTTAGATGAAACCGTCGAAATGGGCCCCGCGATCAACGAAAAACAGCTTCAGACCGATCTCAACTACGTTGAAATCGGCAAAAATGAGGGAGCGAAACTGGTGTGCGGCGGCAATCGCCTCGATCAAGGCGAGTATCAGTATGGATGGTTCATAGAGCCGACCGTTTTTACCGACGTCGATCCCAAGATGCGCATCGCGCAGGAAGAAATCTTCGGCCCAGTTGTTTCAATCATTCCTTGCGACGGCCTTGAAGACGCCATTGAGATCGCCAACGGCATCGAGTACGGCCTTTCCTCTGCCCTCTACACCCGGGACGTGAATCGCGCTTTCGCCGCCATTCGCGATCTCTACACCGGCATCACCTACATCAACGCACCGACGATTGGCGCCGAAGTTCACCTGCCTTTCGGCGGCACAAAAGCCACCGGCAACGGCCATCGCGAGGGCGGCATTGGCGCGATCGATTTCTACACCGAGTGGAAGTCGGTTTACGTGGACTATTCGGACACTCTGCAGAAGGCACAGATTGACCGAGTGGACTGAAGGAACTTCATTTGCCGAGAGCGCCGGGATTTGATATTTCAGGTGCTCTCGGCAGGTTCTGCGGTCGAGCCGCAATAGGGACTATCCTCTTCTTGTCCATCGACCCCCTCGCGTTATAGAGTTCTAACGCAGTTGGGAGATCACGAAATGACAAAGGCTACCGTTCTTCGCAGGCTTTCTTTCTTATTGAGCGTGTCCGCGCTTTTCTTCTTTACCACTGCCTCCCAGGCGGAACAGCGCCCCACCTTGACGACCCATGTTCCAGCAGTCGTCTCCAGTGGAGTTGCGCCTTTGGTCGGCAATCTTCCCGCAACCCAACGTCTGAGTATCGCGATCTCTTTGCCGCTGCGGAATCAAGCCGAACTCGATGATCTCTTGCAACATATCTACGATCCGCAAAGTCCCAATTACCGCCAATATCTCAGCGTCCAAGAGTTTGCCGCGAGATTCGGCCCGGCCGCTGGCGACTACGCCGCGCTTCTGGATTTCGCCCGAAATAATGGCCTGGACGTAATCGATACCGCCGCCAATCGCATGGTGGTGGATGTCGAGGGGCCGGTCGCGAATATCGAGAGTGCGTTCCACATTAGCCTCAATCTTTATCAGCATCCCACAGAAGGCCGGACCTTCTATGCTCCTGACCGTGAGCCATCGGTCGATCTCGATGTGCCCGTGCTGCACATCTCCGGGCTCGATAACTTCACGTTGCCGCACGCCAAGAACGTCCGCTCAACTCAATTTTTGAACAATGCAAGCAAAACTACGGGTTCCGGTCCCGGCGGCGCTTTTATTGGCAGCGACATGCGGGCGGCGTATTACGGATCAGGCAAGCTCACAGGTGTGGGGCAGTCGGTAGGCTTGTTCGAGTACGCGGGATACGAAATCAGCGACGTCCAGAATTTTTTCAAACAAGTGAAGGAACCACTGAAGGTGCCCGTGAAGGGCGTATCGCTGAACGGAGTAAACCTGAATTGTCCCCCGAAAACTTGCGACGATAGCGAGCAGGTTCTGGATATCGAAATGGCGATTTCCATGGCCCCCCAGCTTGCGCAAGTGGTGGTCTATGTTGGAAACAACGATGTTTCCATTTTTAATCAGATGGCCGTGGACAATACTTCCAAGCAACTAAGCTGTTCCTGGGGATGGAGCGACGACGAAAGCAGCCTTGACCCGATCTTCAAGGAAATGGCGGCGCAGGGTCAGAGCGTATTCGTTGCCACAGGTGATCAAGGCTCCAGCACGCCCGGCGATGTTGTTTGGCCGGCTGATGATCCTTACATCACCGCTGTGGGCGGCACGGACCTGACCACTACCGGCCCGGGCGGCGCGTGGCTTTCGGAAACCGGCTGGAACGGCAGCGCCGGCATGCCCTCGAAAAATAAAATTCCGATTCCCAGCTATCAAAAACTCGCCGGGGTCATCACCACGCTCAATAACGGTTCGAAGACGTTGCGCAATATCCCCGATGTTGCCGCAGAGGCCAATACCAACCAATACAGTTGCTATGACGGCGGATGTTCTGGAGGGAACGGAGGAACCAGCTATGCGGCTCCGCAGTGGGCTGGATTCATCGCGTTGGCGAATCAGCAAGCCGTGACTGCCGGTAAAGCCCCATTGGGCTTCCTCAATCCTGCTCTGTATGCCATTGGCGTGGGAGCGAACTACGACACTGACTTCCACGACATCACCAAAGGCAATAACGGCCAATACTCGGCTGTGACCGGCTACGATCTAGTGACTGGATGGGGAAGTCCTACCGGTCCGGATTTGATCATCGCGTTGATTCGATCGATTGACGAATAGAATCGATTCCCGAATTATTGTTGCCGTGTCGTTTGCGGAAACGGCAAAGTACTTCAGTAATCTTGTTGGCTAACCTTGCGTGACTTACTGTCTTAAGTCTTGGAGTTCAATTAATGGCAGCGGTCTGCGCGGGTTAATTTGTCCGAACATAATCCAATTACTAAAATTTATACACGTAGGCGAACAGCCGCAGTAACGGCGTTGGCCCTGTTTTTTTGCGGAATTATCGGATTCGTACCTCATTCTTTCGCCCAAAAAACGACGAAGTTTGATCGCAAAATCATAGTATCGGTCAAACCCGAATATTCCGATGTGCTGCGTCATGCTCAAATTGGAGGACTAGTCCGCCTGCGGGCTACGGTAACCTCCGATGGCAAGGTGACGCATGTCGACGTGATCGGTGGAAATCCCATTCTCGCCGATAGCGCCGCGGCAGCTGTGCTGAGATGGAAGTTTGTGCCAGCTGCATCGCAAACCATTGAAGACCTTACGATCAGCTTTTCTCCCTACTAAACTCATTTCCTCTGAAGTTTCTCAGCGCTCTCCGCGTCTCTGCGTTTAGAATTCTCTTGTATTCGATTTCTTGGGCCGTGGTCTGCACAAACCCAGCTGCGGCGAGGTTTTCGATGAATCCATCTGCTCTTGCTCCGCCGAACACTCGCGAAATCACTGCTGCCAGGCGTCTGGAAAATGTTCGCTATGCCATTCGCGATCTGGCCTGCGTGGCCGATGAAGTGATACAGCAGGGACACAAAGTTCTGCCGCTAAACGTCGGCGATCCGCTGAACTTCGACTTCCACACGCCCGGGCACATCATTGAAGCCGCCTACAAAGCCATGCGCGATGGAAAGAACGGTTATGCGCCTTCGCCGGGCATACCAGAGGCGTTGGAGGCGATTCGAGGCGAGGCGTCGCGCAAGGGTATCACGACGGTGCGGGATGTTTTCATCACGTCAGGCGTGAGCGAAACTGTCGATCTTTGCATTTCCGCACTGGTAAATCCCGGCGAAGATATTCTTACGCCGAGTCCGGATTACCCGCTGTATTCAGCGGTGCTGTGCAAGCTGGGTATTGCGCTGAACGCCTACGACTTGAACGAAGAAGACGCGTGGCAGCCGGAGTTGGCCGATATCGAACGCAAGCTCACGCCGCGCACGCGCGGCATCGTGCTGATTAATCCTAATAACCCTACAGGTTCACTATGCTCGCGGCAGATGCTGGAGCAATTGGCGGAGATTGCGCGGCGGCACAATCTTGTGGTTTTCTCCGATGAAATCTACGACAAGTTAATTCTCGAAGATACGCCACACATCGCCTTCGCTTCGGTCGCGCCCGATGTGCCTTGCATCACCTTTGGCGGGATGTCGAAGAACTACCTGGTTCCGGGATGGCGCATAGGCTGGGGCGTTGTCTCCGGCGACGCAGTTGCGGTTAAGCCTTACACTGAGGGCATTCATCGGCTATTGCGGGCGCGGTTGTGCGCCAATCATCCCGAGCAGTATGCCATCAAGCCAGCGCTTGAAGGGCCACAAGATCATCTTGTGGAAGTGCAGCGCAAACTGCGCTCGCGTCGCGACCTCACGCAGAAGTGGTGTGAAGCGACGCCGCGGGTAAGTTGCGTTGCGCCGCGGGGCGCGTTCTACGCCTTCCCGCGAATTGACATTCCCGAGAGCGACGAAGTCTTCGTCAAGGAACTCATCCGCCAGAAGTATGTGATGGTGGTGCACGGCTCCGGTTTTGGCCAGAAACCTGGGACGCAGCATTTCCGCATCGTATTCTTGCCGGATGAGAAGACGCTGGCGCAGGCCTACGCGTCGATTGGCGATTTCATTCGAGAAAGATACTGACAGGTTCCGGTTTTCACTAGCTATACCGGCACCGCAGTTTTCCTCGGCGGATTAAAGAAGGGAATCGCGGTCACTTTCACATTCGTCTTCAGCCGGATGGCCTCGATCGTGACTTCCATTTGTAGTTGTGTGCCCAGCTTCGAATGTTCGGTTTCTACGCTGGCCAGCGCGATCATTTTTTTCAAAATCGGCGACCAGCTTGTGGTGGTTGCTTTTCCAACCTGCTTATCTCCGGAATATAGAGGAACGGCGACACGCGAAGCCTGGGTGGGCGCGGCCGGCGTGAGGCCGTAACGCTCATACAACGCCTCGACATCGGTCCAATCCACTTCCACTCCGACAAACTGCCGCGCCACGCCGTTCTTCGCGTCGTGCTCCAATGCGTGTTTGCCGATGAAGTTTTCTTTTTCCAGATGCACCATCTTGGCAAAGCCCAACTCATAAGGCGAATATTTTTGCGATGGAATCAGGGCTTTCTTTGAGCTGGTGTAGTCGACTTCGATCAGCAGCAGTCCCGCTTCCACGCGGGCAACATCCAGCGCCAGCATTCCTGCGGCATGCAGATCGAACTGGCGGCCTTTTTCCGTGAGCGCATCCCATACTTTCACCGCTTCATTCCATGGTACCCAGATTTCGTATCCCAGATCGCCGGTGTAGCCGGTGCGTGAAATGTCCACGGGCACCCCCGCAATCTTGCCGCGTGTCACGCGGAAATATTTCAGATTCGCGATGTCAGCCTCGGCGACGGATTTCAGCAACTTTGCCGAGGTCGGCCCTTGCAACGCCAGCGCCGCAACCTTCTCGGAAATGTCTTCGACCTGCACATCCATGTTCAGGCCATTCTGCCTGAACCAGCGCAGGCTCGGGTCGGCAGCCGTCCAGCGATAGACATTTTCTTCAAGGCGAGAAATCGTGCCGTCGTCGATGACCTTGCCCTCTTCATCGCACCAGCAGCAGTAAATTACTTGCCCCACTTTTACTTTGTTGATGTCGCGCGTAATCACGCGGTTCACCAGCCGGGTCGCATCTTTGCCGGTGATTAAATATTTGTAGAGCGGCGAAATGTCGATCAACGCGGCTGCATTGCGGATAGCGTTGTACTCGTGCTCGTGATGCACCTCATACACGCTGACCGTGTAGTAGCCAGACCACTCGCGGTAATTCAGGCTGTGGCAAAGGGGGAAGGTTCGTTCGTGAAATGCGGTTCCTATGGGCAAATGAGTAGCCTCGATATTATTTAACTCGAAACCGGATTATACGCCGGGACCCTTCTCCAAGGCGTCATCCCGAAGCCCGCGTTTTCTTCAGCGTGGCGAGGGATCTCCCTTAAATCGGCTCTCGTTGGCTCCAATCTAGTGCCAATTTGCAATCTGCTCCACCGCTTGCGCAAGCGTAGCCACAATGCGATCTGGGCGTGTGCTGCCAAAGCGTTCTGCGGCTTTGTCGAGATCGCTGGGAAATCCCCAAATACCAACCAGGATTTTAATCTGCGGCAGCTGTATGCGGATGCGCTGGCACAAAGCGCGAGCCTGCGCAAAGGCGAAGGGAGGCAACGCAGAAATGCAGATTACATCATTTTGCTCAGGCAAAACATGAGTCAAAGCCTCGTGCACTGCCGGACCCGCCGGCAGCGAGACCACGCCGTGGCCGGCGCGTTCCAGCAACTGCGCGAGCATGGAAGAAGCGATCTCATCGGCCTGATCATTGGCGGCCAGACAGAAAATGCGAACGGCGGAAGGCTCAGGCCGCGCGTCATCTGAAGGCAACGAGGGTTGCGGTTTGGAGGCCCAACGCGGCCGGAACATTCTCGGTTTCGTTGCAATCTCATTGGGGCGGTAAACCGCGAGTTCAGAAACAATCTCGCTGATGCTGAGATACAGAAATGACTCCCGCGTTTCATCCAACGCGCCTTTGTGCCGATCCTGTTCTGCCAGCGTTAGAGCCGGAACCAACACCTGGTCATAAAGGGTGGTCAGGCTGTGATCCTTTAAAAACGTGGTCGCAATGGTGCGTGCATCTTCCTGATCGAGCGCCAGCAAGCGCTGATAGAACTGTGCTTCGAGCGACAAGGCGGTTTCATCGCCGAGAAGAATGTGCAGGAACGATAAGCGTGGGACGTAACGCCCCAGTACGATCACGCAAACCGTAAGCGGGATGGCCAAAATGAGCCCGGCCCATCCCCAGAGCAGGGTCCAGAAAACCGTCGTGACTAACAATGCGAGAGAAGAGATGCCGGTATGCGCTCCGTACAGCCAAGGTTCAACGGCATTGGCCGCGATGAATTCGAGAAGTACGTAGAGCAAAGCAACCAGGAGGGGTGGTCCCCAGCCGTTGAATACCGCAAGCGCCAGTATGAAAGGGAACAAGGCTGCCGTCAGCGCGCCGGCATACGGCACGATACGCAGAATTCCCGCGATCACTCCCCAAAGCGTGGCGTTGGGAATACCGATCAGGAACAGGCCGGTGCCAAAACACACCCCATAACACGCATTGACCAGGATTTGGAGGCCGAGGTAGCGGCTAATGCGGCGTCCAGCATCGTCGAGAGCCAGAGTCATGGCGTGCAACTGTCCCACGCCGGCAAGCCGCAGGAAGCGGTTCCGCAGATCTTCCTGCGTGATCAGAATGAATACTGTAAATATCAAAACCATGCCCGCCATACCTAGCGGTACGGTAAGAGGAATCAATGCCTCGCGCAGGTAAGCCAACCCGCTCGCAGGAGGAGTGACAATCTGAACCGGCAGCGCTGCCGTCGATTGCCCAGCGGCTTCATTTCGAGAGAAGTTGGATGCGCTGGTTGGAGCTTCGTGCGGAGCGGAAGTGTTGGTTGGCGCGGCTCCCGGCTCTGAAATTTCACTATTGATCTCTTTCAAGCTCTCAGTAGCGCGGCCAAGAGCGCTATCTGGACGATAATGAAGAGCGTCGATCTTATTGCGTATATTCAAGCGATATTTGGGAAGATCGTCGGCGACCTTCAGAAGTTGCCGGGAGACGATCGATGCCAGCCCCACCAGCGCTGCCAGCGAAACTATGATGGCCAGCGTTACTGCCGGAAGACGGCGCAGGCCCAGCTTTTGCAGCCATGCCACCAAAGGCGCCAATAGAAATGTGAGGGCAAGGGCAAAGGCAAAAGGAATGAGAACCGCGCGCGCAAAATACAAAATCAGAATCATGCCGGCCAGGATCAGCAGCGGATTGAGCGTGGACGAGTCTTGCCGGGCGCGGCTCATGTGCTCTGACAAGATATCCTAAGAAATACTTTTTGGCGCTGCATTCGAAGAAATATCGGGCAGGAATGTTCGTTCTCGATTAGAATTGCGGTGCAATTGCTTATGCGCTTTATTCTTCCATCGCTGTGCGGCGTCCTGAGAAACTGGACCGTTCTTCCTGCCGGTCTCTAATCTCCTGTCCAGATTATTCCTTCGCGAGTATCATTCCGTTTTCCAGAACTAAACGTTTTTTCGAACTGAACGCAAGCAGCTAAGGCTACGAAATATGCCTAATTCATACGATGTCATCGTGATCGGCGGAGGCCACAATGGCCTGGTCAACGCCGCCTACCTCGCGAAAGCCGGAAAGAAAGTTCTGGTGCTCGAACGCCGCCACATTCTTGGCGGAGCGGCTTGCACCGAGGAAGTCTTTCCCGGCTTCAAGTTCTCCGTCTGCTCTTATGTGGTTTCGCTGCTGCGCCCGGAAATCATTCGCGATCTCGACCTTCCGCGCCACGGCCTCGAAATCCTTCCGCTCGACGGCACTTTCACACCAATGCCCAGCGGAGATTATCTGTGGCGGGTGAACGACCACGGCAAGACCCACCGCGAAATCGCCCGCCATTCGCGCGTCGACGCCGAAGCTTACGACGAATTCGGCAAAGCCATGCAGGCCATGTGCCGCTTCGTAAAGCCGATTCTCAGCATGGTGCCACCCGACCCCAACACGCTCAACCCGCGCGAACTGATGAAGCTGCTTTTTATCGGTAAGCGGTTTCAGGGCATGTCGAGCTATGACAAGTACAACCAGGTCCAGCTAATGACCATGTCCGCGATCGATTTTCTCGATCAGTGGTTCGAAACCGATGTGCTCAAGGCAACGATGTCAGCCTCGGGCATTATCGGGACGTTTCTCGGCGTGCGCTCGCCCGGAACGGCATATGTTTTGCTACATCACTACATGGGAGAGATCGATGGCGCGTTCCGCGCCTGGGGATTCGCGCGCGGTGGTACTGGCGCGATCTCAAATGCGATCGGAGATGCGGCACGGGAGGCTGGGGTCGAAATTCGGACGCAGGCCGCGATTGCCAAAATTATTGTGAAAGATGGTAGGGCCAAAGGCGTGGTGCTCGTCAACGGTGATGAAATCTATGCCGAGACGATTTCTTCCAGCGTCGATCCGCGGCTCACCTTCAACAAATTCATCGACGCCGAGCATCTTCCTGCCGATTTTCTCGAAGACATCAACCGCTTCAAATATCGCGGCTCCTCCGGCAAAGTGAATATGGCGCTCGACGGCCTCCCAAATTTCAAATGCATGCCGGGGGTCGGGCCGCACCTGCGCGGCGCGATGTCGATTTCTCCATCGGTCGAATATATGGAACGCGCCTACGACGACGCCAAGTACGGAAATTTCTCGCGCAAACCCTATATCGACATGGTGATCCCGAGCCTTACCGATCCCTCGGTCGCGCCGCCGGGAAAGCACGTGCTCTCTTGCTTCGTCCAGTATGCGCCTTACAAGCTACGCCCCGGCTTGAACTGGGACGATCAGAAGGAAGCCTTCGGGGATACTGTCGTCAATACAATCGCCGAGTACGCGCCGAATATTAAAGACATCATCCTGCACCGCCAGGTCGTCACGCCGCTCGATCTCGAACGCGAGTGGGGGCTGAGCGAAGGCAACATCTTCCAAGGCGAACTTTCGCTGGAACAACTTTTCTTCTTGCGCCCTGCGCCGGGCTACGCGCGCTTCCGCACGCCGATTCAGAATTTATATATGTGCGGTTCGGCCACGCATCCCGGCGGCGGCATTATGGGCGCACCGGGACGTTTAGCAGCATTAGAAATGTTGAAAGACCTCGGAGGAGCGGCATAACATGGCCGAGAACAGATCCGATCGACGCGACATCGTCATCATCGGCGGCGGCCACAACGGGCTGGTCACAGCCTTCTATCTGGCCAAAGCCGGATTCAAACCGCTCGTCCTCGAACGCCGCCCTCAAGTTGGAGGTGCGGCGATCACCGACGAATTTCATCCCGGCTTCCGCTGTTCCACGCTCGCGCACACCGCCGGGCCGATTCTTTCCGGGATCGTTCGCGACATGCAGCTCGAAAAGCATGGAGCCAGGTTCATTACGCCGGAGATATGCGTCACCGCGCTTTCGCCCGATGGGCGCGCGCTTTCGCTTTATCAGGATGAAAATAAATCTTCACAAGCAATCGCTGCCTTCTCGCAGAAAGACGCGGCGAAGTATCCTGAGTTCGAGAAATCTCTTGGCAAGATCAGTAAACTGATCGCCACTGCGCTCGCCACTACTCCACCCGATATCGACCATCCCTCAAGCGGTGATCTTTGGAGCATGTTGAAGACCGGACGCGCGCTGCGCAATCTCGGCAAGCGGGATATGTACCGCGTGTTGCGCTGGGGACCGATGGCCGTGGCCGATCTGGTTGCGGAATATTTCGAAACGGAATTATTACGCGCGGTCATCGCGGCTCGTGGAATTTTCGGAACGTTTCTCGGGCCGTGGTCAGCAGGCAGCAGCCTGCAATTGCTGATTCGTGCGGCAGGAGATTCGCATCCCGCCGGCTCGGCGTTTTTCGCTGCTGGCGGAATGGGCGCGCTCACGCAGGCTATGGCTTCCGCTGCGAAAGCCGCGGGAGCGGAAATTCGCACTGGGGTTGAGGTCATTGAGATTCGCGTAAAAGAAGGTGCTGCTACGGGCGTGCTGCTCTCCACCGGAGAAGAAATCAATGCGAAAGCTGTTATATCGAATGCCGACCCCAAACGCACGCTACTCAAGCTGACCGATCCAGTTCACCTTTCACCGGATTTTGTGCAGAAGCTGCAACATTATCGCGGTAATGGAACTGTGGCCAAGGTCAATCTCGCGCTCTCAGCCTTACCAACTTTCGCTGCCTTAAAAAATGGAGATGGCACTGCGCTTAAAGGGCGCATTCACATCGGCCACGAAATCGATTATCTCGAGCGCGCCTTCGATGAATCGAAGTACGGACAATTCTCGAAGCAGCCCTATCTCGAAGCCACCATCCCTTCGCTGACCGACCCGACGCTCGCGCCCGATGGCAAGCACGTCATGTCGATCTACATGCAGTATGCCCCCTACAAGCTGAAAGGCGATTGGGAAAGCCAGCGTAAAGCGCTCGGACAAACCGTGGTGCAAACGCTCGCTCAGTATGCGCCGGATTTGCCGGAGAAAATCCTGACGCACCAGATCATCACACCGCTGGATTTAGAAGAAGTCTACGGACTAACCGGCGGCCAAATCTTCCACGGCGATCTCGCCCTAGACCAGTTCTTCACCATGCGTCCGCTGCTGGACTGGGCTCGCTACAAAACGCCGATTACGAATTTATATTTGTGCGGCAGCGGCACGCATCCCGGGGCAGGATTGACGGGAGGGTCCGGAGCGAATGCGGCGAGAGAAATATTGAAGGCGTTGAAGCGGTAGACGTTTTGTGATCCGGGAGGCACAATCGAAGTTTGGTTTTGCCGGGCAGAATCAGAGGAATCGCAGACAGCAGTAAACCATTGATAATAAACCGCTTAAATTGGTGGCTCTTTACCCTTGCCCCCAGCATCCATTTGTGTGTACATTGTACGGAAGGGGAAAGTCTATGGTGCCCGTAGCAGGACAAAAAGAAGCTCGAATTGAAGTGCGCACCACTGACGAACAAAAGGCTTTCATCAGTCGCGGTGCAAAAGCCAACGGACAGAATGTAAGCGACTTTGTTCTTTCGAGCGCGCAAGAAAAAGCCGAAATAATTTTGGCGGATCAAAAAGAATTTGTTTTGCCCCAAGATCGCTGGGAGGAGTTTGTCGCTGCATTAGAGCGTCCGGAAATCAAACACAAGCGGCTGGCAAGATTAATGTCAGAACCTTCTATCCTTGAACGATAAACCTTCGTTTTCCGCAGTCGAACCCTTAAACGAGGATCATATTCTCGATCGTTTCGATTGCGGAGAGCACAAATCTCTTACAACTTGGTTAAGACAATTCGCCCGCATTAACCAAGCTAGCAACTCCACCAGAACCTATATTGTTCATCGCGCCCAACATGTTGTTGGATACTATTCTCTGGCCGCCTCAAGCATTCGCAAAGAAGACGCGTCAAGCAGGGGTGCAAAAGGTCAGCCAAACCATCCCATCCCTGTAATTTTGCTGGCGCGCTTAGCGATAGATAAAACGGAACAGCATCAGGGGCTCGGACCGGCATTGCTGAAAGACGCGTTACAACGATGTCTGCGCGCTGCGAAAGAAATTGGCGCACGAGCCGTCTTGGTTCATGCCATTGACGAAAAGGCCAAGGGCTTCTATCGCCATTTTGGCTTTGAAGACTGTGCCGTTGATGATCTCCATCTGATGCTGCTTATCAAGGACATTGCAGTATCAGCACCAAGGTCGGTGCCAACATAGAACCACCATCACTACCCGCATGATTGGCCGATATCCATCATCATCTAATTCGTCAGCGGCATCGTAAATCGTTGCTTCGCTTGGGATGACAACATGAGTTCTATATGAAAGCCTCCGCCATCCTCCTCGTCTCCTGCCCTGACGCCAAAGGCGAAGTCGCTACCATCGCCGACTTCGTCTACCGCCACGGCGGCAACATCCTCCACGCCGACGAGCATGCCGATGAAGAATCTGGCCTCTTCCTCATGCGCGTCGAATTCGATCCCAAAGACTTCGACATTGACCTCACGCAGAAAGACCTCGTCGAGTTCGCCAAACATTTCTCTCCCATCGCCGAAAAATACAAGATGAAATGGAGGCTGGCGCAGTCCTCGCATCGGCCACGCATGATCATTCTCGTCTCAAAGTACGACCACTGTTTGGTCGATCTCCTTTATCGTCACCGCAGTGGGGAACTCAACTGCGACATCCCGCTAATCATCTCCAACCATGCCGACAACCAGCCCATCGCCGATTTTTACAAAATCCCTTACACCGTCATCTCGATCACAAAGGACAACAAGCGGCGAGCCGAAGAACAGATACACTCACTGATCGAGGCCCACCAGGCCGATTTCCTGGTGCTGGCCCGCTACATGCAGATTCTCTCCAACGATTTCGTCAACCGCTACCCCCAGCGCATCATCAATATCCACCATTCATTCCTACCGGCGTTCATCGGCGCCCGGCCCTATCACCAAGCCTTCGAGCGCGGCGTAAAGCTGATCGGAGCAACCAGCCATTACGTCACCGAAGCCCTTGACGATGGCCCTATCATCGAACAAGACGTAGTCCGCGTCTCCCACCGCGACACCGTCGAAGACCTCATCCGCAAAGGCCGCGATCTCGAAAAAGTTGTTCTTTCCCGTGCTGTCCGGCTGCATATAGAAAATCGTGTGCTTCTTTATGGCAATAAAACGGTCATTTTTTGAGTGTTTCCACAGCGCGCGAAAGTTCATGCACTTCCGGAGGCGCTGACCAAGGCATAACAGTGTCACTCCGCAAGTAACTTGTGCCGCAGGTGACTATCGTCTTTACTTGAACAGCGGTAAAGAATTCCCTTGCTGATGGGGAGAATTCCGCTCACGGAGCGCTTTTGGCCGAGGATCTCAAATTTGAGCTGGCAATCCTGGCAACCGTCCAGGGGTTCTATCAAAAGCTGCTGCGCGACCAGCTGGGTGGCGATGTTCCAGTTCCCAGCGGGCTCGATGAACATGCGCTTCGGCATACGGAAGGCGATCTGCCGGAAACGCTTTCGCGCATGTATCGCTGGCTGCACGTGCTCGATATGGCGATCACGCCCGCCATGCTGCGGCAGGCGCTGACACCCGAGACGGATTCGGAAGTCGCCGAGGCCCTGCTTCGCTATTTCGTGCGGCGCCGTGAACCCAGCGAGATTAACCGCGACAAAACCGATCTCATTTCGACTTTTCTGTACAGGCATCCGCGTGTACAGGGACAATGGCAGCAGCAAGGCTACGGGCTGGATGGGGCACTACCGCTCTCTCCGTTCGAAATCGCTCTCATCGAAATTCTCGCCGACACTGATGTGCCTCAGCTTCCCGAAGAGCACGTGCAATTGCTGCGCAACTTCGATCCATTACGCGAGGAGATTGTCCGCTACCGTGATTTCAATGCGCTGATGGACTCCGGCATCGTTTCGCGGGTGCGCGAGTTGAAGCGCTGGCTCGATTCTTCCTTCTATCATCCCGGAGTGTTAGCCACAGTGGCAGCTCATAACTCCGCATTTGGCGCGCGGTTCGATGAGCTATTTACCAAAGCTCTGGGAGAGATCAAACAATTCGCGCAGGCGCTTGATGATATGGGCGGAAGCATCCTGAGCACAGTGGACGGCGTTGAGGTCACCGTGGAGCACGTGGCTGCGATCGAGCGCCAGGATATGCTCACAGCCGATTATGGCAACGCGCTGGAAAAATTCCGCCGCGTCTCGAAACTGAAAAAAGAACTCGATCGACGGCCACCCATTCGCAAGTCTTTGCTCGCGCCCGCTGCTGGAAGTGGCCTTCCAACAGCAAGAGGCGCGGCCGCCGCGGCAAAACCCGCGAGGGTTGCCGCCGCAAAAGCGCCGGTACCGGCGCAGGCGTTTCATCCGCCAGCAGTCACAGCGCAGCAGATTTCTTTGGAAGAAGGCAAACTGCGCCGCGTTGAAGAATCGATTCGCGTCTTCGTGCGCGTAGCCGATCCCAAATATCGCCAGATCGTTCCGATGCGGTTTTTCAACCTGACACTGACGCTCGCCGAGGCCGACGCCTACAATGCCAGCTTTCTCGAAGAAAAAAGTCTTCGCGCCGATATCGCCCGCTCGCTGATCCGTTTGGTTTCGTGCGTGGCGCGCATCAACACGGAACTGGAAGAACTCAAGCGCAGCCAGAGCATGTCGTCTCTGTGGAAGTTGCATGCCGACGGGCTTGTCGTGTTGCTGGAGATCGCGGGCACGACTGCAGAAGACGCCGAAGGGGTTGCGAAGTTGGCAGAGAACAGCGACAGCGCCGTCTCCGCTAAAGCTATCCGCGAAACCCAGCAGAAATTGCGCAGCCGTTGCGACTTAATCGTGAAGGCGCTTGCCTACACGGATAACTAGGCGATTCCTAACAACCTAAAATCACCAAACTGCGATGCTTTCATGTATCTCAGCTGGTATCAGAATTTGGCCTGTTAAATTTCCCGCAGTTATCACACCGACTTCGGAAGGGATACGAGCTTCCGGCGAAGAAAATTATCGAGCGACGAACGGTAGCGCCGGCTGAGAGTCAACTGCGTCTTATCGCGCAAGACCACGCTGTAATCCCCTCCCAACAGCGGCAGAATTTCACAGATCTCATTGACGTTGACGATAGTAGACCGATGAATACGTATAAATCCATTTTTATTTAGCCGGCGCTGAAAGTTGTTCATGGTGTCGCGTATGAAATGGCTGTCTTTTTCCAGATGCAGTCGCACGTAGTCTCTTTCTGCCTCCACCCACTTCAGTTCCGACATTTTCAGGAATAGAAGACGCCCGCGCGATTTGATCAAAAGCAATTCGGAGGGTTCTTGCGAATCGGAAGGCGAACCAACTGATTTCTGATTCTCCGTTTTCTGTCGATCTGATTTTTGATGATCAAGATACTCGATGTTTCTCAGGATGTGGCTTTTCGCCCTGGCTAAAACTTCGAAAAAACGCGAACGCTTGAAAGGCTTAAGCAGGTAGTCGAGAGCCTGCGCCTCGAAAGCCGGAATGGCATACTCCCGATGCGCGGTGACGAAAACCACTGCCGGAAGATCGCGGCGATCCGCAATCTCTTCCAGAACTCCAAATCCGTCGGCTCCAGGGATTTGTACGTCCAGAAAAATCAACGCCGGTTTCAGCTGCCGGATCATCTCCGCGGCGAGGATGCCATCGCCGCATTCGCCAACGATTCGAACCTCGGGATCGGTCTCGATCAGGGAGCGCAAACGCCGGCGTGCGGCCGGTTCGTCATCCACGATCAGAGTGGTAATTTCCATCGCAGCGTTAAGCTCCGCCATGGATGTGCACCGTTTGTTTCATCGTCAGAGGAAATTGCAGTTCGACGCTGAAGCCCGACGGTGAATCATCTACCTTAACCGCGGCGCGCCCTCCGTAAAGTTTTTCCAGTCGGGCACGAGTATTGCTCAAGCCAATTCCCGTATTCTCGATTTCCGATTTCGCGCCCGGACCATTGTCGGATACGCGCACCTTGAGAATCCCGTTGCCATTCTCCGACTCGATTTTCAGCAGACCCGGCCCCACGCGCTTTGAAATCCCGTGGCGAAATGCGTTTTCGACCAGCGGCTGCAGAATCAGGTGGGGCACGCACGCTTCCAGAGTTTTCGGATCGATTTTGATTTCAACCGTCAGCGTGTCCTGGAATCGCAGCCGCTGAATGTTGAGGTAGAGTTCGAGAGCCTTCATCTCCGCCGCCAGCGATACCTCCTGCGCCGCATGGCTTTCCAGGCTTATCCGCAGGAGCGCGCCCAGGTCGCCGACCATATCGTCCGCGCTGGCCGCATCGGTATGAATCAGAGACGAAACCAGGTTCAGGGTATTGAATAAAAAATGCGGCTGCAGCTGGCTCTTGAGGACTTCCAGTTCCGCTTTCGCCAACTGGCCTTCGAGCTGTGCCGCGCGAATCTGCGCGTCGCGGGCTCCGAAATAATAATCCAGGCCATAAAAGATTCCGACGATGACCCAATACATCCACAGATTCCAGGCCACGCTCTGCCAGAACAGAATGCTCAGAAAATGCCACGAGGCGCGAGGTACATTCGCCAGTTCGTCGCCAAACTGCGCAAAAGGAATCCACGCCGCCGCGTTGATCAGCAGAATGAATAGTGCAAAAGTGCTGTGCGCCGCGATCCAAAATCCTGCTTTCCAGTGCAGGCGCCGTATGCGTTCACAGAAAAACAAAATCACGGGTGTGAACAGCGTCCAGAGGGCGTAGTTGATGACCGGAAAGCGCGCCGCATCGCGCCAGCTGACAGGCTGCCCCATCATCGCCGGATAAACGTAGTTATTTACGGTGAGGAGTACGGCAAAAAAGCACCAGGCGCCCGTGATCACCGCCAGACGGCGGCCGCCACTCCAGGCGCTGGATCCGGTTTCCTTCACGAGCCAAGCTTACCCCATTTCCTGCCCGGATTCCGCACCTCTGGTCGTGATTTTCCCGCCGACTATCGCAAATCCGCCTGCTTTCCGCAGGCTGCGAACCATACTCCGTGCGCGCAGTTTTCGAATTGCCCAGGAGAGTTATTGATGAAGAATTCAGGCCTGTTTCAAATGTTCGCTTCCTATGCCCTGGTTGCCTTTTTTATCTGTGGGCAACAAGCCGCAGCCCAGGAAAAATATCACCCGCACGTTAACATCGTGGTGGCGCGGCAAGAGCATACCGCCAGCAACGCTATCCGCCTCGGATCAACGCTGCCCGCTAACTTGTATGCACTTCAGGAGGCGTTTACCCAGACTTACCCAATCATCGGTGCGAACTCCGACGGCACCGACGTCTGGCCCTGCACCGGCAATTCCACCAGCACAGGCCCGGATCCCGATTGCCCCACCATCGGCGATCCTTCTATGATTTTCCCCAGCAACGCGACCGCGATCGGAAACCCCGCGTTCGTCTGGCAGCTCAATAACACTTCAGGCTCCGGCAATGGTTACGGGTGCAATGCGCTCACCAACGGTACCGGCCATCTCGGCTCGCCATACTTTCCCTGCGGTCAAGTCGAAACCTGGTATGAAGATGACACCAACGATTCCACTGACGAACTTCTTTACTCGATGACGGTCACTCAGGGAACGAGAACCCTCGCCGATTCCGGCGTCGTGGATATTGGCCCCAACTCGTCAGGCGGTCTTACCCCGCCCTCGGATGTCCTTATCTACGACCCCATCAACTTAGGCTATGGCCCGGGGGACGGTCCCGCAACTGGTCCCAACAACGGCAACTGCACTCCCGACTTCAATTACCCTCTGACCTCACCCGCAAACCCGGGCGAAGAATACCTGGTGGCCGCGGGCAAGACTTGCGTGGCGCCGCTCGCAGGCTCAGCAACCATTACAGTGACGACCGCACTCGGCGCCCCCGTATACACACAAGTGACGGGCACGGCATGCACTTCCAATGGTGTCGCGAGCCCCTGCTACACGGTCAAGTGGGTCAAAAAGTATGAGCTTTCGCAAAAGTGGAATATCTGGCTAGAGTAAGCATCAGAAACAGGTTGGGGCACAGCCGAAGCCGTGCCCCAATTATTTTCAGACAGCCAGTTAATCAGTTCTGGTCTACATTGCAACCGGCTTAGTTGATATCGAACTGCTCCTGATGCACCGCCGGATCGCTCTTGACGATGATCGTCCGCTTGGTGAGCTCTTCCATCTCGTTCAGCAGGCGGCCATTGTTGGCTTTCAACTCTTTGGCTACATCCGGATGTACACGCAGCATCACGTCTTCTTGTTCCAGATGCTTCGCCATCTTGCGCATCTCCACGTAAATCTCGTTCGCAACCGTAGTCAGCGATTTCACGTACCCCGTGGATTGGCAATACGGACAAGGCGCGCCAATCGTACGTTCCAGCGATTGCTTCACCCGCTTGCGGGTAATCGCCACCAGGCCGAAATCGTTAAACTGCAAAACCTTTGACGGCGCGCGGTCGTGCCTTAGTTCTTCTTCCAGCGCCTGCATCACGCGCTGCCGGTTGCGGCGCTCATCCATATCGATGAAGTCGATGATGATGATGCCGCCCAGATCGCGCAACCGAATCTGCCGCACGATCTCCTTGATTGCATCTACGTTGGTCTTGACGATCGTGTCTTCCAACCGCGAAGTCTTGCCCACGTACTTGCCGGTATTGATGTCGATGGCGACCAGCGCTTCGGTCTGGTTGATCACGATGTAACCGCCACTCTTCAGCCAGACTTTGGACTTGAGCGCCTTGTCCATCTCTTCCTTCAGGCCGAATTGCTCAAACAGCGGCGTCTCTTTCGTATAGAGCTTCACCCGCTTCACCAGCCCTGGCTGAAAGCGATTGAAGAAGCGGAGAATGCGTTCGTACTCCGGTTCGGTATCGACCCAGATCACTGAGAAGTCCGATGTGACCTGATCGCGAAGCACACGCTCGACAACATTAAGATCGTGATAGATCAGCGCCGGAGGCTTTGACGCTTCGGCACGAGTTTTAATATCGTTCCACAAGCCTTTCAGGAAGCGGATATCCGCGCGCAATTCTTCTTCGCTCGCGCTCTGCGCCGCGGTGCGGACAATAAATCCTCCATGTCCATTCTCGCGCTCGCTCATCACAATGCGCTTTAGCCGCTGCCGCTCCTCATCCGATGCAATCTTGCGCGAAACGCCAGTATGGTTCACCGTCGGCATATAGACTAGGAACCTTCCCGGCAGCGCGATGTGGCTGGTAATGCGCGCGCCCTTTTTGCCGATCGGCTCTTTGGCAATCTGCACCAGAATTTCCTGGCCCTCTTTCAGCAAATCGCTGATCTTTGGAACTTCCTGCGTCTGCCGCCGCGGAAAACGCCGGCCACCACCACCGCGTCGTCCGCCGCCACGGCGGTCATAACCCGGCCGCGGACGAGGCGCTCGCTGCGTGTAACCCGCCGTTCCCGTCGAAGCTCGGACTTCAGCGCGGGCATCGACTGTGCCGTTCCCGCGCGCTTCCGCATCCAGCATTGCCTCCGCTTCGGCTTGCGCTTCTTCAAGCTCCAGTTCTTCCGAATCTTCTTCGCTCTCTGCTGCGCCGCCCTCCGAGGGAGTGCTGCCAGCTTCCTCCAGAGATGTTATGTGGATTTCATCCACCGACTGGCGGACATCGGAAAACACCTGCTGAGCATTTCCACTACCGGCTGCCTGCGTCTCCTCTTCAAACTCGTCGTACCCTTCGTCGGAAGCCTGTTCGAAATGAACCGCGTCGGCTTCTTCCTCGTCGATAGTTTCCTCCTCGATCGTTCCCGCAGCGGCGAATGCCGCTACCCGGGGCTCGGCAACAGCGTCATCGTGTTCTGCAACCGGCGTGCTCTCATCCTCCGGCTCGATTACTTCCTCTTCGATCACTTCTTGAATTCTTTGCGCCGCCTCTGGAGCCGCAGCCACGGAACTTGCCGAATCCATGCGGGTAAACTCGCGGTTCCAGTCCACGGTGGTTGCCGCTTGCACGGGCAGAGCTTTTGCGGATGGCTTCTTTTCCCGCTGAACGTCCTCTGGCTGAACTTCCCGTTGCACTACTTCGAACGGATCTTCCTGCGGTTCTGCCGAAACCTGTTCCACCGAAAGATTACTGGCAAAAACCGGCTCATCTTCAGGGAAGGTAGCGGCGATCGGCGCATATGCTTCAACAGCGCTCACATTTGCGTCGTGCCCGCCATGCGTTGTGGCGGCAGCGGCGGAATGCCGCTCCTCACGCCCAAGACCGTGTTGCGCTTCCGCGGGTGGCTGCACCCGCCCGCGATACTTCGAGAGCGATTCTCCCGGAAGAATAATGGGCTGATATCCGGCCGGCGGACCAAACTGCGTCCGGCTCGGCTCTGCAGGGCGAACTGGGACTGGAGTACGAACCGGAACTGGAGGAGCAGCAGCAACTTCAGGAGCCGGAGCTGCAGTCCGGGATTCGCCGCCCCGCTCGCGTCCGTCGCGTCGTCCACCACGGCGCCGCCGCCGCCCGCGCCAGCCTCCCCGGTCACGATCCTGAGAATCTCTTCCCGTGGAAGTTTCTGAAGCCGGTGATCCTTGTTCTTCTCCTTCTACGGAAGAGGAATGTAAAGAAGCGGAATCGTTGTCACCACTGCTCGATCCATCAAAACCAGCTTCCGCCGTCTCAGTCTCGTCCACCGCCGTGGCGTTCGTCGATCCGTTCTCAGCAGCCGCCTGCGGCCGCATATCCTGCACTCCGCGATTCGCCGGGACAATGTCCGTCACATCCTCGTCGTGCTCTTCCAACTCCATAAAGTCGGAAACGTACAGGAAGGCATCGCGCTCCAGGCCGATGTCAACGAAGGCAGATTGCATTCCAGGAAGGACCCGGGTGACGCGGCCTTTATAAATGGACCCCGCCAGGGTGTATTCATTTTCGCGCTCGAGGTAGATTTCCGCGAGCAGGTCATCTTCCACCAGGCCCACCTTGGTTTCGTGTGGCGTGGAAGAAACAAACAACTCTTTATTCATGGACACTCCGGTCCCGCCGGCTTATTTAAGCCGTTCGGGTTTCACCGGGGCGAAACAGGAAAGGAAATGGGAGGATGGAGCGTCGCGAAGTTGACCCCGCATAGGGGAGAACTGGGGCCATGGAGGTTCCCTGGCCGAATCCGCTGCACAAGCTTGGATATCTTCTGCACTGGTCGCTTTTCGTGTGCCAGCTTTGTGACCGCACTCTCAGACCGTTTCCGGTCGGGGGGCCGTTTCCCTGCCAGCAGCACTGTGCTTCAATCCTGCCCGGCCTTCCTACTGTTCGACTGGCCGGTGAAATTGCCCCCTTTACGCGAGGGCGATCGATGTTTTTGGGCTGCGCCCGCAGGCGCAGAAATCATTTTTTACTGCCTTGCAACCTTGGTACCTCATATTCCTATAGCCAGCCTTGCTGGCTAGTTCACAAATCGGCGCATACGAATATTCATTACCATCCCCAGCGCCAGGAACATGAACAAAACGGAAGACCCACCGTAACTCATCAGCGGCAAAGGTATTCCGGTAACCGGCATAAAACCGACCACCATGCCGACGTTGACCAGTATATGGAAGCTAAGCACAGCCACCACACCCATCACTACGAACGTCCCTGCGCGGTCGGGCGCCGTTTGTGCGTTTTGCGTCAAACGCATCAGCACTACGAAGTATAACAGCAGAACCCCCAAAGCTCCTACGAATCCGTGCTCCTCCGAGAACGCGGCAAAAATAAAGTCCGTTTGCGGAATCGGCAGGAACGCCCCATGTGTTTGCGAGCCTTTCCCGCCCCAAAGCCCTCCTGAGCCGACCGCGATCATCGATTGCTTAACTTGATACCCCGACCCCTGCGGATCGGAATCCGGATCCTGATAGCTGGTCAGCCGTTGCTTCTGATACCCCTTGAGAATGTGAACCTGCGGAACATAAAAAGCCACGCCAATCCCCGCGACCGCCAGCAGCGCAATCGCGAGCCCCTGCTTCCACTGCAATCCACCGAGAAACATGCCCATCGCCGCGATCGGCAGATAAGTCAAAGCCGTCCCCAAGTCGGGCTGCTTGAGCACCAGCAGCATGGGGATGCAGACAATCGCACCCGCCTTCATGAAATCTGACCAGGAAAGTTCGTGCTGCCGCATGTCGGCAAAATACTTGGCCACCGCCAAAATTAAAATCAGCTTCACCCACTCCGACGGCTGGAAGTGATTTCCCCCCGGCATCTTGATCCAGCGCTTGGCTCCCAAAGCCTTCGTTCCAAACACCAGCACCGCCATCAAAGACGCAATCGCCGCGATGTAAAACCAATGAATGCGGTCCAGCAGTATCTGGTAGTTCACCAGGCTGATCAGGAACATCATGCCCACGCCCGCCAAAACCCAGTAAATCTGCTTGACGTGCGAGCCCGCAAACTTGGTGTGCTCGGTGGCGCTGTGTATCTCCATGACCCCCAACCCGCAGATCATGAGCACAAACACCAGCAGCAGCCAGTCAAAGTCGCGAAATGAAACGTAACGTGACATTAGTTCTCAGTTCAAACTGTCATCCTGAGCGGAGTTGTCATACGCAGAGCGGATGACAACGCAGTCGAAGGATCCCTTTCGCGCCCGCACCGCTTACTGTATCCCCGGAGCAGCCGTAGCCAAAGCCAGCGGCCTCTTCGGCAGCGTCAATGAAAATCGCCCGGCTTCGAGCTTGTCGCTTTCGGGAGCGGTCCACAACGCGCCCATATCCACCGTGCCGCCACTCTTCGATTTCTCCACCATTTTGTTCGGCAAGCGCCGCTGCTTGTCGACGTAAGCCTTCAACACCTGCGTCGCCAAGCGCGCCGCCAATCTGCCGTGCTCGCCGCCTTCAAACAGCACGCAGATCACGATGTCTGGATTGCGCCGAGGCGTAAAGCCCACGAACCAGCCGTTCTGCGCGAGGTCTTCGCTGTTCTTGAATCGGGCGCGCGTGGCCAGCGAGACAATTTGTGCCGAGCCGGTCTTGCCTGCGATATCTATACCGGGAACATGCGCCGAGGGCGCCGTTCCCTCGGGCAACAAAACCCGCGACATCGCATCCGTGATAAAAGTCCATCCATTCGGATCGATGGGAACATTCGTGGTTTCTGTAACATGGCTGGTTTCAACGTAGCCGGCGGGAAGTTCCTGCGGATCGACAACGTGCGGAACAACCATCTTCCCACCCATGGAAATTGCCGCAATCGCACGCATCAACTGCACCGGGGTAAGCGCCACCGCGCCCTGTCCGATGCCAACCGAAATCGTTTCTCCCGCGAACCACTTCTGCTTGAAATTCTTGATCTTCCACTCTTCCGAGGGCATCACGCCGCTGACTTCGTTGGGCAAATCGATGCCGGTTTTTTGTCCCAGCCCTAACATGGTTGAGTATTTTGCGATGCGGTCGATGCCTAATTTTTCCGCCAGCGTGTAAAAGAATACATCGCAGGATTGATAAATCGCTTTCTCCAGATCAACCGCGCCGTGCCCACCTTTCACCCAGCATCCGAAGCGGCGTCCGTAAAACTCGGCTCCGCCGGTGCAGTTCACATGCAAAGTCTGCGCAATATTTTCCTGCCAGCCCGCGACCGACATGATGATCTTGAAAGTGGAACCCGGCGCGAGCTGCGCCTGAATCGCCTTGTTCAACAGCGGCTTGTCCGGATCGGTGACCAGCTTGTTCCACTCATCCCGCGAAACTTTCACCGCAAAATCGTTGGGATCGAATGTCGGCCGGCTCACCATCGCCAGAATCTCTCCGGTTCGCGGATCCATCGCGATGATGGCGCCGTTCTTCCCCTCCAGCGCTTCTTCCGCCGCGATCTGCAAATCGATATCGACGGTGAGCTTTAACTGCTTCCCCGGAATCGCATCCGTTTCTCCCAACACGCCCACCTCGCGGCCATGGCTGTTCACCACTTCCCGCCGCGCGCCGTTCTTTCCCATCAACGCGTTGTTATACTGCCGCTCCACGCCGGAAACCCCCACCACATCGCCCGGATTGTAAAGTTCAAACTGCGGCTGGTTGAGCATGTCTTCCGTCACTTCGCCCACGTAGCCGATCAGGTGGGCCATAAATCCGTTGCGTGGATACAGCCGCCGGTCCGCCCGGATCGTATCCAGTTCCGGCAATTCGTTGTGATGCGCTTCGATAAACGCCTGCTCATCCTGCGTGATGTCTTCTTTCAGAAAAATCGGCTGGTACTGCGGCATCGCAGCAAAATGCCGGATGCGCGTCCGCACTTCTTCCGGATCGAGATGCAGCCCCTGCGCAATCAAATCGGCGTCGGCGTTGAGATCGCGGGAAGAATCGCGCAGCAGCAGAGCAGAGAATGACGGATAGTTATCGACGATAATGCGCCCTTCGCGGTCGAGAATTTTGCCGCGGGGCGCCAGGATAGGAACATTGCGAATGCGGTTTTTTTCCGCCGCCGTCGCATAGTATCCGCTCTCCATTACTTGCAGCTTCCACAGTCCATAGGCGAGCACAAGAAAAATGCCCAGAATCATGTACTGTGCTGTCGTCAGGCGGATCGCCGATACTTTTTCGTCACGACCAAACATCAGTTGCCAGTGGCCAGTTGCCAGTCAAATGCTCCAATGAGCTTCGCCCGGTTTGCAACAAGTCACAGCCTCTCAAAATTAAGTATGTGGGAATCTTCAGATTCATTGTAATGCGTGCCGAAGGCCCGACGTTGCCGTGCCAGTAACGGAAGTCATAGCCCTGTTTATCACTGACCCCTGGCAACTAACCCCTGGCCCTGCTTTCAAGTTCTTTGCTTGAACTTGTCCAGCAGGAAATAAAGCCCTACGCCAACGATGCCATTGGCCAGGCCCGCAAGAATTCCGCGGCTCCAGCTCCAGTTCAGAGTCATATTCACCATGCCTCTTGCCACAGTGAAATATACGGCGGCGTGGACCAGATAAAATCCCAGGGTCACCAGTAGCCGAGCGCCGGCATTTTCCACATCCAGCTTCGCTCCCAGTGAGGACGCTCCATAGCCGACTACCGTTTTTGCGATGCCGTAGATTCCGATGGGGTACGCGCCCAGCATGTCCTGGGCGAGGCCGATCGCCGCACCGGTGAAGAGGCCTGAGATCGGATTGCGCCGCGCCATGGCGAAGAAGATCGTCACCAGCAACGGCAAATCAAAAATAGAAAAGAAGGGAAGCCGCCGCGGCAGGAATGCTTGCAGAAAAAGCGCAAGCAGAGGCACGCCCACCGTCACCGGAAAACTGAACCGGTAGACTTCAATCTGCTCGCCTGATGTGTAAGTGATGGGCACGCTAGTGAGGGGCATCTTGGCTGGCTGGCGTTTGAGTGGGCAATTGACCGTTAGGAGGTTTAGCTTGCGACGTTCCCAACGCTCGTGGAGCCGCAGCATTCGATCCAGTGGTATCTCCCGAGCTGCGATTCGGAGTGGATATTCCTGATTCCAGTGGCTGACTATCCTTTTTCTTCGCGGGCTGAACTGGAGCCGCCCCCGTGCTTGCCGGCTTGGATACTGATGGGATGGGCTGTGTTTGCTGGGAAATTGCGGGCTTGGTTGTGCTGATTGCCGAAGCCTGCGTATTCGCGGCCGGTGTGGTGGCCGTCGCAGTTGAGCCGTCCGCGATTTTGCCCCCGGTTGTCGCCGTGTCAGCAGGTTTATCCGGCACGGAGGGCAAACGCTGCGCGAGAATATCGGCGGCGCGCACTCGACCGTTGCCTTCTACAACTGCATTCTGTTCCTGCTTTTCCGTAACTACCAGCACTTCTTCCAGTCGGCTCAAATCCGCCGCTGGTTTCACTATAATGTTCAAGAACATTTCGTGGCCGGGGCTTACCTTGGCCACCGTGCCCACGGGCAATCCCTTGGGAAATATCTGGTCGCCGCCGCTGCTTAACACCGTATCTCCCGGCGCGACTTTCTCGTCGCTCATCACGCGTTCCAAAACCACCGACCCGTCGGCGGTTCCTTTCAGCACGCCCTGCAAGCGCGTTTTCTCCAGCATTGCGCCTACGCCGCTGGTCTGGTCGTTGATCATGAGCACGAGCGCGGTCGAAGGATAAACGCGCAACACTTTACCCACTATGCCGCCCGAGGTAATCACCGCCATATCAGCAGCGACGCCTTCATTCGAACCTTTATCGATATAAATCGACCGGGAAAGGTCGCTTCCGCTCGATCCAATCACCTGCGCCGGAATGGTCTTGGCGATGACCTGTTCTTTGAATGCCAGCAATTTCTGAAGGCGTTGCGCCTGCTCGGCGTCTTCACTCAGCCGAACCTGCTCGAGACGCATTTGATCGATTTGCTGTTTGAGTTGCCGGTTCTCCGCCCGCACGCCGCGAAGGAAAAAATAATCGTGCCAGAGATTACCGCTGCTGTTTTGCGCCCAGACCAGCACTCGCTCCAGGGGGGTGATCGCATCCACCGCCCAAATGCGGATCAGGCGCGTGTTTTCAGCCTCTCCGCTGCGCTTGACCTGCACCGCGAGTCCCAGCACTTGCAGGAATAACACTCCCACAAGAATGGTCAGGTTGCGGTAACGGCCAAGAAAGGATTCCATAAAACCTGAGAATTAGGGATTAGGGATTAGGGATAGCTTGTCATCTCTGACCCCTAACCCATGATTCCTAATCCCTTACTCGATTGATATCTTTCTGAGTAGTTTGAAGTCCGAAAGCATCTTGCCGGTACCCAGCACCACGCTGCAAAGTGGATCGTCGGCAATGGAAACCGGCAGTCCGGTTTCTTCCCGGATACGTTTGTCCAGATTCTTCAACAGCGCTCCGCCGCCCGTCAGCACAATGCCGCGATCGCTAATATCAGCGGAAAGCTCCGGCGGCGTCCGTTCCAATGCCACGCGAATCGCATTCATGATCGTCGATACGCATTCACTCAAAGCCTCGCGCACTTCACCGTCATCCACCGTGATCGTCTTGGGCACACCCTCGATCAGGTTGCGTCCCTTGATTTCCATTGTCATCGGCTTATCGAGTTGATGCGCCGAGCCGATCTCCATTTTAATTTGTTCGCCGGTGCGTTCGCCGATCAGCAGATTATATTTCCGCTTCAGATAGTTCATGATGGCTTCATCCATCTGGTTGCCAGCCATCCGCACCGAACGCGAGTACACGATGCCGCTCAGCGAAATCACCGCAATGTCGGTCGTGCCGCCACCAATATCCACCACCATGTTGCCGCTAGGCTCCGTAATCGGCAGCCCGGCTCCAATTGCCGCTACCATGGCCTGTTCCACCAGATGCACTTCGCTCGCCTTCGCGCGATACGCCGAATCCATAACCGCGCGTTTTTCCACTTGCGTAATTTCCGAAGGAACTCCGATCACGATTCGCGGATGCACCAGCATCTTGCGGTTGTGCGCCTTCTGAATGAAGTAGTTCAACATCTTCTCTGTGACTTTGAAGTCGGCGATTACGCCGTCCTTCATGGGCTTGATGGCGACGATATTGCCGGGCGTGCGGCCCAGCATCTCTTTCGCTTCCTTGCCGACGGCCTCGACTTCGCCAGTGTTCTTGTTGATGGCGACAATCGAGGGCTCGTTGACCACGATGCCCTTGCCGCGCGCGTACACCAATGTGTTAGCCGTTCCCAGATCGATGGCCAGATCGCTCGAGAACAGGCTGAACAAAGACCTGAGGTTATGAGAACGTGACGAATGAAATCCGTTGCTTGACATGAAGAATTCTTCTCTCGCTTTTCGCCGATTCGAATCGCCCGGCTGCCGGACAAACCGGTCTGCTCGAGCCCTGATACCCGAAACTTACTGAATAATAATTTTCTTTTGCTGTGTGTTGACTCCGCCCTGCGCCGTCTGCGCCGTTATCGTAATCACGGCTTCGCCGGTCGCGAGCGGCGGCGTAAAATAATGGAACGAGCCGTCGGTGCTCAACATGGGCACCTCGCGCCCGTTTACCATCACGCGCGCCCCGATCTGCGTCTTTCCCGTGATTTCAATCACATGCCCGTGCTGAATGAAGGGATCCAGTTCCAGATCGATCGCTTCCGTCTGCTTTCCCTTGGGAATAATCGTAAAGCGATTTTTCTCGCTCTCGATCGATTCTTTTCCCGATGCTTCGTACGATTGAACCACCCAGTAGTAGGCGCCATCGCCCAGACTGGTGACGGTTACGTCCGCTGTGTTCACTCTCTTGTCCACCAGTGTAGAAGAAAAATAAGGATTTCTCGATATGCGAAGCCGGTACCCCGCGGCATTCGCCATCGGGGTCCAGGAAAACTCGACATCTTTTGTTGTTTCCCCCGAAGTGAAAAGCGGCGCCATATTAGCGGGAGAAATAGGCGTGGGCGGCCCTGTGCCTTTCTCCTTCTCCATGTGCGCTTCTTCCTGCCGGAAACTCACCTTTTCCCAGTTGGCCAATTCAACCGTTTCCCCATTGCGCGTTACTTCGCCGGCGCCCTTCTTCATCAAGATCTCGTGCTGATCTGACTTGGGATCGTTGTGCACCTGTGCCGTGGATTCCGGAGCCAGCGATGCCGTCGCTCCCGCCACAATCACCTGCGACTTCGAACCTTGAGAATACGTCGCCGTCGATAGATCCACGGTTCCCGTGCTCACCGCTACAGCCACATTCGTTTGTTGTTGATCGTTGGCCGAGTTCTCCTGAATCACAATCAGCGAATCCTGTTTTACGGTATAGCTGGTGCCGTCATTGAAGACGACCTTCGCCATGCCTTCCGATCCCGTCTGCACCACGTCGCCTTTATCCAGCGGGACGTTGTAATCGGCAGCCAGCCAGCTGTTGCTGCTGCCTTTCTTGATTCGAACCGTGCCATCGAGCGCGGTGAAATGAGCTTGCTGCGCGGTGGAAGCTCCGCTGCCCGCAGGCGGTGCCATCCCGGCCACTCGTTCCAATATTTTGCTGGCCACGCCGTTCGCGGCCTTGATGCTGGTATCGGTAAATTGGGGAAACGCGATTTTCATCGCGCCAAAAAATATCGCCACGCCGGCGAGGATCATCAAGGCCACGCTGCGATAGGTGACCGTCGTCCACGCGACGTGGATGCCCGGTTTTCGAGTCTGCGAGGACACGGGAGCTAAAAACCTTATTCAAGCCTTTTGAATATGCGGTAATTTCAACGTTACCACAAGCCTATCGGCACCCAGAATGGGTAATCAACTGGGAACGTTACCTTCGTTTGCCGCGTTGCGTGCGCGGATGTTTTGTCATCCTTCGCAGAGCGAAAGGCCCTGTGCAGTTTGTCGGGGAAGCCACTATGGCTGGCGTTTCGCTGCAAATCAATTGCATGATTCCCGAGCCCTTTGTTGCTTCCTTGAGGCGTCAATGACAGAGAGGCGTTTCCTTCGTTATTCTTCCCGTATGGTGCGCACCCCTACAACTTTCTCTGAGCCGAGCCGCGACCGCGAATCATTCTTCGCTTCCGGCATCGCTATCATATGGGTCATCGCCCTTGCCAAACTCCTCTTCCATATCTACTTCAACAACCGCTACGGCTACTTCCGCGATGAGTTCGACTACATGTCCTGCGGCGACCACCTTGCCTGGGGATATGTCGATCAACCGCCGCTTATTCCATTTCTCGTCCACATTTCGCGTGCTGTACTCGGAGATTCGCTTCGTGCCATTCGCTTCATCCCGGCGTTGGCTTCGTCCTTATTAGTAGTGCAAGCCGCCGCTCTCGCCCGCCAACTCGGCGGACGCCGCTTCGCGCTGCTTCTAACCGCCATCACCATTGTTATTGCGCCGCAATATCTTTCCAATGCGAGCCTGCTCACCACCAACTGTCTCGAACCCAATCTCTGGATGGGCTGCGCTTATTTCGCCATCCTCGCTATTAAACGTGGTCAACCTCGCTATTGGCTCTGGTTCGGCATAGTTGCCGGAATCGGCTTGCAAGAGAAATACACCATCGCGCTATTCGGCTTCGGCATCGTCGTCGGCCTTCTGCTCACCGCGCAGCGCCGCACATTTCTCAATCCCTGGATATGGCTAGGCGGCCTTGCGGCATTCGTAATTTTTCTTCCCAATCTGCTCTGGAACATTCACTATCACTGGCCCTTCCTCGAACTCATGCACAACATCCACGCCGCAGGCCGCGACGTGGTTCTCCCCCTCGGCCAATATTTTGTTCAGCAAACTATTCTTATCGATCCCATCACCGCGCCCATCTGGCTCGCCGGATTCTTCGCCCTACTTTTCTCCGCACGCCTCAAACCCTATCGTTTTCTCGGCTGGTGCTATCTCGTCTGCTCCAGCGTCTTGTTCGTCCTTCACGGCAAAAATTATTACCTCGCCCCGGTCTATCCCATGCTTCTCGCCGCCGGAGCGGTCATCATCGACTCGGCAATCGATGGCAAAACAACTAGCGACACCTCCAAGAATCTCCGTTCGCGCCGTGCGTGGCTAAAGCCCGTAATCGCCATCGTGCTCATAGCCTCGGGCGCACACATTCTCCCAGTCACGGTTCCCGTTCTCTCGCCGGAACATTTTCTCGCCTACGCCAAAACTCTTCCCTTCAAACTGCCTGTCATGGAGCATGGCCATGATCGTTCCCCACTCCCGCAGTGGTACTCCGATCAATTCGGATGGGAAGAAATCGTCGCCGAAACCGCCGTCGCCTGGAACCAACTAACGCCCGAAGAGCGCCAGGACGAAAACTGCGGCATCTTCGCGCAGGACTATGGTCAGGCCGGTGCCATTGATTTTTTTGGCCGTAAGTACGGCCTGCCTCGCTCGCTCAGCGGACACCAAACCTGGTTTCTGTGGGGCCTGCGTGGTTATTCCGGCAATTGCATGATCGTCCTCGACGACAGCCGCGAAACACTCGAAAACCTCTGGCAAGACGTCAAGTACGTCGGCACATCGGCCGACAATCCCTACGCGCTGGAAAAACGAATCGATGTTTTTATTTGCCGGGGCGCAAAATTTGGCACTCTAGCTCAACTCTGGCCACAACTAAAACGCTGGCAGTGAAATTCACAAGACATTTCACATCAATTTGTTGCTTTTAATATTTCGCGTTGATCTTGACATCGTTGGACGCTGTCATCAACAATCTATCCGCACGTTTAACGCCGTCCCAAAAGCTGTAAATCGGTCAAACTCATTAGAAAAACTTCCTCTACGAGGCTTTTTATCATGTTCGCTGCCCGCTTGATTGTCTTCTTGTGCTTTGCATTTTTCCTCACCACTATTGTTTCCGGTCAGCAAGCTAAGGTGTCTCAACCTACAATCTGGTCTGCCAAACCTGACGTCGCTGCCTTCGAGAAAATTGAGACCGATCGCCTCGCCACCAGCCAGCGCTCCATCGACACTTTGCTCGCCGTTAAGGGCGCGCGTACCATCGAAAATACTCTCTCACCGCTCGACGAAGCTTTCCACCAGATCAACTCCGCCGCCTACTTCGCCGGGTTGATGGAACAGGTCCATCCCGACGCCGGATTTCGCGACCACGCCACGGCCATGCTTACCAAGGCCAGTGCCGCGCAGACCGCCATCGCTCTCAATCACGAGGTGTACAACGCCCTCGCCGCTATCGATGTTTCCAAGGCTGACGCTGCCACCAAGTATTACGTAAAGCGCCAATTGCTCGAATTCCGCCTGGCCGGTGTGGACAAAGACGATGCCACGCGCACCCGCCTGAAGAAATTAAATGATCAAGCCACAGAACAACAGTCGATGTTTGATCGCAACATTTCCGACGGCCAGAAAACTATCGAGGCCGATCCTTCCGAACTTGACGGCCTGCCGCAGGACTATATTGCCCGCCACAAGCCCGCCGCAAACGGCAAAGTCACTATCACCACCGATTATCCTGATGCGTTTCCTGTTCTTACTTTTGCCAAAAGCACCGACCTGCGCCGCCGCATGTCTCTCGCTTTCAATACGCGCGCCTATCCCAAGAACGAAGAAGTTCTCACCAGCCTGATGAAGACGCGTTACGAGATCGCCACGCTGCTGAGCTATAACTCGTGGGCCGACTTCAATGCCGCCGACAAAATGATCGCCAAAGGCCACAACATCGCGGACTTCATCCAGCAGGTCAACGATGCCTCGCGCGATTTATCGAAACGCGAATTTGAAATGCTGCTCGCCGAAAAGCGGAAAACCGATCCCAACGCGAAAGAGGTCTGGGACTACGAAGGCGGCTACCTGTCCGAGCAAGTCCGCCGCACCAGATATGATTTCGATTCTCAATCCGTCCGTCCCTATTTCCCCTTCATGGAAGTGAAGCAGGGCATTCTCGATACGGCGGCGGCACTCTTCCACGTAACCTTTGAGCAGGAACAGAATGTTCCTTCGTGGGATTCCGCGGTCGAAACCTGGATCGTGCTCGATGGCGGCCAACCGATCGGTCGCTTCTATCTCGACATGCATCCCCGCCCCGGCAAATACAGCCACGCCGAAATGGCGCCCGTACTCGACGGCATCAAGGGCAAGCAGTTGCCTGAGGCCATCCTGGTCTGCAACTTCCCCGCGCCTACCGCCGACGATCCCGGCCTCATGGATTACGGCGATGTGAAAACCTTCTTCCACGAATTCGGCCACCTCATGCACCATATTCTCGGCGGCCAGCAGCAGTGGGCGGGCATAAGCGGCATCAGCATGGAATCCGATTTCGTCGAAGCCCCTTCGCAAATGCTCGAAGAGTGGATCGCCAGCCCGCAAGTATTGGCTAAATTCGCGAAGCATTATAAAACCGGCGAACCTATACCCGCCGAACTTGTCGCCCGCATGAACCGCGCCTCTGCCTTCGGGCGCGGCGGGTGGGTCAGCCGTCAGAACTCCTACAGCGCCCTCTCCTATGACATTTACAAAACCAAGCCCGAGGATGTGAACCTCGACGCCGTCACCCTTGCCGATACCCGCCACTACACGCTTTTTACTCCGCTATCCGATACTCATGCGTGGGCTTCCTTCGGCCACTTGGGGGGCTATTCTTCGGCTTATTACACGTATCTCTGGGATAAAGTCATCGCCGAAGATTTCTTCCAGCAATTCGATCACAGCAATCTGCTAGCCGGCGACGCCCCAATGAAGTATCGCCGTGTAGTCCTCGAACCCGGCGGCTCGATGTCGGCCAACGATCTGGTGAAGAACTTCCTCGGTCGACCGCAGAATATGGTTGCGCTGCAAAAGTGGATGGGCGAGGAATTTGAAGGGACGGCTGGAGCGAAGTCCGGCGAATAATCCGCCAAATCAAACTGTTGTCATTCCGAACCGGGCGTAGGCCCGTGAGAAACCTGCTGTGATTTTCACGCGCCGCGAAGCGGCCAAACCTCAATGGCCCATGTTAATTGTTCATTAAAATCTGCCTCGTTCGATTGACCCCGGTTGGCGGCGGCAGTACGCTCCAATCCTATGAGCGACACAAGTTTGGACGAGTTACGTCTCGCCTACAAAAGCGCGACTGACAAATGGGTCGACGCCATCCGCGCCGAAGAAGCGCTCGCCACCCTGGATCACTCGATGGTCGCTATGGAAAAGTGGGATGACGCTCACTTCCGTGAACATGATGCGCACACTAAATACACGAAAGCGCTCGAAGCCTATAAAGATGGCCTGCGCAAGGTGAACTACGGCATTTAGATTCGCCCCGGTTTACAATCAGTCCATCACACGCAGGGCTCAGTGGCATACGGCCTGTTGCTAGTCCGTTTGTTTGATGAGTTGCTTCCAGTACAGTGACAGAACGGCGCAGTACGCGACTATCCTCTACCCTCTCCGCATCATCGATGCCACAAGCCCGCTCGTACAGGAAAGGAAGAGGTAAGACTAACTAATTGCTGGCACCTCTTAGTAAGTGAACGACTGGATATCCGTTACATTCGAAGCCGGACCATCCACATACCCGCTGCGATTGCCCGGATTCAGCGCGATGTGGGTACCTATGACATTAGAAGCATTCGAGAAATTGAAGCCGTTCAGCGACTCGACCAGCTTGCCTTGCGTGTTATAGACCTGAATGCTGCTTCCGCTGCCAGTGCTCGACACCGACTGCGCCACAAAGAATAGCTTATGGATAGGATCGTACTCGACATCCGTGCCGCTTTGAATCTGACCGCTTGCGCCGGGCAGCACTTCCGCGAATCCAGTCTGCGTTTTCAGGTTGTAGAACTCAACGCGAAAGTCAACCTCGGTGGTCGTGCAGGCAATGCCATCTTCCGAGTCCACAGCCAGCCCGTTAATGGAACCTTGGCGAAACGGAAACGGACCCGGAATGCCAGTAAATTGGTTCACCACTCCGGTAGTCAAATCCACCAGCGCAATCTGCGGTGGAGGGCCGCCGACCTCGCTATCGGACGAAGCTACGACTGCCTCATTCGTCACACTGTCATAAGCCACTGCCGGCAAATTGCTTTCCATGAACGTCGGGTCTGTGAGATCAACGGCAGTCTGAAACGTGTTTTCCGCTACGTTCGAGCCGAACACAAAGGTGTCAAAATCCTGCGCGTTGTTGATGAAATAAAGAATCACCGTCGTCGGAATTCCCTGGTTGCGGCTGACGCCGAGAATAATTTCATCGGCTTTCAGCGGCGGCGTCCACATGCCGGTGAACTTGTTCGTGGAGAGTGGATTCAGCTCTTCGTAAATCCTCTTGGTCACAAACCCGCCGGTAACATGTTCGCGTTCGATCAGTCCTACGCCGGTCCCGGCAATACCCAGCGTTAGAAAATCATCCTGTGTTTGGGTTTTCGAGACCACGTTCAAAATTTGCCCGGTTTTCTGATCGAAGGTTTCGACAGCAGCCAGCACGTTTCCGTTTGATAGCAACTGCGATTCGCTCAGTACGCCTTCCGTGCCGTTCTGATCGATATCGAAGCCGAAAATCTGGCCGCCGAATTTACTGTGCACCAGCGTGCTTCCGGCACCCGCAGGCTGCATCGATCCGTCAGTTGACGATTGAGCCGATCCCTGTACCGGCCGCCCCAAACAAAATAAACAGGTCAACACCAAAGCCCCAACACGGCATGGCTGAATAATATTTCTACGTTTCATGACTCGAGTCTCCGTATGTGTGATTGCATCCTGCAACAACTCAGGAAGACTACAGGGCAGTGCGGTCACGAGTGTCAGAAGTTTGTAAAAACACTGTCGGCTTTTATTGAGTGTTGTCAGTGTGCGCTATGCAACTCTTTTCCTACTTCCGACGCGGTATATCCAGGCGCCGGCCAGCAGCAATGCTCCGCACCCGCCAATTACCTTGAAGAGTGCCAGCGGCTTGTTCGGTTCGTCCGGTTGCGGAATGAGCGACAAAATAATGGTCAACCCGGTCGTGAGAAAACCAAGCGTAGCAACAAGCTTGGCTACACCAGATCCTCCCAATACCCGGATTACTTCTGGACCGGCAGGCTCGTGCTGGAGTTTGATCGCAGCAGCGAACAAATACAGGTAAGGAATGAAATAAGCGATTACTCCCATGCTGACCAGCACGTCATACGCGCCCTTTACACTGGTCCCAGCCTGGCCGAGAAAAATGAATACTACTCCAAGAACGAATTGTGTGAGCAGCGCGACCCAGGGAGTTTTCCAGCGGGGATGAAGTGTTCCAAATGCGGGTGGGAGAAACCTGTCGATGCCGGCAACGAATGGCAATCGAGCGACCGCGGCAAGATAAGCACCGGCCGCGCCGACGTTGCTGAGTGCGATCAGAAAAGCGGCGAAGGGCAGGACCCCGGGAAAACCCACGCGCGATGAGGTCTTGGAAATGGCCTGCACCAAACCTTGCATGCTGCTGACTTCGTTCGATGGCAGGGCGAGCAACACGCAGATGGTCCCCAATATGTAGCAAAGCGTCACGGTCACGCCGGCCAAGAGCAGGGCGAAGGGAACGGCGCGGCGGGGATTCTTGATTTCGTCTCCCATGAAGGAGGCGGTTTCGCATCCACCAAGAGCAAAAGTGAGCACGGACCAGAAAATGATGTCGTTGAAATGCGTGCTCGGCGTCATCGAGTGCAGCGTGAACGATGTGGCCGAGCCGTAGCGATGCCAGGCGATCAATCCCATCACGATCACAATGCCTGCCGGAATCCACATGGCTAGCGCGCCAACATTGTGCAGCCACTTGGCAATGTCGAGGCTGACAATGTTCATCAGCGTGGCCGCGCTTAGCGTGAGTAGAGAAAAGACAATGTAGAACGTGGCATTGTTGGAGAGATGCGCCCAGGCGTTCTGACGCATGAAGAGAATGTTGCTAGCGGCGAAATAAAGGACTGCGGGAAAGTAGGGAAGGTTGCTGGTCCAGTAAGTCCAGGCTGCCATAAAGCCGGAGAAGTCCCCGAAGGCGCGCTTGCTCCAGAGGTAGAGTCCGCCTTCGCCGGGATAACGCGAGGAAAGTTCGAGCACCGAAAGGGCGAGCGGCATATAGAAGCAGAGCCACGCTCCGATCCATATAACGATGGAACTCGGTCCCGCGGCGGCCGCAGTGGCGATCCAACGCAGGCTGATGCCGGTGACGACATAAAAGAGGAGCAGATCGCGAAAGCCGAGCACGCGCCTCGGCTGGTTGGAGTTTTCGGGACCGGCATTCGATCCTCCGGAGGAATCGAGAGAAGACGAGGCGATGGAATTTTGTTTCGGCCGATCAGCGCGGAATGTAGTCATTGAGGAGTGGAACCACCTCAGAAGTAAAAGCCCCAACGCGGCGCTGCGCTGCATCGGGCGACTCGCCCGGCAGCATATCCGTGATAATACGGACGAGCGCGCCGTCGCTGCGCCTCATGCGGATCGCGTCTTTCACCAGATAAAATTTCGCCCAGTACTCGCTGGCAGTTCCGCGATCATGCGCCCAATACCAATACAACACCAGCTTTCGATCCGTTCCTTGGGAGATGACATAGCGATTTGCGGGAAAAGCGGCGTGGCCCGGAATAGCGAGTGTAACTTCGTCGTTTACCACCGGCGCCCAGCCGGCTCCGGGCAGGCAATTTTTGGGTGAATGAATGGTATCGCCCGCGCGCTGCGAAGGGAAGTATGCAATGTACAGATTTGTCGGCTCGGGGCTGTCGGCCTGATAGTAATCGCGAACCATAAATTCGCCCGGCCCTAAGACATCGAGCACATCTTTATCGATCGGCCTGTCGACGCCAGTCCATGGGCCAAACTGGAGCGGAAACGAATTGAGCGGCAGCCGCGGTGGAAAGATTTCGCCGTGGCCACGCACCTGCAATAGAATCGCGGTCAGCACAAGGCATGCGGCACTCAGAAGAAAGCGCGCATTTGCGAATGCCTTCATTCTTACGAGCCTTTCTGCCGCCAAAAGATGCGCAGCATACGATGCATAAGATAAAGCATGCCCAGCGATGCTACGAACATAAGCCATCCCTGGAATTCGTGAAAAAATCCCTGCGCTTTATCCGGATCCCAATATTGGACGAGCAGTCCCGTGCCCACTACGCGCAAACTGTTGGCGACGACTGCGATGGGCAGAGAGGCCAGCGCCAGAACTACGCGCAGAGAAACGCTTTGCTCCACGAGATAACCGTAGATTAGGGCGAGCGTTGCCAGCGACATAAGAGAGCGAATGCCGCTGCACGCGTCAGCTACTTCCAAGGCCATGGCGGGAAGAACGATCACGTTGCCTTCGCGCAGCACTGGCACGCCTAACCAAGGCAAAACAGTGCTGGCGACCTTCGATGCCAACATTTGCAGCGGAAACGTGATCTGGTTAAAGACGATAGCGGGAATCGGGATCATTAATAGAAGGAACGCCCAGGGAAAAAAAACGGCGCGAAAAAAATCCCACCCCAGGAACAAAACAACCAGCCCGGCCAGCACAATTAATAACGAGAAACGGGCGAGAAAAATCTCGGCGCCCAGCTGGCCCACAATCAGGATGCACAGCCCAAGCCCGAGAAGTAAAAGCCCCGACCAGGAAGGGCACAGCTTTACACGTGCGAGTTTTGACCGTTCCTGCCAGATGACAAAACCTGAAAAGAGAGGAACGAAAAAACCGTGGGAAAAATTGGGGTCATGCCACCATTGCCCGATTAAATGAGATAACGTCGGCCAATAGAGCCAAAGCAGCAATGAGCTCAGAGCGGCGAGTTGCCAAACAGGCGGCCACAGCCGTGCGGCGGCAATCGCCGGGCGTGGCGCAAGATGCTCCGTTTGCAATGCATGGCTCAAGGAGTCAGCCTCGATGTTCACTGTAGGGGAAATGCGCACCAGCATAAGCGAACGGAGGGATGTCCGCAATCAAAACCCTGCGCCGCGACTCTTGGAGTATAAAGAAACGGCACAAGCCGATTACAGCAAATACTGTAAACTTTTTCCATTCCGCTGGGCATAGGCTTAGGCAGCAGATACAGGTCGGCAAATTAGGCCACGTGGCAGTTTCGCCAAGGAGGGATTCGTTATGCACCGTAAATTGTTAGTCGCTTCATTGATTGTGCTGGCGCTCTCAGGTATGAGTTTTGCCCAGGATCGCAATCAGCCTTCAGCCAGGTCGCAAGAGCGCATCACGAAAGAAGTTCGTCATGAGCTTCTCATGCTGCCGTATTTTGGCGTCTTCGATAACATTGCCTACAAAGTCGACGGAGCTACAGTTGTGTTGCTCGGTCAGGTTGTGCGGCCTTCGCTTAAATCGGACGCCGAGAATGCGGTGAAGCATATCGAAGGTGTGGAGCGAGTAGATAACCAGATTGAGATTCTCCCGCCGTCGCCTATAGACGATGGACTGCGGCGGCGTTTGTATCGTGAAATCTACGGCTATCCTGCGCTGGAAAAGTACGCGCTCGGGGTGCAAAAGCCAATCCGCATCATCGTTAAGAATGGGCGAGTTACCCTGGAGGGCGTCGTCGATAACGAGACGGACAAAAATATTGCCGGCGTACGTGCCAATGGCGTTCCGGGGATTTTTCAGGTGACGAATAATTTGCAGGTGGTTCCGAATTAAACGCTAAAGGGGCTAGATATCAGGGGTTAGGGTTTAGCCGCAAGAACCTCCAGTTCCTGAATATTAATCCCCAGGCCCTAATCCCTGACCCTAAGATTTGAAGGGCTCTTCCAAAGAAGAACTCTGCGGCGTAAATAGCTCAGCGCCGTTTTCTGTGACGTGCATGTCATCTTCGAGGCGAATGCCGAATTCTCCGCGAATGTAGATGCCGGGTTCGTTGCTGGTTGTGATGTTGGTTTGAAGCTTGGTGGTATTGCCCCGGACAAGATAGGGCCACTCGTGGCCATCCATGCCCAGGCCATGCCCCAGACGATGGGCGAAATATTTGTAATCGGGTCCGTAGCCGGCATCGGTAATGATTTTGCGCGCGGCAGCGTCGACTGCGCCGCATTCCGCTCCCGGCCGCGCCGCCGATAATGCGGCTGCTTGCGCGCGATGCACGATATCGAATACTTTTTTCATCTTCTCGCTGTTCTTGGCGGGAACTTTGCCAAGAACGAACGTGCGCGTGATGTCGGACTGGTATCCTTCCACCGTGCAGCCGTCGTCGATCATCACAATCGAGCCTTCGCGAATCACCTGTGGTGTGTCCGATCCATGCGGATAGGCCGTGTACTCATCGACTTCCACGCTGGCATCGCCGGGAAACTCGAGTTGCCCATACGCTGCCGCGATTAAACCTTCGACCTGGTTTTGGGTCATGCCGTCGCTCAAGGCGTGATAGACCGCTTCATAAGCGGAAAGCGTAACCTGCGCAGCCAACCGCATGAGTGCGATTTCGTGCGCGCTCTTGATCATGCGGCAACCTGCGGTGATCGGGGTGGCGCTGGTGAGGGTAAGTTGCGGTACGGCTTGTGCAATGCCATCGGCAAAAAAGAAACGTACGGTTTCTTCGATTCCGAATTTTCCGGTTGCAATGCCGCCATCGCGCAAGCCTTCTGCGACCAGACGATACGGGCTTTCGTCTTCCTGCCATGTGCGTACATTCGCATGGTCGCCATCGGGCGCGTTGGCAATCAGTTCGTGAGCACGGCCTTGTTCAAACGCGGGGCAGACGTAGAACCCCGCGCCCTTTGCCGGCAACACATATGCAAACATGCGTTCGCCACCCCACCAGCGGATTCCGGTGAAGTAATTCAGCGATGTACCGCTCATAAGCAGGATAGCGTCGATCGCGTTCTCGATCATCAGCTTTCGGGCTTGCTCCTGGCGCGCGGCACGTTCTTCGCGAGTGATGGGCGTGGCTTCACTCTTACGCGACCTCAGGCGAGCTAACGATGGCGGAAGGGAAGAGTCGCCAGACTTCGCATTCTGAGCAGCGCTTACAAATAAAGGATGAGATGCGGCAACGCCCGCCGCGCCGCCTATCTCCAGGAAACTTCGTCGCGAAATCATGTACCCTCCAGTGGGGAAAATTCTGGTTCGGCCATTATAGGGATAACTTAGGGAAGGCGGAGATGGAAGCAGGTTTCCAGTGCGCGGGTTGCGGTGAGTGGAATATCACGACTGTGGATGAATCCGCGGGGCGGCGGCAGAGCTACATCGAAGATTGCCAGGTTTGCTGCAAGCCGAATGTACTGCGCCTGGAATATGACACATCGGCGCAGGAGTTTTTCATTTCGGCGGCGTTGGAGTAAATAGTCACTGCAATCAAAATGGAAATTCATTTCATACCTTGATTCGCGTTATAGTTAGCTGCTCGGAAAGGATGGGGTCGATGGCAACCAGCTACGCAGGCGGTGGGCGCATGGTGGCGCACAACATGGTGACCACGCAGTTCGAGCTGGATGGCTTTCGCGTGACGCGCACGCTGGGAGTGGTGCGCGGCATCGTCGTGCGCTCGCGTTCGATCTTCGGCACCATCGGTGCGGGATTGCAGACTTTGGTCGGCGGGAATATCACTCTGCTTACCAATTTGTGCGAAAAGACACGGGCAGAGGCTTTCGATTTGATGCTGGTCCATGCCGCGGAACTTGGTGGCAACGCCGTGGTTGGCGCGCGGTATGACGCAACTGAAGTGATGCAGGGTGTCACGGAAGTTTTGGCTTATGGAACCGCGGTATTTGTGGAACCGGTAAAATAAATCATATAAACATGAAAACCCGTTACTTTCTGCCTTTCCTTCTGCTACTTCTCTGCGGTGGTATTTCCAGTGCAGCTTCCTACAAGTACAAGCGCGTGGGCAGCGATCTGGACGCGCAAACCCACATCGAGCCTGGAATCGCTCTGATGGGCGGCGGGACTGATCAGGATGAAGCATTCCGCTGGCTGTGCGGTAAAGCTAACGGCGGCGACTTTCTGATTTTGCGGGCGCGAGGTAAAGATACCTACAACTCGTACGTGAATAAATTGTGTCAAATGAATTCTGTCGCGACACTGATTATTCCCGACAAAAAAGCGGCACAACAAGTGCGCGTGGCCCGGATTATCCAGCACGCAACCGTTATTTTTATTGCCGGTGGCGACCAGTCTCGCTACGTACGCTTCTGGTCGGGGACGCCGGTGCAGGACGCCCTCAATGCCCATGTTCTTGCCGATAAGCCGATTGGCGGAACCAGCGCGGGGTTGGCGGTACTCGGCCAGTTTGTGTATGCCTGCCTTGAGGACAAGGCCAATGACGCCGACCTCACCTCGCGCGAGGTGCTGGATAATCCCTATGCCAAGCGAGTCACGCTGGTGCGTGATTATCTGAAGGTTCCGGGCCTTGAAAATATTCTTACCGACAGTCATTTTGCGACACGCGACCGCATGGGGCGAAGCCTGGGATTTCTCGCCCGCATCGTTGCGGATAGCTGGTCGAAGATGCCGCGTGGAATTGCTGTCGATGAAAAATCCGCCGTGCTGGTGGAAGTAAACGGCCGCTCCAAAATTGTTGGTAAAGGGCAGGGTGCTTACTTCTTACAGGTCACGGAAGCGCCTGAAGTCTGCAAAGCGGGACAACCGCTCACCTTGCGCAATGTATCCGCTTACCACGCCCCCACGGGTGCCTCGTTTGATGTTCGAGAGTGGGTCGGCGACGGCGGCGAAGCGTATTCAATCTCAGTAGAGGCAGGGCAGGTTCGCACCAGCCGGGCTGAAAACGCTGTCTACTAACTCTGTCCAACGCTCCTCTGACTCTCCATACCTTCGCCCTCTCATTACAGGAAGTGCTTACTAGGCTCTATTTTCCACAAGAAAATGCGCGCCCAGCGCGGAGTGCAAGGAAAATCTAAGCGAATGGATAGCGAAGGAATCTAGAGCGTAAGCCCAACAGCTTGCGGTCGTATTTGTGGTTAACCACAAGTTATCGCACTTTTTCGAAACCTCTCTTCGGTGCCCATCCCACCTTCAAGTTTGTTATTGACAATAAAAGACTTACAGGTAAGATGTGGTAGAAAGTGGTACAGAGTGGTAAGGATAGTCAAGTACGTGGGAACGGAAGCTGGTTAAAGAGGAGCCGGTGGGAAGCCGACCCAAAAGCACGACAAACAGCCCGATCCAATCGAATTTGACCCAACTCTGCGTCGCTTTTACCTCCCTCGGTACGGTCGTTGTTAAGGAAGTGCGCCGAACGCTCGATTTGTTCGACCGCGAAGAACGCGGCCGATTCGCGCAACGCACCCAGATCCTTCGGCGACAAAAAGCATGTTGCCTCAGGCTGACTAATTATGTTTCGCGGCAATCACCCAACTCGCGTCGACGAAAAAGGACGGTTAAAGGTCCCGGCCGAGTTCAAGCGGGTGATCGACGAGAAATACGGACAGCAATATTACATCACCAGCCTCGATGGGAAGGTTGCTCAAGTGTATCCCTTCGAGGAGTGGGAGCGGATCGAGCAGAAGCTCGCCGGGCTCTCCACTTTCAATCCTACGAAGAAAAAGTTTCTGGACCGGGTGAATTATTACGGACAGATGGTGGAAATGGACGGGCAGGGACGGTTACTGATACCGCAATTGTTGCGCGAGGCTGCGCAGATCAAAGGCGAGGTTGCGGTTACCGGCAACTTGACGCACTTGATCGTGCGCAACCTGGATTCGTACCGCAAGCAGGTCGAGGAAGAACAGTTCACGCCTGACGATGAGAAGACGCTCGACGAATTGGGCATCTAGTGGGCGAGGGTTCAACAGATACCCCTCAGGGGGTTGGGCATGGCGGTGGAAGGGAAGCGAGCCAGTTTCCGCCACATCATGTTCCGGTTCTTTTAAAAGAAGCGATCGACTTTTTAAACGTGCGGCGTGGAGGGACCTATATCGACGCCACGGTGGGCTTGGGCGGGCACAGTTACGAAATCGCAAAACGCCTCGGCGCACCGGGACATTTGATTGGCCTCGATAAAGATCCGGCGGCGCTGGAAAAAGCGGGATTCCGGCTTCAGGCATCTGGCATTCAGGACTGGCCGACGGTGACTTTGCTGCATCGGTCCTTTGCAGAAATTGCGGACGGCCAACGGCCGGCGACCATCGACGGCATTCTCGCTGACATCGGCGTAAGCAGCTTGCAGCTTGACGATGCCGCACGCGGATTTAGTTTTCAGGCGGATGGACCGCTCGACATGCGGATGGACCCGCAGAATGAGCAAACCGCCGAACAAGTGGTAAACCACCTCGACGAGCGCGAGCTTGCCGATGTGATTTACGAATTCGGAGAGGAAAGGAGGTCGCGGAGAATCGCCAGAGCCATTGTCCGGTCGCGGCCGATACGATCTACCAAGCAACTTGCGGATGTCGTATCAGCCGCGGCCCGGTCAATGAAACATGAGCGGATTCATCCAGCGACCAGAACTTTTCAGGCTCTTCGAATCTTCGTAAACCGCGAACTGGACGATCTGAAGGCGCTGCTGAGTGCCGCGCCCCGGATTCTGAAGCCAGGTGGGCGCGTGGTAGTGATCAGTTTTCATTCGCTGGAAGACCGCATCGTAAAGGATGCCTTCCGCGAGGGAAATATGAAGGACAAGTACTACCGGGTGCTGACCAAGAAACCGGTAACGGCATCGGAAGAAGAAAGCGATCGCAATCCGCGGGCACGCAGCGCGAAATTACGGGCGGCGGAAAAAGTTTAGGCTCCGGAAAACCTGCTGGAGTCCCCGGCATAGCCGTACAAGCCGTGCCGGGCGTTCAGGTTCTAAAGCGGACGAAGATCCGCAGCCGCCGGAGTGGCGGCGCTACAAACGGGTTCCGTGGTAGGAATCCAATTCTGAGGTCAGGAAATGTACACGGGAACGCTGATAAAAGATTTGATGAGAACGGTAGAGCGCGCCGAACAGAGCGCCCAGCAAAAGTGCGCAGCAGAAGAAACGGAATTGCGGCGGTTTTTTGAGTTGCAAAGCCCGAAAATACAACAAGAACGAATCTTTGCGGGAGCGGCATAAATGGCAACAGCAGCAGCGGTAATTCGAAGTGCGGTTCCGGCAGGGCGGCGCAATACGTTCTTCGCCGGCACCCCGGAAATTTATTTCGCCAAAGCGATCGACAACTCGCGGTTGGTGAAAGTCGAAGATCCCGGACGCAATCACGAGATGCAGCAGTTTGGCACCGCGCTCGCTTGCTTGTTTTTGCTGGTGTTTACCTACGCATGGCAACACTTCCGCGCTATTGAATATGGATATCAGATCGAATCTGCGAAGCGCGAACTAAGTGACCTGACCGAGATGAATCGCAACCTGCGGTTGGAAGATGCGAGCTTGCGCGATCCGGAACGAATTGATGCGCTCGCGCGGCGAATGGGGCTCTCACCGCTGGTGCCAGGGCAGGTGGTCAGTATGGATAACGTGTCTGGCGATAATGCAAACGGTCCTGTTATGGCGAGCGCCGAGCCGGTAGTGATTTTGGCGGGGCAGTAGCAAATATCTAGATTCGTATAAGGGCACGCCTTCAGGCGTGCCCTTTGTTTCCCGATCGATCCGCGCCTTAAGGCAGCTGCGGCGACTGAAGCCGATCGGTCATTCGGCTGGCGAATACGGCACGGCTAAAGCCATGCTCTGATATGAACCGGGGTCAAGAGAACATGAGTACGACCGCCAACCCAAGCCTCGGCAAGAATTCCCGCCTCTACTTTCTTGGAGGCATGCTCCTGTTTTGGTGTGTCGCAATCTGCGGCCGCCTGGTTTATCTCCAGATCTTCCGTTACGGCAATTTTGTGAAACAGGCGGAGCACCAGCAGCAACGGGCGATTCCGCTCTCGGCCAAGCGTGGCGTCATTTACGACCGCGCCGGTCATGAGTTGGCCATGTCGGTCCTGGTAGATTCTGCCTTCGCCGTTCCCAGCGAGGTCAAAGATCTGCCTACGGCTGTTTCTCTTATTACCCGCATCACCGGCGAAGACCGCAACGTAGTGTTCGCCGATTGCCGCAACCATAAAACGTTCTGCTGGGTGGCACGCAAGGCCGATGACGAAACCATCGAGCGCATCAAGTCGCTGAACCTTCAAGGCATTCATTTTCAGAAAGAGGCAAAGCGCTTCTATCCAGCGCGCGATCTTGCGGCTCAGGTGGTGGGTTCGGTCGGAATGGAAGATGCCGGCCAGAGCGGCATCGAGCATGAATTCGACGACGAGCTACGCGGCACCGCCGGGAAAATGGTGATCTCCGTCGATGCACGCCGGCAATGGTTCTCCGACATCGAAAAACAACCCGAATCGGGCGAAAATATCGTTCTCACGATCGATAAGAATATTCAATACATCGCCGAGAAAGAGCTTGATCAGGCGATTCATGACACCCAGGCGATTGCCGGGACTGTGATCGTGGAAAACCCGCACACTGGTGAGATTCTTGCACTCGCCAACCGTCCGACGTTCAATCCCAATTCGCGCAAGCAGATTACTCCCGGCGCTCTGACCAACCGCGCGGTGAGTTATATCTACGAGCCGGGATCGACTTTCAAATTGGTAACCATTTCGGCCGCGCTGGAAGAGAAGCTGACGAATCCGAATGAAGTGTTCGATTGCCAGATGGGATCGATTGTTTATAACGGCATGCGCATTCGCGATTCGAAGCCGCACGGGCTGTTGCCGGTGTGGGGTGTGCTGGCCGAGTCAAGTGACGTCGGCGCAATCAAGATCGCGCTGCGGCTGGGCGAAGATCGATTTTACAAATACATTCGTGCGTATGGATTCGGGCAGCAGACAGGAATCGAATTGCCCGGCGAAACGCGCGGGCTGACCAAGCCGGTGAGCCGGTGGTCGAAGGTTTCGATTGCTGCGATCTCTATGGGCCAGGAGATTGGTATTTCGCCGATTCAGTTGACGGGGCTGGTCTCGACTTTTGCCAATGATGGCGTTTGGATATCGCCGCACATTCTTGCGGGGAAAGTTGAGCCGCAGGGTTTGCCGCAGAACGTAGCGTTTCATCCGGGAGCATCGCACCGCGTAATTTCGAGTTACACAGCCGCCGAAATGCGCGCCATGATGCAGAAAGTCGTGCTTGAAGGCACGGGCCGCAAAGCGATTCTCGAAGGCTACACATCGGCGGGAAAAACTGGGACGGCACAGAAGGTTGATCCTGCGACCGGCGCTTATTCGAAAACGAAATACATCGGCTCTTTCGCGGGATTTGCGCCGGTGAATAATCCACAGATTGTGGTTGCGGTGATTCTGGATTCCGCGGTCGGACTTCACCAGGGCGGCCAAGTATCAGCGCCGGTATTTCACCGCATTACACAGCAAGTCCTCGAATATCTCCATGTGCCTCACGACCTGCCGTTGGCGCCGCAACATCAATTGCTGCTGGCGCAGGCGCGCACCAAAGATAAAGATTTAGAAGAAGGAACGCCGGATCATCCCGGGGAACCTCTGGAGACGGCGGAAGTGAACGCAGATTCTTCCGGTGCAGCGAAAACAAGTATGGCGCGTGCGCCCACGCCCGCGAAAGTTACCGAGGAAGGAAATGTAGTTCAGGCAGCCCTTCGGCAGAACGACCCTCAGGCGAGTACTAACGCCTCCCAAGCGAACACATCAAACACGACTGAAGGCACCGCTGGCGCAACAAGGCTGCCAAATACTGGCACAGTGGTTCTGGATGTAGAGCAAGGCGGAATCGAAGTGCCATCTTTCGTTGGCAAAACAGTGCGTGGCGCTGTGGAAGCAGCTCAAGACGCTGGCCTTGACCTCGAAGCCGTGGGCAGCGGAATAGCGCGCCAGCAGGCACCGCTGGCAGGCACGCACGTGACTGCCGGAGCGCGTGTGACTGTGCAGTTTGGCCGATAAACAATCTCGACCACAATGGCCACCGCGTTCGTAGGGAGATTCCTAATCCCTCCTGTTCCTAATGTAATATCTGTGGTTTTCGCTTCCAGTTTGACCCGCTGAAAAACCGCGTGATACGGTAATCAGTCACACATCATTCAGACTAAACCTGTCTGCCATTGGGGTTGCATTTGTCTTCCGTTGAAACCACTCCTGTTGTTCGTAAGACCGCTTTGAACGCCGTCCATCGCCAGATGGGGGCGAAGATGGTCGATTTCAACGGCTGGGACATGCCGGTCGAGTATCCCGCTTCGATTGGGTGCGGAATCATCAACGAACACATGGCGGTGCGTACCGGAGTTGGTATTTTCGACGTGAGCCACATGGGCGATATTCGCCTGGCAGGCCCACAGGCGCTCTCTGCCGTGCAACACATTTCCATGAATGATGCTGCAAAGCTGGCGGTCGGCCAGGCCCAATACTCGGCTCTGCTTTATCCGCAGGGGACTTTTGTCGATGACGTGATCGTGCACCGGCTGGGCGAGGATGAATATCTTCTCGTGATCAATGCCGGTACGCGCGAAAAAGACTTCAATTGGGTGCGTGACAACACGCGGCAGTTCGATTGCGCGGTGGAAAATCTGTCGGATGACTTCACGCAAATTGCTATCCAGGGGCCGAAAGGCGTGAATACGCTGCAGAAATTGACGGATGCGGACTTGGGCGCAGTGAAGTTTTATTGGGTAACCCGCGGAACCGTTTGCGGGTTGAAGAACATCCTGATTGCGCGCACTGGCTACACAGCCGAAGATGGTTTTGAGATTTATGTTCCAGCCGATGAGACGACAAGCGCGCGGGTTTGGAATGAGATTTTGAGTGCAGGCAAAGAATTTGGTATCGTCCCCTGTGGATTAGGCTCGCGTAATACACTTCGGCTTGAAGGCAAACTTCCACTCTACGGCCACGAAATTTCCGATACGATTAATGTTTGGGAAGCGGGGCTGGATCGCTTCTGCAAAATGGAGAAGCCCGAGTTTGTCGGACGCACAGCGTTGGAGAAGGCAAAAGACGAAGGCGTGAAGCGGACACTCGTAGGTTTGGAAATGGTAGAACGCGGGATCGCCCGCGATGGGTATAAAGTGCTCGACGAGAGCGGACGCGAAATTGGATACGTCACCAGCGGATCGCCGGCGCCATTTTTGAAGAAGAACATTGCCCTGGCATATGTACCACCGCAGTTTGCAGCCATAGGCACAGCCGTCAAGATCGAGATTCGCGGGCAAGGTGTGGGAGCACAGGTGGTTCCAACGCCGTTTTACAAGCGGCCGAAGAAAGCCGCTTAATTACGCAGCACAGAGAGCGCACAAAGGATTTCGCTAGAAGTTAAAAGCTAGGAGCTGAAGCTTTTTATGGCTTACCCAACAGATCGCAAATACACAAAAGAGCATGAGTGGATCAAGGTAGTCGGCCAGGAGGCGGTAGTCGGCATCACCGACCATGCGCAGGAATCGCTCGGAGACATTGTGTTTGTCGAATTGCCGAAAGTGGGCGCGGATCTGACTGCCGGCAGCACGTTCGGCACTGTCGAATCGGTGAAGGCCGTTTCCGATTTGTATACCCCAGTCTCGGGCACGGTGACTGAGACCAATGGCGATCTGGCGACTTCGCCGGAGAAGGTGAATAAAGATCCGCATGGTTCGTGGATGCTGAAAATGAAACTCAAAAATCCCGGCGAATTGGGCGATCTGCTATCAGCCGAAGCTTATGAGCAGTTTGTGGCGGAAGAGGGCGGCCACTAATCGCAATCCCGAATCTCAATGATTTCCGATGAACTCGGCGCACGGTTTGACTGCCAGACTGCTGTCGCAATCGAATTGACCTCCAGTTACATCTAAACAATTTCCTATGCGCTATTTACCAAAATCTCCTGCCGACCGCCAAGCCATGCTGAAAGCGATCAGCTTGCACTCGGTTGACGATCTTTTCGCGCCGATTCCCGCGGAATACCGGCTGAGCCGCGATCTCAAAATTCCGCGTCAAATGGCGGAATCGGAAATTGTGGACTATTTCCGCCAGCGCTCGCGCGAAAACGGCGAAGGTTATACCAGCTTCCTGGGTGCAGGAGTATATGCGCACTACCGGCCCGTCATTATCGATTCGCTGATCTCACGCGGAGAGTTTCTTACCGCGTACACGCCCTACCAGGCGGAGATTTCGCAGGGCACCTTGCAATCGATTTTCGAATTTCAGACGATGATCTGTGAGTTGACCGGTATGGAAGTCGCGAACGCTTCCATGTATGACGGCTCAACCGCCGCTGCAGAGGCGGTGATGATGGCGGTGCGGCTCACGGGCCGGCGGTCTGTGGTGGTGGCTCGCAGTCTGCATCCGGAGTATCGCGAAGTGTTGGCTACGTACGCGACTCATCAAGGCATGCCCTTGTCGGTTGCGGGATTTGGCGATGATGGCCGGGTGAACCTCGCGGAGTTGGAGAAATCGATTACGGCAGAAACGGCATGTGTGCTGATTCAGTCGCCGAATTTCTTTGGCACGATTGAGGATGTGGCGGCGATTGCCGAGATCGCGCACAAAAACGGGGCCATGCTGGCGGTTTCGATTGCCGAAGCCGTATCGCTGGGAATTGTTGAACCTCCTCGTCAGGCGGATGTGATTGCCATGGAGGCGCAGTCGTTCGGCGTACCCATGGGATTTGGCGGCCCTTACTGCGGGGTCATCGCCACGCGAGAAAAATTTGTGCGGCAGATGCCGGGGCGTCTCGTAGGTCAGACCGTCGACAAGCAGGGCAGGCGGGGATTTGTTCTCACGCTGGCTACGCGCGAGCAGCACATCCGCCGCGAGAAGGCGACATCGAATATCTGCACCAACCAAGCGCTAGTAGCACTGATGGTCAACATCTTCATGACCATCTACGGCAAAGTTGGATTGAAAGAACTGGCCAAACAAAACCTGGCCAAGACAGCCTACGCCGCTGCCCGGTTCGCGAAACATGACAAAGTATTGTTTAACGGCACGCCACGCTTCAACGAGTTCGTAGTGCAGACTGGTGAAGATCCTCATGCCATCAATAACCGGCTCCTTGGGCATAAGGTTGTCGGCGGGTTGCCGTTGAAGAAGTTTTATCCCGAGTTAGGAAATGCAGCCTTGTGGTGCTGCACGGAGTTGACCTCGCGAAGCGCGATTGATACCGCGGTGGGCTTGATTGCGGAAAGCCAAGGTTCGGTTCGATCCACCAATGAAGAAACCGATGTTGAGGAGGTGGCGCGATGAAGAACAATATTCGCAAGGCGACACCCCAGGTCAATCAGAATGAAGGTTTGATCTTCGAGAAGTCTTCTGCCGGGAAAGCAGCATGGAAATTGCCGCCGCTCGATGTGCCGGAGGTAGATGCTTCCGCTCTTCTCGGTGCCTCTGAAAGAAAAGATCTCGGCAACATGCCCGAGGTTAGCGAGATCGAAATCATTCGCCATTTCACGAGGCTTTCCACGTGGAATTATGCGATCGATCTCGGGATGTATCCGCTGGGGTCGTGCACGATGAAGTACAACCCGCGAGTGAATGAGGCCGTCGCGCGCGTGGAAGGAATCGCGAATGGGCATCCCTACCAGCCGGAGAAGATTTCACAAGGCGCGCTGCAAATTCTGAAAACGTTGAGCGAATGCCTGATCGAAATTACCGGCATGGATGCGATCACTCTGCAACCCGCTGCCGGCGCGCACGGCGAGATGACCGGGTTGCTCATGGTCCGTGCCTATCATCAAGCGCAAGGCCGCCCTCGAAAGAAAGTTCTGATTCCCGACTCGGCGCATGGAACAAATCCAGCGACGGCAGCCATGGTCGACTATGCGGTCGAAAATCTGAAGTCAGACTCGCGGGGCATGGTGGATATTGCGGCGCTGGAAGCGCAGATGAACGAAGATGTCGCAGCGCTGATGCTCACCAATCCCAATACGCTGGGAGTGTTTGAGCAACAGATCCACAAAATTGCCGACATTCTGCACGCCAAGGGTGGGCTGCTTTACATGGACGGCGCCAACATGAATGCGTTGGTCGGTAAAGTGCGCCCCGGAGATTTCGGCGTCGATGTAATGCACCTGAACTTGCACAAGACATTTTCCACGCCGCACGGTGGCGGCGGTCCGGGTTCAGGGCCGGTTGCAATTAAGAAGAAGCTTGAGCCGTTCCTGCCAACGCCTGTGGTAGTGACCAAGTCCGACGGTACGCTGGGCTTTGAATATAACCGTCCACAGTCGGTGGGGCGGGTGCGCGCGTTCTACGGAAATTTTGGAATGTTTGTACGCGCGCTGGCCTACATTCAGGCGAATGGTCCCGACGGCTTACGCCAAACCACTGAAGATGCGGTACTGAACGCGAACTACATTCGCAAGGGCCTTGAAGGCATATACGATCTGCCGTATTCCACCCCAACCATGCACGAGGTAGTTTTCAGCGACAAGCTGCAGGCGAAAAAAGGCGTGCGCACCATGGACATCGCCAAGCGGCTGATCGATTACGGATTTCATCCATACACAACGGCGTTTCCGCTGATCGTTCCCGGCGCGCTGATGATTGAGCCGACCGAGAGCGAATCGATCGAAGAGATGGATTTATTCGTGGAGGCGATGAAGTCAATCGCCGAAGAAGTGGAAGAAAACCCGCAGACAGTGCTGGATGCACCGCATACCACGCGGGTTTCGCGGCTCGATGAGACTGCCGCTGCAAGGAAACCAGTGTTGCGCTGGAAGCCTAAGGCGTAAGGGCGCGGGTTGAAATCAAAACAATCACGGAGGGCGGACGCCATAGTCCGCCCTTTTTGGTGATCGCAGCCTTAGCCCTACATCTCCAGACGATTAGGTATTTCGGCGGACGAGGGTCCGCCGCTCCATGAGCTTACTTTGCTGAGATATCCACCGAAGCTCGCGTGGTTTCCCAATCGATGTGCATCATGCAGCCGCTCCCTGACTTGTCGTAGGAAATCGTGAAGTTCTCCATTTGCGAAGGCAATTTGGAAACTTTCATATCCACGCGCGCCAGTTCGTCACTTTCATATTTGTAAGGGATGCCCCACTCCCCGGTTTTCTTGTTGATAATCAGTTTCCAACCATCGGCGTTGGGCACGGTGAAAATCGTGTAGCTGCCTGCGGGAACGGTCTTGCCGCCGACCGTCACATCGGCGCTAGCGACGAATGTTGTCGCGTCGTTTGCTCCAGTGCGCCAGACTTCGCCGAAGGGAACAAGCCCACCGTAAATCTTGCGGCCTTTCATGCGCGGGCTGGAATAATCGGTCTTAATCGTTTTGCCGCCGCCAAGATCGCAAGTTGCAGATGCGGCTGGGCTGGGCTTGCCTCCGCCCTGTGCGAAGGCACAGGTGGTGAACAAGATCGTGAGAAGCGCGGGAAGGGCGATTCGTTTGTGCATGGATTCTCCTTTTGGATATTACGCGATGGCCAAAGCAAATTAGACGTAGCAGAATGGCATCCGTCAGCAGACCGACGATTATGCTCCATTGGCCCCCGTAGATACAATCATCCGATGCCGGTATTCGAGGAAAAACAGGAAGAATTGGAGCATTACGAAACCATGATGGGCGTGCCGCGCGGCCGCCTGGCGGTGACCATGGATACGATTACCGATGCCATGTCGCTCGTCGGACAGCACGGCGTTTATTGCCAGAGCCAACGCTGGCCGGGCAAGCCGGTCATGGATATTCAGATCATCATGAAAAGTTTGACCGACGCGAAGGAACTGATTCAAAGCGTGATGGAAGAGCTGAAGAACGAGAGTCGTTAACAGCAGTCTTCCCGAGCTTGAGCCTATAGCGACTAAGAAAGAACAGCAGGTTCCGAACCCGCGCTTTCGCGCGCGTTCGGAATGACAAGCCTTTGATGAAGTACAGCGGGTCGGTTTTTACGGCTTCAAGGTGACCATCACTACGCCGTGCGAAACTACAGTCGCTGAAAAGCTTTCTGTAAATTTTCCGATGTCTTTGTGCTGCCACAAATCTCGGACCGATGCCGTCAAATGCTCGGGATAGCCAAGGTCTTTCCAGTTCACCGTAATTTCCTTGTCGGTGGCCGCGCGATTCAATAGAACAACGGCGCGGCTGCCATCTTTCAATTGCTTCGACCAAACCTCGATATCGTTACGCTTCCAAACGCGCTCACCCTGCCGTCCCAGCGCATCCTGATCGACGGCGATTACTTCCTTATTGGTAAGAATCTCATGGATCTCAGACCGCATATCGCGCAGATCATTGCCTGAGATCAATGGCGCGGCCAGGATTGCCCACAGGCTGAAGTGCGAGCGGTACTCTGTATCGGTCATTCCACCATTGCCGACTTCCAGCATGTCAGGATCGTTCCAATGGCCGGGACCCGCGTAGGAATAAAGCTCCGCCTCTGCATCGACAATAGCGAGCACGCCATAAGAGCAGCAGTCTCCGGGCTTCCATTCGCGTTTGTCTTGCCAGCGATCCTGAATATCGCCGGTGGTGCGCCACGAATTGCCGCCAACTTCTTTTCCCCAAAGCCAGGGCTTCGCAGTACCCCATTCGCAAATACTCAACACAATGGCGCGGCCTGAAGCATCGAGTGCGGCGCGGATGTTCGCGTAGGATGCCTTCGCGTCCTGTGTGGTGGTATTGCACCAATCGTATTTCAGATAATCCACACCCCAGGCTGCATATTGCAACGCATCCTGATATTCATGACCAAGTCCGCCGGGCCGCCCAGCACAGGTTTTTGAGCCGGCGTCGGAGTAGACGCCGAATTTCAGGCCCAGCGAGTGAATGTAATCGCCAACCGCTTTCATGCCGTGCGGAAAGCGTTGCAAATCGGCGACGATGGCGCCATTAGTATCGCGACTTACCTGCCAGCAGTCGTCAATATTCACGTATTGATAGCCTGCGTCTTTCATCCCTGACTTAACCATAGCGTCAGCCATGCTTTTAATCATGTCTTCGCTGACGTTGCAGGCGAACTTGTTCCAGGAGTTCCAGCCCATTGGTGGCGTGAGTGCGAGATTCTTCGAAGCGTTATTGTTTTCCTGCGCAGCAAGAGTTGCGCATAGCAAAAAAATGGCCGCGGCTGTGATCGGGATCTTGCCCATATTCATGAAAGGGTTTTATCAGAAATGGCCGGAGATTGACATGCTTTGTAAGCGACGGCCGAAACTCAGTCAGCGTCCGAGGTTTTCAATCAAAAGTACCTGTGTTCTCTGGGGGAAAGATTTACGCCAGCATGTACTTTCCTCGCTCGATCACCTTCTGCGCGATCTGCTGACGGAGTTCGACGGTATTGAATGGTTCGTGCTTGGCTAAGCGCCGCAAGATTGCAAGCTGCGTGCGTAGCATGTCACCGTCGGCAACAGCAGCAATGACTTTCTTCGCGGCTGATTCGATCTTTTCCATCGCTTGTGAGAGATAAACGCGTGTCATCGCAATCGGGAACGCGGCGGCCGCTTCGCCTTTGGTTTCTGCGATCTTCTGTGCTCGCAACACGGCCGATTCCATAGCATAGCTTTCGATGGTCATGTCAGCGATGGCGCCCATGATCTCCTGCTGATCCTGAATCGCCTGCATATACTTCTGCGTGGCAGCGCCGGCAGCGAACAGGCCCAGCTTTTTCGCCTGACCAACTAGTTTGCGTTCTTCGGCGAGTGGTCCTTCGAGATCCTCGCCCATGGATGGGCCAGAGAGCACTTCGTCCATGAGCTTTTTGATGGCAGGCATCAGCGGTAATTGGCCGCTCATGGCCCGCTTCAGCAGAAATCCTGTGATGATCAGCCGGTTGATTTCGTTGGTGCCTTCGAAAATGCGATTGATACGCGCATCGCGATAAGCGCGTTCGGCAGGATATTCTTCGACAAAGCCGTAACCGGCGTAGATCTGCACCGTCTCATCGACAATGTAATCGATCATCTCCGAGCCCCAGACCTTGACGATTGAGCACTCGACTGCATACTCCTCAATCGCCTTGCGCGTTTCTTTCATGGCATCAGCGCCGGTCTTGTCGATTTCACCGAGCGCAACGTCCATCATTCCAACCGTCCGATAAACCAGCGACTCGCCGACGTAGAGCAACGTCGCCATGTTGGCGATCTTTTCCCGCACCAGGCCGAAATCGGCGATTACTTTGTTAAATGCTTTGCGTTGTTTGGCATAGCTGACGGCATTCTCCAGCGAGAGACGCCCTCCGCCCACGCACATTGCGCCCAGCTTGAAGCGGCCAATATTCAGAATGTTGAAGGCGATGATATGTCCTCTGCCGATTTCGCCCAGCAGATTTTCGGCGGGAACTTTACATTCGTTGAGAATGATGGGGCAGGTGGATGAGCCGCGGATGCCCATTTTGTGTTCTTCCGCGCCGACAGAGAAGCCGGGAAAAGTTTTTTCAACCAGGAACGCGGAAAATTTATCGTCGATCTTGGCGAATACCGTAAATAGATCGGCGAAGCCGGCGTTCGTAATCCACATTTTTTCGCCGTTGAGTATGTAATGCTTACCGTCGGGGGAAAGTTCGGCACGGGTGCGGCAATTCATCGCGTCGGAGCCGGAGGTGGATTCAGACAACGCATACGCGCCGACAATTTCTCCTGCAGCCAGGCGCGGCAGATACTTTTTCTTTTGTTCTTCCGTGCCGAAATAAACGATTGGCAGGGTGCCGATGCCCGTGTGTCCGCCCCATGTTGTTGCGAAGCCGGCGTATTTGGCAATGTGGTCGGCAATGACGGCGGCGGTGACCTTGTCCATTTCGAGGCCGCCATAAACTTCAGGGATTTCCACTGAACTCAATCCCAACTCACCCGCTTTTTTCAGCAGATAGCGCGTTACGGAGAAGTCCTTATGCTCAATCTTCTCGACGTTGGGCAGGATTTCATTAACTGCAAATTCTTCGGCGGTTTGCCCGATAAGCTGGTGCTGTTCGGTGAAATCTTCCGGGGTGAAGACTTCGTCAGTACGGCGAGTTTCGAGTAAAAAACTGCCGCCGGAAATTTTGGTATTGGGAACCGCGGTCGTTGTGGCCATAGAATTGAAGATATTTCAGATATACAAGTGAAGTTTATAAGCAATGCTATGGATTTGCCACTGAATGTGGGTTGCGACCGTACCAGTCGACGGGTGTCCTCAATTTAGATTTTCAAAGATACCCGCCGCGCCCATGCCGCCGCCTACGCACATCGTGACCATCCCGTAGCGACCGCCTCGGCGTTTTAGTTCGCGAATGATGGTTGCCGTCAACTTTGCGCCAGTGCAACCTAATGGATGCCCCAATGCGATTGCACCCCCGTTCGGATTAACTCTCTCTGGGTTGAGTCCCGCTTCTTGGATTACCGCCAGCGACTGTGCCGCGAAGGCTTCATTCAACTCGATCACGTCTATATCAGAGAGTTTCAGTCCGGCCATCTTCAAAGCCTTGGGGATTGCGAACACAGGGCCGAGTCCCATTTCCTCCGGTTTGTATCCCGCTGTCGCAAACGAAACGTAACGAGCCAGCGGTTTGATGCCCAGCGCCTTTGCGCGATCTGCTGACATGACTAACGCAGCCGCGGCTCCATCGGACATTTGCGAAGAATTGCCGGCGGTTACCGTACCTTTTACATGAAATGCAGGCTTGAGCGAGAGCAGCGCTTCAAGAGAAGTATCGGCACGTGGACCCTCATCCATTTTGAAAGCAATTTCCTGGCGTTTGGGCTTCGATCCATTCGGGGTCGTAAAGCTCGTCTGCACTGGTACAACTTCTTCGTCGAACTTGCCAGCCTGAATCGCGGCAAGGGCTTTCTGATGACTTCGTAAAGAGAATTCGTCCGCTTGCTCGCGTGTGATGCCGAAACGCTGACCCACACGTTCGGCGGTTAGGCCCATGTTCAGATATGCGTCCGGATAGTGATCGACTAGCCACGGATTGGGCGAAACTTTATGACCGCCCATAGGGATCATCGACATCGATTCAGTGCCGCCCGCGATGATTGCCTCCGCGCCGCCGCTCATGATGCGCTCGGCAGCCATTGCTATCGCTTGCAGTCCCGATGAGCAAAAGCGGTTGATGGTGAGCGCGGAGACTTCAACCGGCAAGCCAGCGCGCAGCGAGGCGATGCGGGCTACATTCATTCCCTGCTCGGCCTCGGGCATGGCGCAGCCTAGAATCACATCTTCGATTTCTTTTGGATCGAGTTGCGGCACGCGCTCCAGCGCGCCCTTGATCGCAATTGCGGCTAGTTCATCGGGACGCGTAGCGCGCAATGTGCCTTTGAAGGCGCGACCCACGGGGGTTCGAACGGAGGATGCAATGATGACTTCACGCATTAAAATTCTCGTTTTCTAATTTTCAAGCAGTCATCTATTCGATGCTTGCCGTTGCCAGCGGCTTCAGCCCCGAAGAATCTCATTCATATTCTGCGCCAGACAGCGCTTTACTTCGCGGGAGCGTAAAAATAATAGTCTGCGGTATAACTGCTCTTGGTTTCGGTATTGACATGACCCGCATCGCAGCCTTCGGGTGGGGCTTTTCCGCCATGCGTGCGGACGCGCTGAATGGTGGTTACGTTTGAAAGTTCGCCATTCCCGGTGTGACTGACTACGTTTACCAACAGCCACGGAATGGAATCGGGGTCGAGAGAATCCACGTGCGCAACGGCCTTTCCTGTAACCTCGCTGCCATCGTTCAACTTCCACGACGGACCGGCGGAGTGATGGCCAATCACTTTATCCTTACGGTCGTGCAAATCGGCATCAGGCGCTTTCAGCGCCCAACTGAATTTTCCGTCCGTCGCACCCTGGCAGGTGTAAATCTGAGATCCGGTTGCATGCGCGTAGACCGCAACGTCCAGACCCGTCGGTGCTTGAATAGCATCGGGAACGTCGGGTGGCGGTTCCTTTTGTGCGGCTACTTGTTGGGCGCTTATAAAAGGCTCACCGAGAAGAATTCCTAGCGCAATTATTGCGAAGGCAATCGCCGTAATCCCTGGAGAACTTCGCATGAGGCCGATTGTAGCAGGAGGGCACGAGCTTAGTTCCTGAGTGTTTTGCCGGTTCTTAATGTGTACTGAATGCGCTCCTGCGTTTTCTTCTCGCCGCACAACGATTTGAAGCCTTCGCGTTCGAGATCGAGGATGTATTGCTCGCTCACTGGTGTGCCTGGAGTGATATCACCGCCGCAGAGGACTTCGGCAATCTTGCCGCCGAGTTTCACTTCGTAGTCGGTGATGTAGTCGCCTTGGCGCATGAGGTGAACGCCCATCTTTAATGTCGCCAGCAGATTTTCGCCGGGAGCGGGGATATCAGTCCTGGGAAAAGGAGGCTCGTATCCGACGCGTACCAATTCGAGCGCGCGAGCTTTGGCGTCGGAGAGCACGCGCTCCCGATTCATCGTAATGCGATCGCTGTCGGTGAGGAAGCCGAGGGCACGGGCTTCGTGCGCCGAGGTTGCGACCTTCGCAGTTGCAATCGTCTCAAAGGCTCGTTTCATAGCTTCCAACATTTCAATCGAACCGGTCAGCGCTTCACCGGTACCTTTTCCGCCTCGCGCCGTGGAAACTCCATCAATAGCGCGAAGCAGCATTTCTTTGCAGCCTCCGCCGCCGGGCAGCAAGCCAACGCCTACCTCAACAAGGCCCGTATAAAGCTCGGCGTGCGGCTGGCGCGCTGCGGCGTGCAGCGAGATTTCCGTTCCCCCGCCCAGGCACAATCCGAACGGCGCTGAGACAACGGGTTTTGGCGAGAACTTGATCGCCTGCGTCATGCCCTGAAACTGACGAATTACGAGATCCACCTCATCCCACTCTTCTTCCTGCACGCTCATGAGCAGCAGCATGAGGTTCGCGCCCACGGAAAAATTTGTGGCGTCGTTGGTAATCACGAAGGCGTCGAAGTTGTCGCCCGGGCCTCCGGGTTTGAGCGATTGCGTTATCAAGCTGATGATGTCGGCGCCCAACGAATTCATTTTGCTGTGAAACTCGATGCAGGCCACGCCATCACCAAGATCGACCAGCGATGCGCCGGAATTTTTCTTGACGACTCCGTTGGATTTCTTCGCAACCGTCACCGACCACACGCCAGTGGGAACCTCGACCGATTGCCAGCTTTCTGTACTCAAGCTCCAAAATTTGCGGCCAGAAGCCGATTTCGCGTCATCGATGTACCAGCCTTTATGCCCGGCAGCCAGAAGCTTTTCTACGTTCGCTGCGACTGGCTTGCCTTCCTTTTTCATTCTTTCGACCGTAGGCTCAACCCCAATTGCATTCCACAATTCGAAAGGCCCGAGTTCCCAGTTGAAGCCCAGCCGCATGGCGCGGTCGATCTCGACAATGGAATCGGAAATTTCCGGCACTCGATTTGCCGAGTAGGTCCATAAATCGGAAAGCGCGGACCATAGGAATGCTCCCGCCTTGTCACCCTTTTGCGGACCGCTGCCTTCCATCCCCAGTAACATGCGCAGCCGTGAGCCGGTATCCTCGATATTTTTTGCCATGTCGAGCGCGGCAAATTTTGGCTTTTGCCGCGGATGGTATTCGAGTGTCTTCCAATCCACAGCCAGCCGCTCGTCTTCCTTGCCGTCACCGCCTCTCTCTTTTTTGTAAAACCCCCCCTTGGTTTTGTCCCCCAGCCATTTGCGCTCGATCATCTGCTGGTAAAAATCGGGTAGCTTCAGATCGTTGCGTTCGTCATGGACATTTGCAGTCATGTTTCCCACCACATGACTCAAAATGTCCAGGCCCACCAAATCAATGGTGCGAAAGGTCGCTGACTTCGGCCATCCGACGGCCTGTCCCGTAAGTGCATCTACCTCTTCGATGGTCAAGTCCATCTCTTGCATCAGGCGCATAACGTTCAGCACGGAAAAGGTTCCAATGCGGTTGCCGATGAAGTTCGGTGTGTCCTTCGCGAGTACCACACCTTTGCCGAGACGCACATCGCAGAAATGTGAAACCGTCTCTATCAATCCGCGATCAGCTTCGGGTGTGGGGATTAGCTCCAGATGCCGCATGTAACGCGGCGGATTGAAAAAATGCGTGCCAAACCAACAGCGGCGAAAATCGTCCGAGAAGCCTTCGGCAATTTTGCCTACGGGCAATCCGCTCGTGTTGGTCGTAATGATGGTACCGGGCTTGCGAACGGCTTCCACTTTGTGCAGCAGCGCGCGCTTCAGTTCAAGGTTCTCGACCACCGCTTCGATGATCCAATCGACCTCGGCAAGCTTTTTTAGATCGTCATCAAAATTTCCAACGGTGACGAACCGGGCGAGCGACGCATCCATAAACGCTGCTGGCTTGGATTTTTTCGCGCCTTCCAGTCCAGCCACCGCGATCTTATTTCGCGCCGAAGCGTCCGCATCGGGCGGAACGATATCGAACAGGTAGCTGGGAACGCCGGCATTGGCAAAGTGAGCAGCGATGCGTGCGCCCATAGTTCCGGCGCCGAGAATGGCAACTTTGTGAATTCCCTTCATGAATAAGCCTCAATCAAAAATCAAAATACTGACCAAGAATCGCCTTTCGTTCAATCTCTAGTCGGCAGTTGCAGATCGCTTATGGCAGTTTATCCACCGCCCAATCGTCGCTGCCAGTGTTCAAAACAATAATGCTGGAGAATTGCCGCCGTAAGCGGTTGTTTTTCGAAGCATGGCTCACCAGGACGACCGGGAACTCATATCTGTCATGCTTGAGCAACTTGCCGTGGCCAATCTCATAAGCTACCGGCGACGAGTTGGAGAAAAATTTTTCAACCGCCTCTGTACCAGCCGTTTCTTTGGCATGGCTTGTAAGCACCGCCATTCCATTTTCGGCGTCGCCCGATTGCCAGTCTTGTAGAAGGTGGTCAGCGGCGGCGAGAGCTGAGGCATAGCCTGCGTCGAGGGCGGGAGTGTGCCGAACGCCTGCTGACCCCGAAGCGGTAAAAAGGGACAACAAAATTAGAAATGAGGTGCATAAGCGCACGCGCATAACTGTTTTTAGGGTTTGCACCAGGCGCATAAGAACATTATGCGGGATGAAATGCTAAAAGAAGAATCCGACAGAGTCTCTAACCTACAGCTCGCGGTGTTCGTCAACGTACTCCTTCGCCCGCTGTGCCATTTGCTTTTCACCTTTATAAGCCAGTAGCTTCGGGGCGTCGGCCAGCGGTACCCAAAGCGCTCGCGCCACTTCGATCCGCATGTCCGTGGAAATTTGATTGATACGGCCGGAGCGATAGCGCATCAGGTAGAAGCTGACGATCTTGAAAACACGCTCCCCTCCAGCCCAAGTACGCGTATACACGTATTTGATGTCGCCAAGTTTAGCGATAAGCTCCGCGGTCAACCCGGTCTCTTCCAACACTTCCCGCAGCGCGGTTTCCAGCGGCTTCTCGCCGGGGTCGACCAAACCCTTGGGCAATGCCAGAACAGCTTTTCGTCGAACCGCAACCATTTTCGAGTTTAGGGCTGCGTCTCGTATTTCTTCAGCCGGCAATTCAATCGCGGCGATCCACCAGGCATTGTCTCTATAGCGGATTACAACTCCTCCTGCCGATATCTCACGCACCATAATCCGTAAGTTAGCAGAAGCAGTGTAGTTGGTCACAAGTGCGCCAAAAAGGCGCTTATTTTTGGCCGAAATACGGTTACAGTCGTTTGCCTCGAAAGTAATGGGTGGATGGCACTATGGAGCCCTACAGCACAAATTGCGCTTGTGGCATCTTAGTGAGTAGCTGAAGTAAAGCTTGTAAGCCTGGCAAACGGGTATTGGAGTAGCGGTGAAAAGCCTTGGCAGGATCGTCCGATCAGTGCAGGCCTTTGGGCGCGAGTTCTCGCGCAAGGCCGTTGCCTCCGAGCAGCGAGTGCCTGCTATCGGTGTGGCACTGGGCGGTGGTTTTGCCCGGGGCATGGCGCATATTGGCGTACTGAAAGTCCTTGAAGAAGAGGGTATTCCGATCCGGGTTGTGGCCGGAACCAGCGTGGGTGCCCTTATTGGCGCAGCCTACTGCAGCGGCCTTTCGATTGAAGAATTAGAAAAAGTCGCGTATTCCTGCCGTTTCACGACCTTTGCACGCTGGACCGTCTCCCGCTACGGCTTTGCTTCCAACGACCGAATGGTGGCATTCCTTGCGCGTACGCTCAAGGTGAAGACCTTTGAGGAGCTGTGCATCCCGTTAGCCGTTACTGCAACTGACTTCAACAGCGGCGAAGGCGTGGTTTTTCACTCTGGTTCCATCGTCGATCCCGTGCGTGCGAGTTGTGCCTATCCTGGAATGTTTCTCCCGGTTAATATTCGCGGACGCTGGCTCGTGGATGGCATGCTCTCGTATCCCGTACCCACGCGGCCTTTGCGCGATATGGGCGTGGACCGTGTGCTGGCGGTGCATTTGAAAGGGCAATGGAATAAGAACGGCGCACCGCGGCATCTTTTCGACGTGATCGGCCAATCCTTCGCCATTGCGCAGGACAAGATGAGCCATTTGTGGCGAGATGCAGCCGACATAATCGTCGAGCCCGACGTGGCCGGTTTTGGCTATGACGATTTCAAGCGCGCAGGCGAACTCATCGAGTCCGGAGAAACAGCCATGCGTCAGGCGCTTCCGGAAGTGCGCAAGTGGCTGGAGGTTCCAGCGGAATCGCCTGTTACCGCGAAAGCGCGTCCCGCCATTCCGCATCCTGCGGCCATCCCAGCCGACTAAATCTTGCCAGTTTTAATCTGCGCGCGTGCCATCCTCTCAAGTGCCGCTCTTGTAACCTGCGCACCAGTGATTCGCTAACCCGTCCAGCTCTTAAATATGAGATTCTGATTTCGTTCAACGCAGTGCCCAAGAGTAAGTCATGTTTGCCAAAATTCAGCAGGTTCATTTCGTAGGTATCGGCGGCATCGGCATGAGCGGCATTGCCGAGGTGCTGTTAAACCTCGGCTACAAAGTTTCAGGATCGGATCTGAAGGGGTCGGTAGTCACGCAGCGATTGACGGGCCTGGGCGCGACCGTGTTTGAAGGGCATCGCGCAGAAAACATCAGCGGGGCTGAAGTTGTCGTGACCAGCTCGGCCATCTCGCAGGAAAACCCAGAGGTGGTTGAAGCGCATAAATTGCACGTTCCCGTAATTCAGCGTGCTGAAATGCTGGCCGAGTTGATGCGGCTGAAGTACGGTATCGCCATCGCAGGGATGCACGGCAAGACGACGACAACTTCGATGGTGGCGGCAGTGCTGGCCGCGGGTGGCCTCGATCCAACAGTAGTCGTCGGCGGGCGCGTGGATGCGATGGGGTCGAATGCACGCCTTGGAAAATCGCAATATCTCGTGGCCGAGGCCGACGAGAGCGATCGCTCGTTTCTGAAGCTCTCGCCGATTCTTTCAGTTGTAACCAACATCGACCGCGAGCACATGGATTGCTACCGCAACATGCGGGATGTGAAGAAGACATTTCTGGAATTCATGGACCGCGTTCCGTTCTACGGCATGCTGGTGGTGTGCAACGACGATCCGATGCTGCGGCGACTGTTGCCGCAGGTACAACGGCGCACTGTGACCTACGGGACGAAACGCGGCTCGGATTTCCTGATTAAATTGGAGGATCGCCCCTCGAGTTTCCTGGGTGAAGGACAGCCTTTAAGCCGCTTTCGCGTGAGCTATCGCAAGAAAGATCTGGGCGAGTTCACGCTGCATGTGCCGGGAGTCCACAACATTCTGAACGCGACAGCGGCGATTGCGGTGGGCGTGGGGTTGGATGTGGAAGCGGAGGCGATCCGCACGGGGCTTGACCAGTTTCGTGGTGTCGACCGGCGTTTTCAGTTACGTGGCCGTGCGGCGGGCGTGAGTGTGATTGACGATTACGGGCACCACCCAACTGAAATCAGAGCCACGCTGGCTGCGGCCAAACAATGCGGCTTCCGCAAAGTGCATGTGATCTTCCAGCCGCATCGCTATACGCGTACCCGCGATCTAATGGAGGAGTTCACTACGGCTTTCCGCGATGCCGACTCGTTGTTTGTGCTCGATATTTACGCGGCCAGCGAGAAGCCGATTGAGGGGATCAGCGGGGAAGTGTTGGCACGGACTATCCGCGAAAAAGGCGGACACCCTGCTGAATATGTGGACTCGTTTGGCAATGCGGTAACCTCGGTCACCGCTGCGGCTCAGGATGGCGACATGATTCTCACGCTCGGTGCAGGCAGCGTTTCACAGTTGGGGCCGATGATTGTGGATAGGCTGAAGGAGCGGTGATGCCAACAACGCTTCAACCATGCTGCAGCTTCGTTGCTGGACGTCCGTTCTTCCATGGCCTCTATGTTGTAGGAACTTTGCGCCAGCGTAGCGCTGGCTGACTTCCAGAAGAGCCAGAGCATCTTCGTAGGTGCTTCCGACGCCGTTTGAGGCGGGGCTAAAGCGGGACAGGAAACTTTCACGTGCAGCCCTCCGTATCTTTGACTGCTAACAAATTGTTTCGGCACCCGTCCAATCTCGTACAAGAGGTTAAGATCATGAAATCACAAGCATGGGGATGGTTGACGGCTGGAGTTCTGGCGCTGGGGTTGAACGGTTTCTACCATGACGGCGGCGCGGCTTGGGCGCATCGCGCTGTGGATCAGGTATTGGGCCAGGTTGCCGATAAATCCGAAGCAGTGCTGGCGCTGGCAGCCGGACGCGCCGATTGGTTCGTGGCCAAGACTGCCACGTTGGCCGCCCGGAACGAGACTGCCTCGTGCCGCCTGGCAGCCGTTATGGCGCACTTCCAGGGCAGAATGGCTCGGACGCAGAGTGGAATGGCGCGCTTTGAGGCAATGTCAGCGCGGCAGGAAGCTGCGCTGGCCCGGTTGGAAGCCAATTGGGCGCGGGTTGAAGTAAAAATGGTCCGGTTGCGGGTTGAACCGATGGCGCTTAATGCAGTGGTTTGTCCTCGCGTGCATATAAATATCCCGCAGTAAGAATCGTTGTTGCCGTGGTTTGTCGGCAGGCTGTGGCAAATTCTACAATTTATTCCTCCTGGAAAAAGCGGATGCTCGGTGATAACAGCATCCGCTTTATTAAATTTGTGGCAGATTTCTGAATTCAAGCGGTTGGATTCAGGGGCGGTGCCCAACCCGATTCCTGCTGTGCAAAAACTTAGATTTTTCGTCTATCTCCCTTCAGCGAATCCGGCTATAGTGAAGAAGCTCAGCGATTCCAAGCGACAACTGACCTGAACTGATGGCGCGGAAGTCGGGGTCCACCATCTTGCAGGAAGAGTTGTACCCACCCAGCGCTGAAGCTGCGCGCGAGGAAATGGATGACGCGCGCCTGGTTGACCTCGATGCGGATGAGCAATCTCCCTTTTTGCGCGGGCAAAAACGCGTCTCCGCCCGGCGAAGTTCACTTCCCAAGAAAACTGCCAATCGATTGCTGTGGAGCGCCGTTGCCGCAGCCATTCTCTGCATCATCGCACTAGGTGCGGCCTGGCTCTACCACTACGGCGAGCACTCGTGGCGCTTTCGCGTGGAATCGAGCGACAACATTGAAGTCGCGGGCATGCAGAACGTGACCAAAGCGCAAATCATGGAAGTAATGGGCGCCGATATTGGCCGCAATATTTTCTTTATTCCGTTGGCACAACAGAAAGCGCAACTGGAGCAGATTCCGTGGGTGGAATCGGCCAGCGTGATGCGCTTCGTTCCCAACCGCCTGGCCGTCGAGATTCACGAGCGCACGCCCGTGGCCTTCGCGCGGGTCGGTCCGCGCATGTTCTTGATTGACGAGGGTGGAACTCTAATGGAGCTTTCGCCGAAGCACAAATATTCATTTCCTGTGATTTTAGGAATGAATCCCGGCGAGCCGCTTTCCACGCGCGCTCCGCGAATGAAGGCGTATGGGGAAATGGTGCGCGATCTGGATGCTGGCGGCGCGCACTACTCGCAGGATCTGAGCGAGATCGATCTTTCCGATCTCGAAGACGTGAAGGTGCGGGTGAACGATCCTGCGGGCGACGTGCTTGTGCATCTCGGATCGTCCGACTACCTGCGCCGCTACAAAGTTTATGTGAGCCATGCGCAAGGTTGGCGCCAGCAGTTCCAGAAGCTGGAATCCGTGGATTTGCGCTACGACAACCAGATCATTGTGAACCCGGATATGGAGCGGATGGCGAAGCAGATGCCGTTAAGCCCGGCGGCCGCGAAAGTAGCGACCGCAGCGGGAGTGAAACCTGCGGCCTTACTTACTCGTGTTGGTCCGGGTGAGCGCGCGATTCCAAAGCCTGCATTTGAGCTGACGCAGAAAAAACTCGATTCCACATCGTCAACTGAGAGCACAACTAAAAAGGTTCCCGGCAAGGCGAAAGTTATAAAAACTTCTGCTACTCCGGCCAAGCCAAAAATTGCAGATGCCAGGAAACTAACAGCAAGCGACAAAACGAAGAAAGCAAAAAAACAGGTTGCGGTGAAGCACCCTGCAGCCAAGAAACATCCCGCTCCAAACTCCGGCGGAGTCGCAAAAGTAACGAATCACGCTGGCGGACAAAAGCCCAGCCCTGCGATTGCGAAGACTCAATCAAGTCAGGAGCCAAGCGATTAGCCGTTGGTCGAACAGAATTTATTTATATAGGGACTACTTAAAGCATGGCGAAACAGCAGGGGAATGTTCTTACGGCAATTGACGTGGGCAGCGCGAAGACCTGCGCGCTCATGGCGGAGGTGACGGACGCAGGTTTGCGTTATCGCGGACACGGCGAGGCCGAGTCTCGCGGCTCGCGCAAGGGTGTGATCGTCGATTTAGACAAGGCGGTCAGCGCGATTCAGAAGGCTGTGGAATCGGCGGAAAATATAGCCGGTGCTGCGATCGAGCACGCTATCGTCGGCATCGGTGGAGCGCATGTTCGCGGCGTGAACAGCCATGGCGGCATCAGCCTGGGTACGCGTCCGCGAGAAATCGGCCGCGATGAGATCAAGCAAGCGGTCGAACGGGCGCGGGCGATTCCGTTGCCGGCGGACCGGGAAGTGCTGCATCTCTTACCGCAAGAGTTCATTCTCGACGATCAGGCGGGCGTGCACGATCCGCTGGGCATGATGGCGGCGCGGCTGGAGGTGCGCGTTCATCTATTAACAGTGGCAGCGAGTGCGGCGCAGAACGTGATTACGGCCGTGAATCGAGCCGGCGTGCATGTAAATGACACCGTTTTCGAACCGCTGGCAGCGGCTGATTCCGTGCTGCGCGCCGACGAACGAGAGTTGGGAGTGTGCCTTGCCGATATCGGAGCGGGCTCGACAGAGATGATCGTTTTCTTACAGGGCGCGGTCGCGTACACGGGAGTGATTCCCATCGGCGGCGACCACTTCACCAGCGATTTGTCGATGGGCTTGTGTACCCCGCTGGCGGAGGCGGAAAAAATCAAGAAGATATATGGCAACGCGATTGTCACGCTGATTCCGGAAGGAAACGAAGTGGAAGTTCCTTCCGTCGGCGACCGGCCATCGCGCCTTCTGCCGCAGCGGTTGGTGGCGGAAATTCTCGAGCCGCGCGCCCGTGAACTTTTCGAGATGATGCGTGAAACCCTGCGGCAAAGCGGCATGTTCGACGCATGTCTCGCGGGCATTGTGCTATGCGGCGGAGGTTCGCGCCTGCCGGGAATTTTTGATGTCGCGGAATCGGTACTGCGGCGTGCCGTGAGATTGTCCTGGCCTATGCCGCTGGCGAAAATGCCGGCCACGCTGGCTGAGCCGGAGTATGCCACTGTGCTTGGCATGGTGAATTACGGACAGAGGGCGCGCGTAGCGCGTGGCTTTCAGGGGGACCGATGGGGATCGAGATTGAAAGCGATGTTGGTGGGGTAAGGCAGGGGCCAGTGATTAGTGGTCAGTAAGGCGGATTAAGTATCAATAGTTTTACTGGCCACTTGTGATTTTTAAACGCGGAGTCGCAGAGGAAAGCGCGGAGATCGCGAAAGAAACAGAATTTAAACTGGGTGGTGAAAAATGACAAACGATTCGAGTATTCGCATCAGCTTCAACGAAGAGCCTCTCAACGACGCCAAGATCAAAGTCATCGGCGTAGGCGGCGGCGGAGGAAATGCTGTCAATCGCATGATCGATGCTGGAGTGGAAGGCATCGAGTTCATCGCCGCGAACACGGACTTGCAGGCGCTGCGCATGTCGCGTGCTCCCGTTAAGCTGCAACTGGGAGTGAAACTCACGAATGGGCTAGGCGCAGGCGCGAATCCGGAAGTGGGCCGCAAAGCCGCGCTCGAGGATTCCGACAAAATTATCGAAGCGCTCGAAGGTGCTGACATGGTGTTCGTTACTACCGGTCTCGGCGGCGGTACGGGCACGGGCGCCGCTCCGATCATTGCGTCATTGGCCAGCGAAATGGGCGCGCTCACGGTCGCGGTCGTCACCAAGCCATTTTCCTTTGAGGGCAAGCGGCGCATGACGCAAGCGGAAAAGGGAATCGCCGAGCTTATGGATTCGGTCGATACGACCATCGTTATTCCCAACGAAAAACTGCTTTCGGTGGCCGAAGATGCAGGCTTCTTTGAATCCTTCCGCATCGCCGACGACATTTTGCGCCAGGGCGTGCAGGGCATCTCCGACATCATTACGATTCCCGGTATCATCAACCGCGACTTTGCCGATGTGAAGACCATCATGGCGCGCATGGGTTATGCCGTCATGGGCACGGCCACGGCAAGCGGTCAAAACCGCACGCTGGAAGCGGCTCGGCGGGCGATTGCTTCGCCGCTGCTCGAAGCCGGTGCGATCGACGGCGCACGCGGTATTTTGATCAACATCACGGGGTCAGCTTCGCTGAAGCTTGCAGAAGTCCAGCAGGCATGCACAATTATTCAAAGTGCGTCGCACGAGGACGCGAACATCATCTTTGGCGCGGTGATGGATGAGAAGATGAAGGATGCCGTCAAGATCACGGTCATCGCGACCGGCTTCCGTGAGGTGCCGCGCATGCAGCATCGCAGCCCGGAAGTTCATCACTCGTTCCCGTCGCGCGATGATGATATGAATTTTTCCGTTTCTGCCTCTGTGCCGTCATCTTTTTCCGAGCCTATGCCTGAAATGATGATGGAAGAACGGAGCGCCGAGGAATCGTCGCCGGTAGCGGTGCCTCATGCCAGCGCCGAAGTGATTTCTCTGGAAACCATGCGCAGCGCGTTGGTGGCGAATTTCGAACAGGAAGATTTGGACGTGCCGGCATTCCTGCGTAAACGCAATGAAGTGATGTGAACAGCGAAGCTCTGACTAACCGAATAGAAATGTTAGGAAAAGCTTTGCGACACTATGCCGTATCTTTTCAGTAACGGGGTGCATAGTTACTGAGGCTGCGGTACTGAGGTAATTCCCCTTTAAGTACTTGTTTCAGAATGGTTTGCATCTAACTTATCGTTTGTGTGCATAAAAACTTTGCTATTGCTCGAAACGCTATAACTCCCGTACTATCGCGGAGTTGAGGGAGTTTCCTGCGCGCCTGGCCTTGGCTGGCAAGCATCGTGCATCGAAATCTATTAAGAAATCTGAAAAATCAAGGGAACGGGCCAAAGATGTCTAAGTTCGGAGCGCGTTATTTTCGTCTGGTTGTGATCGCGGCCGGGTTGGTGCTTGCACCGGCAATTTGGGCGGCGCACGTCAACACGTTGAATCCTGGCAAGCCCAAAAGCAAGAAGGTGAGCGAGAACCAACATACCAAGCGCCGCATGCGGCATTTGGCCGCCAGCCACACTACCACCGGACATGTAGCAGGCCGAGCTGTCGCACCTCACGCTGCGACCCTGACGCGAACCTCTACCAGCGCTCGCCGCCGCACCTATCACGAGCGCTTTTACATGAGTTCGTTCGCCGAAGGGCTTACGGGTGGAGATATCACCGATGGAGAAGATCCAGTAGTTCGTCAGGCAGCCATCGATGCCCTCGGCAATATGAACGGCACAGTAGTCGCAATCGAACCGACCAGTGGCCGCGTGCTGGCGATGGTGAATCAGAAGTTGGCGCTCTCGAGCGGCGCGCAGCCTTGCTCGACTATCAAACTTTCCGTAGCTTTGGCCGCATTAAACGAGGGGCTGGTTTCTAAAGAGACGGAAGTTTCGCTCGGCGGCCGCAGCCGCATGAACCTTACCGAAGCGCTAGCGCACTCGAATAATGCTTACTTCGAAGCGCTGGGTCGTAAGTTGGGGTTTGAAAAAATCGCTTATTACGCTCACCAGTACGGTTTGGGCGAGTTGGCCGGTTACGATATTCCGGGCGAACAACTCGGTACTTATCCGGATGAAGTGATCTCCGAAAAACTGGGTGGCGTAGGCAAGATGTGCTCCTTTGGGGAAGGCATTTCCATGACGCCGCTGCAATTAGGCGCCATGGTTTCCGCCATCTCGAACGGCGGCACGCTGTATTACCTGCAGCACCCCACGACTGCCGAAGAGATCACTAACTTCCAGCCGCGTATCAAGCGGCAGCTCGATATCGCTTCTCTCATTCCGGAAATTTCGGTCGGCATGGCGGGCGCGGTGCAATACGGTACGGCACGCCGGCTCGGGCTCAACTTCAATGAGGAAGAAATTCTGGGCAAAACCGGAACCTGCTCCCACGCAGGCACGCGCTTTGGCTGGTTTGCCTCCTACGCGAACACCAGCAGCGGTCGCATTGTCGTCGTTGTTTTCCTCGAGGGTGGACGGCCCACTTTCGGTCCCAAAGCGGCCGAGATTGCCGGACACATGTACCGCAATCTGTACGACCATAATTTCTTCTTGGCCAATCGCGCCCCGACGGATACCGCCGCCACACGATAGGCATTGAAATCCGCAATTCATCCACAAGAGATTCTTAAAAAGAAAAAAGGACCTTCTCCAAAGGTCCGTTTTCTTTTGCTTGAACTTGCCACTTTCGTCCATCTCTAAGAATTTCTTAACACGCAAACTCCGTATCCCCAGCCGATGTATAGCGTAGAACTGCCCGCAACGATGAACCCAGCAATCCCTGTGTACGGCGCGTACGACCCTCGTTTAGTGGCGCTGTCCGTAGTGCTCGCGACGGTCGCGTCCTATGCCGCTCTAGATCTGGCCGCGCGTCTGGTCGCAACGCAAGGGCGGACGCGGCAAGCGTGGCTAAGTTGCGGTGCCGCGACCATAGGACTGGGAATTTGGGCGATGCACTGTATCGGCATGCTCGCCTTCACTATGCCGATCCCGGTTTTCTATCATCTGCCAACAGTTTTGCTTTCGTTATTGGCCGGGGTCGCCACCTCCGCAGTCGCACTGTTTGTAGTCAGCCGTCCGCAGATGAATATTTGGCAGGAGGTTTCAGGCGGTTTCGTAATTGGTGCCGGCATCGTGGCGATGCATTACATCGGAATGGCCGCGATGCGATGTGCATCGAAAATTACCTATGACCTGAAAATTATTGCATTATCCGTTCTGCTGGCCGTGGCGATTTCTTCGGTCGCCCTAAAATTCGTCTTCCGTATGCGCCATCTGGAGCGAATCAGTTGGAGAAAGACCATCGGCGCTGTCGTCATGGGCGGCGCTCTTCCGCTGACGCACTACACGTGGATGAGAGCTGCTACTTTTTGGCCAAGCACAATCGCCCCGGATTTCACGGACACGATCGGCATTTCCATGATTGGCATTGTCGCCATCAGCGGAACGGCCTTTCTAGTGTTGGGTGGGACGATTGCCTGGGCATTCTTCGACAGATTGTTCGATTCCCAGAAGGTGAATCTGCGAATTGCCCGGGAACGCGAGCTGTATTTTCACACCATGGCGGATGCAGTGCCCGAGATCATCTGGACCGCCGGTCCCAACGGTGGCGGCGATTTTTTCAATTGCCGATGCTTCGAATATACCGGTCTCACGTTCGAGCAGATGCGGGGCTCGGGCTGGGCGCAGATTGTGCACCCGGATGATTTAGAGGACTGCCAGTCAAATTGGAGAAATGCTTTACGGGTCGGAGAGCCCTATGAAGTGGAATATCGTCTGCGCGGTAAAGATGGATCTTTCCGGTGGTTTTTGGGCAGGGCGAGTCCCATACGCAATAGCGCAGGCGAAATCTTCAAATGGTTTGGAACCTGCACGGACATCGAGAATCAAAAACACAACCAGCAGGTTCTGGAGGAGCAGATACGGGATCGAACCACGGAACTGGCCGATACAAACACGCGCCTGCAAAACGAGATGCTGGAAAAAGATTCGGCGCGAAGCCAGTTCGACCAGCAGAACGAGAAAATGATGACCGAGCTGAAAAAACGCTCGGATCGTGCCACCATGCTGGCGAAGATGGGCGAGTTGTTGCAGAGTTGTGTGAGCCGGGAAGAGGTGTTCGCGGCAGCCCTGGGTTTTGCGCCCAAGATTTTTCCTGCGGCGCGCGGTGGTGTGGCTCTGCTAAATTCAGGGCGCAATCTCGCCGAAGTGATCGGTTCATGGAGCGATTGCCAGTTCTCCTCTGCGGACTTCGAACCCACAGACTGCTGGGCGCTCCGAACTGGGCAGCCCCATTTGGTAGTGGCGGGAGATACCACGGCGCCATGCATGCATGCGGCGGGAGTGAAGAACACCTACTTGTGCATTCCCATACTGGCGCAAGGGGAAACTCTTGGCATCCTCCATTTCCAGTCGACGGACGATGCGCCCCAAATGGAACCTTCCGAGCTTTCCTTCAAAACAACATTTGCAGGACAAGTGGGATTGTCGATCGCCAACATACGCTTGCGCGACGCGCTTCGCACCCAATCCGTTCGGGATGCTTTAACCGGCCTCTACAACCGGAGATATTTGGAGGAAGTGCTCGAACGCGAGATTCGGCGTGCGGGGCGGGGCGCTCATTCGCTTGGAATCATGATGCTCGACCTGGATTATTTCAAACGCTTTAACGACACTTACGGACACGACGCAGGTGATGCGGTATTGCGCGAGGCCGCGGCGTTCCTGTTAAGAAACGTACGCGCGGAAGACTTCGTGTGTCGCTTCGGAGGGGAAGAATTTTTTGTCATCTTGCCCACGGCGAATCTTGAAGGAACGCAAACCAGAGCCGAGCGGCTGCCGGTTGAAAATGAGAGAGCTGTCGATACAACATCAGGGGAAGCCACTGGGGATGGTCACATTCTCCATCGGTATCGGAGTGTTTCCAGATCATGGAGTTTCGCCCAGGGAGTTAATGGCCGCAGCGGATGCCGCTCTATACGAGGCGAAGCGTGGAGGACGTGATCGAGTAGCCGTGGCTGCACCAAAAAACACGCCAGATATGGCAATTCCAAAGGTGGCGAATTCCGCGGCTGGCTGGGACTAGATCTTGCAGGGAGTGCCCAGGAATCTATTTTCTGCGTTCGTCGCGCTCGACCACGCCGTCCTTGATGTTGATGATGCGGTGAGCATATTCGGCGATATCGTGCTCGTGAGTCACCAGCACAATCGTATTTCCCTCGCCATGCAGACGGTCGAATAACGCCATGATTTCGTTGCCAGTCTGCGAATCCAGATTGCCTGTGGGTTCGTCAGCCAGGATGATGGAAGGCTTATTCACCAAGGCGCGAGCCACGGCCACGCGCTGCCGTTGGCCGCCGGAAAGCTCGTTCGGTTTATGGGTCATGCGGGATCCCATACCCACCGCAGTCAGCGAGGCTTTGGCGCGCTCGATGCGTTCTTCGGTAGCTATGCCGGCGTAAATCAAGGGCAGTTCCACGTTGTGCAGAGCGGTGGCCCGAGCCAATAGGTTGAAGGTCTGAAACACAAAACCAATTTCCTTATTCCGGATGCGCGCCAGTTCGTCGTCATCAAGCTGGCTTACCAGTTGGCCATTGAGCCAGTATTCACCTTTGGTCGGCGAGTCAAGGCAGCCGATCAGGTTCATCAGCGTCGATTTGCCTGAGCCCGAGGGGCCCATGATCGCCACATATTCGCCGCGCTCGATGCGGATATTAACGCCGCGCAGAGCATGCACCTGCTGCTCCGATCCCATGTCGTAGGTCTTCCAGAGATCCAGGGCTGCAATCATGCAAGACTGCGGCGAGGCATCGACTGCGTTTTGGGGCATGCTGATAACTTCGGCGGTTGCCATGTTTTTCTCCTGCTCCGGTGCCACTGGGTTCTCCGTGTCGAATTCGATTGTGCGCGCTCGATTTGCCGCTGAACCGCTTTGTTTAAGACTTCGCTGATGAGACTCCGTTTCGGCTCCGGTTCTCCGTTGGACGGATGAAGCGTGCGAACGTTACGACGATTCGTCTTCCTTTTTCGGCACAGAATTATCGATTTTGACGCTACTTCCAGAACGCAGCGTGCGCAAAATCTTGTAACTGCCGGTAATCACTTCATCCCCTTCATTCAGCCCATTTACCACTTCGATATCACTGGTTCCGGTAATGCCGGTCGTGAGCGGCACAAACTCTGCTTTCTTGTTGCGAATCACGAACACGCCTTGAATATCCTGGTCCTTACTTTTGGATGCCGTTTCTTTGGGCGCGGGGGATGCGGCATGTACCGATCCCGGCGTCGATTTTTCCTGTTCCAATTGCGCTTTAGTACGAACCGAAAGCGCCTGAATCGGAATGGCGAGCACATTGCTCCGCGCAGCCGTTGTAATCTTCGCAGTGGTCGAGAGTCCCGGGCGCAAATCCGAAGGAGGATCGGTTACATTGACGACCACTTTGAAATCCTTCGCCTCCTCGCTGGTCGTGGACTGCTGCGAAGTAGCCACACCGGTGGAGCGAACAATGGCGTTGTCTCCAATCTCGGAAACCGTACCGTGGAAAATTTTCCGGGGAATCGCATCGATCGTTACTTCCGCAGGCTGGCCCACATGAACATTCACGATGTCGGTTTCGTCAATCTTCACTTCAGCGGTAATCACTGACATGTCGGCCAGGGTGAGCAGCGTGCTTCCCAGCGCATTCTGGATGCCGATGACCACCGATTCGCCCTCCCGCACCGGCAGGTTCGTGACCACGCCATCGAACGGGGCCTCGTATGTCGTCTTCTGTAGGACATCGGTTACGCGCGTGAGATTCGCTCGCGCCTGTGCGACATGGCGGTCGGCGGAATCCTTTTGCGCCTTGGCCTGCGCGACACGCGCCTGTGCCTGCACCAACCCTGCATCGGCCGTAGCCCATGCATTCTTGCGGCTGTCAAAATCCGACTTCGAAATCAATCCGCCCTGGAACAAATTTTGCGCGCGATCCCAGTCCAGCTTGTTGCGGTCGTAATCCGCCTGTGCCCGGCGCGAATCGGCGTCCGATGTCTTCAGCGCGGCGTCAGCGGCGAGTGCATCCGTTTCCGCAGCCTGCACCGAGGCCTGATTTGCGCTTACATCGGCCGAGGACTGCACGTTTTCCAGTTGTGCCAGCAATTGTCCCCTTTTAACGTGGTCGCCTTCCTTGACATACAGATGAGTGATCTTTCCATAGGCATTCGCGCCGATGTTGACGTAAGTCTTCGGTTTGATTTCGCCAGATCCGCTCACCACCGCCGCCAAATCCTGGCGCTGGACCTTACCGGTCTGTACTGTGACCACGTTCTTGCCGCTCTGATGAACGGTGATCCCAACGATGATGGCCAAAACCACCACTACGCCGGCGCCAATCGCGATTTTTTTCCAGGGTTTCATTGTTTCCGTCATTGTCGGGAGCTTTGCCAGTTTGCACGGTTCGGCCCGGGGAGCAATTCTAGCCAGCTAGTTTTGCCGGTCTGACGGACACCTATACTTTTACGATCCCGCCAGCAGGAAAGTTCCATTTAAGAAACGCTTGATGAGGTCGCTTGAGAATCCGTAGCCCGAGGGTGCGTTCGAACCTGAAATTATAACTTGAGCGTTGTTTTGCTGGCAGCATTAAAAATAAAACCTCAGAGATAGTCTTTGCACTCGAGGCAACTCGAACTTGTCAACGCCGCGTCCAAATGAAAGGGTCGCTAGGGCTTTCAGCTCATTCTTTATAGTATGACTTAACCTTGCTTTCTCCCATTTTGGGGCCTAAAATGAGTGAGCTAAGGCTGCCGTAGCAGGAGTCCCTCTCATGGTGTGGGTTGGTTCACGTTATCTTTCTTGGTTAGTTATTTTAGCGGTTGCCGGGGGCATAGTCCGTCCAGCCGGTGCGCAAAGTGACAAGCCGGCACCTGCAAGCCCGCCAGCCTCAAGCCAACCGGCTGTCGATCCGTCATCCACTGGCGCGACCGCCAGCGGATCTCAAGCGCAACCCACGGATGAGGTCGATCCCCTCAAGCGTAAGCCCAACGAAAAGCAGAAGAAACAGCAAAAGAAAGCTCTGAACGTCGAACTCAGCAAGACTTACAAAAAGTGGCTGAATGAAGATGTCGTCTGGATTATCACCGACGAAGAACGCGCCGCTTTCAAGCAGCTTTCCAACGACGAAGAGCGCGACAACTTTATCGAAGCCTTTTGGCAGCGCCGCGACCCCACTCCTGATACCGAAGAAAACGAATATAAGGAAGAGCATTACCGCCGCATTGCCTATGCCAACGAACACTTTGCCGCTGGCATCCCCGGATGGAAAAGTGACCGCGGCCGCATTTACATCATGTATGGTCCGGCCGACGAGATTGATTCCCATCCTTCCGGCGGAACATATGAGCGGCCCATGGAAGAGGGCGGCGGCGAAACTTCCACGTTCCCCTTCGAAGATTGGCGTTATCGTTACCTTGAAGGTATCGGCCAGGAAGTAATCATCGAATTCGTCGATTCCTGTATGTGCGGCGACTACCACATGACCCTTGACCGTTCGGAGAAAGACGCATTGAAATACACGCCGAACGCGGGTTTGACGCTCTACGAGCAGATGGGCATGTCGAGTAAAGCAGCCCGCTTTAGTGGCGGAGGTTTGGAGCAACTGGGAGCTGGCCCCATGAGTTCAAACCTGCAAACGAAAGAATTTGATCGGCTGGAGCAGTTCGCAAAATTGCAGGCGCCTCCGCCCGTTAAATTTAAAGATCTGGAAGAAATCGTCAATACCAAGCTGATCACGAATCTGATGCCGTTCGACGTGCGCTCGGATTTTGTGAAGGTGACGGGGGATACCGTGCTGGTTCCGGTCACCATTCAGATGAAGTATCGCGACATAACCTTCAACAATAAAGATGGTGTGCAGCGCGGCACGGTAAATATTTTTGGACGCGTGAGCACTTTGACCGGACGAGTTGTGCAGACCTTCGAAGACACTGCGCAGGTGGATGTTCCCGCAGAGCTGTTGCCGCGTACTGCGGAAAATTCTTCTGTGTACTGGAAGGCGCTTCCTCTCCGCCCCGGACGCTACAAGATTGAAATTGCTGTAAAAGATGTGAATGGAGACCGAAAGGGCTTGTGGAGCCGGGGCATCGTCGTGCCGGAGTACTCGGACGACAAGCTGTCGACATCGTCGCTGATCGTTGCCGATCAAATGGAAGCCGTCCCGACCAAAGACGTAAGCGCGGGCAATTTCGTTATTGGCGTCACCAAGGTTCGCCCACGCGTGGCTCCGGCCGATGGCAAGCCGGCGATGTTCAATCGCAGCCGCGACCAGAAAGTGAATTTCTGGATGCAGGTCTACAACCTGGGTGTGGATGACAAAACGCACAAGGCTTCGGCTACCTTCGAGTTCGACATCGTTAACATTGCGACTAACAAGCCGGTGGTGCAGAAAACCGAATCGACCGACACGATGGGAAATGTGGGCGATCAGGTGACGTTGCAGAAATCAATTGCGGCGGCTAACTTGCAGCCGGGCGTGTACCGCATCGAAATTAAAGTGAACGACAATATCTCCAAACAGACCGTTGATCCTTCAGCTACCTTTGCGGTAGAGTAACGGCCTGTTAATCCCCGGGGGTGGGAGTGAATCTTCGCCAGCTCGGAACTTGGGCGGTGATCGCCGCGCTGTGGCTTCCTGCATCGACCACGTCTGCAGGGGCGACAGAGCAGTCGGGCGCGATCTCGGGATACGTACGCGATTCCTCCGGCACTCCCCAAATGGGTGCAGTAGTAGAAATCATCGGCACAGCAGCTCGCACTCTTACCGTTTTCACCGATGACGCCGGCTTCTACTATGCCAGCGATTTGCTGCCCGGTTTGTACACCGTCAAAGTTTCTGCCGCATCTTTCTTGCCCGCGTGGCGGGATAAAGTTGGGTTGCATTCCGGCGCGAGCACTCACCTGAACATCACCTTAAATACTCTGCTGAATGCCATGCGCGTTGGTCCGCTGCGCAGCGCACCCGACGATGACGATTGGAAGTGGACGCTGCGTTCCGTGGCAAACCGCCCTGTTCTGCGTGTCTTCGACGATCCTGCTATGGGTGAGGAAGTGCAAGGCGACGAGGTAAAAAGCAGTATGTCGTTTATTGCCGGCTCGGCGGCCGAAGGCTATGGCAGCGGCTCCGACGCAAGCACCGGATTCTCCATGGAGCGGTCGGTATTTTCTTTGGACCGCGTAAGCCTGGGTGGCAGGGTCGGTTATGGGGACAATACTCCTGTAGCTATTTTGCGCACCATGTATACGCATCGCCTACCTGACGGTTCTGGCCCATCCATGGGCATCGCCATCCGACATTTCGCCCCGTCCGATCCCAATCTGCATAACGCAGCTCTCCAGTCGCTTGCGCTTTCGGCAGGAGAAGATTTCGCGATCAATGATGCGGTGGAGCTTCGTTTCGGCAGCGAGTTGCAAGCTATCCAATTTCTTGGCCGAGTGACCGCATTTCGTCCACACGGATCTCTCGATCTGCATCTCTCTCCGAATACCGTCGTGAGCTACAACTACACGACGTCCTTGCCTAATATCGTTGGCGGAGAGAATGTCGATGCGAACTCCGATTTGAACGAAGCCGATCCGCGTATCAGCGTCGTGAATTTCAACACGCAGCTGGAACGCGCGCAACATCAGGAGCTGAATATCTCCCATCGGTGGGGAAAGAACAGCGTGCAGCTGGCAGCCTTCGATGATCATGTGAACAATACGGCATTGCTCGGTACCGGCACAGTTACAGCCGCCGGTGGCTTTCTCTTGCCCGACTCCTATTCGGGAACCTTTACCTACGCCGGCAACAATCTCAACACCGACGGCTTGCGTGTAGTACTTGCCCGCAAGCTTTCCTCCGATCTCACCGCGACGTTGGATTATGCCTATGGTGGCGCTCTTGATTTAGCCAAGCCGGACGTTGAGATTCAAAATGCTCAGCAATGGATGAGCACCCAGCGGCGTCAGGCAATGGCTGCCAAGCTCGGCGGCACGATAGACCGCACTCACACCCGCTGGATCGCCAGCTACCGATGGGTCAATGGTCAGGCGCTGACCCCCGTCGATATGTTTAACGCATCTCCTGGGCAGAGCGATCCCTACCTCAATCTCTACATCCGCCAGCCCATTCCGACCCTTGGATTCCTTCCAGCGCACATGGAAGCCATCATTGACGTTCGCAACCTTTTGGCCCAAGGTTATGTGCCGGTCATCGGGCAGGACGGCCAGACGGTCTATTTTGTGCAGTCCGCGCGCGCGGTGCGCGGCGGTGTAACGATTAACTTCTAGAATTTCTGTTATTACCCCCTGCGCTTTACCCGAAAATCCCTCCAAAACGTTACTTTGGAGTGCCCCATTTGGAAAATCTATCGCTTGGATCGGAACTCCATGGTTGACTCTTGGGAGCGGCATTCGATACTGTTTGGTGTGCGGTGGGACGCTGCATCTCATTTGAATCTAAGGAATTGCGCGTCTACCGGTAAATAGCCTGAAGTCCGGGCTTCCGTATCGACATCACTCCCGAAATGATTAAGACCTAAGGAGATTTTATGAGAACTCGCGTCATTCTGGCGTTTGTGCTGTTGGCTGCAGTCAGTCTGTCGGCCCAAACCTTCCGTGGCACGATTCTGGGTACCGTAACCGATCCCTCCGGCGCAGTCGTCGCCGGCGCCAGTGTGAGCGTGAAAAACGCCGGCACCGGGCTGGAGCGCACCACCCAAACCAGCGCTGACGGCAGCTACGCCCTGCCCGAACTGCCGATTGGAACTTATACGGTGACCGTGACGCTGACCGGCTTCCAGACCTTTCAAGCCAATGGTGTAACAGTTGACGTGGCGGGTGAGCGCCGGGTGGATGCGCCTTTGAAGACTGGCCAGGTTTCAAGCAAGGTTGAAGTCTCGGGCGATCTCTTGCCGCAAGTGGAGACAACCTCCGCTGAACTTGGCGGCACGCTAACCGCCGAAACGATCGAGGCTCTTCCGGTCAACGGCCGGGACTACCAGAAGCTGATCTACCTGAATCCCGGCATCGCCGGTTCGCCCGATCAGATTTCGGATTCTCCCGGCTCCTACGGAGTCTTCTCCATGAACGGTTCGCGCGGCCGGTCGAACAACTTCCTGCTCGACGGCACCGATATGAACGACGGCTTCCGCAACGATCCGGCAATCAACGAGGCCGGCGTGTTTGGCGATCCGGCGACCATCCTGCCTCTCGATGCCGTGGCCGAACTGAAGGTAATTTCCAACTACGAGGCGGAATACGGCCGCAACAGCGGCGCGGTCATCAACATCGTCACCAAGAGCGGCACCAACAAATTGCACGGCGGGTTACTGGAGTATTTCCGTACCGGCAAGCTCGGAGCGCGCAACTACTTTAACTTCGATCCCGCTCCCAAGAGCCCTTTCAACAACAATCAATTCGGTGGTTCTCTGGGTGGCCCAATTATCAAGGACAACACTTTTTTCTACGTTGACTATGAAGGCCAGAGCGAAAATGGATCGCAGGCCGGAACCACCTGCGTGCCCGATCCGGCGGTCATCGCCGCCACCGAGACAGCGATCGTCGGCTCGGGTGGCACGGTGAACCCCGTTATGACTGCTCTGCTGGCTCGGAACCCTTATCCGGCCCCAAACATTGCCGGCGCCTATAGCGACGGCAATGGTTGCACCAACCCGGCAACCGGCACGCTCACCAATAATCTTTCCGATTCCACCAGCTTCTTCAACCGCGTGGATAGCTTCATCGGCAAGATCGATCACAACTTCAACGCCAACAATCTGCTGACTGGCCGCTACTATTTCGGCAATAGCCACCAGAGCTTCCCATTCGCGCAATTGGCCGGTGGTCTTCTACCGGGGTTCAACACGATAACCCCGACGCGCGTCCAACTGGTATCGATCTCCTATGTGAAGGTCGTCAACGCCAGTCAGGTCAACGAAGCTCGTTTGGGATGGAACCGGTTTGCTGAAGGATTTTTTGCCGAGGATCAGAGTTTTATTCCGAACTCCATTGGTTTGGATACAGGCATAACCACTACCTATAACGGCGGTCTGCCTTCGACCAATGTTGGCAGCTTCTCGCAGATCGGCGCCACCGACTCTCTGGCGAAAAATCGCTTCGATTCCAACTGGCACTTCGTCGACAACTATTCGTGGAAGGCGGGAAAGCACGACGTGAAATTCGGCTACGAATTCCGGCGTACCACGATCGCGCAGGTATTCGATCATGATTTCCGCGGCTCATTGAGTTTTGACTCGATCACTGATCCCAACAATCCGGCAAATACACTTACGGCGCTAGAAGCGTTTCTGGAAGGTTATCCCGACGGAGGATCCCAGATCCAGGGCGACACCGAAAGACACACCTATCAGAATAGCGATGGGTTGTTCATTCAGGACAGCTTCCGCGCGACTCCCCGGTTGACTCTGAACTACGGGATGCGCTGGGACTACTTCGGCGTGACTGGTGAGAAGGGTGGGCAGTTCTACACCGTCGATTATGCGAACGGCGGAAACAACGTTCCCACCAGCCAGCTGTATGGCAAGGATCTGAACAACTTCGCTCCCCGCGTAGCTGCCGCTTATGACGTGACGGGCCAGGGAAAGACCGTGGTCCGTGCCGGGTGGGGATTGTTCTACGACGCATTTTCGCAGGATATGTTCCTCGGCCACCTGCCCTGGAATTGCACTTTCTGTCCGGGACCGGCCTATCCCGGCTTGGGGCCAAATGCATTGGGCGAAGGTAGCGCTACTGGTAACGTGATTACGCCGGGAGTCCCAATCTATGGAGGATTTGCCCCCGAGGGAGATTTCTTTTCCATCGATCCGCATATGCGCACGCCCTACGTCCAGAATTTCAATTTGAACCTCCAACAGCAGGTGGCTAATAAGACGGTGCTGCAAGTTGGTTATGTAGGGTCAGTCGGCATTAAGCTGTTCCAGTTCCTGGATATCAACCAGCCTAGCCAGTACGACATCACCCAGTGCGATCTGGGCAATCCCAACAACATCCCGGCGCTGGCTTCGTGTGACGGGCCCCCAGCCATCAACGGCGTTCCGCGTGCCGTGGCGCCGAATTTCTTCTATCTCAACCAGGAGAAATCGATAGCCAACTCAAGCTATCATTCTCTGCAAGTTAGCCTGCACACCGCTGGTTGGCACGGGTTGACCTCACAAGCGAACTTTGTGTGGTCGCACTCCATCGATACGGCGAGTGACCTCGAGGATTTCGAACCTAACGAGGCCCAGCCCACGAATAGTACAAACCCGGCGGGAGACAAGGGAAACTCCAGCTTCGACATCCGCCGCCGCTTCACCTGGAACTTCGCGTACCAATTCCCCAAGGCGGGCGGATCGATGCAGAAATTGAAAAACGGCTGGGGCCTCGACGGCATTCTCAGTTTGCAGGATGGCCAGCCCTGGCACCTCAACTATGAGTTTGAAGGAGACTACTCCGGGGCAGGTGAAGGCTTTGATCGTCCAGACGAGATCTCGACTCCGCAATACAATACGAGCAACCCGGCTCAGTACATGAATCTGTCGGCGTTCGCGGCTCCCTGCACATTTGGAAACGCAGCCAACGACGGCTCGGCGGATGAGACCAACTGCATCCCTGGCACACGCCACTTCGGCAGCGAGGGGCGCAACTCTCTGCATGGGCCCAGCTTCAAGGAGTTCAACTTCTCCGTCTTCAAGGATACCTCCATCACGGAGCGGCTTAACATGACGCTGCGGGCCGAGTTCTTTAACATACTCAACCATCCCAACTTTTGTAATCCGTTCCTGCCCGGCTTCATATCCGATATCGGAGCGCCGAATGCCACTAACGGCGCAGGCGCTTTGACTGGCGGCTACACCTCCAACAGTTATTTCCCGATCGAGGCGACCGGCGACGTGGGCATCGGCAATCCGTTCCTTGGCGGCGGCGGACCCAGAGGAGTACAGTTCGCGGCCATATTCAAGTTCTAGTTGTGGTTTCGACTTGGCCCCTGCCGCTTTGCGGCGGGGGCTTTTTTTGTGTGATCTTTAACCTCGTGGAGACATAAGGAAACTTAAGCTGTGATATGTTGTTGAGCATTTGCCGTGACTTCGAAGGCCCGAACAGCCCGCCGAACAAGGCTTTTGGAGTGCTGTGCAGAATGTGTACGGTACGTGACGGCGCAGAGATGCCACACGTAATTTCTTCCAGGGGGATCGCAGACTTCATGAAGACTAGCAAGACAGGCATCCGTAGTGTTGGCAATTCAGGCCAACCATGCAGAATTTCACCGTCCCTTTTTGATATTTTTCCCAATCATGCGACGTCAGCACGCATCGCGGCATTCGTGCTCGCGTTGCTTCTCGCCTTTACGGTGCAGGCTTTTGCGTCCGACGATACAACCGTATTGCATACTTTCACCGGAGGAAATGACGGCTCCTATCCTTACGCCAATGTCGTGGCCGATGCCGCCGGCAATCTCTACGGAACAACTCAAATCGGCGGTCTCTATGGCGCGGGTACTGTCTTCAAGCTTGCTCCCGCTGCTGACGGCACATGGGAGTTCTCCGTCCTTTATGCGTTCACTGGTGGAGTGGACGGTGGAAATCCGTTGGGCAGCTTAGTGTTTGACGCGGCCGGCAATGCGTACTCTACGGCTTCGTCCGGAGGCGCAAGCGGAGTTGGCGTGGTGTTCGAACTCATTCCTCCGGCAGATCCTACTCAGGGCGAAGAGTGGACAGAAAGGGTCGTGTACAGCTTCCAGGGTGGAAATGATGGTGCGGTGCCATTTGGCAATGTGGTTTTCGACGTGATGGGAAATTTGTATGGTACGACTTCCACCGGAGGAATGACGCACATCGGCTGCCCTCCGGCTAAGGGGTGCGGCACGGTCTACGAACTGGCTCCGACTCATAGCGGGCCCTGGAAGGAGAGGATCGTTCATCGCTTTCGCGATGCATTTACCGAAGGCGCGACACCGCGTGCGGGTCTCGTTTTCGATGCCAACGGCAACTTGTACGGAACGACGTATCAGGGCGGCAACAATGACGTCTGCGGTGGAGATGGTTGTGGCACGGTTTTTGAATTGATCCCAGGCTCCGGCGAAAGCTGGAAATTCCAAAACCTGATCGACTTTAACGTTACGGATGGCGCATTGCCTATGGGTGGGGTGACGATGAGCCCGGACGGCACACTGATTGGCTCGACGAGCTTTGGCGGTACGGAGAACGACGGGACGATTTTTCTGTTCAAGCAAGAGGCCGGCGTATGGAAGTTCGCCACGATTTACAACTTCGATATATTCGACGGACTCCAACCGGCGGGAAATCTCGCGGTCGATAAAGATGGCAATATCTACGGCGCGACCTACGAAGGCGGTGTAAACGATTGGGGCACGATATTTCGCCTCGCTCGGTCGCCCGGCGCGGGTGAATGGACCGAGAACCTGCTTTACAACTTTGTCGTGAGTGGAACGCATTTTGGCGCGAATCCTCTGGGCGGTGTAATGCTTGATTCTGCGGGTAATCTCTACCTCACGGCGAATCAAGGAGGAAATCTGAATTTCTGCCAGCCGAACAGCGGATGCGGCACCGTAATCAAGTTCGGCCGGCAGTAACAATAGCCAGATTTGTGGCGAGATCCCACCTCGACATAGTTCAGCCGGGGAGGGATCTTGCATGCAGTGCCTCCGAAATTCGGCCTATACGGTATTCAACTCGCTCCCACCGTCCTACGTCTTTCGTCACCTACTCCCTCGGTTACTGCGCTGTTACTCTGCAAGCGTAATCCTTCCCCCCAAAGCGTTTGTTCCGGAGATCTCGATGCGTCGCTCCATCTGCGCCGTTTTCATGCTTGGCTTGTGTTTTGCCGCACCCGCGTTCGCTCATCATATTAAGCAGGCGAAAACTGTTTCCCTGCCCGTCACCACCGTTTCCGCGCAGGCTCGCGCGCTTTACGAAAAGGGCATGCAGGATTACGAGAATCTTTACCTCGAGCGCTGCAATGATGATTGGCGCGCCGCAGTGAAAGAAGATCCCAATCTGGCCGTGGCGTGGGCGTGGATTGCTTTCAACAGTAGCGACCCCAACGAAATCAGCGCAGCCCGGGAAAAGGCAAAGAGCGTTGCTCGCAAAACCACTCCCGGCGAGCAGTTGATGGTGGCGTGGATCGTCAAGGTGGAGGAGGGCGATTTTATCGGCGGCATCTCGGCCATGAATGACATGCTCGAGATGTATCCCAAAGATAAGCATCTACTTTATCTGGCCGGGAACTGGCTAATGGGAGAAGAAGGAACCGAGCAGTCGCAGCACATGATGGAAAAGGCTCTCGCCATCGACAAGAATTTTCCCGCAGCGCTGAACGATCTGGCTTACGCGGAGGCGCGCAACCGGCAGTTCGTAAAAGCACTCGCGGCTATGGATCGCTACGTTGCGCTGCTTCCAAAAGAACCTAACCCGCAGGATTCATACGGTGAACTGCTGCGCATGGCGGGAAATTTTGAAGGCTCGTTGCTGCATTACCGCGCAGCGCTGAAGATCGATCCGGATTTCGTCACTTCACAGGTGGGCCTCGGTGATACTTACGCGCTGATGGGCAATCAGGAGCAAGCCCGTGTGGAATACGACAAGGCAGTACGTTACGCTCACAACGAAGCGGACCGTCTGACCTACACCATGCAAAAGGGAATGACCTTCGTGCGAGAAGGCAACTTCGTAGAAGCGGATAAACTCTTCTTGCAGATTGCGGAAACATCCCACGCCAAAGAGCAGGATTTGCAAGAAGCACAGGCGTATCGACATCTGGCCGAATATCAAACCGACAACGGTGCCGCGTTGAAATACTTGCTGAGCGCCGAAGATGCCATGAACCATCGCAATACGATTTCAAAGTCAGATAAAGATGACGAACTCTCACGCATCCTGCGTAACCGCACCGTGCGCGCTGCGCGCGCGGGAGATGGCGTTTTAGCTGAGAAATCTCTCAAGCAACTTGAAGCTATGGCAGAGGCCAGCCGCAACCGCGTGATTCAAACTTCCTATAACGGTGCAGCTGGAATGCTGTCGATGGATCAGAAAAAGTACGAGGAAGCGATCGCTTATTTGGAAGAGGATTCAGACAACCCGTTCACACTCGAACTATTAGTGCAGGCTTATTATCAAACCGGCCAATCCGACAAGCTGGCCGAATCCGAAGCCAAGTTGCGCGGTACGAATGTTCCGACCATGGAGCAAGCCTTGGTAGTGCCGGCCGCGCGCTTGCGGCGTCCTGAAATCTTGTAGAACCTTTCACCCACTCGTTTCGTCTATACTGTTCAGCGCCAGCGGAAGCATTCTTTCCGCTGGCGTTGTTTCATCATTTTGAAGCTTAATGAATACTAATCTTGATCGGCGTTCCCGCCAGCGAGTTGTCACCCGCGTGCACATGCGCGTAAAAAGCGGCAATGGCAACGTGGAACTCAGTGCTGAAACTCGCGATATCAGCACCAACGGTGTCTTTCTCTATACACAATCGCGCCTCGTGCAGGGCTCCGACCTCGAACTTGTTATGATTCTCCCTCCCGAACTCACCGCAGGAAAAAAGAGTTGGGTGTGTTGCCACGCCCGCGTATTGCGTGTAGAAGAAAGCGGCAAAGAGTTTGGCGTAGCGGCCGAAATTCAGCGAATGGACGTGCTGCCTGAAATTCCGGTTTAGCCTTCCGGCTCCTTTTCCTTGGGGCCTTCCGTCCGGCTGAGAGCAATTCCTACACTACGAAAGCGCGCCATCTGAGTTTTTTTTCATAAAAATTCGGAAAAAAGCTTCCCATAGCCCCAACCTTAGTGCAATAATTGCGGCCCGAGAATTGCTCTGGCCAGATTTAGAGTTTTAGGTGGGCCTAATATGTGGATCGAAAAATTGTCGGATGGTGTGGTCCAGGTGCAGACGCCGATCGGGCCGCGCTACGTGATGCCTTCTTTTCTTCAGCGCGTATATTTTTTGTGGATGTTTCGCAATTTTCCCATTCTTCCTCACGCCGTGCTCAGTACCTGGCAACAACGCCTCATCGACCGTTTGTGTTCCGAACAAAGGTTCGTCTCCATGGCCTACGCTGACGGAATGGAAGACGCTCCTGTAATTGGTACCGTCGAGCGCCGGTCGCCGATGGAACCATTGCCGCCGAAACGCCCCGCGGTCAGCGAAAGCTCTCAGGGTTTGGCAGCGGAAGTACGGCAACGCTCCTAGGCTCATCAATAGCTTAACGAACGGCACGACACAAGCATCGTCTCGTTTCTCTATTTCTCTCTTAGGCTGGTGTCTGCTCTCTCTGCAGAATCAGAATCCACCGCGGTCCTTACGATGACCACAAAAATGTACAAGATGCTACAATCAAAAACTGCCTATCGATGTGATGTGGTATAGGGCGCGTAGCTCAATTGGCAGAGCAACTGACTCTTAATCAGTAGGTTGTAGGTTCGATTCCTACCGCGCTCACCATTTTCTTTTCAAGCACTTGTCATCCATTCGTGTTGTTTACTTACTTGTAACTGTGGCTGTTTTTGTGGCTGTTGCTACATTACGTGCTTCTGCTGATTCAGTCGGTCGATGACCACTTTGATCTGCGCCGTCTCCGGATGCAGATAGCCCATCGTCGTTGAGAGACTCTCATGACCCATGACTTCCTTCACCAGTCCCGGGTTCTTGGTCTCCGCCATTGCGACTGTGCCGAACGTATGCCGCGCGCAATACAGTTTCAGGGCATCCGGAATTTCGAGCTTGCGAGCCAGCTTTCGGAACGCGTGCTCGAGTCCGCTCAGTCCGATGTGGCCTGCGCGAGACTTCTTCGAAGGAAAGACCCAACCTTCTCGAGTGTCCGACGGTTCAAGCTGAATTGTCCTGAGAAGTGTGATCACGCGCTCACTCAGCGGCACGGGCCGACGAGCTTTACGCGTCTTGCCGCGGGGGTTGAAATAGAATGCGCTTTCCCAGTTGATTGTTTCCCAACGCATTCTGATGACTTCCCCGTTTCTCAATCCAGAGTCCAGCATGATGGTCAGGACGTCTTTCAAGGGTCGTTGGCAGACTGCCAAGAGTCGTTTCTCGTCCTCGACCGTGACCATCCGGTCTCGGGGGAAGACTTTGACGGTCTTGATCCTTGGCACTTCACGAAGCACCTTCCAATCACGGGCTTTACCCAGCATGCGGCGAAGTGTCCGGATGGCACAGTTCCTACTGTGCGGTGATTCGTGAAATATTGTGGTCTCAACATCATCGGCCGCGATTTGATCCATCCGCATCCCGGACAGCGGGGTCTTCAGGATCAAACGCCGGCCATTTTTGTAATCAGCTTTTGTGTTCTCGGCAAGCGTCGTTTTGTCGAGCCACTCAATGAATTGCTTGGCGAACTCCCGCACCAGAGGTACCCGTTTGGGCCGCAACAACTCTCCTTCCTCCGCCGCAACCCGTTTTCTAGCCTCGACGCGTTCGCCTTGCTTTCGATTCTTGGTTTTGGTGCTGCCGCGGTGCCGCCTTCCATTGATGTAGAAGAGGTAGTACCAGACATCACCCCGCTGGTAGATAGACATTCCGTTCCTCCTTGCTTGCGCGCACAGAGGAAACACGGATGCCAGATCGGATGAACTCATCCAGATCGGCTATATCATACAGGGCGCGTCCACGGGGTTTGTAGAATTTCGGTCCTCCCCCTTGGGATCTCCAAACTCGCAGCGTACTGGCTGGAATGCCCGAATATTCGGCTGCCGCCTTTGTGCCCAAGAAGCGTTTGTTTTCGTTTCCGACTCTGACTGCCACGGCTGGCCTCCATTTGCACTGCTTGTAGAGCAAACTCGGAATTCAGTCAAAACTCGCATCCGGGCTACAGCAGATCTCCTCGGGCCAGGAACCCGCACCGACTTGACCGAAATTTCATTCGGGCTTAGCTTCTTTCGGTGCCGAACCGGAATTGAGGTTCGACAGACGAGGACTTGGTGTTTTCATCTCTTCTGGAACTCGGCGAAAACCTTCGCGCCACCGGCTACATCGCCGATTCGATTGCCACGACGACGGTGTACTTAGCCGCAAGGCTGCGCAAGCCGCTGCTACTCGAAGGCCCAGCCGGCAGCGGGAAGACGCAACTCGCTTACGCAGTCGCGGAGGCTGCAGATACTAGGGTCGAGCGTCTGCAGTGCTACGAGGGAATCGATGAGGAGAAGGCCATCGGGAAATTCGACGAGCCGCTACAGAGGCTTTGCGTCGAGTTGAAATCGAAGTCCAGCGTCGATTGGGAATCCCTACAGGTCGAGTTGCATAGCTTGCAGTTCTTCAGTGCTGGCCCACTCCTACGGGCGCTGCAGTGCGAGAAGCCTTGCGTCTTGCTCATCGACGAACTGGACAAAGTGGACCATGCATTTGAAGCCTTACTGCTGGAATTGCTCAGCGTGTGGCAGTTAAGCATTCCCAAGCTGGGCACCGTCAACGCCAGGAGCATTCCTTTCGTCGTGTTGACCTCGAATGAGGAGCGGCGCATCGGGGATCCACTGCGTCGGCGCAGTTTTTATCTTCGGGTTGAACACCCCACGGCCGAACGCGAAGCAGAGATTGTGGCGCTGAGAACACCAGATGCCCCACGCGAGTTTCACGCCGGCATGGCGGGACTCGCGAAGGCGTTGCGCGGCTGGAGCATGGAAAAACCGCCGTCCGTTTCCGAAATTCTCGATCTTGCGCAGGCACTCAAAGTTCTGGGAAGAGAACAGATTACGGCGGAGATGAGAGACACTCTACTACCCTTGCTGGCAAAGACCGAGGCCGATCGACGCAAGCTGCTTTTGCGCGACGGATTTGCCAGTCTGATTTATGACGCGCAGCAATACACGGCTGAGGCCCTGCGAGGAAATGCGGTATGAAATCTGCACTGATCGTGGTGGGAATGCTTTGCGTGATCTCAATCGGCTGGGCGCAATCGGGTAGGCCGCCGGCACGGACTGAAGCTGAGTACTACGCCACGGCCTACGCGCGACACTATCGAGTACCCGTTGCGCTCGTGCGCGCCATCGTCGAACACGAGTCGAATTGGCAGTCGTGTGTGATCTCTCCGAAAGGCGCAGTGGGGCTTATGCAATTGATGCCCGCCACTGCCAAGCGACTGGGCGTAACCGACCGCTGCAACCTCGACCAAAATGTCTACGGTGGCGTGCGCTATCTGGCGTGGCTGATGCAGCGGTTTCATAACGATCTTAGGCTCGTGGCTGGCGCTTATTACGTCGGAGAAGACAGGATCAGCAGGAGAGGACTTGATTACCGAAATTCTGAGGTCGTCGCGTACGTCTCAACAATTAGAACAACCTACCTTCGAGAAGCGGGGATGAGACCAGAGTGCACGAACACCGCTCAGAAAAGAGATGTGAGATGAACAAATGTTTGAGTTTGACGCATCTGATAGCGATTTGTTTCCTGCCTTTCTACCTGGCCTCGGCACAAAGCGAGCTGCCGCAGGCGCGAATCGTGAACTTGAGTGTCGACCCGGAACAGGTCGTGGTGTTGCACCTGCGACCGGGCTACGTTAGCTCGGTGCGAGTGTTAGAGGAAGTTAGCTCGGTCGTCTTGGGCGACCCAGGTGCCTTCAAGGCCGAACACTCCGACGACGAACCGCAACTGGTGTTCTTCAAGGCGACGAGTACCAAACCAGCTCAAACCAACGCTCTGATCACGACCAGAAGCGGCCACGAGATCTCACTTAGCTTGGTCAGCCAAGGAAAATCAGACCATAGTGAAGTGGTCGACTATGTCCTCAACTGCGAGCGACCCCACAGTTTTCTGATCACTTCCGTTCATCCTAGCTTTGAAGTCGGCGAAACAAAGAATGTTGCGCCAGAAAGCCTGTCAGCTGCAACTCCCCAGGAGAAACCCAATAGCCAAGACCAACAACTGCAGACGACTCGACGGCTCGACAATCCCCATTGGGAAGGCAAGCTGTTGCGGGTTGCGGTTGGACAGACGACGGAAAAAGAGGAGCAGATGGCGGTCCCTTTCGCTGTTCTTAACTCCTCTGCACGAACCATAGAAGTGTTGCCGCCGCAGGTACAGGTCGCCGGGACGTCGAGAGATAAGCACCGGAAGGCGATCAAGGCCGAGCCGGTGGCGATCAAAGATTACTGGATGACCGCGCGCAGGCTCGCACCCGGCGCGAGGGCCGATGGAGTGGTCGTGTTCGAACGGCCAAGGTTCAAGGAATCGAGCGAGCGATTGTTATTGGCAGTTGCCCAAGCGGAGGAGGTCGATCGTCCAGTCTTGGCTCCTATCCCGTTTGTGGCTCCGGTAACAGGAGGTGGAAAGTGACTCGCCCCAACGGACTCAGCGACAGAGGCAACGTCGGATTCGTGCAAGAGCCAGACGGAACTGATTTTGTCGACGGCGTGCCAATTCCTCCGCCAGCACCTGTTGCCCTGCCGGAGTTTGCCACCAGAGCCAAGCAGCGAGCGAAACAGCAGATCCAGCAGAACCGCTTCGTTATCATCGGCGCGGGAGCGATCGTGACGGCGCTTCTGATCTTCGTTGTTATGTCCATGTCTCATCGAGGCCGCCCAGATAAAGGGAAAAACCGCGGTTTAACCTCTGACGACAAGTCGACTCTGGAACCCAACAGCGAAGGCATCGAAAAGAGCTTATTTCCGATCACCGATTCCGGGCGCCCTGCCACAAAACAAGAGCGCCAAGGTTTTCTGAACGAACGTGACCTGCAGAGAACCGTGATTCGTTCGGCATCACATGCTTCGCCCACAGGGCAGACGAACGGGGCGGGGACGTTGGGTTCGATACCGCCTTTTGGCGATCAGTCAGGGGAAGCGCCGCCCTATCAGCCGGCCTCGAATGCTGTGATTCCCGACGTAGGTAAGGCGGAGCGCGAAGCGATGGAGAAGCCTTCGTTAACGTACGTGCGAAAGGTCTCACCCGGCCCGGCCGGTCTTCAGACCCTCAGTGACGCAGTGCCGCAACTGGGCTTGGGCCTACGCACCGGCACGCGCTTACGGGCCCGCCTAGAATCAGCTGCAAGCACAGCTGTACGGGCGCCAGTCCTGGCGGTGGTCGAGTACAACTACGAGCGCGATGGAGAGATTATTGTTCCTGCGGGAGCCAAAGCGGTCGGTCATATCAGGAATGCGACGCGCTCAGGGTATGTGGACCTCCAGTTTGATTCTCTCCTGATGCCCGACGGCGCATCAGTTCCCATCGAGGCCGCTGCAACAGACTTGGACCTGCGGCCGCTGAAAGGAAAAGTTTCGGGGAAGAACACAGGGAAGAACGTACTGGCCAGATCGCTGTCAGGAATCGGCCAAGCTGGCGCAATGTTCATGGGACAAGGCAGTCTCAGCCAGCCCCTGAACGAGTCGGATCTGATGCGAGAGCGCGTCAGCAATAATATCGGCGAAACCGGGGACGAGGAGGTTTCTCGATTGTCGGTGAACCAGCAGATCGTGGTGACCGTCTCGGCTGGGGCGCCCATCTACGTCGTACTTGAACAAACACCCAAGTCCAATCAACCTGTAGCGCCAACAAGCGCGCGGAACAGCGCGACTTCGAACTCGTCCAGTGTCGACCAGTTGCGCCGACTCCTGCAATTGCAGCAGGAGTTAAGTCAATCGGCCACAAACAACCAAGCGCCGCAGTGACCGTTCACTCCTCATGTGGAACAGGCTCGAAGCTGACAGCGCGGCGGAAATTCCAAGCTTTGCTGTCGCTTCTCATCGGCTGCGGGCTCAGGAGATCTGAGGTTACAACCTTACGGTTAGAGGATCTTCAGCTTCGGGAAGGCCATTGGGTCATCGCTGACCTGAGAGGAAAAGGTGGCCACATCCGAACGATCCCCGTTCCGCAGTGGGTGAAGGACGCGGTCGACAACTGGACCGTCGGTGCCGGCATCACCGCAGGTCCGTTGCTACGGTCAATCAACAAAGCAGGCAGAATTTGGGGACACAGCTTTACACCCAGAGTCATCTGGGCAATCGTGAAAGCAAACGCGAAAAGCTGTGGTCTGTCATCGGTGGCACCGCACGATTTGAGAAGGACCTGTGCGAGGTTGTGTCATCAGGCAGGAGGTGAACTAGATCAGATTCAGTTCCTGCTCGGCCACGTTTCAATTCAGACGACGGAGCGATACCTCGGGTGCAAGCAGCGTTTAACGATGCGGTTAATGATCACATCGGTCTGGAGCCGGATGCCCCGTCGTGAGGAACCGGCGTAGAAATTGGTATTCGCTGGCCGACTTATCGGGATGAATGGCAAATCACCGCTCCTATCTTATAGAAGAGCTGCTGATCAGCGAGCCTAACGCCGGAAGCCACTCGAAGGCGTCGGTTGAGTTGAGGCAGTCTCCTGCGCATATTGTGATGGTGTGAGTCCGGCTATTTCCCGGAATGCCCGAATGAAGGCACCCACGCTTTCATATCCAACTTCTGTAGCAGTCTCCGTCACAGACCAACCACCAGTCAGCAACTCAAACGATCGCAGCACCTTTGCCTGCCGTCGCCATTGTCCAGGGCTCAACCCAGTCTCCTGTTGAAACTTGCGGAACAGCGAACGCTCAGAAACGCCAACCTCACGAGCGAGTTCGCTCAACCCCGTCGAACCATCGGCAGTCTCCCCAAGCAGCAACGACAGACGCTTCAATGCCGGATCGGCAGGCACCGGTAGATGGAGACGAGCTTTCGGCGCTGATCGGACCTCGTCATAGAAAACGTCGAGCAGATGCTGCTTTTGCGCGTCGAGCGTAACATCCTCGACCCAGGTCATCATGCGCAGGATCACTTCCTTCAGCAGCGGTGAAAGCGCGAGGATGCGAGGCTTGGACGGGAGCTTTGCTTCGAGTGTCATTTCCATGCGAACCATCCAGCCGCTGATCTTGCCGCAAGACCGCAGCGAATGTTCGATGTTGGGAGGAATCCAGACGCATCTGCCGGGTGGGCACGTCCATGCGCCCGCCTCAGTTTCGAGGACGGCAAGGCCGGCGTCGAGGCCGCAGAGCTGGGCCTCAGCATGGCGATGTGCCGGCGAAGTTCGTATCTCCGCCCTCGGCAACTCCCAAGCGACAATGCCTAGTCGCTTCAGCGCAGTTGGCAGTTTCGGGTCAATCTTTGGCATATGAGGACACGCGCCGACCGGGCGTCTTTCGTAGACTACCTAGATGGTGAGTCAGATGAAAGCAGCCCTCGTAACTGCGGCGCGAATGAAACCTATTTTCGGAGATTTCGAAGCTCCTCTGCCACGAGCTGGCTTTGAGATCGTGCGCGTAACTGCGGCAGCGTTGACCAACATAACCAAGGGGCGAGCGGCTGGCACTCACTACAGCTCGGTCGATGCCTACCCGCTGGTTCCCGGCGTCGACGGCGTCGGTAAGTTGGCCAATGGCCAAAGAGTATATTTTGCGATGCCAGAAGCTCCCTACGGAGCGATGGCAGAGCAGACGCTGGTCGATCCAAGCCACATGATGCCGTTGCCTGACGCGCTTGATGACGTTAACGCCGCAGCTCTCGCCAACCCGGGCATGTCCTGCTTTGCCGCGCTGGTTGAGCGTGCCCGCTTACAGCCTGACGAGACCGTGCTCATTAATGGAGCCACCGGTGCGGCAGGTAGTGTGGCCGTGCAGGTCGCCAAACAACTTGGGGCAGCGCGGGTCATCGCAACAGGCCGCAATGCGAAATATCTCGAAACGCTGCGGTCTCTCGGAGCGGACGTCGTTATCCCGTTCGATATGCGCCCGGAAAATCTGCAGGGTGTCGAGGAGTTCGAAGAAAGGCTCCGCGCGGAGTTTGCGCATGGCGTGGACGTGGTGATTGATTACCTCTGGGGCGCCAGCGCTCGGAGCATCATCGTTGCGGTCGCGAGAACCGTTGAAGACGCGCATCCCGTCCGGTTCGTACAGGTAGGTGGTGCCAGCGGCGAGGAGGTGGCATTGCCCTCCGCAGCGTTGCGCTCTTCTGCCATTCAGATCATGGGAAGTGGACTCAAGTCCGTGCCGTTTGCCAAGCTTCCGGGCGGTATTCGCCGGACGTTCGATCTTGCCGCACAGGGCAGGCTCCTTTTGGAGACGCGAGGAGTGCCTCTTTCTTCTGTCGCAGAAAACTGGAACGCCGATGGCAAACCGCGTCTCGTTTTCACGGTTACACAGAAGTGAAATCGCTGCCCAGGGAAGTTCCACAAAAACAGTTTCAAAAGTTCATCCGGAGAGAAATAGCGATGATCGTCATCACCACACCCACAGGAGATATTGGCAGCCAAGTGCTTCAGCGCGTTGTCGAGGGCGGCCAGCATATCCGCGTCATCGCAAGGGATCCGTCGCGCCTCTCGGAGACGGTTCGCAACCGTGTTGAAATCGTCGAAGGCTCGCACGGAGACGCGGCCACAATTCAGAAAGCTCTCCGGGGAGCGGACGCACTCTTTTGGCTTGTTCCACCGGAACCGTTGATGAAGCTGGAAAGCATTGGAGAAGCCTATGCTGACTTCACCCGACCAGCAGCGGAAGCGGTCGTTGCTTGCGGCGTGAAGCGTGTCGTTTCGATCTCCAGCATTGCAGGGGGCTGGAGCCATGCCGGTCTGGCGACGGCAAACTGCAAAGCGGACGATGTGCTGGCAGGGACCGGTGTAGCCCTGCGCTCCCTTGTTATGCCCTCATTCATGGACAACATACTGCGCCAGGCATCCACGATTAGAGAGAAAGGTACGTTCTCGCTGACAGCTCGCGCGGACCTGAAGACTCCGCTGGTGGCGACAGCTGATATCGCGACGGTGACAGCAGCGTTTCTGAGCGATACCTCATGGTCAGGGCAGGCGGAAGTGCCTGTACTTGGCCCCGAAGACATCTCTCCGAACGAAATGGCAGAGATTCTCTCTGAGGTGTTGGGCAAGCCTGTTCGCTACGAGCAGATCGCACTTGAAGCGTACAAGAACAGGATGGTCAGCCGAGGCATGTCCGAGGCGTTTGCTCATGGATTGGCAGACATGATGGCGGCAAAGAACGAAGGCTTGGACAGTACAGCCGATCGAGCAATCGCCGCCCATACACCCACGACATTTCGTCAGTGGAGCGAGGCTGTTTTGAAACCAATCTTTACTTCATGGTCTTAGGTACCGGGAAACGCGCTTTTGGTCATTAACGGGCCTGCTCCCGGACAGTCGGCAAACAGGAAGTAATCCAGATTGCAACGTACAGATCCGTGCCGACAAGCCACCTTCTCGGCAGTCTCGCTAGCGGCTGGAGGCGGATCGAGGGCGAACGCTCAATCCAACGCCTTATCAGATGCACCCAAAGTCAAACATTTGTTCATCTCATAAACCTTCTCATTGTGCACCGCGCGTATGACTTCGGTACGAGTTGCACTCTTGAAATCCATGCGCAACATGCACTGTCGCCAACTTTCAATCTGTGCGGTCCACCTCTCGTGGACTTAATTCCTTTCTGAAAACGCTTCGAGACTAGCCTGCGAACTTGCCCGAAATCTGAAATGCCCATATGTTCTGGCCTGCGACGCGGGAGATTGACTCACGGCGATCGCACGCGAGGAGCATATGAAATTGTTGAGTTGGAGAGACGCGCGGTATCGCTTTGCGCTTGTGAGCCTCCTGATCGTTGTTTCCCTTCAGCTATTTCCATTGCTGTCCAATGCCCAAAACCTCGGACAGTCGCCACAGACGGGGCAGGCCGTACAGGGACAGTCCGCTGCGCAACCGGAGGGAACTGTACTCAACCTAGTGAACTGGGTGGGCAACGTGATCTCTCCTGTCGGAGCGGCGCTGGCGGTGGTCATGGCCGTTGTCTCCTATTCGCAAGGCCGAGGCGTAGCGCGTTGGGCGGTCACGGCCGCCGGACTGCTGGTCGTCTCCGGTCTGACCCGCCTAATTGAGTTCTGGATTCAGAACGGTACTGCGGGCGTGCAATAGGAACTCTCACTGTGGAGTGCTGCGGAAATGACGTTGCCCCAAATCATCGTCGATCTGTTGACACTGTTATTCGACATGGCAGTCCCAGCTGCCATATGCACGATGGTGCTGGCTGGAATCGCCTTGCGGCAGGAAGGCGGCGTGAACTTCCAGACAGGGGGCAAATTCCAGAGATGGGTGCTGTGGTCGGTGATTCTGTTGACGCTGCCGCAGTTCCTGTCGTGGTTTGCAGCGCAGGGTATCACAATGCCCGCGCAAGGCGGAGGCATCGGCAGTGCGTGGGTAGCGGGCTTGCAGACGAGCTTCAGCGGTTTTGTTTCGAACATCGTGGTCGCCAAATTGATTCCGGTGCTGGCCGCTTTCTGTGTCTTGAAGGCAGCGCTCGATGCGGCCGATGGGCAGAGTCCGCTGCCATCCGTCATTGCGGGGCTCTTTCTGTTGTCCGTTTCCGGGACCGTCCAGCTCATGCAGAGCTGGAACAGCGGATCGGAGTTTGCCACCACGGACATGCTGACGTCGGCGTGGAACTTCCTTGCTGGGACCATCCTGCCGGAGGCGGCAGGTTTGGCCATCGTGGGAGCAATTTTCAACTATGCGCGCCATCGGCCATTTATGCCGCTGGTGGGATCAGGATTGGCATTTTTGAGCGTTTCGGCCATCTGGCAGCTGATACAGGCCATGGCTGGCTGATGAGGATTGGAGGTGATTCTGTGAATCTGTCAAACGGGCTGCTCAACCTGACGAATTGGCTGGGCAACGTCATCATGCCGACCATGGCCGGTTTATTCGCGGCCGCAGCGGTGTACCGCTTCAGCAAAGGTCATCCGTACTCACAGCTTGGGTACGCGGCACTGGCTTCTCTGATGTGCTCTGGGCTCTTGCGCGCCATGGAGTCGTTCAGCAACCAGGCGGGTTGGAACAACCCAGACCGTTACTGGATCTCTGTGCTGACACTGGTGAACTGGGTTGGCAATGTTTTGTTGCCGCTCTATGGCGCAGGACAGGTCGTGCTCGCGGTTGCGCACTTCGCAGGCTTACTGGAGCGCATGACGATCGGCGAGGCGTGGGTCCGCAACCTCATCTCGGCGATGTGCTGCTTTGGCTTGTCGGGGCTGTTGCGCTTGGGAGAGTTCTGGGTTCAACACGGGACAGGCGGAGTTCGCTAGGAGGGAGATTACGAATGCCGTTACAAGTGACACCTGTGAATCGGAATTTACAGACTCGGGTGACCTTCATGCTTCTTGAGTTTGAGGATCTTCTTATTGTGCTGGGCGCAGCTGCCATCATGAACGTCCTCGGCCATTTTGTGGGCGGTGAGATCGCTGGGATGCCCACGAATCTCGTTCTCCAGTATGGCGTGCCGCTACTGATGGTTCCTGTGCTGATGGCCTTCAAGTATGGCAAGCCGCGGGGCTACGTTCGCGATCTCGCCTTCTGGTACCTGAAACCGCATGCCTACTGCGCCGTGGCACGCGATCGCGAAATCCGTTCTGCGTATGTAAGGGAGGAATAGCAGTGCCGATGACTCTGGAACAACACGAGCGAAAACTCCACGATCCGGCATTGTGTGAGCAACTTCCGGTCCGCGACTACCTGGACAATATTGTCGTTCGCACGAATGGCGCTTTTGTTGCGGGTTATGAGTTGAGGGGATTGGCTTCGTATTTCGCGAGCGACGAAGGCCGAGACCGCGGCAAGTTGATGCTAGAGGTGCTGCTGCGCTCTCTGCCGGAGCAGAGTATGAGAGTGCAGTTCCGCTACGAAGTGGTAGAGGACTTGGGAGGTCTGCTTGAGTACTATGCCGAAGCTCAGCAATCGGAACGGGCAGAGGTAATTGCACTCGATGAATTGCGCGTCGAACGATGGCGAACGAAAGAGGCGAACGGCCACTACATGCGGCCGCTCCTACACCTTTACTTCATCTGGGATTCGATCATTCATCGCCGTATTGCCGGCAAGCCGCTCAAGCCGACGGGGGGTTCCTTCAGCTTATCGGCCCGCAAATGCATTGAACGGAGTCGTCGCGACCATCAGCAACTGTTGGCAGAATTCGAGAGTCTGCTGCGTGGCCTCGAAACGACGCTGGAGGCGGCAGAACTCGGCGCGCGCCGTCTGACCAACAATGAGCTGTTTCTGGAAGCGAAGCGAGCTCTCAATCCCTTGTCCCCAGACCAGCGCGCGTACAGGCGCGGTGAGGAACAACTGGAATACCGGAGCGCCCGCGAGCAACTCGTTGACACGAGCATCGCAGATGAGACCGACTCTTATTTGAATGTCGGTGGAATTCTCTATTCATTCGTAAGTCTGAAAGAACTTCCGGATGCCACGTTTCCCGGAATTCTGAGAGAGTTGATCGGCCTCGATTTCCCGCTCATCGTTAACGCGCAGATCATCATTCCCGATCAAGCGAAAGTGCTCAAGGGCTACAAGAGTCGCTTGCGCAAGATGCAGGCGGTGCAACGGGACTCGAACGGAGGAGTGCGGACCAACGTGGAGGCCCAGGTTGCCGAAGGCCAGTTGGTCAGGGTGCAGCAGGACATTATTTCGAGTTCGGTCAAGACCGCCAAGTTGAGCCTGGTCATCGGAACGCGCACTTCCTGCCCAGCAGTCACGACTGCGGAACTGGAGCAAGCGGAGCGAATCATCGACAACCGGCGCCAACAAGTTCTCTACGCGATTTCCCGAATGAACGGCGCCAAGGCCGTTGCCGAGTCGCTGGCAAGAAAGCGCTTGTTCTTTAGTTCACTTCCGGCCATGGCCGAACCCGACAAGCGAGACCAGGACTTGCTCACCTCGAACGCGGCAGATCTGGTGCCCGTCGAGACGCCATGGCGTGGCACCCCGCGGTCCCCACTGTTCCTGCTTGAAACTCCCTACCGCCAACTCATTCCCTTCTCGCCCTTCGATCCTGGATTGAGCGACGCGAACATGCTGGTAATGGCCAAGACTGGGGGCGGAAAGACCGTCATGGTGCAGCAGTTTCTTCTGATGGCCGCTCGCAGCAATCCGCTGATTTCGATCCTTGAGCGTGGTGATTCCTATCGTCCCTTGGTTGAGTTGATGGGCGGACGAATGATCACCATGTCGCTCGATAGCGACCAAACGATTAACCCATGGGATCTACCGGAAGGAGAACGAGAACCGAGAAAGGATCAAGTCGCGTTTCTGAAAAATCTGACGCGCCATATGCTCGGGGAGGGTGGCGCCGAAGACACCCAACTTCTCGACAACCTCATCACGGAGGCTGTGCTTCGGACTTACAAGCGGGCTGCAATCCGCCCGTCGACTCCCATTCCAACCTTCTCCGACCTTCGCGACGAACTCTCACAGTGGCGGGATGAGGAAAAGAATCAACGCGTGATGGACGAGGCTCATCTGGCGGCGATCAAGCTGCGAAGCTGGACCGGCGAGAAGGGTGTGTATTCGAAGCTGTTCGACCGCCCCACAACGATCTCACTCGAGAATCCCTGGTTGTTCTTCAACGTGGAGCAATTGAGCGATGACCAACGGCTCGAAACAGCAATGAGCCTCCTCATCGCTCACGCCACCGCGCAACGGGCGGCAGGCAAAGCGGGTAGACGGAGTATTACGGTTCTAGATGAGTGCTGGTTCCTGCTTGATTCTCCCGTGCTGGCACCTGAAGTGGTTCAACTGTTTCGCACGGCGCGCAAGCGTAACGCGAGCGTCTGGGGAATGAGCCAAACCGCGGAAGATTTTGTAGGGACGGAATCGAAGCCCAGACCGCACGGAGCGGGCATCGTCAAGAACTCGACCACCAAGATAATCGGCCAGCAGCCGGGCGACATGACCGCGCTGCGGGAGCACCTGCACCTGAACGAAACTGCTCTGAACCAGATCAAACATTTCAGCGCGCCCATCAAGGGCAAGAGTTCCGACGCGCTCATAGTGATTGGTGAGAAAGCCGACACCACGCACACAATCCGCATGTCACCGACTACGGTCGACTACTGGATCATGACGACCTACCCGCGGGAACGGGTGTATCGGTCGTGGTGGTTGGAGCGACGAAAGTCGGCGCCCTTGATGGAAGCCTATCGTGCCCTGGCCGAAAGGTTTCCGGTAGGACTGGCCGATGTCGATCCACTTCCCGAAGAAATCTCAGGAGAGGTTGCAAGAGGTACACGCATATGAAAACCAAAAGTTTGGAGTTCCTTCGTAAGTTTCAATACAGATTGAGCCGCAGGCGGCGCTGGCTGTTCGTGGCTGTGATCGCCATGTCACTGATTCCCGCGAACACGCGCGCTCAAGAAATCGGGGAGCTTCTGTTGCTGCTTCATACCGTCACAAGCACTCTCGAAGGCCCAATCGGCGACGCATTGAGCGAAATGCGGAAGGTGAGTGCAGCGGTTAACAATTTTCGCCAGCAGGTCATCTGGCCCTTGGCCTTGATCAACCAGACGAGATCATTTGTCAGTGCAACCCGCGCTCGCTACACCGGCCTGATGTCCCAGATTGAAGCCATCAAGAATAGCAGTGCGACGCTGGCCCTCCCCATGCAGTTAGAGTCGGTGTTCCGAAGCGCCCGGTCAGGGTCCATGGGTCAGCTTCCCTCGATCTACACGCAGGTCTACCAGCCGGTGGCGTTATCTGGCGGCGCCCAGCTAGCGCAGCGGAACCTCATGGACATTGACGATGCGATGTCGATGGATTCGCTGAAGACGGCCATGGTTTCCGACCAAACCAGCCAGAGCATGTTAACCCTGGCTGATTCTCTTGAACAGCAAGCGATGGCCGCGGCACCAGGCTCGGCCTCTATGGTAAGCGCGCAGGCCCGCGTCGCGGATCTTGAAACTCAAGCACAACTGGCGAAGATGCTCGCCGCGCAGCTACGCCAGGAAGCAACGAAGCTGGCGCACCAGAATGCTCTGCTCAAGCAGAGATCGGTGGCGACGCGAAATCTGCAGAATCAGATCCAGCAAGTTCTAACTCATCCCTAAGGAGTTCGCAAAAATGAAAACGACCACACCCTCTCGTCTTTGGAAAGGCCTCCGGAACACGGTGGCGCTGGTATGCGGTCTGGTTCTCGCAATCGTACTGCTGCCCAGCAAGGCCCGCAGCCAGCTGGGGCTCGACCCGTGCTGCGCCATGATGCAGATCGGACTGAACACAATCTCCGGCCTGCTCAGAAACTCTGTAGCAACGCCGTTGGGTTCCATCCAACAAAGTCAACAGCAATCCGCGAATTTCGAGCAGCAGGTGGTGTTCCCGATGGCCGCGATTACCCAGGCCAGAAACATGGCTGTCCAATTCGAGGGCCAATTCGTCCAGATGCGTCAGCTCTTCCAGTTGCCAGTAGCGAGTGCCACTCTGCCGATGCCGCAAATGCTTGAACAGAGTCTGCTCTCAGGTAATCCAGGCGCAATGCCACAGATCACGAGCAACTACTACACCCTGTACGGCACGGTGATGACGCCGGCGAACGCGCCACAACAGGTGCGGAATCTGGTCGATATGACTGATGCGGAAGCGCAAGCCGCCATGAAGAAGGCGGTCGAAATCGATGCTTTGGCTAACCTTGAGCTTCAAGCTGCGGAACAGATCAACCAGCAATTGCAAACCGCTGCGCCGGGCAGTTCCACCATCTTGGAAGCTGAGACGGCGGCATGGCTTGTGCGAGCGAACGCATACACGCAATCTGCCATGGCGGAACTGGTGCGGGTACGCTCCATCGAGTTGGCCAACTCGAGCGGCCAGCTCAAGTTCAGCGCTTCTCATACGGCGACGCTTCAGTCCACAGGCAATCAGGTGTTGCAGCAGGGGGTCCAGTAGTCGTGTTTTACTTTCAGCAACTCCTGAACACGGCGCTAGCCGGGATTGACGGTACCGCCATCATCCCGACGGTCACGAACTTTGCATTCGCCATCCTGTTGATTGGTTTTCTGATCGGACTCTACCAGGCGGCCTTTCGCGGGGGCGATTTACAGGCACTGGCGGGAACGGCCGTCAAGTACCTGGTCGTTGCCATGATCGTGTCTAACTGGGCGACGGTGTTTCGCGGCGTCAACGGATCCTTCAACACTGTTGCGAATTTCATCGGCAGCAGTTCCGGCGCAGGAGATATGTTCCAGAGTTGGATGGGGCAACTGCAGCAACAGTTCGCCAACAACCCTTCCTTGACCCTTACCGACATCATTACCGGCGATGCTGCCGCAACGATCACAGTGGTCCTTCTCGTGGTTGCGTATCTTCTTTATGCCCTTGCGATGATCGTGTTCTGCTTTTTCTACACCTTGTTTGGAGCGGTTCTCTATGTTGTCGGCCCTCTGGTGCTCGCGCTCATTCCTATTTCTGGAGTCGGCCAGTTGGGAAAGGTGTATGCCGTCAATGTCATGATCTGGAACGCTTGGGGAATTCTTTATGCCGTATTCGGCGCTCTCATCACCGCCATCCAGGTCAACCAGGTCAACAACTTATTGGGCAATGGGTTTCTCGGTTTTCTCAAAGGGACGGGGGACTCCGTCATGCTTGGGCTGGTCAGCATCTTCTACGCCCTGGCAATCGCGCTAATTCCCTTGATCGCAAAAAGGATCATCTCGGGCGATGTCGGTTCAACCGCCTTTGCGCTGGTGAGAGCGGGAGGGGTTGCGGCCAGCGCCGCTTTGGCTGGAGTCAGTGGGTTTGCGGCCGGAGTGGGTCCATCTTTCGCTGGGGCTTCAGCTTCGGGCGGTGTGAGCACTTCCACGTCTACTCTCCTGGCGTCGTCCTCAGCACCCCCTACTCCCTCGATGCCCGACTTCATTCGTTCGGGAGTTGCGAGCGCCATGAAGAGCAACAGCAGCCCAATCATTCCGACGTCCACAGGCCACCACGAGCGCTCTGGTAACCGAGATGTCAGCGCTGCTGTATCGGGCAACCCAAGCGGGCATGGGACCAGTTATCGACCCCATTCGGTAACCCAAGTCGTCAGTTTTAACGTGGGAAGAGCGCTCGGAAGAGCTTCGGGAAGGAACAATGCCAAGAACAACTAGCTCTGGAAGAGGAGGTTTCTATGTGGAGGCAGCCGCGAATCTGGGAACCGCAAGGCACCAAGTTTCGACCGTACAGCATCACGACCCTGATCTTTTTCTACATCGGAAAGTTCTTCGGCCGTTCGTTCGGCCGGCGTCATTGATTGTCGTTGAGCACGAAGAGGTACGCGACCATGTGGTTAAAAAAGAAAAAACCATCTCAAGAGGCCGATGCACCGGAGAAGGTCCGATACAGCCGCTATTACGAGCATGATGGGACCCTGCGCGCTTATGCCAACCGGGCGATGGTGCTGGCCTTCTTGTGCATTCCAATCACGATGTTGGCGCTGGCTTTCGCCGTCTATGTTCGCCTGCAGCCTCCCACAGTCATTCGTGTCGATGAGAACGGACTAGCAACGGTTCTTGGTGCGACAAAACCGCTTATTTCAGTGACGCAAGGACCGGGATCGGAGCCAAGCGAATTTGAGAAGCGGGCATTTGTGCATTTGTTTCTCGAACGCTATTTGAACTTCTCGCCGACGAATGTGAGTCGCAACTGGGCCGACAGCTTGAACATGATGACTGCTAACTTACGCCGAACCGCCTACGCTGGCATGCAGAAGGATGACTTCATTGGAAAGATCGAAGACGATCAAACGACCTCGGAATTTCAGATGCGCTCGCTTGAAGCCTCCAAGGACGATCCGCTCACCTATACGGCGTTCGGGGTCAAAGAAGTCCACCACATTCACGAACACAACGAAACCATTGACAAGGTGGTCAGCGAATTCCGCGTAAGGCTGTTAGTGGAAAAGCGGTCGGAGCAAAACCCGAGTGGGTTGCTGATCGGCGAGTACTGGGAACGGGCGATCGAAGGCGAGAAGCGCGACTGGGTGCTGCAACAGGCTGATTTGGGTCTCAGGTAAATCTGAGAAGGAGCTTTGAAGATGGAAGGTGAACGGACCACAGAGGAGACGGAACGGCCGGCTGCGGCGAAAACCGCGAGCGCCGCCACGTCGAGAAGGCGCCGGAATGGCAATGACGCAGATCCTCGCTATTTTCTGATGAAGCCCGGATCGTCTCCGACAAAGCCGGAACTCGGCCAGGAAATGGCGAGCGAAGGGGAGGCATTGATCGAGGCTTTCAGGGCCGGCCAGCCGTTCTACACATTAACGGCCTGGAAGGCGGTTCCGGAGGTGAATGGCGGCAGTCCTGTGATCGTGAAACAGGCCGTCGCCCAGAAGACGATTTAGAGCTAATTCGATGACATCGGCACAAATGTTTCTCAGGCCACCAAGAGGTTGATTTTGGTCCTTTGAGCAACCCTGCGGCTTTATGCGGGGAATGTGCTGACCCGAGCTTCTCAAGACTTGAAGCCTGGCCGAGCGAACCCGAAATGGGGGCCAGGCGAGAGTGCCGAAGCTTGCGGTCACGCAAACTCCTTAACTCGATCCTGGTCTCCAGGAAAAATAAACAGTTAAGGAGAATAAACAATGACGAAGAATATGACGACGAATAATTACAGAATCCCGGCCGAGCAACTCCAGAACCTTGAGATCGACCGCAATGGGCGAGTCGCGCCGCGGTTGCACGATCTTGAGCCACTCAAGAACACGCTGCTCAGCGTGCTCTATCCCGGAATCAAGGTGGCCAGTGTAAACGTGCCGTCCGAGCCTCTCGACGACTTTGAGGAATCACAGGTTGAGAACGCTCTTGCCCGGCTCGTCTGGAACGGGGTTCACTACAAACTAGCAGGCGCAAGCGGTTCCGCAAAGAAAGGCAAGTTCTACTTTGTGGACCGGGAGCACAGCGGACCGATTGCGGAGCGGTTCCAGCATTGGCCGCAGGCGGCAATTGTTTACTTCGGGATCCTCGTCTCGCCCTGCAAGGTGATGATGGAGGAGCCCGAGGTGCCTGTCCTGGTTGTGCCCGACAGAAAGCTTGGAACTAATGATTGCCGCGGATGGATAAGGCGGTCGATGTTCCAGCGCCTCCAACAAAAACATGATGCCGAAATCCTCTCGGCCCAAGTGGAACGGCTTCGCCGCGAGCGTTATGGAAACGCGAGCGACGAGAACCGGGACCAGGCCGAAGAGTCAGTTCTTCTGAATGACGCGAAACGGGAAATTGCCGGGAAACGTCTCCCAGAAGAACGCTTCTACCAATTCCGTATGGCCTTCGCCGATACACAGGCGAAAGGCGCATTCAAAATCATGGAGGATGATGTTTCGGACGCGCTCGAAGCGGATTTCGTTCTGCCCGAAAGCGCGGTCAAACCAGGGCTGAAGATACCGGCGGTGATGTACTCGATTTTCGGGCAAGGCAGAAGATTTCGTGGGAATGTCGTAGTAGGCATTCGCGAAGTCTCCCGCCAGCTCGAGTTTGAGTCCAGTTACACGCTCGTAGAACATGCTCCTGAAGAATCAATTCAGCTCGAAATCTTGCCACAGGCGATGAAGCAGGTGGCGAAGCTGAGTGAGGCGGTGGGCGGGGGCCGATACGAGGATTTGCTCGAAATCCTCGGCCACCATCCAGACCGGTCTTTGCCGGATGGGGCGGAGCCGGACAGCGAAGAATTCCGGGTCGTTGAAGGGCTGCTGCTGGCCGATGCCAGCGGAGAAATCGTCCGTCATCCTTACGTCAATAATCAACTCAACAAACTCTTGGCGCGCTGGGCGTTTAAGGCAGCGACCAGCGGAGGTTTTCGTCTTCCGGCATTTGCTCTGATGGATGACGGATATCTCTTGCTGAAGGGTGGTCAAGTGTTTTCGGGATCCGACTGGATTCCCGAGCACATAGCCATCGTTCCGTTGGCCTCAAAACATGGCCTGTGCGTCCGCTATCCGATACGCATGGTTGACGATCTCCTGCCGTTCGGAAACCTCTCGGACGAAGAGATCATAGTCCACCTCAATAACGATCTTCGCCGGAATAACTGCGGGCTCAACGATTCGGAGATTCGCGAGTTGGTTCAACGGCAGCTTCGACTGGAGGGCAGTTACGTTCTCAACTCGGAGACGGCAAAGAAAAATGGCGGCGACTTTGATTTCGACTGGGTCTGCGTGGTCGAAGAGGACCGGTTCCCTCGGTTTGTAAAGAGTCGGTTTTCCAGAGGCTTCGGCGAGCAACAGGGGAAAAACAAGGCTAACAAGGCGAAGGACCCCTGGTTCAATCTGGAGCATGTGGCCATGAAGGCCAGAGGAAATCAGATCGGCTCGATCACCGACCTGATGACCTCGTGCCGGGCAGTAGGTCAGGAAGAACTTGCTGCGCAGTTGGCCAAAGAACTCCAGAACGCACTCGACAGCCTCAAGTGGCAGGTTCAGCCCGATCTCAAACTGGTCGCCGAAATACGCCAGCAGGTACGTCAGGCGCCCTGGCTTCGCTACAAAAACGAACGCCGGTGCTCTGATTTGCCACTCCATCTGGAGGTGGAGAAGACCGACCGCGTTGGCCACCTCTACAACCATGTTCGCAAGCAGATCGAGGATTTGCTGATCAGCAAAGCTCCGATTGAGGCGTTCAAGGCGCTCGTGGTGGGCGAACAGGTCACCCGCGAGATGCTCGAAGATTGCCGTTTCGTCAATCGGGTTTACGCCGCGATGGTCGGCAAGATCGCCGCAAGACGAGAGCAACTTAAAGAACAACTGGAGAAGACAAAGGCCGAAAGGGACACGGTGCGGCAGAGTTCCGACAAAGAGCTGCGTCGGCAGATGCTGTTTGCTATGAATCAGGCATACGGCGCGTGCCGCGGTGACGAAGAACGGGGCAGGTACGAGATGAAAGCTGTTCTCGCTTTCATCCGCATCTGGGCGCAGAACAAGGCGGAGAATCGCATGGGCTGGCTGCAGGCGCTGAACCGGATAGTATGCACCGGCCAGCGCTCCAGTGGCTCGATTCTCTTTCTTGCTTTTCCGCAGGAGCTGATCATGAAGCTTGCGGAACGTACGGGCGGCAGGCCCGTCCGGGTGCATGTTCCGAGGCTCTACGACGGAGTCGTGCGTACCGACTCGTCCGGCCGAGCATTCCTGGTTGATCCACTTACGGGAGGAGGACAGAAACACACATTCCTGTTCAAGTACGTGGACAGGCAGATTCTCCTCGATGACGACAAGACCGAGCGGCCCGAGGGAGAAACATCAACCAAATCTTGCACTGAATCAGAGACAGCGGAGGCTGCAATCCCTGCCGCCGTTGCCGATGAAGCCGTGGAGTTTAATCCCGGCGCATTCAGTGATGAGGATGCGGGCGATGCTCCCTGGGTCATGTGAGGCACGAACCGCTTTGAGCGGAATCCGAAGGGATTCCGCTCAGGGCCTAAGAAAGGGACTATGAAAAGAACTGTCTCGCTCATCCTTATATATAGCCTTTGTGCCATCGCCGTGTTTTCCCAACAGACGGGAACTCCCAGCCCGAATGCCGTCGTCCACGTCGCTACCGCGCTGAACCACCTGACTGTTCTGGAATTTCATGAGATGGTCACGATGGCGGCCGCTGGCAGTTCGGATTTCCAGATCGAGCGGGAAGCGAACAAGGTCTTCGTCAAGCCCGTGAAATCGGGGGCAGCGACGGATCTGTTCGTTTGGACGGCCTCCCGGCGTTTTGCTTACGAGCTTGAAATCACGCAAGAGGTGAAGAATATGAATTTTGCTATTGATAGTGCCCAACCGCCACTAGCCCCAATTCCTCAGCCCGTGGTGGAGACCGATACGGATCAATTTGCCGATGTGGTGCTGACTCGTGCGCTCATAGGGGCTGAGGAGATCAAACAAAGAAGTACGCGCAAGGCGAAAAATCAGGTTCGCGTGCGCGTGGAACGTGTGTTTCGCACGCGGAGCACACTCTATATCCACTACACGATCGAAAACAACAGCGTCCTCTTCTACCGTGTTAATACGCCACAAGCGTTCCAACTGCAGGCAGACGGCTTGCCCATGCCTTTCGCAACCCTCGCACATACACAACTTGACCGAGCAATGCAGGAAGAGATGGGTGATACGCCGGAACTAGAGCTGCCCGTCGCTCACGGCGAAACGGGGACCTACGATCTCCATCCCGGCGAGACCACGCAGGGGGTCGTTTCCATTCGGCGGGATTTGAAATCACCGGTAGTCGTGCAGTTGATATTTCGCGATGGGGTAAAAGCGACCGTCGTGCTCTGAAATGAAAGCGGATACACAACTCGGCGAAATGCATGACCGGCTCGTAGACTGCCATCGGCAGAATCCGAAGGAGGGTCTAGGTGATGCACTGCTGATATGGCTGGAGGATCCCCTGAAGCCCCGAGACGAGCACGGTCGTTTGCAGGTGAATCCGATCCTGTTGCTTCTAACTATCGTGCTCGCGCTCGTCTTCGGTGTTTTCCTGTTCTTCAGCATGGTTCGGTCATGACCGTAGAGAACGAGTATAAGCTCGCCCGCCGCGCCTTCCATCAGAACCAGGAAGAGAGCATTGCCGTTGCCCTGGCCATCGTTGCGATTATCTTGCTCGCCGGCGGTTCCTACATTCTGGTGAATCGCCTTCACGTACGCTCACTGCAACTGGTAGAAAGTTGCCTCTATGCATTCCTTGCATCGGTCGCTGGCATCGCCTTCGCCTGGTATCTGATTACCCTGCGCCGCCGGCGGGAGGCCAATTGGCCTCATCCTCCTTTATTCATAAGCCAGGCGAAGGACCGGACGGCCGTTAAAGCGGCATTCGTGGAGAACGCGCTCGTCCTTGGTTACGACGTTCACGGCAAGCCTTGGTTCTGGCCGGACGCGACTCGGGTGATGCAGTCGGTTGTTTTCGGCGCAACCGGTTCCGGCAAGACCACGCTTCTGAAAAACATCATCACCCAGGACTTGTTCCGAGTGCTCGGACCTTCCGAAGACCGGCACCGCATCCCCATGTTGATCTTTGATGGCAAGGGCGACCAGGAGTTTCTCTTCGATCTTCTGCCTGCCATCGAAGCCGCGGGCCGGATGCACCAATTGAGAGTGCTAAGCCCCTCGCGGCCCGACATCTCTGTGCGCTACAACCCCTTCTTCAGCGACGCGGGACTGTACGAAGAACATTCGGGGCTCGTGTTCGAATCGTTCGATCAGGAAGAAGATTTCTTCCACGGCCATCAAGGTACTTATCTCACCGACATCTCGCGCGTTTTGACCTACACCGGTAAGCGTTACAACTTCCACGACGTGATGGTGATGGCGCTCGACCCTGTGGTCCAGCGCGAACAGATTGCGATTGCCCGCGCCAGATTACGGACGCTTGAAGGCGTCAGCCATCAGCGGCGTCTGAACTTCGAAATGTCAGCCAAGATGTTGCTGCAGTCGCTGCAAGACCGCGAGCGAATCACCAAGATCCAGGGCCTGTTAAACCAGCTGATGACTTTCCTCCAGGATGAACTCTCTATCGTCACTGGCGCCTACGATGAGATGCTGTCGCTCGACGAAGTCATTGACCAGGAACTGATTCTGTTTGTTTCGCTAAATACCAACAAGAACTCAAAAGCGGTCACGGCGCTTGGCCGGATGCTGCTGCAGAATATGCAGTTGATGATCGGCAAGCGATACGAAAACGAGCAGGAGCGCCGCCGCGAGAACCGGCCGATGGTCAGCGTCATCCTCGACGAGTTTGCGCCCTTTGCTTATTCGAACTTTGCCCAGATCTTGCAGATGGCGCGTGGCACCAACACAGCGTTTCTGTTCGCGCTGCAGGCGCTTCCGCAACTTCTGACCGTGGGCCGCGGTTTCAGAGATGACGTGTCCTCGGCGCCGAATACCACCATGTTATTGCGCACCAAGGACGAGGAGACGGCGCAGTATTTCCTGAAAGCATCGGCCCGCGTTCCGCAGAAGAGGCGCACCTTGACCGTCCAGCGCACTGGGGTGTTTGAGGAGAAATATGAACCTGTCGGATTTGGCAGCGAAACCGACATCAAGGACACTCGAGCGCAGGATGAGCACATCAAGAACCTGCCCGTCGGCCAGATGGAAATCCTGATGACCGACAACCGGCTCGGTACACTCCATTCCCATCTGCACGTCAGGGTGCCGCGGCGATACCGGTTCCCGGGACTTGAGCCGAGAATCTACTCGAAGCTCCACGCGGTGTCTCACGCCGAAGGCGCGAACCTGCGCTTCAAAGACCCCGAAGTTGTTCGTCGCAATGGCCGCGTGGCCGCGCACACTGGCCGCTTGACATGGATGTGAGCCGTACATTCCGGGTTGCCTTTGCCGGCCTCTTATTGGCGATGCTGCTGCTGGTTTGCCTCGCCCAGGAGCGCAGACCCGCCGGTGATCGTGTCAGCCAAGCACCATCTTCGAAGCCGAACAATGGCTTTGTCGATTTCGCTCTAAAGAGTATCAATGCCTCCGACAAGGACTACGGGCGGTGTCTTGACGAGAGCCGCAAAATACTTGTCGATGAGACCGTGAGGAACGGCTACTTCTGGTCGAACCTGATTGCACTAGGATTGCTGGCGTGCTTGTTCATGGTCATTGTGTACCAACTCAGAGTACAAACCATTCGGGAGTGGACTGCGGCGGAAGTTCTCATGCAGTACGAGAACAGCCTCTCGCGAGCCAATGCCCAGGTGGAGGAGGCCACCAGCAAGAATCGCGGCTTGATGGACTCGTTAACCGCGCTCAGAGAATCTGCGCTCCGTTCCTATTCGTTACCGGCTGAGGCGCAGGAGCGTCCAGCAGCCGAGACCGTAAACAGCCGAGCATCCAGCATGCCGGCCAGCCAGGTAGCGTCAACAAAAAGCAGCGATACCAAATCTGCGCTCGGTCGTTCGACGAGGGTACCGGTTGCGAATCAGATCGGACTATTCAAGCCAGACGTGGACCTGATCATGAAGGTCAATGCGCTGGAGCAACAACTTCGCCGGTCTCAGGACGAGGCAAAACTATTGCGCCGTCAGCTAAACGATTCAGACCGGCGGCTCCAGGATGAGCAACAGAGGAACCGCAGCCTGAAGGGAGTTTAGCTCAGCAACGAAAATCAGGAAGGAGTTTTCAAAGAGATGTTGGACGACAAAAGCGAGACTCGGTCGAAGCGAGAGTCCAGGGCGCTCGACAAGTTCGGGCCGGGCGGCGAGTTGGGGGCGATCGAGGACCGCGACGAGCGCGAGCAACGTCTAAATTCGTTGCCTCTCGGGCAAGAGAAACTCGCAGAGGAAAGCGCACGCTTTGCCGACCTCTGCCAGTACTTCTCGCGGCAAAAGATGGATATCCCACCGTCCATCGTCGAAATGATGGGAAATGTCTCTAAGCTTCCAGTGCCCGATCGCATTCACGCCATGCAAGACATCATGCGCGAACTGATGGAGTACCTCAATGATGTTGGTCAAGATCCTGGAATTCGGCAGTAACTGGTGGGCGCGATTCGGTCGTGATCCTCACGACCGCTATCGCTATACCAAGCACGCAGCCTACTTCAATTCCACGGGCGTGCGGTGCGGAAACAAGATGAGACGCTACTGGGTAGTTCCAGGCTTGATCCGGTTCAACGGCGAGGGAGACTTCAACCCGCATTTCCCCAGCCGCGCTGTTGGGGAGATCTTCGAATGCAGTGATCTCGTCTTCGCGCGCGGCGGCAATCGAGTACTCTTTCGGCGGAAAGTCGCAAAATCTTGTCGGCCGGATTACTTCCTCTTGGTTGTATCAAGCGACAGGTTCGGCGCCCTTCGCTTCGAAGGGTCCAAAAGGTCAGAATCTCCAACTCTTATCGCTGTGAGCCACATCGGCGAAGAACAGGAAGCAATGTTGCTCATGAAGGCAGGAGATTGGGTCCGAAGCGCGCTCGGCGTCTGGCAACTAAGGGTTGCGCCAAATCTGCGGCATGGTGCCTCTCTGCATTTGCTCGAAGACGCAATTCTCGACTGAAGGTTACCGACTATGCGCTACGCCAAAGGCGGCTTGGTCATCAATCCGGAGCGTGACATTCCCCTGTTGCGGCAGGTCCGCAATTCGCGGTTCGTCAGCCATTGCCAATTGTTTGAGTTGATGAAGTTTGGCGGTTCGGATCGCTCTCGGGACAGCTTCAATTGGCGCGTCAGGCGGCTCATTAGGTCGGGTCACATCAGCATCTGTGGTGGCGTCTTTTGCTCGGGGTCGGCCGTCTATCGGGTCACCAAAGAAGGCATCGCATTGCTCGAACATCATGGCCAGTTCACGACAGTCTTGCATTCGAATACTGAGCATCTGCCACACTCTTCCCAAATTTTTCACGCGCTCGAATTGAATGCAATCCAACTTGCCTTGGCGGACAAGAACCTGCTTGCCAGTTGGCAATCGGAGGTTGAAGTCGCCTCGTTCAACACAATCTCGCGGTCTCCTTACGAAAAGGACTACGACGCGATCGTTGACGTGTGGATTGGCGATACCAGGGCACGATTCGCACTGGAATATGAGCGCACTCTAAAGAGCTCGAAGCAATATGAACGCGTTCGGGCTGCACTTCATGCCGAGCGCCAAATTGCCTGCGTGTTGTATCTGACCTCCGGAATGGAGGTGCTGGTCCACCTCATTCATGAGTTTGAATCGGTACCCAAAAAGTTGGCTTTTGCCAACGCCCGGGATTTTAGGCAGACCCTTCTCGAAACCAGAGTCTTCATCCGCGGCGACGCCACCGGGACCAGATTCCGGGAATTGCTTCAATGAAGACTCTATCGACCGTCTCTAGGCCGTCATATTGGCTTTTCCTTGCCGTCTTCTCGCCGTCTTTACGCGGTCTGGACACCGTTGGTATGCCTTTTTCGGGGGTTCGGTAACATGCCGACCTTCCTTGAGTTGCGTCCTGACTACCCCCTCATTTTGACTTTGCAAGAACATATATATCCCTGGGCTCTGACGTGGTTTTATATCGCTGGGTTCACTTCGGCCCGCACGATTCCGTTTCCGCTGATTCGACAAACTTATCCGGGTCCGGTTGGTTTATGCACCGGCGCCGGCGCTAACTTCTGCTCATCCTCATGCGCCCCATCGGCAAGCGAATCTACTTGGCGATTAACGCCAGCACACGCATCGCTTCGCGACCTTCAGTCTCATATCGACGAGCAATTGATGTCCCCCGCTAAATACCACTGCGCAACTCCGGGCGGCAGCAGTGAATTCGATTTCCGCGAGTCGGCACCTTCTTCGTTGGCTAAATCAGCACAGTCTGCGATCGTCGCAGTCACATGCTGTTGCGCGGCCTTTCGCAATTGGAATCCGAATAAAGGAGCGTTCTCGGTTCTGCCGGCAATCGGTTGCGTGCCTATTCTCGGACCGTCGGTGCAAATCAGGTCAAATTAAGGAGGAAGACATGATGTCTCAAAGCAGAGGAGCTGTAAGTTTTGAGCCGCTGTTTGCAGCGGAGGAGATTGGTCTGCGCAAGGAGGCCAATGTCGAGCACGTAATGAAAGTTTTCATCACCCTCGGCGAGGGGCAGGCTTCTCGCTGGATTGAAATGCCCAAGGGCGTCTTGTTGCTACAAACCGTGCCGGATGAGCCTGCGTCCGGCGCCATTTATCTATATGACCGCGAGCTGCAAGTCTTCTACTTTGTGGTCTTCGACCTAGGGCGTGACGACAGCCTGACTTCAGCCGAGTTCGACGACCTTGTTACGGAATACAACCTTGTCTCGTGGACGGCGCATCCGGCGCGTCTCCGGAGGGCCGTCGCGAAACACGCGATGGCGTGACGGCCAGTTTACAGAGGAGGCTTTATGAAAGGAGTAGGCCAAACGAGCGCGGAGATGGCACAGAGATATTTCGCATTGTTTGTAAATCGTCTGGCCTACACCCTGCAGTCTCACAAACCGGGCGCCAACGGGAAGCACTACTACTATCGCGCGAAGCGAGATTGCCGGATTTCGCCCCAGATCATTCGCGAACACTTGAACGGTCAGGTGACCATTGGCATCTACGGCCTAAACCCCAAGACACAGCGCTCCAAGTGGGTTGCAATCGATGCCGACTATGAGAACGCGCTGGAAGATCTTCTGAAGTTGCAATGGGAACTGCGTCAGGATGGAGTTGATGCGGCGCTCGAAAAATCGCGGCGCGGCGGTCACCTCTGGATCTTTGCAGACAAGCCATTGCTTGCGAGGCACTGCCGGATCTACATCTACAACCTGGCTCTTCGCTTGAAAGTGCCGGTAAAGGAAAGTTCCGGTCTGGCGGAAGGTATCGAGGTATTTCCGCGTCAAGATGAACTCGGTCCTGAACAATTTGGCAATGCGATTCGGGGCCCACTCGGAATCCATCGTGCTACGGAAAGGCGGTACTGGTTTTACGGGGCAGAGTACCGGGTCGAAGCGCAACTCGACTACCTGGAGAGCTTGCGAAAGATCACAGAACCCGAAATGGAACGGTTCATCGAAGGGCTCGAAATGCCGGAAGCGTTTCGTCCTAAGCCAAGCGTTGAGTTGCCGTCATACGATTGGACGCGTCCACAATTTCGCATCCTCGAGCACGTCCTGCCGACATGCAGGCGTGGCGGAAACTACTGGGCGCGTTGTCCATCCTGTGCGGACCATGGACGTGATCGCAGCGGCGACAATCTGGCCATTTCGGTTTCAGATACGCGCAAGTACAAGTGCTGGGCAGGCTGCACCAAGGAAATGATACGTATTGCACTGGGGCACCCGATTCGAGTCAGGAGGTTGGCTGAATATGGAACCTCAACACACAATGCACAATAGGCGTGTGGGGACCGAGGTTTTGGCGCGGCGGGGACTACGACTCCCGCCGATCACGCTGAAAATTCTGCGAACTGCCGGCATCTACTGTCAGCCTTCGGTGTCAATCGAACATCAACATCTGGCAAAAAAGTACGTGCTGCGTGGAGTCGAATCAGGCGGAGCCGTCGCAGAAATAGGCGCGTATGCCGGCTACGTGGATGAACGAGGTAACGCATTGCCCTGGCTGCAGCGCGTGGACAGCATTGGCGTAAACGGGGTACACGCGATCGTGGTCGCGCCTGTACTGATCCGCGTGCAAATGCTTCGGATCGAGCGGACGTACGATCTGCTCATTACCAGGCAGCAGTTGACAAAATGGGGGAATAGCCAGAGACCACAACTGGAGAGCTCAATTCTCTTTTATGGCCGCAGGGGGAGCCTGGAGATGGAGCCGTGGGGGAAAGACGCGGCGTTCCGCGCCACAGTCTGTCCGGTTTTCTACACGCGAGCAGGGGAACGCGTGGTGTTGCCGAACGATTTCCAAGATGCTGCCTGCCAAATAACGTCTGCCGTGTGCTGCCTCGGCTGCCGCCATTGTCACTTGCTCGGACCCAGGCCAATTGCCGCTGACCAGGCGGAGGATCGCAGTGCTCATAATGGAACCGACGAGGGGACCGCGGATGTCAATTCGATTCCTGGCGGAGCGGTGTGAGGAGGCTTGGAATGTGCGAGGGTTTTGCTATCTTGCGCCCTTGATGCTAGACTAAGCTAATTAAACTTAGTTTAATGAGAGACTTATGAAAACGGTGAACATTCACGAGGCGAAAACTCATCTCTCGAAGCTCATTGAAGAGGCGTCAAAGGGTGAGTCGTTCGTTATTGCCAAGGCTGGCAAACCGGTCGTAAAGGTCACTGCCCTGAGCGCACCAACCGATACTCAAATACGGCGCCTTGGCTTTATGGCAGGGCAGATTTCTGTCCCGGACGACTTTGACCGAATGGGCAAGAACGAGATTGAGGAGATGTTCGGCGGTGGTGCATGAAACTTCTGCTGGATACACATCTCCTCCTCTGGGCGGCCGGGGAACCCCGTCGGCTTTCAAAACAAGCTCGAACCCTGATCGACAATTCGGAAAACGAGCTTCTCTTTAGTGCGGCTAGCTTATGGGAAGTGTCTATTAAATGCGGGTTGGGCAGAGATGATTTTAAGGTAAATGCGCGGCTACTGCGCCGCGGTCTGTTGGACAACGGGTACAGTGAACTGCCGATCATCAGCGACCATGTCGTTGCCATCGATAGCTTGCCGCTGATTCACAAGGATCCTTTCGACAGAATCTTAGTGGCACAGGCGACGGTGGAGGGGGTTACGCTCCTGACCATCGATTCCGTGGTGTCGCAGTACCCGGGTCCTATCAGGAGAGTGTAGGAATCCGGAATGCTGATCCAATTCCGCGGGGGTTCTTGAGTTGCAATCTCGTGACTGCGTGCTGATGTCCCGATAACGATAAGGTGCGTATCGAAGAGGCGAAAATGAGACATCCTAAAAATTCATCGTGGAAAACACGACTGATGGAGCGTGGGTTCCCAGATCGTTCTTTCGACATCGAGTTTTGGCAGGGGGCAGGGAGATGAAGCCATCTTGCCGCGGCATGGGAAATAGCGGAGTTAACTGAGGAAATCAACCATGGCAGAAAAGCCAACACTACAAAGAACTGCTACAACGCTTAAACGAATTTCAGGTTGAATATCTGATCGTTGGCGGTTTCGCAGTCATGAAGTAAGAGAGCCGTGTGATACGAAAGATCTCGACGTGCGGGTACACAATTCAGCGCAGAATTCCATGCGAGTGGTCGCGGCCCTAAAACGGTTAGGGGCTCCTGTGGGTCAGGATGGGATAAATGGCAGAAACATTCGCCGGAAACAAGTCGTTTACCAAATTGGAGTCGCTCCCGTGCGCGTCAATATTCTGACCGAAATCACGGCCGTCGAGTTCTCGACGCGTGGCAAAAGAAGGTAGCAAGCAGTTTCTTCGGGGTTCCGTTGTATTTCATTTCTCTGGATGACCTCTCGACCAACAAGCGTGCTTTAGGTCGCGACAGCGAGATCCGACAGACCTTAAGAGGAGTTCGAACGCAACAAAACCAAAAAAATAGGTTGCGACAAACCCTTTTCCGATTCTGGCACGCCGCTCAAAATCTGAATCGCCTGGGCAATCTCTAGTAGAGCTCACAGTCGTCGGCAGACGATCTTGACATCCTAATAAAGCTTCTGTCTTTTCTGGATCAACCGGGACAAGCCCGTCCCAATGCATTCGGCGAGCGCAGTCTCAATTGCGTAAATTCATGCCGGTAGTGTGGTGGGGAAGTCCGGTTGAAGTTCACAGTGCCATCGAACGATTGCGTCGCCTCGGTGCAGATCAACGACTATCCAAAGTAGCAATAGCGGGTGGTTTCTCCGTCCGGGAACCCTCCTAATCGGTTCCCTCGATCCCGTCTGGAACACCTAACACCTTATCTAAGACATTCCGAGCTTTCCATGGCTTCCGATTCGGGAAGCTAGATCGCTTTCTTACCTCGTTCAAGTGAAAGGGGGGCTGCAATGCCGAGAAGCGTAAACAAGGTCATCCTCGTTGGAAACGTTGGTAGAGACCCGGAGGTCCGTTACTCGCCGAGCGGCACGCCGGTCGCCAACTTCAGCTTAGCCACGAACGAAAGGTTCAAGGATCGAAACGGCGAATGGCAAGACCGCACCGAGTGGCACAGCATCGTGGCCTGGCAGCGTCTGGCGGAGATCGTTGGGGAGTACGTTGCCAGAGGCTCCAAGGTATACGTCGAAGGCAAGCTCCAGACCACAAGCTGGGAAGATCGGCAGAGCCGGCAGAGGAAATACCGCACTGAAATCATCGCCCGCGACCTGCTCCTGCTCGGGCCGCGGGAAAACAGCGGCGGCGACCATCAAGGTCCGACCCACAACGAGAATGAGGACCAGCCGCCCCACGCCGGCCTCGGCGAAATTGTGGATGAGGATATCCCGTTCTGAAACGCTTGTCAGATTCCTGCACATCCTTACGAAGGGAGACCTGTCATGAGCCCAGTCAACGGACACGCCAATAACTCCGCAAATATCCCAAACACGGCGGCGCAGCAGGTTGCTCCGCCGACTAGCGACATAAACATCCCAATTGCCCTGGCACTGACCGCCACAAAGGTCAAGGAGTTGATCGCTAATCTGGAGGTACCCTTCCATCCGTCAGTGATCGAATGGCGTGTCACCAACACGAGCAAGGGCGGCGGGTCGCGGCGTGGCCAGGTTCTGCCCTACGCGGACCAGAGAGCTTACACGGATCGCTTAAATACGCTGGTCACTCCGGCGGGCTGGACACGCCGGTACACAATTCATACCAGCGCGAATTTTGAGCGCGGTAAGGATCAGAGGATCGTCGCGAAAGTGCTGGTCACCTGTGAGCTGACCATCTTCGGCCTGGGCTTGCATTCCGCAACCGGAGAAGAGTGGGCCGATGACGATAACGCTGCCACGGCTGCGGAAGCGCAATCTTTTAAGAGGGCCTGTTCCTGTTTTGGACTCGGGCGCTATTTGTATCACTTCTCCGGCACATGGGTTGACCTGGACGATCGCAAGCGGCCCAAAACTATTCCGAAACTGCCGGAGTGGTCAACGCCTGAAGGATGGCGGCGGGGCTTACGGCCCTACGCGGAGAGTGCTTCGAGGCGGTCCGAGCGAACAACTGTCGGGAACGACGGCGATGGGGATGGCCCAGACAGCAGCAACCGCGGGAGCGACCCAGGCGCGAGCTCCGTGCGCGAGATCGAACAGATGGAACCAGCGCTTGGGAAACGCATGTATCGCGGGTTGTTGAAGGCGGTCGCAAGAGCGTGGAACCCCAAGGATATTCGGGAGACAGAGGTCCAACAGAAGGTGCTGGCACATATGCAAGCCGCTGAACGGGGTTTCCGCCGACTGGATACGGCGCTAGACAGAGTCGGGCCGGAACCGCTGACACAAATACTCCGTGCCCTGAATTTGCAGTCATTGACCCAGGTGGACGACCTGCAAACATTGCATCAGATCGTACTTGCGCTCGAAGTGGCCGCGCCAGCGGACCGAGCAACACATTAGACCACTTGCCGGGAAGGAACCTTAATCGGCATTGACAGCGTCTTCTCTTAGTTTCTTTAGCAGAGCAGTAACGCGAAGAATTATAGATGAGGTTGCCCGTGAGTCATTCCAATTGCGATAGCCTCTCGAGGTGACCCTTTCGTGGCTATGATTTTTGTTCTGGGTCATCTCTCTACGATTGAGCATTGGGAAACCAAGGTCCTCAGCCAATTTATCCGGGCCATCGCAGTCAATGTCTGATGTCGAAAGGCAAACCCCATGGAACCCGAACGATCGAACGTGGAGCAATCCCTCTCGCCCGAGCAAGTCGAAGCCAGCGCCGTTATCCTCGCTGAATGTGAGCGATTAGCCGAGGCTGGAATCACGTTTGTAGCCGTCCACTTCGACGGCTCAGGCGACGAAGGCGCAAGCGAAGATATCAAGTGCTACGCCACTGAAGATTACGTTTACGAAGAAAGCGAAGCCCAAGAATCCAACTTCTCGCACCTGCAGGAACACTTTGAGGCGCTGGTTCCCTACGGCTACGAGAATGATTGTGGAGGCTTCGGCGACGTGATCTTGAATGTGAAAACACGCAAGATCACTGTAGAGCGCAACGACCGCTTCGAGGACTATACATCCTCAACCTATGAGGTGTAGCCATGGCTCACCCGTGGAAGCACGCAGAGAGCAGCGCCAGACGGTTCGGCGGCAAAGCTGACGACTATCTTGCGATCCACAACTGGTTCGACGAATCAAAGTCCTTTTTCACAGATTTTCGCCACCGCGCCCTCCGCCATCACGCAGAAGGTATTTTCTTAGCGGAACGCATCTTTGGCGTAACCATCATCAACAGCGACGGAGCGAGGGTGCCGGTTCGGTACGTCGGAGAGCAGCACGTGAAGGAAGACCTGGGACGGATCCCTACCGTCCAAGACTGGTTGTCACAAATCACCCCCCAGCGTTGGATGTATGGGAAACGTCTCACGCAGGATGACATATCAGCAACAAAGGTCGGCGGCGTAGGTTATTTCGTTTGCTAACAACACCCACACGCCTTGCCGCGCATAGCCTCCCGAGCCTCGGCCACGATCAGCGGCGTGATTACTAAGGCTACAACCGGGTTGGTTCATGCAATGTGTCAGATTGCATGAACCGCAAGACCTTCTAGCGCTCACTATGGAAGGCAAGTTTGCTGGCGAGGGACCGCAAAACATCGATGAAGATGACGACATGCTCTCGGCGATGGCGCGGGAACTAGTCAAGAGGAATGGCATTGGTGATACGGCGCGGCCGCAATCCTCGTCAGGTAAGAGGCGGCGCGGGCGAATAGCTATTCCGGAACAGGCGTCATTGTTCGGATTCAGTTGATCTGAAGCAATCGAATGTCGGTCGCCCTCGCCATTCTCGTCCCCGATGTGAGGAAGTTTTCTCTTTTCAAGTCGCTCAACTCTCGCCCGTATCCGGCGGCATTCGCACGCCGCGTTTCTCTCAAGTTCAAGAATGTTGTTTCAAATCACTAAGGAGGAAGAAGTATGTCGGAAACTAGTACGCTCATTGGCTATGGTGGCCGAACCATCGGCCATCAAGAACTAGCGCTGGTGCCCACACCACCTGCGACGCAAACGCACCGTCCGATCCCGCATCACGAGATCGTGGCTGCACTGACTGAAACTCTCGGGTTTCGCCACATCGGAGTCGTCCACGATGAATATGCCGTCTCGCCAGATGGGATGAAGATGTTTGGAGTGCTCGACCTCGCCACAGAAATGCAAGGCTGCCGATTCTCGATCGGCTTGCGCAATTCGCATGACAAAAGCATGCGCCTGGCGATGACTTGCGGGTACCGAGTGTTCGTCTGCTCGAACATGGCCTTTTCGGGTGATTTCACCCCAGTACTGGCAAAGCACTCGAAGTCGTTCTCGCTCATCGACTGCGTCGCCGTCGGCGTGGATCGTATGCAGCGGAACTTCGAACCGATGCGAAAGCAGGTGGAAGCGTGGCAGAGAGCCGAACTCACCGAGGTCACCGCGAAGGTTCTGATTTACGAAGCGTTCGTCGAAGGGAAACTGGAGGCTCCAAAACATTTGGCGCGTACCGTGCACGATTTGTACTTCGAACCGAGGTACGAGGAATTCCGGCCGCGCACGATTTGGAGTCTGTCGAATGCGTTCACGTCGGCATTCAAGGAATTGGAGCCGATCCAGCAGTTCAAGGCGACGGCCAAGCTGGGAGACTTCTTGGAGTTGCGGTTCTCGCAACCTTTCTGACGAATCAAGGCGGCGCCGGCCGGGCCACCAACACAGTTCAATGGCGATATCGGGGCGCCGAGGCAAATGGGCAAACTTGGGGCGAAAGATCCGATCTTGCCGGACCATCCTTTCGTCTGTTCCCCTCCAAGAACATAGACCTGATCCCCCCAATCCTTGGGCGGCCAACAGAATTTTCTTGACGCGCGCTTCTCTCAATTCGTCTGGCCGAATCCAGCATTACTCGATGAAAAGGAGCATGTCATGCGTGACATTGCAACGGTCAAAATCACTCGACGCGACCAGCAAGTCCTCGATTTTCTGGTCCAGGGATGCAGCAATAAGGAGATCGCACGCGAGCTCCGTATCAGCCCTCGCACTGTGAAACAGCATCTTCGGACGCTCTTTCTCCGCGCCGGCATCAGTTGCGGAAGCAAGCGAGTTCTTTTGGCAATGGCGGTTCTTCAGAAGGAGCAGCTATGACGCTCTGTGAACTATTGACGGAAAGAGAAACGCAAATCGCCGCGCTTGTATTCGAAGGTAAAACGAACCGGCAAATCGGGGCACAGTTCGGCGTGACCGAGCAAATAGTGAAAAACCATTTGCGAGGCCTGTTCGACAAACTTGGGGTATGGAGCCGCCTCGAACTCGCTGTCTATGTTGCTCAGCACGGCGGCAGGGATTGGCCCCGGGACTGAATTCGCCCGGTGAGTGAGAGCGCGCTGAGTCTGTCTCATTCCGTCTGGTCGGTTCCGATGAGTAGGTGGCGCGCCGAGGATTACTCGCGTTGCAGCAATTCGCCGCGCATTTTGGCAACGAAGGCTTCCATTTGCGAACGTGTTCCGGATCATTTGGCCCGGAAGAGGCGATCATCTGGTTTGCGAGTTCCTCCATGAGCGGATCCGATTTTAGGATTTCCATTAAGCGCGTTCGCGTGTCGTCCCGATATGGCTCGCCGTGCATCCTTTTGCGATAAGACGCGCTCCCGCGAACTCGAAATCGTAGCCTTCCTCTTCGAGAAAACCCATTGTTCTCCGAACAAGCGATCTTCGTTGCCGGCATGGCCGTATTGGCGGAGAAGGGTGTAAATATCGGGCGCGTCATGCTTTTCATGCTTCCGGTCAAACCCCGCGAACAATTTCAGAACCGCATCCGAAGCTGTGTTCACCACACGGGCTCCGGCTGTGACCACCAGCCGATCCCGCAAGGAGCTCCAAGTGAGTTCTTGACACCTTCGATCATTTGCTTGTATGCTCCATTTTCGATATATCGATTATCGACTACGATATGCCTAAAAAAAAGCTTAGTCCTTTGCCCTCTGCCGCATTTCAGATCCTACTCGCTCTTGTCGGCGAAGATCTGCATGGTTACGGAATCATGCGCAATGTCGCGGAGCAGACGGAAGGCCGCATGCGATTGGGGCCCGGAACCCTTTACAGTTCGATTCGGGCATTGCTGGAAGAAAAGCTAATCGAGGAAGTTGATCATCCAAGCGACTCAAACGCGAAGGACGAGCGGCGACGCTACTACCGCTTGACATCAGCTGGCCGAAAGTTGGCTCGCTCCGAAGCCGAGAGACTCGCTGATCTTTTGCGTGTGGCGAGAGCCAAGAACATGCTGAGGGGAGATTATGTCTGAGAAAATCTTTCGCCTATTTCTTCGCCTCTATCCCTCACGTTTCCGACAGGAGTATGGGGACGAGGCCATGAAGTTATTTCGGGATCGTGCATGCGACGAAACTGGCATGTGGCCGTCAGTCCGGTTGTGGTGCGACTTGTTCACCGATCTCGTCACATCAATTCCACGCGAGTACGGGCACACGCAACTCGAAGCGAGAGCTGCTTCGATCAAGGCCTGCGTGGATGGCACACCTGCATTCTTTCTGTTCGAGACTGCATCTCCCGGATGCTGGCCACTGCTACTCGGGGGCCTGCTGTCGTTGATTACGCTTGTTTCTTTTCCCAGACTGATGAATGAGGTCAGCAATTTCCGCCCCCCCGCCGGTTCGACCTTTGTATCACCAGGTGCTTATGAAAGGCAGAGTACAGAACCACAACCTCCGAGATCGGAGACCGAGCACGCTGTGGCCCAAACTGCACCGGGCGCCAACGCCACTCTGGATGCTGCGCGGCGGCACCGGATCATCGAAAAAGCGATTGCGTCAATCAAGCAACACCACATCGACCACTCGGAGGCACAGGAGGCTGCGGATGCGCTTCTCGCTCACGAGAGGCGAGGCGATGATGATGAAGCCCGCAGCGCCGACGCATTTGCCCGTTTAGCAACCAACCAGCTGCGGGAAGCAACAGGAGATAGTGAATTGGTACTGCTTTACAGTATGCACGAGATACCGGAGCGCACGCCGGGACCACCGCCGCCACTGCCCGCCGCGTATCGAGACGAGATGCAGCGGATCAACTGCGCTTTTGAACGAGTTGAAATATTGTCCCACAACGTCGGCTATCTCAAGCTCAACGCGTTCCCTGACTCATCTGTATGTCAGGCCACTGCTGCTGCGGCCATGACCAAATTGAGTGATGCCGATGTTCTAATCTTTGACCTGCGTGATAACCGAGGCGGCTTTCCGAGCATGGTTAGCCTGATCGCAGCTTACCTTTTCGACCATCCTGAGTACATGTACTGCCCCCTTGAGAACACAACTGCAGAATCGTGGACGCGCTCACCGGTTCCCGGCAACAAGCTTGCCAACAAGCCCGTATACATCCTGACTTCTTCTCGAACGATATCCGCCGCCGAGCAGTTCACCTACAATTTGAAGATGCTCAAGCGTGCAACGCTCGTCGGGGAAACCACGGCCGGAGGCGGTGAGGCAGCGAATCTTCACAGCGTTGGAGACAATTTCTATGTTGGCACGATTGAAGTGAGCGCGATCAATCCTTACGCTAGGAGCGATTGGAACGATTCAGGAATCGAACCGGATTTCAAGGTCAAGGCCCCCAATGCGCTCAAGGCTGCATTGAATCTAGTAGATAAGCGGCGGCACGTAAAATAGCCAGAGAACCATGCAGCATCTGCACCAAGTAACTTGCAATCGGTGACCACACCGAATTGTCAGGATACGGTCATTTGCCCTCCAGTGAGGGATGTGCCGGCGCGACAAATAATGCCGAGAGTCCGCGATGCAATATTTGAAACCGTCGCGAAGGCAAGCACGAGGGATAAGGCAAATGAGATTTTCGCGGATTGAGCTTAAGAGCTCTTCAATGAAAATTGTGGGATGACGTTTCGGCTTCGCTGATCCGCAACGGCTCGATGTGCGTTGCCTTGAGATGCACGACATTGTCCTGGTTCTGAATTACGCCCGACACGAGGACGAACCGATTTTTCAAGATAGTCATACGGTTCTGCTCATAAAAGTCGGGCCAGATGATGACCCTCGAAGTTTCCGTTTCATCTTCAAGCGTCATAAAGATCACACCTTTCGCTGTTCCCGGTCTTTGACGGACGATGACGCATCCGGCGGTCGTTGCGTGGTGTCCATTTGGCGTTACTCGGAGTTCCGCTGCCGACTTGACTCCCCTGTGCCGCAGTTCTTCTCGCCAATATGCGACTGGATGTGGCCCTGTCGTCAACCCAACACCGTAATAATCGGCGACTAGACGCTCCTCCACGGTCATGCGACTCAACGGCGATGCTGAGTCCGGCTCCACAATTGTCTGGAGTAGAGGACCACTCGGTCTGGCTGCTTTCTCAACTTCCCACAAAGCATCACGACGGTGAAGTTTCGAGTTTTCACCGAGATTATTCAGAGCGCCGATTCTCGCCAGCATCGCCAGGTCGTCGTGGGTTAATTCAGGTACTCGTTGTGCTAAATCTTCGACCGAAGCAAACGGAGCATGGCTGCGTTGTCGTAACAATGCCTCTGCTACGCTCTTGTGCAGGCCACGCACATATCGCAGACCGATGCGAATCTCCATGCAACCATCGACGCCAAGTTCTAATGAACAGTTCCATTCGGATCGAGTGACATGCGCATACCTCACCTTCAGCCCTTTCCTCTTTGCGTCATTGGTGATGGTCGCCGGATGATAGAAACCCATCGGCCAGTTGTTTAAAAGCGCAGCCGTGAATGCCGCTTGATAGCGCACCTTTAGAAATGCACTGGCATATGCAATGAGCGCAAAGCTGGCCGCGTGGGATTCGGGGAATCCAAATTCAGCAAACGCACCGATGAATTTTACTATCTGGTTTTGAGCCATTTTCTCAAAGCCGTTAACTGTCATCCCTGCGTAGAGCTTGGCTTCAGTTACCCGCATTCGTTCCCGAGAACGTTTGCTGCCCAAAGCACGGCGCAACTCTTCCGCCTCTCCGCCGGTGAAATTGCCACAAACCATCGCCATTCGCAGCAATTGCTCTTGAAATAATGGGACGCCGAGCGTTCGTTTAAGAACGGGTATCAAGGACTCATGCGGATAGGTGACAGCTTCTTTGCCCTGTCTCCGATTCAAATACGGATGTGTCATCTCCCCGACTATCGGGCCGGGGCGGATCAATGCAACCTGCGTCACAAGATCGTAAAAACGTTCCGGTTTATTGCGAGGAAGAGACGCCATCTGAGCACAACTCTCGATTTGAAACATTCCGATAGTGTCCGCTTTGCGGATCGTGTCATAGACATCTGGACAATCTTGCGGAAGATGGGCGAGATCAACTTCTTGCTTATAGTGATCTCGAATCAGGCCCATGCTTTCTTTGAGCACCGCCATCATCCCCAGCCCGAGCAAATCGACTTTGATTAAACCGAGATCGGCGCAGTCGTCTTTGTCCCACTGCAATACGACACGTCCTGGCATCGTTGCCGGTTCGAGGGGGACGACCGCATCGAGTTGTCCTTGGCAAATGACCATGCCGCCTGAATGCTGGCTCAAATGACGAGGCAAGTCTTGTATTCGCCGGCAGAGATCGACATAGACGGCGACCTGCGGATGTGTGGGGTCCAGTCCGCTATTCTTGAATTTTTGTTCAGTCGTATCGTTCGGGTCTCTCCATTCCCAGGTGCCACTAACCGCCGACAATCGGGAGGCCGCTTCTTTATCGAAGCCGAGCACCTTGCCGATCTCTTGGGCAGCCGACCGATCACGATAGGTGCAGACGTTCGCAGTCATCGCAGCGCCACGTTTGCCGTATCGTTCATAGACGTACTGAATGACTTTTTCCCGTTCGTCACCACTAGCGAGATCGAGATCGATATCCGGCCACTCACCACGTTCTTCCGACAGAAATCTCTCGAACAACAAATCCATTCCGATGGGGTCAACCGCCGTAATCCCGAGCGAGTAACAGACTGCGCTGTTGGCAGCAGAACCCCGGCCTTGCACGAGAATGCCATTTCGGCCGCAGAACTGAATCAAGTCCCAAACGATGAGGAAATAACCGGAGAGCTTGAGTTTGACGACCAGAGCTAGTTCTTTCTCCAGCTGTGCTCGAACCTTTTCCGTGACAGGTCTATAGCGACACTGCGCCCCCTCCCACGTTCGCTTCCGCAAGAATGAATCCATGCTCTCGCCATCCGGCACGGGATAATTCGGAAATTCGTATCCAAGTTTTTCCAATGTGAAATCAAGCCGGGAAGAAAGTTCGTGCGTATTGGCAATCGCTTCTGGAATATCCGCAAAGAGACAGGTCATCTCTTCGGCGCTACGGATATGTCTCAGCGAGTTTCTGGAAAGCAGTCGCCCAGCAGTCCCGAGCCGACGCTTGTTCTTGATACAGGTGAGCACGTCTGCGATCTGGCGTTCAACCGGAGTTGCATAACAAACGCCGTTGGTCGCCAGCAATGGCAGGTGAAATTCTCGCGCTAACTCAATTGCGTTTTTGTTGCGTGATTTTTGAAGGCGACTGGTATGCTGGCGCTGGAGTTCGACGTAGACATTCTGTTTGCCGAATGCTGCAATAAGCGCCTGGATTGTTTGACGGCCAGCGTCGATTCCTCCTTTCTTGAGAGCACATGCCAACGGACCATTTTCGTCGCCGGTGAGAACAATCAGACCCTCAGCGTGAGCTTCCAACTCGTTCAATCTTGAGTGGGCTACATCTGTTTTCGCTGTCCGCAGTTTGGCATTAGTGATTTGCCGGCAAAGGTTTTGGTAGCCCGTGCGTGATTCGACGAGAACGGGGAGATTGCCCGCTTCCTCAAGACTGATCTCGGCTCCGATGTGAGCCTTGATTCGATGTTTTTTGGCTGCCATGTAAAAGCGTGGAGCGCCGTATACTCCGTCACGATCCAGCAGGGCCATTGCTGGCATCCCTCGCTCCGAGCAAACTTGAGCGAGTGTTTCGGGCAAAGATGCGCCTTCAAGAAAACTGAAAGCAGATCGTGCGTGAAGCTCGACGTACATCTCAATCGAGCATCCCTTCTACGAACCATTGTTTTTGGATTCGGTCTCGATAAATGCGGAAAGAACCAAAGCCTCCCTCAGTTTTCAATCGGACATCCCACTCTTCATGCGCCCACGCAATCGTGTTGTCCCACCAATTCCCGGAACTGCACCACGGCCCAGACGCCTCAATAGCCCACCGGGTCTTTCCGAAGAGAAGAACTGCGCTCGGGATATCTTTTTTGAGTTCGACCGAAATCAACAATGCAGGACGGAATCTTCGTAGAACGACCGTGGTGCCGGGCTTTCTCGATTTTTCGACATCGGCAAAACTAGTAAACCGTGCGACGGAAAAAACACCAGGCTCATGTGTATCCACGAGTTCAGGAGAGCCAAAACAATTTCGACCCATGTCATCAACGCCACCGATGGCCGTGCGAACCTGCGCCAACGAAATTTCGAGTTGTCCAGCTTCCGGGGATGGCGGGGCAAACAAATTGCCTTGAGCCGTCAAAGGTTTAATCGGGATGACTTCAACGGTCATCTCGCTGATTGGCGCTACGAATGTCTGTCTCTCCAGTTCAAGCCGGATCAATGCGAAAAGCATTTTTGTGTCTTGCGTGGGGGTTGGTAGTTTCCATTCACGTTTATAAAATTCACCCTTTTCTCCGGTGAGACGTTGCGCCGCTTCGAGGTTCAACATCAGCCGTACTTCATTCGTGGAGAGAGCGTGTTCAATCAAACAAGAACAAATCTCTTGCAGGAGGCGGTTCAATACGAACGACATCGATTCGAGATTCTCGACCGGACTATCGAATTCGTAGCTTTGGACAAATCTCAGTGCGGGGGATACCGGAAATAGAGTTCTTTTGACTTGCCCCCGTGCGAGTCTTTGCAGATGTTGCCCCTCCTGTCCTAGACGTTCCGTCAAAGCGATGACAGGGAGATCGGCGAGAGATTTGAAAGTGTAAATTCCCCATCCATGAAGCACCCTCAGCTTCTCCGGCGTGACCGGAAGAATATCGACTTTCAAACGTGCGAGACACTCCGACTCTTTTCCCTCGGGAATGACTGTGATCCCGGCGAAACTAATTGCGGCGTAGAGAGCAGTGTCTGGACTTGATGCGACCGCGACATGTAAATCGAACCCCCATTCCCGAGCCGTTGCCGACATCTCATGCGCAGCATCTTTTGTCGAACCAAGCAATCTCTCCGTGCCTGCGAGATCAAGCAGAAAGATGCCACTGCCAGGAGATTCAATCACCGGCGAAAACAAGTTCGCACATTCAGTCAATCGAGCATGTCCGGCGTCCTCATCCGCTGTCGATCTCATGCGCAAACGCACTCCGCCACAAGTTTCAACTTGCAGTTTGGTCATGCCGATTTCGATTCCGAGATTTCGTGCGGGATTATTTAGGGCAATGACCCTCGGGAGATTCGCAGGGCCATCCAAAATGGCAATCGGAGATTTCTTGAGGGCTTCCCGTGCATCCGGTGCTTGGGTGAGCAAAGCCGCCTGTACAGGAAAATCGGAAACGTAGAGACATGCAAACATTTCAGGCCCATTGAGTGTTGAGAAAAAACCCTGATTCCGCACGAGCAGGTTTCTTTGTGCTACGCAATACCTCGACCTTCAAATCGAGGCCCGTAAATATGTCTAATCTCGGAGGTTCAGTTCGCAAACGCAGAACTAACTCAGCACAACTTGCCGCGTGTGGTTCCTGTTCGACGAAAACCAAAGCGGTCGAATGTTTCTCAACCACCCTGCTGAAGCGATACCACATGCTCAAAGGAATCTTGCGAACGACGTGCTCTCGAATTCCACTGATATCGACTGCGATCAACTTGAAGCTGCCGTTTTGTAACAGAATGTCTGCGACTTTGAATGCTTGCTGCAACGGGCTGAATTTCGTTTTTACCTTCCCGCACCGTACCCACAGCATTCGTGGAAAATTAATTCCGGCGTCATATCCAGTCTCAGGATCGAAAGAATCGCTGGCGTCCACCAGGGCACAACAGCGATTCTGCGATACTTCCGCCAAGAGCGAAACCATCAACGATGTTTTTCCCGAAGAGGCCATATCGTTGCCGCAGATTTCCGTCAGAGCGTGGAGAGGTATCCCTTGCACAAGAGAATCGACTGCAGGGATCCCCGTCGGAATGCTGCCACGGTATTCCGGCTTGTAGGTCATGAACGCAGATGGTAAACGCTTTTCAACTTCGGCTCGGAGCAGTGCAGCATTTATCATATTTCGCCTTTTGTTCGCCTATGGCTATGTACACTAGCTCTCGGAGGGGGTCCTGTCAATCCCTCAAATCTCTAGTTCCATCTAAGGGATTGAAAACTCGGCGGAAATATTGTTTGCGTAATCTGAAATAATCGGACCCATGTGCGGGCGCTACCGATTGACGAAGCGGAAACAGCTGGTCGAGGAGCACTTCGATACGGTCGATGGTGTAGAGGAATGGATTCCTCGATACAATGTTGCTCCGACTCAACCCGTTCCAATTATTCGCCAGAATCCGAAGGAGGCACGGCGCGAACTGTCGCTGGTCCGATGGGGGCTCGTTCCCCGGTGGGCAAAGGATTTGTCTGGTGCGGCCAGCATGATTAACGCTAGAGCGGAAACCGCGGCGACAAAACCTGCGTTCCGCGATGCTCTGAAACTACATCGTTGTTTGATCCCGGCAGACGCGTTTTACGAATGGAAGAGAAACGGGAAAGAAAAACAGCCGTACTGTTTTGAGGTCAACGACGGGCAGTTGTTCGCGTTTGCGGGTATTTGGGAGAGATGGAAAGATCCGGGCGGGCAAACCTTGGAGACGTGTTCGATTTTGACGACCACGCCGAATGTTGTAACGGCCGCCGTTCACGAAAGAATGCCTGTTATCCTCGATCCGGACAACTATGATTTGTGGCTTGATCCTGGAATGAAAGACACGAGCGCCGCGTGTGAAATGCTGAAGCCCTACGATGCTCGACTGATGCGTTCCTTCCCGGTGAGCAATCGGGTGAACAGTGCGTTCAATGATGACGAAGGATGCTCCACGCCGATCAAACTCGTGCGGAGTCAGCAGCTACTCTTCCCGCCGAGCAAGTAGACAAGTACAAACCCTATTACCCAGCTACGCTGGAATTCATAAAGCAACACCCTGGAGCTATTTCTCTCGCATTCAAGGAACGGCGTGCACGCGCATCTTTTCGACAAACGTCTGGCCACGCGCCAGACCCTAAGCTCCGCCTTGCGTTCTTCACACCCCCATATGAGTCAACCCAAGTCATTCTGGTAAGAAACAGACTTCCCGTCGCAATGAAGTGATCGTTGTTATTGCTTATCCCGATGCCTAAGGCGTAACTTCAAAAATCACCCCACAACCACTACCGCCACAACTGGTTGACCCGTAATAAAACGTAGTGCCGTATAAATTACCGGCAGAATCTAGCACCAACCCGCCCAAAGGATTTCCCCCGTCGGTCATCCCGGTAAAGTCGTAAAGTTCCCGGTAAGTCCAATTCGTACCATTCGGGATCAATTCGAAAACCCTGCCAAAACTCCCAGCCCCACCGCCGTTTTGCGTCGTCCCGAAAATGTTACCGTTCGAATCCATAACCAGAGGACTCACCGTAAATCCCGCGTTCTCAAAACTGTAAAGCACATACAACCGCCAAACCCCATTTGGATTCTTGTGCAGTTCGAATACGGTGCCGCCGCCGCCAGCCCCGGCCTGCCAGGTAGTGCCGTAGATGTTGCCCTTCGCGTCGAGGATCAATCCTCCATTCGGATTTTCTCCGTCCGATGTGCCGGTAAAGGAGTACACGATTTTTTCGCTCCAGCCGGATGCGGTATGTATCAGTTCGTAGACGGTTCCGCAGCCATCGCCATTGCAAACGCCGAGATCGCCGCCGCTCGCCGTCGTTCCATAAAGATCTCCAGACTTGTCCGCCACAAGGCCGCTGATCGGAAAACCGCCGTCGCCACCGAGATCAGTGAACTGATGAATCACGGTTTCTTTGCCGGCCTGCGTGAGTTCATACACCGCCCCGCAACCATACGGAGTGTTGCAGCTAAGGTCGCCGCCACGGTTCGTGGCGCCGTACATGTTCGCTCCGACAAAAGTGATGCCGCTGATCAAAGGCAGGCCGCCATCTGCGGAGCCGGCGAAACGGTAAAGAATCTTGTCAGTCTTGCCTTTGGTTTCAGGAATTTCGAAAACCGTACCGCAATCCGAATCGCCCAGATAGGTGCAAGAGCCTTCCCCGCCAGCCGCAGTGGTGCCGTAAAGCTTGCCGTTAGGTCCGATGGTTAGCGGAGCCAGTGGCGCCGCGCCATCCGGCTGCCCCACAAAGCTGTACAAAGAAGAAAACGCCCAGCTTCCGTTCGATGGAGTGAGTTTGTAGGCCATGCCGCATCCCGGCTGGCTGATCAACACGCAGCTTCCACCGCCGCCCGCCGAGGCAACGCCATAAAGGTTCCCCGCCGAATCCATGGTCAATCCACCAAAAGGATTCGCTCCCGTGGTCCCGCCCTTAAAGTTGTAGATAACCTGAAAAGTCTGCGCGTGCAGCGAACCTGCGAAAAGGCAGACAAGAACGAGTGCAAATCGTAGCGTGTTTTTCATTGTGTGAATCCTCCTGAGGGAGACAGGCGCTTTTGAGCCAGTTGACTTGCGTTAGCGATGCTGAAGGGAAACCGGGATGGTACGCATAACTTGCACGCAGCGACGTTTCATCCCGATGGCCTGTCGCACTAGACCATCGGAAACGAAGCATGCCTGTCTTGGCCAGCCAAGGCAAGGATTAAGGGGTATTGTTACCGTATCAATCTGTGGTATCTTGCACTTGCGCCCTGGGCTGATTGCCCCGGCCATCGGGCGTTCCGGCGTTTCCCCCAAGAAAAAACTCCCTTCGGATTTGAGTGCGTTCTATGAGCCAAAGGCCAGATCCCGCCATCGGCTACGACCCCGAGATGCAGGCTCCTGCACAGGCGGATGTGTCGACGGAAGCCGTCCGCGCCCAACTGCAACTCATCCTCGCCTCCGATCTCTTTCTAAACGCGCAGCGGCCCAGCCAGTTTCTCCGCTTCATCGTAGAAACCACTCTTTCTGGCAACGAGGGTCAGATCAAGGAATATCTGCTGGGGGTAGAAGTGTTTGGACGTCCTTCAACCTACGATCCCAAGGACGATCCCGTGGTTCGTATCGAAGCCGGCCGCATGAGGAAGAAACTCGCGGAATACTATAGCGGCCCAGGCGTAAACGATCCAGTCCTGATTGAAGTCCCCAGAGGCGGCTACATACCGTATTTCCGCGTTCAAACTACCAGGACCGAGCCAGCGGACGCAAGATCCTCGGAGACAGAACCAGCTCTCATCACCAGCAGGCCGTCGAAACCCATCCGCATAGCAAGAGTAATTATTCTTACGACAGCAATCGTCCTCGCCGCGTTCTACTTCATTCGTCTACGTCATCCCAGTCCAGCCATACCTACCTCGATTGCCGTACTGCCTTTCTTAAACCTCAATCCCGCGCCAACCCAAGCCTACCTTACCGACGGAGTAGCCGAAGAACTAACCACCCGCCTGGCCCAGTTCGCAGCCCTCCGCGTAGTAGCCGCAACTTCCGCGTTTCAATTCCGCGGTAAAGCCGAAGATGTGCGCAAAATCGGCCAATCTCTGAACGCCGAAGCCCTGCTGGAAGGTAGCATTGTCCAACGCGCAGGAAGCCTGCGCATCAACGCCCAACTCATCGACACCCGCAACGGCTTCCACCTCTGGTCCAAAAGTTACGACGTGCAAGCCGCCGATCTGCAAGCCTGCGAACAAGACATCACCCAGGAAACCGCCCACGCCCTGCAAATTCCGGCGCCCACCAACCCGCCCACGCCAAAGCGCGACACCGAAAACGCCGAAGCCCACGACCTCTATCTTCACGGCAGATTCCTCTGGAACACCCGCCAGCTGCCACAAATGCTGGAAAGCGCCAACCTCTTCGAACGCGCCATCCAGAACGATCCAAACTACGCGCTGGCCTACGCAGGCCTGGCCGACACCTATACGGTGATGACCATCAACATGCAAATGTCTCCCGCTGAAGCTTTGCCAAAAGCTAAAGCTGCATTGCAACGCGCGATAGAACTGGATCCGAATTTAGCCCGAGCCCATGCCACGCAAGGACTGCTCGAATCACAGTGCGAATGGAACCGCGAAGGTGCCGAACGCGAATTCCACAAAGCCATCGCTCTGGATCCAAACTACGCACCAGCCCACCACTGGGCCGCCCTGAATTACATGCAGATGGGCCAATTCACCGCCGCCGATGCGGAGTTTCGCGCCGCCCAGGTGTTAGATCCGCTATCGCCGATGATCACCGAAGGCCGAGCAGAAAATTTCTACCAGGCCCATCGCTACGACGACGCGATCGCGGTAGTCCTGAATATGTCGAACCCGCGGGTAGGCTGGGTCGCCCTGGCCAATTCGTATTTCATGCAGGGCAATTATCGGGAGACACTTAAACTTCGCGAGGTCGCGAATCCAGTCGACCTGAACGGATACGTACTAAGAGCAGTCACGCAGATCCGCACCGGCGACCGCGCTACCGGAATGAAGACCCTGGAAGAAATGGGACGCAATCAGCACAAAGCCGGCACAGTCCACAACTACGTGCCCCCGGCATACCTGGCATGGGCGTACGCCGTAATTGGCGAGAAAGACCGTTCCCTGGCCTGGCTGCAAAAGGCCACTCAGCAGCACGACCCAACCCTAGCCAACCTAAAAACCGATCCCGGCTTCGACACCCTGCGCGACGATCCGAAATTTATTGAAGTAATGCACAAGGTAGGATTCGCTAATTAGTGAACGAATGAAAGCGGCTGCCCCTTGATAAGAACGAAGGCGGCTGATTAGATAACCGCGGGTGGCCCATTTCTCGCATCGATTGCGGGGGCTGGTCCAGCCTTGCGTGTTGTTCACACCACCACGAAAAACGGCTGCCCCAGCTTTCCTTCCTTCAGAGGGAAGGGCACTGTAGATGCTGCGATGCTCATCGCGGAATTTGCTGGCAGGCAGGTCGATGGACACAAAATCGATGCGCCTGCCGCCAACTGAGACAGCAACGGAGGTGCTATCGAGAGTAAACAGCTGGCAGGGGACCTGCGAGTTCCACGGGTGCGCGGCTAATTTTCGCACTGGCCCTGTTCTGATCCGTTATGCCATTAGCGGGTTTGCTTCACCGCAGTCGCAATCCTGTTCATCTCTCGCACACTGCGCTCCACATCTCCCTCCGTCGTCGCCCAGTTCGACACGCTTATGCGCATGGCTGTACGCCCCTGCCACTGTGTCCCTCCGCACCAACAGGTGCCGTCGGCCTGGATCTCCGCAATAATCCGCCGCGTCTCTTCCGCGGTGCCGAACGAGACCAGCACTTGATTCAGCATCACGTCGTTTAAGATAGTGAAACCAGCCGCCCGCAGGCCTTCGGCAAACAGCTTCGCCGCGCGGCAGTTCCGCTCGACCAGTTCCCGCAAACCGCTGCGTCCCATCGATTTCATCGCGGCCCACAATTCAATCCCACGTGCGCGGCGCGACGCTTCCGGCGTGTAGTGCCAGGGTTCGCGGAATTCACTGGGCTGCAGATAAGCAGCGCTCAGCGTCATGGCGGTGCGCAGATGCTCGGGTTGCCGCACAACGGCAGCCCCGGAATCATACGGTACGTTCAGCCACTTATGGCAATCGATCGCCCAGGAGTCGGCGGCGCTGGCGCCATCGAGCAAAGTTGAGTGTCGCGGAGAAACTGCGGCCCAAAGCCCGAAGGCACCATCGACATGTACCCACGCGCCCTGCTCATGCGCACGAGCGCAGATTTCGCCCGCTGGATCAAATGCTCCGGTATTCACATTACCTGCCTGAATGCAAACCACCGTGTGATCGTCGAACGGAGGTAGCGCGTCCACTCGCATCCGTCCCTGGTCATCGACCGGAACTCTTATAAGGCGCGAACGCCCAAGCCCCAGCATCGATAAAGCCTTGAGCACAGAGATATGCACTTCTTCGCCCACGACGACGCGAATGGGCGGCGCGCCAAAGAGGCCGTCCTCTTCGACATCCCAGTCGGCGCGACTCAGTAGCGCAGTGCGTGCCGCCGCTAGGGCTGAAAAGTTTGCCATCGTTGTGCCGGTCACAAATCCTACGCCAGCCTCGGGCGGCAGGCCTAGGAGATCCAGCATCCATTCCATGACAATCTCTTCGAGCTTGGCTGCGATCGGAGACATGACGTACATTGCGGCGTTCTGGTCCCACGCTCCCGCCAGCCAATTGGCTGCTAGCGCGGCGGGCAGCGAACCGCCCGTGACGAATCCAAAATAACGGCCTCCAGTTGTGGCTACCGTCGCAGCTGATCCGATGTCATCGAGCAGCGCCAGTACCTCCGCTGGGTCGGATGGCGATTGAGGCAGCGGACCGCCGAGTGCTTCTAGCCGCGCCACGTCTTCGGGCAGCGGTCCTACTCGCCGATCGCGAATTTCGGTGACGTATCGCGCGGCTCGATCCGCAGTCTCTGCCAGCAACTTCTTCATGCATTGCCTCCGGCTCGGGGAAAAGATCGTGATATGGACTCTCCGGCAAGCTGTGCTCGGCCCCCGGAGTTCATGCCCAATACTATAAAGAGGCGAGCCTGATTATCGGTGGTTCCACGCATACAGAGCATTTTCCGTCGTCGTAGGCCACGTTGTTGATCCGGGAGCTGACGGTATAGCTGCGCACCCGGCGAGCTTCGCAGGTCTTCAATAGGTCAGACGCTGCTTCCGCATCCAATATCGCACCGAGTATCCGATGCCGAACAGTGATTCGCGCTTTTTTTCGATTCGTTTCCGCTCGCGGGCGATTTGCTGTCGCGAACGTGTGTTGGGGTGGTGAACGCGGCAGGTCGGTTCGGCGCCCTGACCAATTGCCGCCGCTTGCCACCGTCCATGACGATGGCCTCAGTCATCTTGCCGCATGGCTTCTGATTCGCGGACAGCTTGTTGCTTGCACCGTCGGCCTTCGCCTTCTAGATCTCCAATTCGACATCCTGGTTCCGTCCCAATGGAGCGCCTTCGCGGCAATTCCATGCCGCCGAAATATGTATTAGCTGCGGCTTGGTTTCCGGAGTCTTTCTACGGAATCGTCGATCTTGGCCCGGAAACAGTCGGGCGAAGTGCAGCAATCGTTACGCACACCCGGGAAGAGCGGTTTGTTGAAGTTCATAGGTCGTTTTCGCTCCCTCTACGAGAGATTCAATGCGGGTTAATAGAGACCGAAACTCCATATGTTGACCCAGGGGACTCAGCCAAGCGTCCGATGTTAGGGCGATGGGTGCGCACACGAAGCCAAAATGTACTGCCTGTTCCAGGGCGCTTATTGCCGAATTGATCAGGCCGATCTGGGCGTAGTGCCGAGCAAAATACACTTTGATTTCCGGTTCACGGGTCGTATCCGCGGTTTCCATCAAACGGACGGCATCCTCGGCTCTGCCTTCGAGAACGGCCAACAGGGAACTCATGAGAGAGTTCATCAACTTCGATAAGGTCATCCTGTCCAGGCGTTCGCGCAAGAGGGCAATCGCCCGACTCCGGTCGCCCAATGCGGCCCAAGCTGCAGCGTCGAGGTAGTAGGCCGCATGTCCGCTATAGGCTCCTATGGCCGGCGCATACTCTCCGGCGAGAAACAACGTGTGAGCAACGCTTGTGGCAATGGCAGGATCTAACTCCTGCGCCCGTTGGTGTGCCTGGATCGACTGTTGAAGTAGTCCTCGGAAGCGTAGGACCTGCACGAGACCAGCGAAGGATTCTGGCTCGCCGGGGTGATGCTGAAGGCGTTTCATCAGTCGGCACATGGCCTCATCTGCGTGGCCTGTGTCGACCTGCACGAACGTAAAGAACTGGTGAGCCGATGCCAAGTCCGGATCGAGCGCGAAGGCTCGCTCAAACGCTGCTTGGGCCAATTCCAGATTCGCCGAGGAATTGCCGCTGAATTTGTCAAGGAACCAGCAGCATCTACCCAGCCAAGCCCAGGCGGGTGCGAATGTCGGGTCTTCGGCCAGGCAAGTCCAGTACAAATCTCGCGCCAGGCACATCGATTCTACAGAACGTTGCCCCGCAAGTTCCCTGGCCCGAACAAACTTTTCATAGGTAGCGGGCGCCACGCCAGGTTCGCCCGCAACGGTCAGGCTGAATCGATAACCGTGTTTCGAAATGGTGCGGATGGCATCCCGCCCCACAATTTTCCTTAAGTCAACGATGATATTGGTGAGGTTCGACTCACTGACATGGACGGATGGCCAGAGCACGCTGATCAATTCCTGTTTGCTGACAAGGTGTTCCGCGTTGCGTAGCAGGCACAGGAGAGCGTCAAAAGCTTTCGGCTGGAGTGGGACTGAAACACCAGCCTGCTTCAATAGGCGATCGTGGGGATATAGCTCAAAATCGCCGAAGCGGTAAGCGGTATCCGGCGAGGTTTGATTTTCCTTTGAAAATCCGTGTGGCATAGGTAGGAAGCCGTGCCTGGAATCAAGCTTACACTGCTCCGTTAGCCAAAGGAGATCTCAGGTGACCGATCCTTATTGCGAATCGGTCGATCAGACCATTCCCCTATGATGGCGGCAAAAATTCGCGAACAAACTGGATCAACAAGAATGTGCGGGTCAACTAGAAATGAATTGTACGTGTAACAGAATGTGCTTTTTTTAGTTCAATGAATGAACTCCCCCGGAGGGCTGATGGCACTATGACTGATTTCCGGAGATACTCTTACTGGCCATTGTTTTTCATCGCTGTGCTCATCGTTGGCATCGTGCCGGCGACGGCTGGACGCGGGGCAAACTCGTCCAGGGACGACGACAAACAAACGGTAGCTGCCTTAGACACGGAATACCAGGCAGCCGTGAAGACCAATGATGCATCCACGATGAATCAGATTCTGGCAGACGATTTCGTTCTCGTGACCGGCTCTGGCAAAGCATATACCAAAGCGGACATGATCAATGATGCCAAAGGTGCGACCACGAGCTACGAGCGGAACGATGAAGACATTCAAACGGTTCGCGTTTGGGGCAACACAGCGATAGTCACTGCAAAGCTCTGGGAAAAGGGTACGACTAACGGCCGGTCTTTCGACCACAAGTTCTGGTTCAGTGATACCTACGTGCGCACGTCAGCGGGGTGGCAATACGTGTTTGGTCAATCTTCGACGCCGCTGGTGGACACTTCCGCTTCGCCGAGTTTCACGCCCCCCAGCTCAGATGCCGGCATCGAGCGGGATGGGCAACATGATTTCGACTTCGAGATCGGTACCTGGAAGTCTCATATATCGCGCCGCCTGCATCCTTTGACTGGCTCGACTACCTGGGTCGAGATGGAGGCCAATGTCGTCATCAGGAAGGTATGGAACGGCCGCGCCAATCTGATGGAACTCGAAGCCGACACTCCGACAGGTCACTTAGAAGAGTTGAACCTGCGTCTCTACAATCCCCAATCCCATCGTTGGAACTTCAATTTTGCCAACAGCAACGACGGCACGATAGAGCCGCCCATGATCGGAGGGTTCAACAACGGCCGGGGCGAGTTTATCGATCAGGAATCCTTTAACGGCAAAACTATCCTGGTTCGACATGTCTTTACAGACATCAGTCCGAACTCACACCATTTTGAACAGGCTTTCTCGGGGGACGGCGGCAAAACTTGGGAGCCGAACTTTGTCGCGACGTTGACGCGAGAAAAAGATTAAATACAACAGGGCTTGAAAAACAGATTTTGCCGGAAATTGCGCGAGTTTCCAGGTGGTAGCTAACGGTTGCTGCCAATCCTCCCAAACTTCTTACAAGCCCGCTTCTGAGGACCTATCTTCGGGTTACCTCTCTATTTGTTCGTCCGGTGCGACGTCACCGGCTTTAGCGGCGAGTGGCCGTACATCCCCCACCAGATGCAGCAGGAATCGACCTGGTTCCTCCTGCATAATCATATGCGAAGCGTTGTCGAACCATATCAAGTCCTTCTTAGGAGCCTTGACTTTGCGGAACCATGCCTCAGCGAGAGTGTGTGATGTTGCGTAGTCATGGCGTCCGACGAAAAGGAAGATGGGACAACCGAAGGTCGTTGTCTGGTCGAGATTGACGCCCATGAGCGGTGTGATCATGTGTGCTATGGAAAAGGCGCTTCCTTCATCAACAACATCTAGTTCTTTCTCTGTGTAGTCCGGAGAGAGCTCCCATGCGTCGCTGTCCCACATGAAGTCTTTGCGTCCCCAGGCAAGGCCCCCGTAGTACATCAGCCATTTGCGTTGCTCGCCGATTTTTTCGAATGAGAGCGTGGCCGCGTCTCCGGGGTAGGGAGCGATGCCTTCAAGTTCTTTTACCGCCTCGGAATTCTTTTCAGCCTTCGCTTGCGAAAGAGCGAAGTCGAACCCTTCTCGCTCGTTGCGCTCTGCATTGATCAGTTGCCCCACGCCGACGTAAGCGTAGAGCCACTCTGGATGCCGTTGGGCCATCGTCACGCCGAGCACGCTTCCCCAGGAGTGTCCAACTAAAATGATCTTCTTCTTTCCATAGGTTCGTCGCAGGTATGTGATGACCTCCTCTGTATCGCTCACCATCTGCGGCAAGGTCATGCTAGGCGCGATGCTTTTGGGATCATTGAGGGCGTAGGTCTTGCCAGCGCCGCGCTGATCCCATTGTGCAACCGTGAAGAAGTCTTCCCATGGCGTTTGGAAGGTCCAGTCGTCAGGCATCTCCGGCGAGCCTGGTCCGCCGTGCAGTACTAATAGAACCGGATTTCTGCGGTCCTTGCCACGCACTGATATCCATTGCTCAGTTCCATTTACCGCGATCGCGTGGCCATCTTCGACTCCCTGCTGTGAGACAATTTTCCGTGCGTTTGCGATGGTGCTTACTACCTCACCTCGTGATAGGGTTTCCGGTTTTGCGGCCTCCTGAGCGGCTGCGGTGCAAGCGCAGAGAACCAACAGTCCCCACGTCCTTCTTCGGCGCTTCATCGTCGTTACTACTCGTTGCTGCGACTTGGCTCCGGCGGTCCGCATCTGGCTTTCAGAAACCAAAGCACTTTCTTAGATCAATTAATATCACGAAGTCGGTTTCTCGGACATCATTGTGGACGATGCTGCTGGCTGTTGGTACGAACTCATAAGTTAACGCGATGATTTCTGTGGCGAAAATTGCAAGAGTTTCCGCAACGGTTGATTCGAGTAACGATACGGCGAATTCGGTCCTATAGCGGTTTCAGTGAGCACCCAACCCATGACTCGCTTAAACAATCCCATACTTCTGTCAGCAGTTCCGCAGTTCTCACCGTACCTGAACTTGAGCAATCAAAATCGTCCGTGCTCGGCGCGCTCGCGTCCGTCCATTCCCGCAGAGCCTATGAACATGCTATCGATCAATTCATCGCTTGGTATTGCTCAGAGCCCAGGCTAGGGTTCAAACGGTCTGTCGTGTCAGATACCGCTCGTTTCTTGAGAGCCTTTCGCTTTCCGCCGCAACGATCAACCTCCATCTTTCCGCCGTCCGCCGGTTAGCCGATGAGGCTGCGGACGGCGGCTGCTTGAGCCCAGAGCTGGCAATTGGAATCCGACGCGTTAGGGGAGTCAAACGGCTTGGTCGAAGGATTGGCAACTGGCTCAATAGCGACCAAGCACAAGATTTGCTGGATGCCATCTCTCTAGGCACTTTGCCCGGTAAGAGAGATGCAGCGATGATCGGATTGTTGTTTCGTGATTTTGTGCGCGAGCGGCTTCTACAAGTCACGGACCACTATGAGGGGATGAGTGAGTTCAACCGGCAAGAAATCCCTGCATGGAATTTTCGAGGATTACGGGCAGGCCATCAACTTTCTTCGCCTGATCATGTTGCTTGATTTGCTCTGCTTCTGCATAGGCCTCATCGGCGGCGGTGTATCGATGTTTGGTGCCGCGCCCACACCAGAGTCCTCCAAGCTTGCAACGGTTTACGCAACCCTGTGTTCGTTCCACAGCAACATCAAGGAATGACCGCAAAACACGTCGGGGGCCTCACTGGCACGTTAACCCTTCACACGAGCGTTATCGCATAACTTTAGTTATGGAAAATAGGGCAGGTTAAGTTCCTGTTGTGGCTACACATTTTCGCGCTCTAGGATTTCCGCATCTGTCAGGTCGGAATATTCATTGATGCTTCTGTCCAAAATTGCCTCCGAAAGCTGAACTGTGCTTACTGCCGATAGCAGAATTTACCGGAAGTGCCAAGCGGAAACAGACGGGTGTACAAGGAAGGCAGCCAAATTGATGGTTTTCGCTTGACCCTAAAACGTTCCTCTCATTGCGGCCCCGATTATCCGATTCAGCCAGATTATGCAGTCGCCCGAAGGGGGTGGTTATTCCTCGTGCCCAATGGGGAATACAGACGCCGGAAGTGCTAAGTCGGGAAAATGCTGTATATAAAGGTTTTAGCGGGTGCGGCTAACATGGGAACGATGGAGAAGCTCCGAATTCTTGTAGTGGACGATCATCAGGAAATCCGCAAAGGAGTCCGTGCCCTGTTGTCGTCACAGTCTGATTGGATTGTCTGCGGGGAAGCCGAAGATGGCATCGAGGCGCTGGAAAAAGCCAAGGAGCTGCGGCCCGATATTATCCTGATGGATGTCTCCATGCCCCGAATGGACGGGATCGAAGCGACAAGAATCCTATCGCGCGAACTTCCTGAGTCGGGAGTGGTGATCGTGAGCCAGAACGACCGCGCGATAGTAAGTACACAGGCTGAGAGTGCAGGCGCCTTGGCATTTATCGCCAAAAGCGAGCTGGCTCTCCGGCTGACGCCGACCATCGCGGAAATCTCGACCCGTCGTAGGCTGTAAACTACTTCCAGCCTGAAAACATGAAAAACGCAGACTCTGATGAACGCGTTTTGATCGAGAATCCCGTGGATGGAACCTCCGTTTCACTGGAGTCGATACTTTGCACGGAGGAACTCCGACGCCGTCCCTCGCGAGCACCTGACTATCAGAAAGAGAGTCGGGCGCTCGTAGCACTTGCTCAGGCATTATCGGATGCCCCGCAAACGGTTCTTCGAGCCTTGGCAGACACCATTCTTGATGTGTGCAACGCAGGTTCGGCCGGCGTCAGCCTGCTCTCGACTGATGACGGTGGAAAGAGGTTCTACTGGCCTGCGATCGCGGGAAGCTGGAAATGTCACATCGGCGGAGGTACGCCTCGCGATTTCGGCCCGTGTGGAGACGTGCTTGACCGAAATAGCACCCTCCTATTCACCCATGTCGAACGGCGCTACACCTATTTTCAAGCGGTGCAGCCCTGCGTTGAAGAAGCGCTTCTGGTGCCCTTCTACGTGAGAGGAAACGCAGTCGGTACCATATGGGCAGTTGCGCACGAGAGTGGCAGAAAGTTCGATGCCGAGGACGAGCGGCTCATGAGTTCGCTGGGAAAGTTCGCATCCTCCGCGTACCAGATTCTCGCATCGCTCGCAGTGCTGGAGAAGCAGGAAGAGGTTCGCCGGCAGAGCGCGCAGGCAAACAATCTGCTCGCCGCGGTTGTGGATTGCTCCGACGATGCAATCATTACGAAGACCCTCGGTGGCGTGATCACGAGCTGGAACCAAAGTGCAGAACGATTGTTCGGCCATACAAGCGAGGAAGCCATCGGAAAGCACATTTTTCTCGTCATCCCTAACGAGCGGCGCGACGAAGAAGCAAAAATAATCCAGCAACTTAAGCGGGGAGAGCGAGTCGATCACTTCGAAACTCAACGGCTGCGGAAAGACGGAACCCTCATTGATCTCTCCCTGACGATTTCTCCCGTGAAGGACAGCAGCGGCAACATCGTGGGTGCCTCCAAGGTTGCGAGGGATATTTCAATAAAGAAGCAGGCTGAACAGCTTACCAACCTGCTGGCCGCGGTTGTGGATTCTACCGACGACGCCATCATCACAAAGGGCCTCGACGGCGTGATCACGAGCTGGAACAAAAGTGCGGAACGGCTCTTTGGACACACGAGCGAAGAAGCCACCGGCAAGCATATTTTCTTGATTATCCCGGAAGAGCGGCGCGACGAAGAAGCAAAGATTATTCAGCGGCTCAAGCGGGGCGAACGGGTCGATCATTTCGAAACCCAGCGCCTGCGAAAAGACGGAACTTTAGTTGATCTCTCACTCACCATTTCTCCCGTGAGGGACGCGTCGGGTCGGGTTACTGGCGCGTCGAAAATAGCACGCGACGTAACGGACACGAAGCGGGTTGAACGGGCGTTACGTCAAAGTGAGGAAAAGTTACGCGCACTGACGAACAGCCTCGAATCGCAGGTTCTCACGCGGACCAGGGAGTTGGAAGAGCGCAATCGCGACATCTTCGAGCAGGCCGAGCAGCTCAGAGAACTGTCAAACCGTGTGCTGAAAACCCAGGACGATGAAAGACGGCACATCGCCCGAGAGTTGCACGACAGCGCCGGCCAGATAATCGCCGCGCTTGGAATGAACCTCGCGGGTCTTAACCAACAGCTAAGCAACAATCCCGCGCTTGCGCAGGCTCTAGACGACACGCAAAATCTCGTCCAGCAATTGAACCGTGAGATTCGGACTACTTCCTATTTATTGCATCCGCCGCTGCTGGATGAAAATGGTCTGTCGCAAGCGATTCAGTGGTATGTGCAGGGCCTCAAACAACGTAGCGGGCTGGAGATCGGACTAGTCGTATCCGAAGATTTTGGAAGGTTGCCTGCTGATCAGGAACTTTCCCTCTTTCGAATAGTCCAGGAGTCTTTAACGAATATCCATCGCCACTCCGGGAGCAATACCGGGACGATCCGCTTGTCCCGTGACAGCGACAGTATTTCTCTGCAGGTCGAGGATAAGGGTAAGGGTCTTTCCACTGAAAAGCTCGGGGAGATCAGGGCGGGTCGCACCGGCATCGGATTGACAGGGATGCGCGAGCGCGTGCGGCATTTAAACGGGCAACTGGATATCCAGTCGAATGGCACTGGCACAACTGTCTCGGTTAATCTTCCTATTGCGGCGACGCAACCAGCGGAACCGGAAACGTAGAGCGAAAATCCTAGCCCGGCCACCGGGACCACGGGGCAGCGGCAACTTGCGAATATTGATAGCAGATGACAGCGACATCGTACGGGGGGGTATGGTCGGCCTGTTATCCACCGAAGCTCAATGGCACATTTGTGGAGAGGCAAAGACGGGAGCCGAGACGCTACTCAAAGCGAGTCAGTTGCTGCCTGACATTGTTTTGCTGGATGTAAGTCTGCCCGACATAAACGGCCTTGAGATAGCCCGGCGTTTGCGGGTCCAGATGCCGAAGATCAAAATCCTGATTGTCAGCCAGCACGATCCGATGCAACTGCTTCCACGCGCCCTCGAAGCGGGGGCGGACGGGTGTCTCGATAAGGGTTGTTTGGGCAAAGAACTCTTGCCCAAGATCAAAGTGTTAATGTAAAGGCTGCCAGACAGCCGAGGCACTCTTCACGGCGACAAGGGTTGATCGCGCAACCGTGGCGACCGCGTTTATACAGCGCCACCGACAATTACATCCAGTTGCCGGATCGCGCCGTGCCCGCTCCACCGCACACCTCCGGTTCGCCGACAATGTGAATACCCTATTTGGAAATTGAGCAGGGAGAACAATATTTTGGACCTGAACGTTGACGCGCTCTGGCGCATCGAAGAATTACAAGCCAGCACGCGGAGGAAGTATGAGGGATATGAAACATGAGGTCGGATCGCCCAAAGTAGTCGATCGGAGCCACTTCCAGGCGGAGATGGACGCGCTAAGGATTCGGGAGAAAGCTCACACACGGCAAGGTGACGAGATTGCCGCCGCCCGCCGCCGATTGCCTATGGTCGCAGTGGATGGTGCGACCGAACTTACCGCCGAGCATGGGCCGGTGACACTGTTGGACGCCTTTGAGGGACGCCGGATGCTCATCGCCTACTACTTCATGTGGCACACTGGCAAACCTGCGGCGGAGCAATGCGAGGGCTGCACTTGGGTCACCTCACAGGTGTGCGAACTGTCTTATATGCATGTTCGAGACGTTACCTACGCTGTGTTTGCCCAAGGGCCGTACGAAGAAAGCGCGCGGTACCGAGACTTCATGGGCTGGAAGATGCCATGGTACTCAGCTCCGCCGGCATCACTTAAAACCCTCCTCATTGGGCGCCGAATCGGAATGATGCACATCGTTTGCTATCTCCGACAAGATTCCGATGTCTTCGAGACGTACTGGACGACAATGCGCGGCGTGGAGGCAATGGACAACAGCTACCGATTGCTCGACCTGACCGCCTACGGACGACAAGAGGAATTTGAGGACTCGCCCCCAGGCTGGCTCAAAAGCAAGAACCTCACGCGTAGCAACGGACGCCCCACTGCTCAGTGGTCTCGCCTGAAAGGCGGGCGGTCAGATAACTTGGGGACCAAGACCCGCTGACTTCAACTCGGGAGTTCTGTGAACGCGATAATGTATTTTATCGAGGTTTAGAGTCAATGCCAGAATGACCCGCTCTGCGATATGGCCCGGTGTAGTGAATTCAGCTGATTCCATGCTGAACACTACCAGAAATGCCTTGCAATAAAACAATGTCTATAGTATTAGTAGACATGTAACACGGCGTTAACAATTTCCGACGACGTAAAAAGATCCCCTCCCAGGAAGTCTAGCGCCTGATTTAGATCCGGCAGGTTCCGCCCCGAGCTACCGGAGCAACAGCAATTCAAATTCATACGCGGCATAGGACTGCCTGCTTATGCCCGGAGGTAGACACATGGGAAAACTATTAATCATCCGCCACGGACATACCGGCTTGAACATGCCCGGACGGGACGAGCGGCTCCGCGGCTGGCTCGACATTCCGCTGGATAGCGAAGGCCTGGAAGAGGCAGAAGTCACGGCGGCGCAGGTAGCAGCTTCGTTCACGATCGATGCGATTTATTGCTCCGACCTGCGCCGTGCCCGGCAAACTGCCGAAGTTCTGCGGCGGAACACCAGGGCACATACCGTTACCGCCACCAGCGATTTGCGCCCGTGGAACCTGGGCGTATTTTGTGGACAGCGTGTGCGCGAGATTCTGCCGTTCCTGAATTTGCTCAACCAGCATCTCGATTTAGCTGCGCCGAGCGGCGAGTCCTTCTACCAGTTTTATGGCCGCTACGCGCACAGGCTGAAGTCGCTTTTAGCGATGGCTGAATCCACTCCGAATGCGATTGCCGTAGTGACGCATGTGCGCAACCTGCTGGCGGCCAACAGCGTGATTAATAACACCGACGTTTCCAAAGTTCCAGTGAAAGGCGGCCCGCATACGGGAGCTTTAGTCGTGGTGGAGAAAGAATTCGGGAGTTGGCAGATTCAATCAAGCAAACACGAGTTGATTGCCGTGCCTGAGGCAAATATCGACGCCCGGTTGCAGGCTGTTTCGTAACCGCTGAACGTAGCCAGATCAAAGGGAATGCCCATGCCGGAAACCGCGCCAGGTCCGTTGTTTATAGCGAGCATGTGGAGAGGAGGATCCTCCTTATTCCAGATGCTGCTGAACAAGCATCCGCAGGTTGCCGTTACTTACGAGGCGGATCTGCTCCTATTGCGGCCTACGTTTTTAAAGCCGGATTTCATCAATGACTGGCCCGAACGCTGGGAATTCTGGAATGAGGGTATGAGCCGGCATGATTTGAATCCGCGAGATTTCGCGACGGTTCCTGCGGAATTCACCAGCGCGTTCAAAGCTGCCCATCGGGCTTATGCCGGGCGCAAAGGCGCTGCGATCTGGGGAGACAAATCCCCCAACTACCACGATCAACTTGTCTCCCTGGCGCGAGTGTTTCCTGAGGCACGGTTCATTATCGTTTGGCGTAATCCTCTGGAGACGATCAGTGCCACGCTGCGCGCGGCCGCCAATGGAAGCCGCTATTTCCGCAAACGTGGGATGGCGTTGCGGTCGCTGCTCGGCTATCGCATATTGAGGCGGCAATGCGAACAGGTCACGGGCAATGGAGCTGCCGTACATCAACTGCGGTATGAAGATTTGGTCAACGATACCGAGGCTGTGATGCGCGGTGTTTGCGATTTTCTTCAGATTCCTTACGATGAATCCCTTAGCAAACTCGAAGGCGCGGATCGTTCCACTGTTTACTCGGGACAGCTTCACAACCTTCTGCGTGGCGACACAATTGTCAGCGAGCCACGTCCCGATGTAATTCCTCCGAAGCTGCGACGAAAGATCGAATGCTATTTGATCCAGTGGCAGGACGAATATGCCGCGAACTATAGGCCAAATGAATGGAGATTCCTCGAAGGCCTATCGCGGTCGCTGGAATGGCAGGTCGATCGGATTCAATATCGCCTTTATCGTTCCCTTGATTTTTTCGTACGCTGCTGCTTCTGTTTTCTCCCGATTTCCTGGCTGCGTGCTTACCGCATGTGGCGGGATCGTCTGGCAGCGGTCCAGCTTCGTCGACATTCCTTGAGACTTTCCGCCGACGAGCCCAACCAATGAACGAAGCCCAATACATTTGTTGATGGGGCACAGCTTAAGCCGGTCCCAAAAAAAAGTTCGAGGCTGCTTTGCCCGCGCGATCGCTCCGGAAGGATCTTGCCTACCGCTTCCATTATTTTATTAACGCTTATCCTCTGATCTATATGCCACTTGTGCGTTTTCGGCATCAGTTCCTGCAGGACCGCGAGGTGCGGGGCAGATACGGAATTAGTTATCGAAGCTTTTGGTCGCACAGGCACAGCCTTCGCCAATCTTCTTTCTAGCGGCACAGAGACGTCGCGTTGCACCGTGCACCACACGCATGCGGCGGCGCAGGTTAGATCGGGTAAAGCCCGACGCGATCCCTGAAATCCATAGAGCGCATGTTCACTATCCGACTACGGTAGGTCGCATGTTATCTTGCGCATTGGATCGGAAGCTCATTGATGTACCGCAGTCCTGCTTTGGTATGGATTACGGAGTGGGGGCATCTGGGGAAGCGGCGAGAACTGGCATCTGTATGACAAACTCCGGCCAAGTTACGGTGATCTTCGTCTGCTTCATGAAGCACCCGGCCATCTGTTTCTCGGCTAGGAATCGGAAGACTTAACATCATTTCTGCAAATTGCTATGTTGAACGGCTGGGCGGGTACATCTTGACTCAAGCGAACTACCTAAACGCATTCTTCAGTCATGACGAGTACATTGACTTCTTTGCCGCGGGGAGGGGGCTCGGACTTTTCGAAGATATACGCAAGGAGTATCACTCCGTCAATGCGCAGAGCGGCGCGACTTATGCAATTCAAACTTCAGGCCGTGGTAAGACCATCTTACTGTAGCAGCTTGCTGTTCATGATCCGGCAGGCAACTTACTTTTGGAGGTAGCAGGGGCGACAGGATAGTAGTCCCACGCTCGGCCTGAATCTGATCGATGACCGCGACTCCTTGTTCGGTTCACTTCCCAGACTTACTCTTTGACTTAGACATTGTAGTGTTCCCTCCAAGTTCGAACCGCTACCTTTCCCCGATCGAGTTGCGCGATGCCGCTTGCAGCGTTCTTGCGCATGTTTGAGATAACTATCGAGCTTGCAGCCTCTGCCTCGTCGCGACAGAGGCCCCGATTAGATGTGCAGTGGATTATTTAGCGCGGTCAACAGTTCGATAAGCTCCATTGTTGTAGTGGTTTCGTTCTCCGTCTCAAGCGGAGGGATACGAGACTTCAACTGCTCAACAGAGTCCCGAGTGAATTCATACAAACGCGTTCAAATTTAACTCGATCGTTGAGATTTTGTTTTCTTGCTGTGTCGCACGCGATTAAATTGATTAGATGGTAGTCAAATCCCATAAATGTTAATTGAGGGTAAGTTTTGCCATTAACAGAGTTGAGCCGTCTTTACCACAGCCGACGTCTGCCACGTTGGCCCCCTTTTCGAGCTTTTCTTCGACGCCGTACAGCGACGGAATCCAGGAACTGATCAGGTTAGCGGCACAATCGGGACGGAAGAATTTCTCACAACCGTGAAAAACGTCTTCGGTATGTTCATTCCATCCCACGCCAGCACCGGTACAGAACGAACCTGGTATTCGCGGTACAGGAGCAAGTAAGCCCAAGACCGATTGAACAGCTCCCGGTAGAGTGTTTTGTGTATTGAAGCAACGCGAGGGCAAGCCGATACTGCCAAGGAGTGAGCAAGCTTGAAGAGGCAATTGATGGAAAAAGTTCCTTCGGGCAAAAACCAGGATACAAAATTGCAAGAACGCATTCGACTGCTTGCTTACGAAATTTACATGCAACGAGGAAGAGCCGATGGGAAGGCGCTCGATGATTGGCTCCAGGCTGAGGAGGAACTCATTCACGGAAGTAGCAGGCACTGGGCCTGGCGTCATGACGTGGAGAAAAACCCTCCGGCTCCAAAAAGATAGTGGAGGCCATGGTTTCAGTTTTCGTCTTTTTGTTGTGTTCTTTTGTCCAGTTGCTCTGAGACCCGCCGCTGACTCCGACAACGCTTGCGATGTCTGCCTCGGCAAAAGTGGCAAGAGGGACGGTCAAGAGCCGCAAGCAGGAGATTGCCAGTGGAAGGAGCAAAGGTCTCGGAAAAAAGGCTGCGTACCCATGGAATGGTGTTGAGAGGCTCGCGCAGTCGCATGAGATGACGACTGGTCGCAGTCCGATCATCGCAAACCGAAGCGTGGGCGACCGTCGCGAGAGCGTTTATGTAGGTTGCGCACGGTGGAACGTACCTGAGAATGCGCCAAGAAGTTCGCACTAGATGGAACACATTGTCAGCGCTATGCGCGAGCCTCAAACTGTAGTGAACTCAATTCTCCTTTTATCGTCCGCATAAATATTTACGAGGGAGCGTTGGGCGGCGTCAGTACCCGAAGACTTTCGATTTTCAGTAAGAGTTCCACGAACAATCACCCATAACGCCGCATTGAAATGCGCGCCTGAAAGTTTGGCGGCATTTCTCACGCAGATCAGCTTTCTCGTACGAAGCTCGGGCCGAAACTCGTTCAACTGCGCCGAAATCCTGTTTTAACGGGCCGATTCGCAAGGCGCTTCTTCATGCTCCTCTGCGCGCAACACGACGGAGATGTCGTGCTTGAGGTGCGGCGCAAAACCTGGTTCGGTGTTCGCGCGGGTGAATTGCGAGCGTAGAGGCGGACCCGTCATGTGTGCCGCTTGCCGGCGAACCACCAGGATATGAGCGCGTGGTTTACTTCCGCCTGCTTGGTTCTCCGCAACGAAGCAAACGTCCGTTATCATTCACTACTTTGAGTGGCAAGGCCCGCAACAAGTCTTCTGAACTCTTGTCTCGAGATGCCGACTGCTCGCACAAGTAATTTTTGCTGCCCAATGGCGTTCCTAGATCCTGAGTGCCGGCGGGCGATCTCTCAAAAAAGTGTTGTACGAGAATCGCTCAAGCCGGCAGGAACAATGCGCAATTCTGCCGGGTTGTTTTTGCTATGGCCGGAGTAGAACGATCTTCGCCGGCCAATCGCCATGATCGTCGACGGTGATTGAGATCAGCATGCGCTGATTCCAGGCATCGAGAACCAGATCTTCCACGTGATGCTCATGACCGTGGAAGAACTTCTCCCCGCCGTGTTCCGTGCGAAGCAGGAAGCCTTCGAAATCGCCGAAGCGGTCGTAGATGACACTTTCCACCTTGCCTACGAAACGGTGCTCGTGGGGATGGACAGGATGAGGGACGGGGAGACCCTTCTGGCCGATCGGCTGATTGGCCGTACCGAACTGCGAGGGCTGAACCTGCGACGGGTTGCCGCCCATGCCGATGATGCGGCCTTCAATGTAAGAGATGTAGCGCTTGAGGATCGGATACCAGCGGCTGGTTTTGGGGAGTATCGTCCGGCGCCACTTGAGAATCGCCAGCAGGTTCTCATCCTGCGGAAGAATCTTTTCATCCTTTTCAACGGGAACCGTCATCTGGAACGACCCGACGACGTAGCGCCAGTTGAATAGACGCTCCGCCTCAGCTCTCCTCGTGGCGTTGATTCCAGACTGCCGATTGAATAATTGCCGGGAGGTGATGCGCCGGACAATGACCTGGAACTGTTCGCCAACCCGGATGCCGGACGGGAGATCGAGTGTGAAGAGACCTGCAAAGTTTCCCCCGGTACCGGT